>Ga0194138_10001571_pt1 | contig 10894 bp, 8 predicted proteins | sample TARM_MetaG_T2_14_FD_134022 | JGI IMG/M metagenome (GOLD analysis project Ga0194138, IMG submission 134022) | Freshwater microbial communities from Pennsylvania, USA, analyzing microbe dynamics in response to fracking - TARM_MetaG_T2_14 (version 2) | ecosystem: Environmental > Aquatic >...
GATCACCGCAGACGACCTGAAGGTGGTCACCAAACGCGCGCCGACCGAACAGGAAATCCACGACCTGGTGTTCGCCTGGAAAGTCGCCAAGTTCGTCAAATCCAATGCCATCGTCTACGCCAAGGGCCGCCAGACCATCGGTGTCGGCGCCGGCCAGATGAGCCGCGTCAACTCCGCCCGCATCGCTGCCATCAAGGCCGAGCACGCAGGCCTGCAGGTCGCCGGCGCGGTCATGGCATCCGATGCGTTCTTCCCGTTCCGCGACGGTATCGACAACGCCGCCAAGGTGGGCATCAGCGCCGTTATCCAGCCCGGCGGCTCCATGCGCGATCAGGAAGTGATTGACGCAGCCGACGAAGCCGGCATGGCCATGGTCTTCACCGGCATGCGCCATTTCCGTCACTAATCCCTGAGCCGCAAGCTGCAAGCCGCAAGCAGAGCGCCCAAACAGCGCCGCTTGCAGCGTGAAGCTTGAAGCTCTCTCCACAGGAGAGTTACATGAATGTACTCATTATCGGCAGCGGCGGGCGTGAGCACGCGCTGGCGTGGAAAGTGGCGCAGGACGAGCGCGTCGAGAAGGTCTTTGTCGCCCCAGGCAACGCCGGCACAGCGATTGAGGCCAAGTGCGAAAACGTCGCCATCGACGTGCTGGAACTGGACAAGCTGGTTGCCTTTGCCAAGGACAATGTCAGCCTGACCATCGTCGGCCCCGAAGCCCCGCTGGTTGCTGGTGTTGTTGACCGTTTCCGCGCGCACGGCCTGCCCTGCTTTGGCCCGACCGCCGGGGCCGCGCAACTGGAAGGCTCCAAGGCCTTCACCAAGGACTTTCTGGCCCGTCACCAGATTCCAACTGCCGAGTACCAGAACTTTACCGAGATCGAGCCCGCGCTGGCTTACCTGCGCGAGAAAGGCGCACCGATCGTCATCAAGGCCGACGGCCTGGCTGCTGGCAAGGGCGTGATCGTTGCCATGACGTTGCAGGAAGCCGAGGATGCCGTGCGCGACATGCTGGCCGGCAACGCCTTCGGCGAAGCAGGCTCACGCGTGGTCATTGAGGAGTTTCTCGACGGCGAAGAGGCCAGCTTCATCGTCATGGTCGACGGCGAACACGTGCTGCCGATGGCGACCAGCCAGGATCACAAGCGCGTTGGCGACGGCGATACCGGCCCCAATACCGGCGGCATGGGCGCCTACTCCCCTGCCCCGGTGGTGACCAACGAGGTCCACCAGCGGGTCATGAAACAGATCATCTGGCCGACCGTGCGCGGCATGGCTGCCGAAGGCAACATCTATACCGGCTTCCTCTACGCCGGTCTGATGATCGACGCCGACGGCAATCCCAAGGTCATCGAGTTCAACTGCCGTTTCGGCGATCCGGAAACCCAGCCGATCATGCTGCGCCTGCAATCAAGCCTCGTTACCCTGGTTGAAGCAGCCAATGCAGGTACCCTGGATCAGGTCAGCGCCCAATGGGATCCGCGTTGCAGTCTCGGCGTTGTGCTGGCGGCCGGCGGCTACCCTGCCGACTACGCCAAGGGCGACGTCATCAGCGGACTGGAAGAGGCGGTCAGCGACAATGGCAAGGTGTTCCATGCCGGCACTGCGCTGAAAGATGGCCAGGTCGTTACCAGCGGCGGTCGGGTCCTCTGCGCCACCGCGCTTGGCGAGACCGTAAAGGCCGCCCAGCAGGGCGCCTACGAGCTGGCCCGACAGATAAGCTGGAAAGGGAGCTTCTACCGCAGCGATATCGGCTACCGCGCCATCGCCAGGGAGAGCTGAACAAGGCACGGCCGGACAGGAGACTGTCCGGCCGTTGCATTTCTGCAGGCAGATGGCTGCGCTATACTGGCCAACGCATTGTATCAACCGGACACCAGAACCAAGGACAGGACTCAATCGTGAAGCAGATCAGCTCGTTGATACTCGCCCTGATTCTGGGTATCGCCTTCACGTTCACTACCTGGATCGACAAGGTACAAAGCGGCACGCCCGCTTATCGAACCTATGTCGACGCCAGCGGCGAGTTGCTGCTGCAGGACATCCTGTCCAACCGCTACGCCAACCGCTTCGTACCCGCACCTTCCGCGCCTCTTAGCCTGCCCGGCAAACCGGGTGCGCTGTGGGTCGAAGTCCGTCTCGACAATGTCGAGAACCGATTACTGATCCTCGAAAACCCCAGCATCGCGCTGATCGAGGTCTATCGATTGCAAAACGGCGAGGCCAGCCACCTCTATCGCACGGGCAGCCGGATGCCGGCCGACACCCGGCCATTGCCATTCCATGGCTTTGCTTTCCCGCTTGAGGCCAGTACCAGCGCTGGCGACACCCTGATTCTGCGCCTGCAGAACGATTACCCGCTGAGCACCCGAATCGAGCTACTGGATGTCAAGGAAGCCTCGGCACGCCACAGCATGCAGCAGACGCTCCAGGGCATACTGGTCGGTCTGATGCTGGCCCTGGTGCTGCACTGTCTGTTGCACGGCGTGCTGGGACGCGACCCGTTCCACCTGCTGCTGGGCGGTGCAAGCCTGCTGATGTCGATCAGCAGCCTGAGCGGTTTGAGCTGGATTGCCGAGGCTATGCCGCGACTGTACGGTCATCCCGGCGAAATCGTTCATCTCAGTGCCTATCCGCTGCTGGCCCTGCTGACTTGCTCGCTGCTGGGTAACGACAGCCGCAGCAATCGACGTCATGCCATTTACGCAGCGGCGGTCGTAACGGCACTGCTGACAGCTGGCTGCGCGGTGTTCCCGTCGCTTTCGCGTCTGCTCATCCATACCGTTCACATCGGCCTGCCCGCGGCCCTGCTGCTGCTTGCGTACTGGGTAAGCATCCGCGAGCAACGTTTGGACGTCCCCTTCACCAGTGCAACCTGCCTGCTGCTGGGTAACGGCCTGATGGAGGCCATGGCTGGCCAGCAACAGCCGGAGGCCTATCTGGCGGAGCTGCTGCTCTGGAGTGCGCTGGTGGGTTACAGCTGGAGCCTTTATCGCCGCCTGCAGGGAATCATCAGTCGCCGCGCACGCGACCGCCAGGACAGCGCAACCGCGCGTGCCGAGCAACGCGCCAAGGCCGAGTTTCTGGCACGTATCAGCCACGAGATCCGGACGCCGATGAACGGTGTTCTGGGCATGAGTGAACTGCTGCTTGATACCGCCCTGTCCGCCAAACAGCGTGATTACGTGCAGACCATCCATGGCTCCGGCAACGACCTGCTCAACCTGATCAACGAAATTCTCGACATGTCGCGGCTGGAGTCCGGTCAGTTGACCCTCGAACGGGTGCAGTTCGATCTGCATGCGCTGGTCAACGATTGCCTCGATATCTACCGCGCCCGCGCCGAAGGACAGGGCATTGAACTGATCGGCTTCGTCCACCCGGAGGTACCTCGCACCCTTCAGGGCGACCCTACACGCCTGCGTCAGATCCTGATGAACCTCCTTGCCAACGCCCTGCACTATACGGAACAGGGTGAGGTGCTGCTGGTGGTCGGAATGGAACAGAAAGATGGCGCTCCTCAGCTGCGCTTTGCAATTCAGGACACCGGCGCCGGCATGCCGGAAGATGCGTGCAACAGTCTGCTCAACAGCGATTTCAAGGTCACCCGCTTCCTCGATCAGTCCGATACTGACGGCAAGTTGCCACTGGTGATCACCCGCCAGTTGATCGGCATGATGAAGGGCCAACTCGGCATCAAGTATGCCAACGACCAGGGCACCACCGTCTGGTTTACCCTGCCGGCAAGCAGCATCGATGCAGGGCTTGACGCAGACACGGATGGCAGCAGCCTGACTGACCGCAATGTGCTGATCGTTGACGACAACGCCACCTGCCGCAAGGTCCTGCAACAGCAGACCGCAGCCTGGGGAATGCGCGCGCAATGCGCATCAAACGGTCGCGAGGCACTGGCCCTGCTGCGCAGCCAGGCCAATCTGGGCAATCCGTTCGAAATCATTCTGCTCGATCAGTCGATGCCCGGCATGAGCGGCGTTGAACTGGCCGCCCGCATCAAGGACGACCCGACCATAAACAGCGATCTGCTGATCATCATGCTGACCGGAATCAATCAGGTACCCAGTCGGGTCATTGCCCGCAATGCCGGTATTCGCCGGATACTCAGCAAACCGGTTGCCGGCTATACCCTGCGCACCACTCTGATAGACGAGTGGGCACAGCGCCGTACCCCGGCCCAGGACAGCAGTGACCGCGACCAGCCGGTCGCGACCCGGGAGGAAAACCACTTCAGGGTTCTGGTTGCCGAAGACAACGCGATTTCAACCAAGGTCATTCTCGGCATGCTGGCAAAGCTGCAGGTGTCTGCCACAGCGGTGGATAACGGCGCCAGAGCGCTGGAGGCAGTGCAGCAGCAGCCCTTTGACCTGGTACTGATGGACTGCGAAATGCCCGAAATGGATGGCTTCACCGCTGCCGAACGCATACGCCAGTGGGAGCAGCGTACTGGCAGCCAGCCGATTCCAATCATCGCCCTGACCGCCCATATCCTTCCCGAGCACCGCGAGCGGGCACGCAAGGCCGGCATGAACGGCCATATGGCAAAACCGGTGGAGCTGAGCCAGTTACGCGAGCAATTGCAACACTGGCGCGAACTCAAGGCCGAGAGCGACCTGTCCCTGCTCTGAGGTTCTCGCCTCTAACAGGCCGACGCGGCGGCATAGTCGGCCCACCAGCGCATCCAGATTTCGTTCAGCATGACGGAGCCCTCTGTGAATTGCAGCGGCGCCTGACGACGCCACCTGATAATCACTGTAGGCAGAGAATGCGCTCACGGCCATTCGAAAACGGCTATCAGCACAATAGCCCCGTCGCCTCTATCCGCGACGGGCCGGCTTGCGCCTTCCGCCTGACGGCTTGCCGGCCCCCTTCCCTGCGCCCTTGCCCGCGCCAGTCTCGCGCGGCGGCAGTCCGGTATGCTGGGTGAGCACGCGCCCGGCCTTCTTGCTGCCGGCGGGTGTCGAGTTCTTGCGGCGGGCGCTCTGGTATCCGGCCACTGCGGGCTGGAATGCCGGAATCAGCTGATGCTTGCCGTTGCCAATCAGATCAGCGCGACCCATATTGGTCAGCGCCTCGCGCAGCATCGGCCAGTTGTTCGGATCGTGATAGCGCAAAAAAGCCTTATGCAGGCGCCGCTGGCGCTCGCCCTTGACGATGTTCACGCCGTCGCTCTTGTAGGTGACCTTGCGCAGCGGGTTCTTGCCCGAGTGGTACATGGCCGTCGCAGTCGCCATCGGTGACGGGTAGAACGCCTGCACCTGATCAGCGCGGAAGCCGTTGCGCTTGAGCCAGAGCGCCAGGTTCATCATATCCTCATCGGTGGTGCCCGGATGCGCGGCGATGAAGTACGGGATCAGGTACTGCTCCTTGCCCGCCTCTTTCGAGAACTTCTCGAACATCTGTTTGAAGCGATCGTAGGAGCCGATGCCCGGCTTCATCATCTTGGTCAGCGGCCCTTCTTCAGTATGCTCCGGTGCAATCTTCAGGTAACCGCCCACGTGGTGGGTGACCAGCTCCTTGACGTATTCCGGCGACTCCACGGCCAGGTCGTAACGCAGCCCGGAGGCAATCAGAATCTTCTTCACCCCCGGCAGATCACGAGCCTTGCGATACAGTGAGATCAATGACGAGTGATCGGTATTGAGGTTCTCGCAAATACCGGGGAACACGCAGGATGGCTTGCGGCAGGCAGCCTCGATTTCCGGGCTTTTGCAGGCGATGCGATACATGTTGGCCGTTGGCCCGCCGAGATCCGAAATCACCCCGGTAAAGCCGGGAACCCGGTCGCGAATTTCTTCGATTTCGCGAATGATCGAGTCGTGTGACCGATTCTGTATGATCCGCCCCTCGTGCTCGGTGATCGAGCAGAAGGTACAGCCACCAAAGCAGCCACGCATGATGTTGACCGAGAAACGAATCATTTCGTAAGCCGGAATGCGCGCATCACCATAGGCCGGATGCGGAACGCGGGCGTACGGCAGACCGAACACGTAGTCCATCTCTTCAGTCGACAACGGAATTGGCGGAGGGTTGAACCACACGTCGCGGTCACCATGGCGCTGCACCAGAGCCCGGGCGTTGCCCGGGTTGGTTTCCAGATGCAGCACGCGGTTGGCGTGAGCATAGAGAACCGGATCGCCTTTGACCTTATCGAACGCGGGAAGGCGGATCACCGTGCGGTCACGCTCCAGGCGCGGATGCGGCAGCAGCTCGACTACCTGAACATCATCGTCACTTTGCTGGTCCGGGCCCTTGGCCTGCTCTACAGCACAGGCTGCTGTGTCCTGAGTATTGACGTAGGGATTGATGATCTTGTCGATCTTGCCGGGGCGATCGATGCGGGTCGAATCCAGCTCGAACCAGCCCTCGGGGGTATCACGACGCACAAAGGCCGTGCCACGCACGTCGGTAATACTCTGGATCGGCTCGCCGCGGCTCAGACGATGGGCCACCTCGACGATCGCCCGCTCGGCATTGCCGTAGAGAAGAATATCGGCCTTGGCATCGATCAACAGCGAATGGCGAACCTTGTCCTGCCAGTAGTCATAGTGAGCAATGCGGCGCAGCGATGCCTCAATCCCGCCGAGCACAACCGGCACGTCCTTGAAAGCCTCACGGCAGCGCTGGCTGTAGACCAGGCTGGCACGATCCGGGCGCTTGCCGCCACTGCCACCGGGCGTATAGGCGTCATCGGAGCGCACCTTGCGGTCAGCCGTATAGCGGTTGATCATCGAGTCCATATTGCCAGCAGCCACACCGAAAAACAGGTTTGGCTTGCCCAGCTTCATGAAGTCATCTTTGCTGTGCCAGTCCGGCTGGCTGATGATACCAACGCGGTAACCCTGCGCCTCGAGCAGCCGCCCGATAATGGCCATGCCGAACGACGGATGGTCGACATAGGCGTCGCCGGTAACAATGATCACGTCGCAGCTGTCCCAGCCGAGCAGGCCCATCTCCTCCCGACTCATCGGCAGGAAAGGCGCCGGACCGAAGCACTCGGCCCAGTAACGCGGGTAGTCGAACAGTTGGTGCTTCGCGACCGGAATGCTGACCGCCATGCTTACTCCTCCCCGTAGCCGGAATAGGAACCGGGTGCGAGGTTTTCAAAACGGGTGTATTTGCCCAGAAACGCCATCCGTGCCGTGCCGATGGGGCCGTTACGCTGCTTGCCGATGATCAGCTCGGCGATACCCTTGTCCTGGGTATCTGGGTGATAGACCTCATCACGGTAGACGAACATAATCACGTCCGCGTCCTGCTCGATCGCGCCGGATTCCCGCAGGTCAGAGTTGATCGGGCGCTTGTTCGGGCGCTGCTCCAGCGAGCGGTTAAGCTGCGACAGCGCAATAACCGGTACGTTGAACTCTTTGGCCAGCGCCTTGAGCGAGCGGGAAATTTCGGAAATCTCGTTGGTCCGGTTTTCCGAGCTGGCCCCACCAATGCGCATCAGCTGCAGGTAGTCGATCATGATCAGGCCAAGATCGCCGTGCTCGCGCACGATACGACGCGCGCGTGTGCGCATCTCCATCGGGGACAGGCCGGCGGTGTCGTCAATGAACAGCTTGCGGTCATTCAGCATGTTGACCGCCGAGGTCAGGCGCGGCCAATCCTCGTCATCAAGACGGCCGGAACGCACCTTGGTCTGATCAATGCGCCCAAGCGATGAGAGCATACGCATGATCAGCGACTCGCCCGGCATCTCGAGGGAGAACACCAGTACAGCTTTATCGCTGCGCATCACTGCGTTTTCGACCAGGTTCATCGCAAAGGTAGTTTTGCCCATCGACGGACGACCGGCGACAATAATCAGGTCAGCCGGCTGCAGGCCCGACGTCATGTTGTCCAGCTCGGTAAACCCGGTGGACAGGCCGGTAATCGAGCCTTCACTGTTGAACAGGGTATCGATTCGGTCAATGGCCTTGGTCAGCAGGCTGTTGACGCCCTCTGGGCCGCCGGTCTTGGGGCGGCTTTCAGCAATCGAGAAAATCTTGCGCTCGGCTTCATCGAGCACTTCGGTCGCCTGCATTCCCTTGGGATTGAAGGCGGTGTCGGCAATTTCGGTGCTGACACTGATCAGTTGCCGCAACGTTGAACGCTCGCGAATAATCTGCGCGTAGGCGCTGATGTTGGCAACCGAAGGGGTATTTTTGGCCAGTTGGCCGAGATAGGCGAGCCCGCCCACCTGATCAATCAGACCTTCCTTGTCGAGATCTTCCGCCAGCGTCACCACGTCGAATGGCTGGTTGCGCGAGGCCAGGCGCACCAGCGCCTTGAAGATCATTCGGTGATCGTGCCGATAGAAATCACTTTCGCTGAGCAGCTCTGAAACGCGTTCCCAGGCCATGTTGTCCAGCATGACCCCGCCCAGCACAGCCTGCTCGGCCTCAATGGAGTGCGGCGGTACCTTCAATGCTGCGGTCTGCAGATCGAGTTCCGGATGTTCGCTATACAGTGTGTCAGTCATGAAAGGGCGCTCAAAACGGCTGGTACAGAAATGCAACACGGCGCCTGTCCGGAGACAGGCGCCGTGTGACAAGTCTAACGAGAATGCACCGGCAAATCACCCGCCACGGGCGAGCACTGCCAGTGCAACCCGTTATCAGCCGGCTACAACAACCAGCTTGACGGTGGTTTCAACGTCAGTGTGCAGCTGCACGACGACATCGAACTCACCTACGTTGCGCAGCGCGCCGTCGGGCAGACGAACTTCGCTCTTCTCGATGGCAACGCCAGCTGCGGTAACGGCATCGGCGATGTCGCGAGTACCGATGGAACCGAACAGTTTGCCCTCTTCGCCAGCGTTGGCGGCGATGGTAACAGTCAGTTCAGCCAGCTGAGCGGCACGGGCGTCAGCCTCGGCCTTCTTCTCTGCAGCCAGTTTTTCCAGTTCGGCACGACGTGCTTCGAACGCGGCAACGTTTTCAGCGGTAGCCGGAGTAGCCTTGCCGAAAGGCAGCAGGAAATTGCGAGCGTAACCAGCCTTGACAGCGACTTTGTCGCCCAGGTTACCCAGGTTCGCGATCTTTTCGAGCAGGATAACTTCCATTGCGATGACCTCTTAAATTCAACCTTGACCGTTTGAGTCATCGTTTCCACTGGCACCGGAAGCCGGCTGCAAGCGGGAACGGAAATCAAACAGACTATCAATAAACGCCAAAAACATGATCAGGGGGTACAGCACTTGCCAGACAAAAATCAGCGTCGCGTAAAGCACCACCAGCGGGCCGATACCCAGCCGCTTGATACCGACAACGCCATGCACCAGCGCCAGTCCGGCAAACAGCAGCGGCACTGTGGCAATCGGTGCAAGCATTGCCAGCCCATCAAACTGCGGGCCAACAAACACCAGCAAGGCCAAAACGATGCTCATCCACGGAGCCAAGCGCAAACGGTGAAACTCGTCGCGAAACCCGCCAGGGTTGAACAACCGGGCTTGCCAGCTGCGCGCGAGAATCAGGCACACCAGTGTCATGGCTGCGTGGGTAGCCCCCATCAAACCGGCCAGCAGCGGCACCATAAGTGCCTGCAGGCGGGCCAGTGCAGCCTCGTCGATTTCTGCGCTCAACTCGGTCAGCATCTGCGGCAGCGCAGAGCGAATCTGATCTGCCACCTCTTGCAACGGGCCCTGCAGGGTAACCAGCAGTACCAGTGCAAAAACCAGCCCGAGCGGCGCAGTCGCCATCGTCACCAGTGACCACTCACTGCGCTGGCGCAACAACAGCGCCAACGCCGAACAGCCCAACAACACCATCAGCGGGGTAGGATCACCCAACAGCGCCCAGGCAACTGCAGGCAAGGACGCCCAACCCAGCACCGGGAGGCCTTCCGACCACCCGCGGCGCAACAGCACCAACGCCATTGCCACCGCACCAAACCAGAACAGCATGGGTACTGCGACCGACAAACCCACCACCAGTGTGGCTTGTCTGCGACCGCGCATGATTAACTCAGCCAGCCCCTGCATGCCGATTCGGTTTCCTGATCAATTACTTTTGGCTACCAATTAACGACCGTGGCCGTCGGTGTAAGGCAGCAGAGCCAGGTAGCGGGCGCGCTTGATAGCAACGGCCAGCTGACGCTGGTACTTAGCCTTGGTACCGGTAATGCGGCTCGGGACAATCTTGCCGGTCTCGGTAACGTAGGCCTTCAGAGTGTTGAGATCCTTGTAATCGATCTCTTTAACGCCTTCAGCGGTGAAACGGCAGAACTTTCTGCGACGGAAAAAACGTGCCATGGCAGCGTCTCCTTAATTCTGGAATGGGAACTGAAAAAACTTACTCGTCGTCACCGTTGTCATCGGTGTCGTTGCTGTCAGCGTTATCGCCGGAGTCATTATCGTCGTTGCGCTCGCGACGCTCGCGACGCTCACCACGACCACTCTCTTCAGCCTTGAGCATGTCGGACTGTTCGGTAACGGCTTCGTCACGACGGATGACCATGTTACGGATAACGGCATCGTTGTAACGGAAGTTTTCAGTCAGCTCTTCCAGTGCTTTGGCGCTGCACTCAACATTCATCATGATGTAGTGAGCTTTGTGAACCTTGTCGATCGGGTAAGCCAGTTGACGGCGGCCCCAGTCTTCCAGACGGTGCAGTTTGCCGCCGTCTTCTTCGATCAGCTTGGTGTAACGCTCAACCATCGCGTTAACCTGCTCGCTCTGGTCCGGGTGAACCAGAAATACGATTTCGTAATGACGCATACAAGCTCCTTACGGGTTATAGCCAGCTGCCCAAACAGTCTGGCAAGGAGTGGAACATAGGGTTTGGGGCGCACATCATAGTGAACGGCCGCCGAGCTTGCAAGGGAAATGCCAGCAAGACGCAATTCTTGGCTGGAAGCTGGAAGCTGGAAGCTGGAAGCTGGAAGCTGGAAGCTGGAAGC
>Ga0194138_10001574_pt1 | contig 10892 bp, 8 predicted proteins | sample TARM_MetaG_T2_14_FD_134022 | JGI IMG/M metagenome (GOLD analysis project Ga0194138, IMG submission 134022) | Freshwater microbial communities from Pennsylvania, USA, analyzing microbe dynamics in response to fracking - TARM_MetaG_T2_14 (version 2) | ecosystem: Environmental > Aquatic >...
ATTTTGTGCCGATACAGTAAATGATAGCCATTTGGAAAGATCCAGGAATTATTTTTGCGGGACTGAATATTTTTTAAACATAAGCTTGTCAAGAAAATGTTTATTTTGCCGAAAAAAGATAAGTCGTGGTCTTTCAATCATCCGGATTTTGCAGGAAACACCCAAATCCGACTGGATATCCCTTACAATCAATCTGTACTTCTGCTGGTTTCCGCAAATTCCACATCGGAATTTGCGATTCAACGTATTCTCTTAAGTTGGTCGGCAGTCATTAAAAAGGGGGAAAGCGAGTGGATCTTGCACAAGAGTTTTTGGATGACTTATACATAGCATTTCAGCCGATTATGCTATGTTCAAATATAACGCGCATCGAAGGGTACGAAATTCTGTTGCGATCAAAAAAGCAAGGCGGCTTTCCGGAGAAAATATTTGCTTGGTTCATCGAGGATGATCACCGGAACGCAAGATTGATGGATTACTATCTGCAAGAACTGTACACATTAAGGGAAACGCACAGCGATATCAAGCTTTCCCTAAATCTGCATCCACAACAATTACAACATCCCTCGACATGGGATTTTTTGAATAATATTTCAGCGATCAAGAAGACACTTGAAATCGAATTGACGGAGCACTATTGTGAATTCTCCCCACTCAACAGGGAGGACCACCTCGAAGCTTTTCTTTCAAAACTGAAGGAGCAAGGTTTCTCCGTCGCGATCGATGATGTGGGCACCGGACAGAACAACTTCGAAATGGTGACGAGAAATGTAGAGAACATCAGCACAATCAAGATCTCCCTGCTGAAATTCAGAAACCTGAACGAAGCCGTTCTCTTCAATTTTCTGAACAGCTGGCTTTTTCTGTCCGAGCATTATCAGATCAAACTGATTGTCGAAGGGATCGAATCCGAAAGCATCAGCACCAAACTCAAAGACCTGGGGTTGATCTATCAGCAAGGCTACTATCATGGCAAAGCCAAAGTTTTCAGCTGAAAAACGTCGGCGATTGCCTATTGCCGATTGACAATTGACGTCTTCACCGGAGAACAACACCCCCAAAAAAACTCACCTCCGGCAAGCACGGCCTCGCCGGCGTTCGGCCAACCGTAACGCAACGCTGCTACGACCACCGTTCACTCGTCGGAGCACACAGCAAAATAGCCCCCGTACCCCCGGCGAGAAGCTCTCGGCCGGAGTTGCGGGGGTTTTCTTTTTGCAATTATTCTTTTAGGACTATTTATGCTCAAAACCATGATTTCAGCGGTAAAATTAGGCATACACCAAATGATAAACAACAGAATCACAAAATAGAAGTAAAACCCGATTTGTCCCACGGGAGCATATAGAGTACTCTCCAAACCAACTGAAAGGGGAAAAATGAATGGATAAGATGCAAGAGTTGTTGGATGATTTATATCTGGCATGTCAACCGATCGTGCTGTGTTCAAATACAAACAGTATCGATGGGTACGAAATTTTATTACGATCAAAAAAACTGTGTGCTTTCCCGGAAAAAATCTTCCTGTGGTTCATCGAAAAGGAAGAACGCAATGCCAGGTTGATGGCCCACTATTTCAGCGAAATAAAAAAATTAATCGACAGCCAATCAGACGCCAAACTTGCACTGAATTTGCATCCAAAACAGCTTCAGCATGCTTCAACTTGGGATTTCTTGGACAATATTTCCTTTCTGAAAGAGAAAGTCTCGATTGAATTGACTGAGCACTACTGCGAATTTGATCCAGCCAAAGGAGCAAATGACCTCCAGACCTACATTTCAAATATCAAGAATAAAGGATTTTCATTGGCGATGGATGACATAGATAGTGGGCAAAATAACTTTGAATTGGTATCAAGAAACATTCAAAATATCCATACCATCAAAGTGTCTTTGTTGAAATTCAAAAACATCCACGAAGACATCATGTTCAATTTCCTGAACAGCTGGCTCCATTTTTCACGCCACTACCATCTGAAATTGATTGTGGAAGGCGTCGAGTCAGAAACCATCAGCAACAAGCTCAAAAACTTAGGGATGGTTTATCAGCAGGGCTACTATCACGGAAAAGCCCAAGTATTGAATTAAGCTTTCATCATTAGCCCAATCCGGCAAAGCCAGATTGGGCTATTTTTTTTGCGGCCGGAGCAGCCGGCCCAACATTTCTGGTCTCGCTCCTCCGGTGAACGGCGGCTTTATTGGAGGTGGCACCTTCGTCCGGTGCTTTCCTCCGACTAAGCTTCCCTCACAGGAGATGGCGCATTATTTCATATGATTACCTCCGGGGACACACGTCTTCGCCGGAGATGACTGTTCCCTGTTCAACGGTCGGTTTCGCCGACCGTTTTATTTGACCGCAAATTTGTTTTCCACTATCCTTGAGATAGAAAGGATGATGACAAATGATGCAGAATTGGAAGTACGTCGCCCTGTCCGGCTTGGCGATGTTAACGCTCGCGGGCTGCGGAGGCGATGCGAACACGACTGAGGACGTCTCAAGAACAAACTCGTCCTCATCACAGGTAAGTAGCACTGACACAATGGAATCGGCAATCGCTAGCAGTGGCTCTGTTTCAACCGATGCTGCTGTGCCGGCTGAAGCTGGATACAGTAAAGTAACTTTGAACCGCGCCGTAGCCATTTTCATGGAAAAATATCCAAATTCCCGAATCGAGGAAGTCGAGTTCGACAAAGAATTCGGCGATTACACCTACAAAATCAAAGGTGACGACGGCCAGACCGAATATGAGTTGCGCATCCATTCCGACTCTGAAACAATCCTGAAAGAAGAAAGCAAAAATGATGATCATGGTGAAGACGATTATCTGAACTTTGCCAATCTGATTCCCCCTGCTGAGGCGATTCGGATTGCGCAGGAGCGCATCGGAGTTGCTGTTTCAACTTTTGAAGCTTGGAAGCTCGATAGCCATGATGACCACGGAAATACGCCTGTCTACGAGGTGGAATTTCAAGGACACGATGCCGAAGTGAAAATTCACGCTGAGACTGGTGAAGTTTTGGAAGTGGATGGAAGATGATAGGATAGTTTACTCCTGTGAGGTATACCTCGCAGGAGTTTTTTATTTCTTATCCAGGTTTTCCTCCGGCAGGGGTTTCCTCGCCGGAGGAAAACATCCAATAAAATCATCACCTCCGACCACAGCGGCTTCGCCGGAGTTCGGCCGCCCACCACGCTTGCTCCTCCGGCTAGCATTCTCTCCCCGGAGTTGAACTACCCGGCGCAAGTCAGTCTTCCGGCGAGCACCCATGGTACTTCAATGCCACACACCAAAAATCCCCGATGAGTTTCGTCTCATCGGGGATCGGCTTATCTTTTCAATTCTTTAAGGATTGTTGCTGCTCCTCAAAAATAATCAGCAACAGCATAAATCCCTGGTTCAAAATGCTTGTGTATCAATTTTTCGGTCAGCGCATCAAAGGTATAGTGAGAATCCAGCACCACAAATTTATCATAGCTTTTCAGCAAGTTCAGGAAGGCTTCGTCGTCCATGATCAGATTTTCGACTGCGTCCACATTCGGTGAGTAGAGATAGTATTTTCCGACGTAACTGGTCAGATAGTTTTCCACAGCTTCCTTGTCAGCGCTTATCACTAAATATCGTTCATCGTTCATCACCATCTGGTTCCCGCAAATTTCGGAAAATGCAGCTGGCACAGAATCCTGATAAAGGTTATTGTTGTATTTCATGCCGTTATTTTCGGAGAGGAGCATTATCGCCGCAAAGAAAAGCAAGCCAAGACTGCTTAACTGATAGATTTTCTTGGTGGTTAGGCTTCTGAAACTGCGGTGGTTTCTGTTTTTGACAGCTTGCTCGAACAGCGAATAGTCGATTTCACGGGAAAGCACCATCATGGCGACCCCCAGCGAAAAGATGATGATGCTGGAGGCGTAGCGTTCAAATCCGGCCAAAACCAGCGCTTCCTCTGTCGGCATGGAAAACAGGAACATGAAATAAATCCCCAAATAGTAAGCCGCGATGATCAGATCCACCAACAGCGTATAGCGCAGGAGGCTGTTCTTCCTCCCGATCAAGAAACGAATAATGAGATACGCACTGATCATGACCAGATGGAACAGAATGATTCCCTGAAACGGAATGGTGGCAAAGTCGGTCAGCGCAGCCAAAAACTTTTCGGTTATCTCGGCAGTGACCGCGTCATCTTTTTCCAAAAAGATCTGCTTGTATCCGCTCAGGCTCACTGCATGCTTGGAACTGGAGAATTGTTCCCCGGCACGGCGCGCCCAAAAGATATACGGTACCAGAGCACTGCCGAATACAGCCACTACGTTGACCGGAATATGCCAAAATTTTCCGAACCTGTTCCGGGACCCGATCACCGTATAGAGATAATAACCGCAAAGCAACACCACAAAGAAAACAGCACTGTTTTTGACGAGGCTCAATACCGAAGTGAGCAGCACAAAATACACGGAAAGGGCCTTGATGTTTTCGCGCATGCTATAGATACCGGCGATCCCAGCTAAAGTCAACAACGGCAGCAGAAAGTCCACCAACAGATTGTTCATACGGATGGAAATATTGAAGTAGTTAAAAATCGCCACCATACTGAAATTCATGGCCACAACCAAGCTGCGGGACTCATCCCTGACAGGGGCGAGCAACGCAATGACACAACTGAAAATAAGCAAGAATTGTCCCATCAGCAGGACACCGTCATTATAGCCGATCAGCTTAGCCGCATAATACACAAAAAGCGAGCTGCCAGGAGGATACGAACCAAATCCGATGAGAGCGTCCGATGCAGTCGGCAGCCTGGATTCCGTGTAGAGGAACTTCACGATCGTCGCCCAATGCGAAAAATTATCGTAATGCTCCAACTTCGTCACCAGCAGCGTCGATGCAAAAAGCAGGAAATAAAACAGCAAGCCGATCGGGATTAAATCCAGGCCTGGATTGAACACTTGCTTTTGCCTGAACTTCCGGTACAAAGCACAACCGGCGAGCAACCAACCTGTGCCGGCGAGACCCGTTACGGTCGGCGCGAGGAGGCCGGCAACGGCTCCAAAATACAGGATAAGAATATTCAGGCAGCAGGCCGCAATCCAACCGATTTTCGGATCGAAAGCGAGCGTCTGCTGCAGCAGCCACTTATATCCATATATGGATAGGATGAACAGCGCCAGGCGCAAAATAATCAAAATCATCGAACTCCTCCCACTTTATTGCGCCATTTTTGCAGCAATGCCTCAAAGGCAGAGTCTTCCATCAGCACAGCCAAATTCTCGATGCCAAATGTATACTCGCCCTCATCATTCCGATTGACATAGCTCAAATCAAACGGAACCCCCTCGATGCAAACTTGAAAAGCGTCATTTTTGGAGAGATCCTGCTGGGAAGCGATGTAGAAATGATGATAATTGAAGCGCCGGATCAACAACTCCATTCCTGAAATGTCGATCTGCTCATTGACTTGGATCATCGGAAACTTGCATACAGAATTGCCTCTGTCCTCACTGCCGCGGGACCTTCTGCTGAGGTTGTCGACGAAGCGGTCGAAGGAGTTCACCCAGGGATCACGGAATTGGGGCAGACTGCGGTTGAACCCATCATAGATGATCAATAAATATTGAAGGTACTCCCCGAACGGAATCTCCTCCAATTCCACACCGTATACCCAGCCCTCACGCTCCTCGTAAACCCGGACCACCCTGCCGGTCAAGTGCGTTCTGTATTCATTTTTTTCAACCGTGAAATGCAACAAGGCTTCTTCCGGGAAATACAGCGGATCTGCAGAAATGAAAGACAAGCCCTGCTCCGAGTGATTTTTCGTCATCAGCCGATAGGTTTGACTGCCGTAACTCACCAGGATGGGATTTTCCGCCAGAAACCGCTCCGATTTCCTATAGGCAGGCCTGCCCAAAAAGAACAGGACCGAAAAAGTGAGATTGAACAAATGCGTCAACAACCAAAAAGTGATGACGCTGCCGTAAAAGATTTCCGAACCGAATTTGCCGTAATTGAACTTCACGATTCCGATCACGATCAGCACCAACAGCAGAAGATGCGGAAGCCCATACAGGATATCTTTCTTTGCCTGGACTGCCGCTTTGTTGGTCACCTTGAACCGCTTCTCCTTGATTCCGATTGCCTGCAAGAAAACAGGCATAATCATATAAGGGGCGAGAATGGTTTCCTGGACCTCGCCCCATCGCTGCGTCCGGATGTCGCTGGAGAGATCCTGCATCGAAAGATGGATCAAATAATAACTAGGCAGCCAAAAAAGCAGCAAAGTCCAAAAATCATTGTCGACAACTTTCACATCGAAGACGGTAAAGAGGATCGGTGCCATTATGTAAAGCAGCCTTCGGATAAAAGCCCACCAATACAAATAACTGTTCAGGAAAACCAATTTCTGCCTGAAAGTAAGATTTTTGTTCGTAAGGATGCGCAGATTATGCACACTCTGAACGACACCCCGCCCCCAGCGGACACGTTGCTTGATTGCGCTTGGGATGTCGGTCGGCGTCAAGCCGCTTGCCAACGGTTCGGTTGTGGAAATGTTCCGATAACCCTCCGCATTGATTCTTGCTCCCAATTCAAAATCCTCCGTGATGGTGCCTGTGGGAAAACCGCCAGCCTCATCGATCGCCTTGCGCAGAATCAGCGTGTTGGATCCGGTATAGATAGCGGCATCCTGAGCATTGTTGAGGACATTGACTTCCCTGGAGAAAAAATCCTGTTCATTCGGAAGCGAGGACTCGGAAAAAAGATTGAACTGGAACAGGTCGGCGTTATAGAAACTCTGAGGCGTCTGGATCAGTCCCAACGGTTTTTGCTTCTCCTTATCGGAATTTTGGATCCAATCATCCACAAAATAAGGCACGGTCTCCAACAAAAAGTCGGAGTACGGAATCATATCCGCATCAAAAGTGGCGACCAGCGGCGATTGCGTGTGCGCCAAAGCATTGTTCAGATTGCCCGACTTGGCGTGTTTGTTGCCCTCCAGCCCGATATAGCCGACCGAAAACTGGTCCGCGAGCGCAGCGACCTCGCTCCGGTTCGCATCGTCCGCCAAATAGATGTGGACTTTGGATTTATCCGGGTACGCCATGTTCACGGCTGCATTCACGGTCTTCAGCAGCAAGGAAACCTCTTCGTTATGGGTCGCGATGAAGACATCTACATCGGGAAATTGTTCCGGCGCCACATCCGGCTTGATGATTTCTTTGGAACTGTTCTTGCTCCAGATCAGAATCACAGCGGTAAAGTTGGACACGATCTCGCTGATCCACAGCAGGATCCCGAACACCAACGCAAATTTGGATCCATCCCAAGGGAGCGTATATAGTCCTCTCCAGACAAGATAAATTACGGTAAAAATAAATGCTGAAAAATATAAGATTTTCTTTTTGAATCCCATGCGTTTCACCTCGTGAAGATAAAGTTCTTCTGTATATAATAACTGAAAAAAAATAAAAGTCCGTCCACCATCAATTTGATCGGAACGGTATCAAAGCTCGGAAACAACAGATGGCCAAAATACACCAAATTGGCGGATGCCAAAATCTGGATGAGCACCAACCCGAAATACTTCAGAAAACTGCTGCGCCCTGAATTATTTGAAAAAACCACATTCCTGTTCAAAGAATAATTGAACAGAGCGGACACTGCCCTTGCCCCGATTGAAGCCATACCGATTGAATAAAGGCTGACATCCTTCAGAAGGCGAAGCAAGAGCGCATATACAACCACATCGATCAGGAACGCAGCGATGGACGACAACAAATATTTGAAGAAAACAGCATAGATGGCGATCGAATCGGCAATGACCCGGAAATGCGAAGAGGCATTTTCTTCAAGATAGATCGTTGATATTTCCTGAGAATGGATTTCCCAATCATTCCGCTTTGTTTCAAGCAACATTTGGGTCTCGTATTCGAACCGATCGCCCGGAATGTCAAGCAGCCTTTCCATGAAGCTGGCCGGAATGACCCGCAGACCGGTTTGCGTATCCTTGATGTCGATGCCTGTCATCAGCCGCATCACGTTCCGCGTCAACAAATTCCCGAACTTGCTGCGCAATGGGATTTCCTGACTGAAGTCCCTGACGCCAAGGACCAGGGCATTCCCATGGATTTCCGCTGCCTGGATGCATTTGAGCATATCGTCCGGCGTGTGCTGCCCATCCGAATCGACGGTCACGATGTATTCCGTCGTTTTGCGTTCGGACAAGACATGACGGAAGGCTGTTTTGATCGCAGCCCCTTTGCCTTTGTTCGTCGCATGCCGGAGCACTTCACACCCGTACTCCTTTTCAGCCGCCTCAAATAAGGCTTGATATTCTTCGCCGCTTCCGTCATCCACTACAACAATCGGCCACGTTTGGCCACGTTCCCGGATGGAAGCAAGCAGATCCAACAACTTGGTGTCCGGTTCCAATGAAGGGATCACAATCACAATATTTTCCATAAAAAATCCTTTCGAGTTATTTTGTTAGTATAGAATCCATACTAAATAACGAATATCCGGCTAACAACAATATGCTGATCTTCTGGTCGATCCGGTTCGCCTCCACAATTCCCCCATCAGCGGAAAAACAATTGACAGCACCCAAAATTCAGCATTTTCCGTTACATTATAACCCAGTCCTATTCATTGCACATAACCGCACAACCTGGTGAAAACTGTTACACAAAATAAAATACAATATTGTATTTAGAACAGATGCTTTACCGGATTCCTACTCCGGTAAGGATCCCCTCGCCGGAGGAAAACACCAAGAAAATCAATACCTCCGATCACAGCGGCTTCGCCGGAGTTTTGGCTACCGAAAATTAACGCACCTCCGGCCAGCATTCGCTCACCGGAGCTGGGATCCTCAGCACAAGTCTGTCTTCCGGCGAGCGACCCGCTCCCCGGAGCTGACGATTTCTTCCGGTTAAGGGTTCTTTCTCCGGGGGAAATCATCCAAAATGATCATCACCTCCGACCACAGCGGCTTCGCCGGAGTTCGGCCACCCACCACACTTCCTCCTCCGGCCAACATTCCCTCACCGGAGAACAACGCAAACAAACCCGCGCAACTCCGGCAAGGATACTCTTGTCGAAGTTGCGCGGGCTATATGATCAAATGATTCTTCTTTTTTTATTCCAACTTATTCATACAACAATTCTTATACTTCTTCCCGCTGCCGCATGGACACGGATCATTGCGGCCGATCTTCACTTTTTTCTCAAAAGGGACCACATTCGAAGCGCCAGCGCGGTATGGTTTTTTCGGCGATGGACGCAGGTGTGGCTTTTCGAATTCCTCAAAGATCTTCTCGAGATCTTTTTCAATTCTATGGAATTAAAGATGCACTTGAATAGCTGCATTCGAATTTTAATGCGGGTATTCAAGTGCAATTATTTCACTATTTCGTAGCACCAATCACCATTTCCTCCATGTCAAATCGAGCTGACACGCGTTCCTACGGCAAACTGCTCTTTCTCCGGAGTGCAGCGACGCTATATACTACGCTCCGATTTCTTGGAGCAATTCTCCAATTTGTTCAAAAACTGCCAACGCTTCATCCCAATTCTGCGGCGTATCCGAGTACAGCAACGAAGTATGCAGCAATTCATAACTTTTTCGGGTGTCCCTAGAAAAACGTTCTTTCCAAAATTGAAAATCGTATGCCGCTGTTGGATCAAACTGAACAGAGATTTTTCGTTCCTCCAAGTAGTGAACATCTGTTTCTTTCGTCATTCTTACGATAGACTTTAATTCTTCTTTATTTTGTAAGAACTGCTGGATTGCCGGTAATTGATACAACCGGACAACATCATAAATATGTCTCACCTTGCTTGACAATGTTCCAGAAAAGGCATGACGTTTCACCGACATCACCTTATCAATGAGTGTTCTCTCCACATTCAAGACGTTTACTGTGACTTCCTTAAGTTCGTATTCAGCGATCGCATCCGTTTCACCGATACTCTCCAAAAATTCTTGGATATAGGACTTCATCGTTTTCCTCTCGTACGGATGCGGTCTGACGCTCGACCCAATTTCTAATTTTATCCGTTCAAGATTCCGATACTCATCGGTGAACCAGACATAGCTACTCTTGTTCCTATCATTTCTTTCTTCAATGACGAACTCAGACTTCCCATCGCCGATTATCACTTTTTCAGCGGCTTTTAACGCCTTATTGATCTGTTTTATTGAGAGGCCAGCTTCGGGTATATACGTCAAGTCGATGTCTTCTGAAAAACGCTCAATGGAACCAGGGTAACATTTACTCAGAGAAGTACCGCCTTTGAACACTACAGAGTCAACAAATTCACTATCCGCAAGGTTCTTCAGCAGCAGCGTGATGAAATAATCTTTCCTCACCGCATCGGAAGGGATGTGTTTCCATTGGGCCGTTAACTCAACCAGTTCTTCAAAATCCTGTTGATTCTGGTGTAGCTTCATAGATTTTTTCCACATCCAATGCATCATATTTTGAGGTTCCTTTTAAATATTTTCCGACCGTATTGCTTACGCCAAAATGATCCAGAACATTCTTCAGCGAAGCGAGTGTGCTTTTTTTATACTTGATTTCACCGAGAATGTTCCCTAGCTTGTTTTCATTGTAATGTTCCGAAGCAGCACTCAGAAATTTCCATAAATTTTTGTAATTAAGATCTTCAATTTCTTTGTGATGCTGCAAAACCTCGAGCAGTTCAATTAATTTTTTTGTCGATGCATCAAATCTGAGATCCGCTTTTTTCACTGAAACATTTCTGATTTGCCTTTTCTCCTCGAGAGGTATGTTTGAATACATTTGAATGTCTTTGGAAAGTTGAGTTGTTAATCCGTACATAGTATACATACGATAACCGATGACGATTCCGTTTTTTTCATTCTTGCCAAGATAGTGC
>Ga0194138_10001575_pt1 | contig 10888 bp, 10 predicted proteins | sample TARM_MetaG_T2_14_FD_134022 | JGI IMG/M metagenome (GOLD analysis project Ga0194138, IMG submission 134022) | Freshwater microbial communities from Pennsylvania, USA, analyzing microbe dynamics in response to fracking - TARM_MetaG_T2_14 (version 2) | ecosystem: Environmental > Aquatic >...
CCATTGATATCATCGATCATCTGGAGGCGCAGGGCGTGCCATGGCCGGCCTACCCGCAAACACCGCTGCAGCGCATTGTTGCGATTATCATCGAGTACTACGGTGGTCAGGCGATGCTCAAGCATGCGATGCACTATCGCTGGTCCTATCGGGCAGAGCAGGAGGCATTCCTGCGTTGTGCCTTTACGCTTGGTTCCGGGCCGAAAATGGCCGAGCAGATCATGGGGCGGATGAACTCATACCTGCCGAGACTGGGCGTCAACGCCAAAAGCATTCCTTTGATTGAAGCGTCGTTTCTGCAGTTGCTTGATCACCTGGAGCAGCACTTTGCCGAATGGCCGTATCTGCTGGGCACACAACCGTCGATCGCCGATTACGGCCTGATCGGGCCTATGTTTGCGCACCTTGGCCGTGATCCGGTGCCTCTGGCCATCATGCAGCAGCGCGCTCCCAGAGTTCACCGCTGGGTCGAACGCATGACGGCGCCGGGGCTCGATGTCGTCGAGTATGCGCAAGCCGAACCGGGGTTTCCCGCCGGTGATGCATTGCCTCCCACTCTGATCCCGGTGCTTGAACATATTGCCGAGGACATCTTCCCTGAGCTGACCGACAAACTGGCATACCTTGACGCCTGGGTTGCCGAACTGAAACCGGCCAGTGGCACGCCGGTGACGGAGAAGCCGCAGATTCGGCAAGTCGGCATGGTGCAAACCTGCTTTCGCGGGGCGCCGATAGAGGTCGGTGTAGAGCCATATCTGCTGTATGTACTGCAACGCGCGTCCGATACCTTGCGGGCACTGCCCTTAGCCGAACGCGGCGCTGTTCAGGCGCAGCTGGCGGAGCTGGGGCTGGCAGATGCGGTGAGTTTTGGTCGCACTTGGAGGGTAGGGCGGCGGCGTAATATCGAGGTTTGGGAAGTGCCAGCGACAGTCTAGTGTGCTGTCGCCAGCCGATTGCGCACGCCGCGCAGTCGGCGCGGCTCGGGGTTTGCTTCGCGCCATTCCAGATAGGCGCTATCCAGCGCCTCGGCGATTTCCTCAGCCTGCGGATTGCGCTTTGAAATCACGTATACCAGTGGCCATTCATCCAGTTGATCACAGCGCGCACCATGCAGTGGATAGTCAGCCAGTGCTTCCTGCATCGGGTGGCCATAGCTGATCAGGTATTGAGCGCGGCCGCGCAGCAGAATTTCCATCGCTGCGGTGTGGTCCGGAGCAACAATCGGGTGGTAATGGTTTTCAGAGATCACCCGGTTGAGCTGCTCGCGATAGGTGTAGCCGCGAATTAGCACCAGATCGTGGTTGGCAAGGTCCTGGTAGTGGCTGATCCGCGGCGTGCCCTGCAGTGCGAATGCGCAGAGTTTTACTCGCACCCCCAGAGAGCTGGATTCAACAGTGAAGTCCTGCAGGGCAGGCACCTGCGGTGAGCCGGGCCATAAGTCAATGTCGCCAGTGTCCAGGCTGCGGTAGATCCGATTGATCGGATAGGACTTCCAATCCACCCGATACCCGCTTGCCGCGGCCAACTCGTTGGTCAGCTCAATGATTGACCCCCGAGCATGCCCCTGTTCGTCGGTGTAGGCAATCGGCGGGAATTGGATGTAACCCGCTGTCAGTACCGGCAAGTCCTGGTCATTAGCAATGGCAGAGGTCGTAGGAGCGAGCAGCAGACTGGCGACAGCAATACGCATCCACAGACCGGGCGTTTTATGCATGTTCATTTTTATTGTCTTTTGTTGTCACAAACGCGCAGGTGTTGATGAAAGGTAACCAGTGAGGGCGCCACAGTCCAGTGATTAGCCCGAATGGGTTAGACGGCAGGCAGGGGGACATTGATAGCCCGGCGGTGTGAGCGCACCACCGGGCGTGCAGTCAGACAAGCGGCTTTACCGAGTCGAGGATAGAACTGAGGTACGGCTTGTTGGCGTCGATTTCAGCGCGACTCAGGCCGTTCATCTCGTAGGGGAACACCAGCCAGTCTTCGGTGGTGTGCAGGCAGAAGTCAGGTTGCAAGTCTGTTTTTGCGGCGCCGGCACGCTTATAAAGCGTTGCAATGCGGGTGTCGATTGGCATGTTGCGCTTGAGCTGGCCTTTCAGCTTGCCGATTACGGCTTGAACGCTGTGCCCGGTACCAAATGCATCATCAACGATCAGCAGGCGGTCTTCCCTGTTCAGGTTGTCGAGCAGATAGTGGGTGCCGTGTACGCGGATTTCCGCTTCCGGTGCGGCGACCATCGCGTCGTAATGGTCCATGCCGCGGTAGGAGGTGCGCAGCGCAATGTGGTCGGTTTTTACCCCGAGCGTCTGCAGGCATTCCTGTACGTAGATGCCGACGGTGCTGCCACCGCGCCAGAGGCCAACGATGAAGTTGGGGCGAAAGCCGCTCTCAAATACCTGGACGCCCAGGCGAAAGGCGTCTTCGATGAGCTGGTTTTCATCAAGGAAACGGCGATTGCGCGGCCTTTGTTGCGTGGAATTGGATTGGTTCATGGCTTGCAAGGCGGCTCCCTCTGGTGTGATCATGTCGCGATTCTGGAGAAGCTTACGGTCTTATGGCTGAGAAACAATACCTTAGTGCACAAAGTCTGCTCGAAGACGCGTTCAGTCTGGCCGCGCAGATCCTCAATTCCGGCTTTCGTCCGACCTTCATGATAGCGGTCTGGCGAGGTGGCGTGCCTATGGGTATCGCTGTCCAGGAGTTCCTCGACTATCACGGCGTTCATACCGACAACATCGCGATTCGCACATCCTCCTATCATGGCATTGATCAGCAGAGCAAAGAGATCCGGGTTCACGGCCTCAACTACCTGGTCAAGCATGTGACCCACGAGGACTCTTTGCTGATCGTTGATGACGTGTTTGATACCGGGCGCTCGCTCGAAGCGATAATCAACGAGCTGCGTAACAAGGCACGTTTGAACGCGCCCAATGATATCCGTGTTGCTGTTCCGTACTACAAACCCAGCCGCAATGAGCTGGACTGGGAGCCGCATTACTATCTGCACAGCACTGACGCCTGGCTCAAGTACCCGCACTCGCTGGAAGGCTTGAGTGCTGAAGAGATCAAGACTAACCGTCCTGCCCTGTACGAAATTCTCCAGCCGCATCTGTCCTCGCTCTGAGGAACCTGTAACCAGCCGTCGCCGGCCCCATGGCGGCGCGGCTGATACATAGCCCAAAACATCTTCTTATTGCCTGTCTCCGGGTGCCGCGTAGCCCGGTGGCACGGTTTTGCCTGACCTTTTGCTCTAGCTTGCATACATTGCGTATAACTTTTGGTAGCTTCTGTGTGTAGTGGCACTAGCACTCCCTGCCAAGACGCTCACCTAAAAATGCATCGTAGTGCTTTGTAATTGTTAATTTTTCCGCAATTTAATCGATTCCTGCCTATTTCTCATCCGCAGAGCCTTCTTGCATGTTTAACAGAAAACTTAAATATTTGTACAAGATTCAGAGCCGCGATCTGGCAGAGCAAAAAGCGCAAATCAGCGCATTGAAAACCCACATGGCTTGCCTTGAATGTACGCCGGATGGCCAGATTATTGATGCAAATACGGCAATGCTGACGTTACTGGGCTACTCCCGCGAACGTTTGATTGGTCAGTCACACGACCATTTGTGCGACGCCAAGGAGCGGTCTGACGGCGCGAGGCATGTGTTCTGGACTGCTCTGGCACAGGGCAGGTCCTGCGCCGGGACCTACCGTCGACTGGGTGCCCGAGGCCAGCCCCTCTGGCTCGAAGCCACCTATGTTCCGGTGCCGGATGCGAGCGGCACAATCAGCAAGGTCGTTATGCTGGCAAGTGATGTGACGGCCGAACACGCAGCCCGACTGGAGCAGAAGGCGTTATTGACTGCGCTGGACAAGTCGCTGGCGGTGATCGAATTTTCCCCAAATGGCGAGATCATCACCGCCAACCGCAACTTCCTGTCGGCAGTGGGTTATTCGCTGCAACAGATCATTGGAAAGCACCACCGGATGTTCTGCAATGAGGCGTTTATTCGTCAGCATCCGGAGTTCTGGGCGGAACTGGGGCGTGGCGAGTTCAAGTCGGGTCAGTTTGACCGGCTGGACAGTCAGGGCCGGACTATCTGGCTGGAAGCGACCTACAACCCCATTGTGGATGACCAGGGTAATGTCCTGAAGGTGGTCAAGTTTGCCACCGATATCACCGACAGGATCGAGCAGGCTCAGGCCGTACGTCAGGCAGCAGAGGTTGCGAACAGTACCTCCGAGGAAACAGCCGCCATCGCGCAGCAGGGGATGGCATCGCTGCAGGCGGCTGTTGATACCTCGGCACGCATCGCCGCTCAGATGGCAGACGCCAGCGAGTTGATTGCGCACCTCAATGCGCAGTCCAAAAATATCGAAGAGATCGTGGCAACCATTTCGGCCATTGCCGACCAGACCAATCTCCTTGCGCTGAATGCCGCAATCGAGGCAGCTCGCGCTGGTGAGCAGGGGCGTGGTTTTGCGGTTGTGGCTGATGAAGTGCGTCAGCTGGCTGCGCGTACGAGCAAGTCCACTGCGGAAATTGCCGAGGTTGTTCAGCGTAATCGTGATCTGACTCGCAAGGTAACCGACACGATCGGCTCGGCAAGTATGACCGCAGAGGAAGGAAACGGGCGCATACAACAGGTCAGCTCAATCATGCAGGAAATCCGTCAGGGTGCCGAAAACGTCTGTCATACGACATCGGGCTTGTTAAACGCCCGTTAATAGCCATCCCGACAGGCCTGGCGCCGCAGTAGCAAGGTTGCTGATAAAGGCGCGAACGCACAGCTCTATCCGTGTCCGGTCTTGAAGTGACCGATAAGGCGTTCCAGTTGCTGCGCCGAGTCAGTCATCTTTCGGGTGTTGAGCGCGGTGTCCTGCAGCTCGCTCAGCACCTTGTCGCCCAAGTTACTGAGCTGGCTCAGGCTTGCTGAGATCTCGGTACTGGTCCTTGATTGCTGTTCGGCAGCAGCAGCCACCTGGCTGGTCATATCGGTGATGGTATCGACCGATACAGCAATGGATTTCAGCGCAGAACGCGAGTTCTCGACCTGTTGTTGCATGTTTTCGGACTGCCGGTGACTGCTCTGCATCGAGCTGACGGCTTTGGCGGTGACGGCCTGCAATGAGTCGATGATGCTGCGAATCTCGTCGGTTGATGCCTGTGTTCTGCTGGCGAGCGTGCGCACCTCGTCTGCTACCACGGCAAAGCCCCGTCCCTGTTCACCAGCGCGTGCCGCCTCGATTGCCGCGTTGAGGGCCAGCAAGTTGGTTTGTTCTGCAACGGAGCGTATCACTTCAAGCACCGAGTCAATGGTATTCGATTGCGCGCTCAATTCATCCACGGCCGCACCGGCCTGGGCGAGATCGCCGGCAAGCATGCGCATGCTCTGCGAGGTGGTATCTGCCGTGCGTTGACTGTCCGCGGCGTGGCCGCTGGCTTGTCTGGCAGCCTCTGCGGAGTCAGACATGCGCTGAGCGACCTCGTCGGAGGTGGCGCTCATTTCCTCAACCGCCGATGCAATGGTGTCAAGTTCGCTGTTCTGCTGGTTATAAGAGGCCTCCGCCTTGCCCATTGCAAGGCCAACTTCATTGGCGATACGACGGTTGTTTGCTACCACCTCACGGAATTCGTCTATGACCTGCGCCAGCTTATCGGTAAAGGCATTGAACCCTGCCGCCAGTTCGCTGATTTCATCAAAGCCGCTGGCGTCCAGGCGGCGTGACAAGTCTCCGTCGCCGGTTGCAATGTCGTTCATTGCCGCCACTGCCTGGGCGAGTGGGCGGTTGACACTCAGGGCGATCAGGAGATTGACACCCACCAGCAACATCAGACCCAGCGCTGCAACCATAAGTTTGGGCAGCATATCGGCCCAGAAGGTCTCACTGATATCGTCAAGATAGATACCCGACGCAAGGATCCAGCCCCAGGGTTCAAAGCCGGCGACGTAGGAGATTTTCGGTACTGGATCAGTAACGCCGGGTTTGGGCCACATATAGTCGACAAAGCCGGCTGATTGCGTGTTCACCACCGCAACCATTTCCCGAAACAGGTATTTTCCATCGGGGTCCTGGATGTCGGCGATGCTGTTACCTACCAGCTGCGTGCTGAAGGGATGCATGATCATCCGCAGGTCATCGGAATGTATCCAGAAATACTCATTGTCGTCGTAACGCATCCCTTGCAGAACGGCGGCGGCCTGCTGCTGCGCCTGTTGTTCGGTCAGCTCGCCGCCCAGTTGCCGTTGATGGAAATACTGGAGGACGCCCAGCCCGGACTCAACAAGGTGTTGGTTTTTATTGCCCGACCATCAAGCAGCGTCTTGTGGTAGTCAACTGCGAAGACCGTCACCAGCCCGAGCACTATGATCAACACCAGCAAGGTCACAGTAACCAGGCGTTGAAGTATGGAGAAACGGCGAAGCAGGTTCATAGCCAAAGCCCCCGGCGAGATGCGATTGGCACAACGGTGACGTTCAGGTGTGGCTTAACGATATTGCTTTCGTTTCTGTCAGCGTAGCAGTTGCCGGAGGAAACAGGGCAACGGAGTGGTGGGAAGGGCTAAAGCACTGGAAGGTGTGGTTGCCCGGTGTCAGCGCAGGTTGGGAAAGGAGCAGCAAAGGGCTGGCCAGCGACATCGGCCGTGCCTGCGCGGTTAATTGCTTTTCTCAATAAATCAAATAGATCTAATTCGTTATTGGTATCGTGCGATATGACTCATGATGCCTCCCATGTTCGAAACAGCAAGCAAAGGAGCTACACCATGAGCATGATCAAACGCATCATCAGCCGTCGTGATTCAGTCCGTCCTGTTCAGGTTGCGCAAGCGCATCCAAACTTCTGGATGTACCAGTAACGGCATCAGGCCGCGCCGGACGCATCCAGTTCGGCGAGGGCCTCGGGGTTACTCTTGAAAGCCTTGGCGAAGACCTCGCGGTTGCGCGCCATGTAGATACTGATTTCTTCAGCCAGCTGCTCTCCCAGTTGCGGAACGGCACGCTGCAGTACCTCGCCCAGATTTTCGGCCAGCTCCAGCATCTTGTCATGACGGTCGGCTTGGGCTTTATCCATGAACAGTTGCTCCGGGTCTCTGCTGCTGCGATAAACAATTTCAACGGCCATGCGCACCTCTGGCTTGTCGGCGAGTGGAGTGACCGGCGTGGCCGGTTTTGCTGCTCATTCTACTGTATGTGCATACAGTGTAAAGACCCATATATCTCCCATTAACAAACGCGCCTGTAGCCCGAGCGAGCCAGCTTGCACAAAGCGCTGCTCTGAGCACGCGATGGTGTTGGCAACACGTGAAGGTCCGGCGCTTCAGTAACTCCGGATAATGGCAGTCAGGCGGTCAGGACAGATCAGTCTGCCCGAAGATACCGGTTTTTCCGGGCATTGATGACGATCAGGCATACCCAGTAGCCGGTGCTTACCAGAGCCGGCAGGTATAGCCAGGCTGGATCGTCTATCGGGATCAGGCCCATGGCGGCCAGGGCTATGGCAATCAGGGCAACAAGGTGCAGCGGTCCAGGTACGAACAGACTGCTGTTGAGAATGCGCTCTTCCAGCTTTGTCAGGTTGTCACAATTGTTGGCAATACCGGCAGCGGCGAAAAACAGTACCAGACTACCGAACAGCATCATCAGATTGACCAACAGCGGGATCAGCACGTGCGCTCCTTGCAGACGGGGGAATGTACCTGTGCAGCATGACCCGAATTGCCTCGGCAGTTAAGCCAGTTTGTCCCGAAACATGAAGTAGACCGCAGCCAGCAGGCATAGACCTGCCCACAGGTAATCGAGTTTCAGCGGTTCCTTCAGATACATGACCGAGAAGGGGACGAACACCGAGAGGGTGATGACTTCCTGAATAATCTTCAACTGACCGACCGACAGCGCGGTATAACCGATGCGATTGGCGGGCACCTGCAGCAGGTACTCGAACAGGGCAATACCCCAACTGATCAGGGCCGCGATGATCCAGGGCTTGTTATTGAGTTCCTTGAGGTGGGCATACCAGGCGAATGTCATGAAAATATTGCTGCACACCAGCAGCGAAATGGAGATCAGCACAGGATGCATGACCGGCGCTCCGACAAATAGGGATAGGCGGGCGCAGGCAGCGCCGAGTTGAATGCCGGGCATATTCGCGCCTGGCAGGCGCCTTGGCAAGTCTGCGTCAACGTATCGGCTGTTGCTGCCGCAGGTTACACCATGCCATCGGCCGTGGCAGGTATCTCACTGCGGTATGGCGGCCGGTGCGGAATCTCGCGCTGCCGTCCGTGCCAGCAATTGGTCTGCCGCTTCTTTGGCCGCATCGGCGTAGGGGATCAGCAACAGATCCACGCCAGCCTTTGCCAACACCTTGCTGTCGTGTCTAGCGGAACTGGCTATGGCCACCTGGCCACGATAGTTGCTCTGTTTCAGGCCATGCAACAGCATCAGGTTGACGCTGCGTTCACGGACAGTGCTCACAACCCAACTGGTGCTGCCCAGCGGCAGGGTGGCGATAAACTCCGGATCTTCAGCGTCGCCGTAACGCACCTGATAACCGTCACGCACATGCTGCTGAACCGCTGCTGGGTCAAAATCCACAGCGAGCAGCCTGCAGCCGCGGCGCCGAAGGTTATCAGCCAGCGCGGCACCGTAGCGCCCAAGACCAATCAAAAGCACGTCGACAGTATCCTGCCCATCGGGCAAACCATCGGGCAAACCATCGCGCTCGCGGTAAGGAACCTTTCGTTCAAAAATTGATAACCAGGGCGCCAAACGCTCATATATCGCGTGGGAGTACAGAATCATATAAGTGGAGACGCTGATGGTAATCAAGCCGACCAGCGTTATCAGCCCGACAGTTTCCTGTTGCAAATGCCCAAGGCTGTAGCCAAGCGCCGCGAGAATCAATGAAAATTCACTGATCTGGGCGACTGTCAGCCCGGCAAGAAAGCCGGTCCGCTTGCGATACCCCATTGCGCCCATGATGATCATGACGATTATCGGGTTGCCAATCAGCACGAACAGCGAAAACACCACTGATGCGCCGATCTGCCCGCCGAGCATGCCGAGGTCCAGTGCAGCGCCCAGTTCAATGAAGAAGAACAGCAGCAAAAAATCCCTCAAGCTGACCAGTCTCGCCGCTATCTGTTCGCGAAATGCAGTAGAGGCGATCGATACACCGGCGAGGAAGGCGCCCACCTCTTTGCTGAACCCCAGCACGTCGCCTGCCACCGCGCCCAGCACCGCCCAGGCGATGGCAAACAGCATCAACAGTTCGGACGAGTGGGCCAGGCGTTGCAGCAGCGCGGGCAGCACATAGCGCATCAGCAAGGCGACCACGGCCAGCATTGCCATCCCCTTGAGCATAACCTGCAGCGCTTCCCAGCCAAGGCTTACCTGACTATCGGCCTTGCCGAATGCGGTAAGACCGATCATGACAAGCACCACCACGATATCCTGGACAATCAGAAAGCCGACCGCGATGCGGCCGTGCAAGGCATCAATCTCGCGCTTGTCGGAGAGCAACTTGACGATAATGATGGTGCTGGAAAAAGTCAGCGCTACCGCAACATAGATAGCCGCCACGTGCGACAGACCGAGCAGCAGGGCAAGCAGGTACCCTACAACAGAGGTAAAGACAACCTGACCGAGACCAGAAGCGAGTGCTACCGGCCCGACTGTTCGAATGATATGCAGGTCCAGTTTCAGGCCGACCACAAACAGCAGCAGGGCGATGCCGAGGCGGGCGAACAGCTCGATCTCGCTGCTCTGGGCAACCAGTTCCAGCCCGGAAGGGCCGACCAGAATGCCAACCGCAATGAAGGCGACGATCAGCGGTTGGCGCAGCAGTTGCGCCAGGGCGCCGCCGAGAACAGACAACCCCAGCAGAATGCCGATCTGTACGAAAATATTCCCGTCCATGCCTTGCTCCCTGACTCCCTGACGCGGGCTGCCGACGCTGCTTTAAACAGCGTGCAGGCTAACCGGTCCGACGATGCTGTTGCCGATCAATATACTCGGCGCCGCGCCGGCAATGACTGATCGGGAGCAGTTTTACCGGGGCAGGGCGGAGCACGTCGCGGGGAATTTGCAACAGCACATTTCCGGTAGTGCCACCTGAACACTCAATTCGGGCGGGAAGCGAGACAGTCGCCACGCTGAATGCATCTGTGAGAGCACTCGGTAGGGCTAGCGCATTTCGAACAGCTCCTGGTGAAACCGTGCGCCAGGCAAGCCCTGACTGACAAAGTCGCGGCGCAGCGTTTGACCGAACTCCGTCGGGCCACAGAACCAGAAGCTGGCCTGGCGCCATTCGGGAACCAGGGTCCTGATCTGCTCCGCCGTAAGGTGTCCATCGCGGGAGGACAGGCGCAGATGCAGGCGAACACCGGCCGCAGCGGCATCCGCAGTGAGTTTGTCGAGTGCCATTTGGTCAACATCGCGGGTCACATGAAAGAAATCGACGTTATGCTCGCCGCCCTGCTGCGCGAGGGAGTGCATACGTGCGATGAAAGGCGTGACGCCAATACCCGCGCCGATCCACACCTGTCGCGGCGCCGGATCGGAAAAGTCGAAACAGCCGTAAGGCCCTTCAACGCTCACCCGCATGCCAACCTTGAGCCAGGTCTTTAGCTGCGAGGTCCAGTCGCCAAGCGCCTTTACCACGAAGGTGACTGTTGGCGTTGACGGGTTCCAGGCCGAGGCAATGGTATAAGGATGGGCGCCTTCACCGCTCTTGGACGTAACAAAGGCAAACTGCCCCGGAGCATGTCCGTGCCATCCTTCGCGCAGCGCGATCCTGGCTTCGATAACGTCCAGGCCCGGATAATGGGTCAGCTCCTCAATCTGCCCCACGACACGGTTACCCCTGCCCACGCGTCCGGTTATCACCATAATGGCCG
>Ga0194138_10001576_pt1 | contig 10886 bp, 10 predicted proteins | sample TARM_MetaG_T2_14_FD_134022 | JGI IMG/M metagenome (GOLD analysis project Ga0194138, IMG submission 134022) | Freshwater microbial communities from Pennsylvania, USA, analyzing microbe dynamics in response to fracking - TARM_MetaG_T2_14 (version 2) | ecosystem: Environmental > Aquatic >...
ATCGGGGACCCAGCTAGCCACCAGCGCATTGACCAGATAGACAGAGAGAATCCCGAAGGCGATCATCATTTGATAAAACCCGAGTGTTTTACCACGTATCTTTTGCGCTGAGATCTCACCGATATAAACGGGTGCAGTCGCTGAGCCTAAACCCACACCAATCCCGCCGATGATCCTGAAAATAATAAACATCGTGAAGTTGTAGGGAAATGCAGTAAATATACCCGATAAAAACACCAGCAGCCCGGTGATGATCAGTGCTTTTTTCCTACCCAGCGAATGAGTAATAAACTGGCCGCTGAATGCGCCAATCATAAAACCCAGGACAACCGAAGAGACTGCCCATCCAGTCCCCATAGCATCAAGTGAGTAATATTTAGCGAGGTGCGCTATCGCACCAGAAATAACAGCAGAATCAAAACCATACAACAATCCTGCCAATGAGGCAATAAGGGAGATTTTATAACTCATACGATGAGTTTGTGTTGTATTCATTGTCTACACCAGTCAGTGAGATTTGTTTATTGCTGGAACAGCCTTGTTTTTGATACGGTTCGACCTTTCAATATATTCAGGAATTTTCTTCATAGACTCATCAAACCAGGCATCGGGATCGGTGCTGGCAACCAGGCCAAAATTACCCCAGGGCATTAATGAACCTGAACGAATGATCACCTTAGCTTTGCCGTACACGGAGGAAACTAATTCTTGATGGGGAATCAATGTGAAGTCCGCACCGGAACCGGTAAATATTTGAGTAACGCGTTCAAGTAATCTGGGGTTATTTTCCGGCACTTCTTCGGCAAAGATTACATTTTCAACAAATATCTCTTGCAGCAAAACACGTAATATCTCAAGAAGATCAACACTGCCAGCACAAAAGGCAAGATCAATTCTGTTTGCATGTTCGGGTATGGGGGCACCGGCATCGGTAACCAGTATAATATCTCCATGACCTAAACTGGCTAAGGCTGATGCTACTTGTGGATGCAATATCTTTCCAGGTCTCATACTCTTTCCTTATTTTTGCTTAGGGATTATTGATAATGTTTTTAGCTCATTTAATTCTTCCACTCCTGGTATTGACCGTCGTTATTTACGGTGCAATTCAATTTCTATCTCTTCCAACGTTTTTCCTTTTGTCTCCGGTACCATCGTCACAACAAAAATTAATGCAGCAATGGATGTTGCAGAAAAAATGAAGAATGTATTTGCGGCGCTAATATTTTCTACCAGCACCGGAAAAAAGCGTGAGACAAAGAAATTGCCGCCCCATAATGCAAACGTAGCAATGGACACCGCAATGCCGCGCACATGAATGGGGAAAATCTCAGAGATAATCACATAGGCGACAGTACCATATGAAACGGCAAAAATTGCCACATACGCCAGAATACAAATCAACAACAGAGTGGTGTGCGTTTCGCTGGCCCGAAATAACATCCCGGTACAGCCCAGCGTAATCGCCATGCCGACAGAACCAAAAATCAGCAACGAGCGACGCCCCACTTTATCGATAATCCACATGGAAACCAGCGTGGCAATAACCAGCATCAGGCCAATCAGCACCGTAAAAGACATCGCCCCGCTGACGTCCACCCCTGCCGTTTTAAAGATCTCCGGCGCGTAATAGAAGATGGCATTAATACCGGTAATTTGCTGGAACAACGCAACGCCAAAACCAATCACCAGGGCCTTGCGCAGGCGCGGTGCGAACAGTTCACCCAGACGAGATTGACGTTCATTTTGTAGCGCGGATTTAATCGCCTCCAGCTGTTCTCTGGCGGCAGACTCATCCGGGTTAATTTTACACAGCACGTCCAGACCCTGGCTGTCGCGACCTTTGCTTACCAGCCAGCGCGGGCTTTCCGGTACCCTGGCCAGCAGAATCAGAAAGACAATCGCCGGAACAATACCGGTGGCAAAAATAACCCGCCATCCCTGTTCAATATTCCACGTTTCACTGGCGCTATTGGCGATGATGGCCGCAATGGAAAAAATCGCCAGGTTGCCGATACAGTTGAATAACTGATTTAACGAAACCAGCCGTCCACGAATGTGAGCCGGGGAAACCTCAGCAATATAAAGCGGCGCAACGGTGGTTTCGATGCCAATGCCCACCCCCACCATTATGCGGAACCACACCAGCATTTCTGACGAAACCGCCATCGCTTCGCCCAGCACGCCGAAGATAAAAATCAGCGCCGTCAGCAGCAGGACTTTTTTACGCCCTACGGCATCGGAAAGCGGACCCGCCAGCGCCACCCCAATGATGCACCCCACGATAATTGATGACGTCACCCAGCCGATGCCGTCGGCATCAAGGGCAAACTTATTCTGCAAAAAACCAACGGAACCCGAAATGCTGCCATTATCAAAACCAAACAGAAATCCACCGACGGCGGTAACGAGTGAAATCAACAAGACGTTCCGCATCCAGACATTTTTTTCAGAGGTATCGGTATGACCGATCATAATACTCTCCGTATCACGCAGGTAAGCGTTGCGGGGGGGAAACCGCGCGTACTACGCAGTGTTGTTGTAATGCAAAAAGGTTGACATCCGCAGCCAGCCCGGCCGTTGGACTGGCTGCGTTAGCCGCGCCGCAGGCCGCAGCCAGCCTCAGGTGAGCCACCCAGCCAGCCTGTGGCCGGGCAAGCAGGCTGGCAATCAGCCCCGCAGAGTAGGCATCACCGGAACCCACCGAACTGACCGTCTCAACAAGGGGCGAAGCTATCTCGTAATCACCGTCCGGGGTCAGCGCCAGCGCAGGACGCTGCCCGTCGGTGATGATGACGCAGCGAACGCCCTGAACAAGCCAGTCGCCAGGCAAATCCCGCCCCGACGCAGCCCTTGCCTGGCGTAGCTCATCACGATTGATTTTAATGATGTCAGGCAGCGCAGCGGCGGCATGCAACAGCGCCGGACCCTGAGTATCAAGTAGCGACAACACGCCATACGTGCGCGCCTGAGCGATCCAGCGCCCGTATTCATCCGGCGGCAGATTTTGCGCCAGCGATCCCGTGCAAATGACGGCGCTTGCGCAGGGAAGTTCATCCCCCAGCATGTCATGCAGCTGCTGATATTCATTGGGCTGTATAAACGGACCGGCGGCGTTGTACACGCTGGCGTTTTCCGGTGACGCCTTTTCCGTCACCACTTCGCAGATACGGGTACTGGCGGCGATATCGCACCAGCCTCCATCAAGTTGCTCCTGTGCCAGCAGTTCCCGGCACAGGCGACCTGTCGCACCGCCAAGGAAACCGAGCAGCCGTGGCGCCGGGGCATTCTCCAGCTGCGGCTGAAGTTGACGCAGCACCCTCGCCACGTTAACCCCTTTGCCGCCCGCCAGCGTTTTATCATCCAGCAGACGATGCACTTCTCCTGGCTGCTGTTTCTCTACCAGCAGCAGGCGTTCAATGGCGGTATTCAGTGAAGAGATAATCACGTTCACAAGCAGCCCTCCCGATGCGTGGCAATAAGCCAGCTTTCGCGAGCGATTGTGGCGGCTCCCGTGGCAACCGGCTCCGTCAGTTCGCTGACGAACACCGGCATTTTCCAGCGACGTTTTCGGTGTTCGAGCATCTCCTGGCGTTGGAACAACGATCCCATCAGAACCGCGTCCTGCGGACATATTTCGCCGATTTCGCACATCCGGGTTAGCAACCGAAACGCCCGATCGGCAATATGATTTAGCGTCGCCTGAACGATATCCGCAGCCTGGATACCCGCATTCAGATGGTGCAACGAAAATAACCCCAGGTTCTCGTCTTCATTGACCGATACCGACACACCAGGCCCATGTCCCTCCTCCAGCAGGTCGTGGAAAAAGGCATCGTAGTTCCCGTGGTATAACAACTCCGCCAGCGTCTGGATGATTTTGCCAGACGGCGTGGCGCAGCCCATTACGTACTCACCCGGCTGCCAGGTGCGTTCAATATCCACGCCCAGTTGCCAGGCGACGGTCGTATCCGGGAAACAGGGCGTCAGTACCATCAGGTATTCAGACGTCCCTATTGAGTCAAAAACGTGAGTGGGCTGGCGGCTTTGTACCGCCCAGGCGCCGACAATTTGATCGTGGCCACCGATAAACACGCTGGCACCAGAGCACAGCGACACCCCAGGCAAGGAGTCCGCAATAATTTCCCCACAGCGCTCGCCGGTATCCGCCGTTGCCGGAAAAAGTTCAGGATGAAGTCCGAGCCGCTCCAGCGTGGGTTCGTGAAGCCGCATGGAGGGCAGATCAACGCACTGCGAATGGGTGATTTGCGAACTACAGGCTCGCCACTCGCCGGTCAATCGCCACATCACGTAGCTGCCAAAATCCACCCACTTGTCGGTTTGCCGCCAGATATCGGGATGATGTTTACGCAGCCAGCTTAATCGCTCCGGGCTTTGGTTAGGGCGCGAACGCATGCCGGAACGGGCGTAATGCTCCGGGCTGTCCAGCCAGCGGTGCGTCTCCGCGTCCAGTACGGCTTCGGGGTAGTTTTCCCACCAGGCCAGAGACGGGTAAATGACATCGCCGCAACGGTTTACCGCCACCGACTCTTCCTGACCAAACGTGCCGATGGAAATGGCCGCCAGCGGTCCGCTGGCCTTCGCTTCATGGCGCGAATAATCCGTAATCAGCGCTGCCAGGGTCTGCCACACCGCCTGCGCATCGTGAAAGGTCAGCCCATCGCGCTGTATGACGGGGGTAGGGTATTTTTTCACCGGCAGCAGCACGCCGTCCTCGCTGATGCCGATGATTTTTAGATGCGTGGTGCCGATATCTATGCCGAGAAACCACATTCTGATTGCCCTCGCTTATCTGTTATAGCCCTAATTTGCCTGGGTTCAGAATGCCATTCGGATCGAGCGCCTGTTTTAGCCGCCGCAGCAGCAAATGCGCGGAGCCAAGTGATTCACGCGCATAAGGGGAGCGCACTAAACCGCCGCCGTGGTGGTGCGACAACTCCGCGTTGTGCTCAAGACAGACGCGCATGCTTTCTCGCCAGATGGTGCGCAATTTATCCACCGCCTCCTCGTCGCTTTCTTCACGCCCGAGCAGGATCATGTACATTGAGGTGCCCTGAGGGTAAACGTGGGAGAAATGCGACAGCACTTCGCCTGCCAGCGGGGTCAGTGTTTTGTTCAGGTCGTGGTACAGACGGGCGATACCGTCCCAGGTATGGGCGATTTCAATGGTCTCGGCGAAACCTCCCGTGGTATCGAGAAGCTGTTCCACCGTCGAGAAATCAAAGCGGCGATCCATCCAGCTGAGCACACCTTCCGTACCGATGGATTTTCCACCGTGGCGATGCACGATCGTCATAAACGCGTCCATCTCGGCGCGGGCAACAAGGTCGACGCCCTGGGTGCCGAGGAACATGACGGGTTTCTCTTGTGCCGGATTTTGCATCGCATGCCGGGCTTCTGCGGTGTCGTACAACCGCAGCAAGAACGGGCGTAATCCGGCCATCGCTTGCTCACGCATGATGTGCAGCCCCGCCTCAATGCCGGGCAGTTCCAGCGTGTCGTAAAGGCGTGTTTGCGGCAGTGGGAACATTTTCAACTGCACCGACGTCACCACACCCAGCGTCCCCTCTGCCCCAATAAAAAGCTGGCGCAAGTCCGGCCCCATCGCCGCTCGCGGTGAGGCTTTCAGCCGTACTCGTTCACCCGTCGCGAGGATCACCGTGTAGGCAGTGATCAGATCTTCAATGCCACCGTAGTAAGAGGAAAACTGCCCGGTCGCCAGCGTCGATAGCCAGCCGCCAACGGTGGACTGGTAAAGCGACTGCGGCGAATGGCCAAGCGTCCATCCCCGCTGCTGAAGCTCATCCTCCAGCTTGCCGCCGTTGTAACCTGTAGAGACTTCCACGGTCAGGTTGGTGGTATTGATGTCCTGATAGTGCACCATTTCGCTTAAATCCAGCACGATACCGCCACGTGTCGGTAAGGGCTGTCCCGTTACCGAGGAGGCCAATGCCCGGGGAGTCACTGGCGTATCGTTCGCCGTCGCCAGCGCCAGCACCTGTTGGATCTGGTGTTCATCGGTGACTTTCACCACAACATCGGCCTGATAATCGTGACACCCTAAACGCCTGAGTTTTGTCGAGAGCGGCCAGGTATCATGGCTGGATGCCTGAAGGGTATCGCGATCGGTGAGTACCTGCTGTTCAGGTAGAACGTTTTTCAGCGCAGTAATGAGATGTGCAATCTCAGACATACAAACTCCTGCTTCACAATTTAAGGGGACAACCTGACGGTTTTGAAGGAACAAAACGTGCAGGGCAGATTTCATTGACATCGCCACTTTGGCTAATATACGATCAACATGCAGAAATCAGCAAATTGCATTTTGTATTTATTATCAACTTTGTGAAGGAGAGCAACATGGATTCCCGAACCGGAAAAGCCGTTCGCTTAGGCCGAATTTTACGCCCTGAAAGCGGACGTGCGGTGGTTGTCGCCGCGTCCCACGGCGTAATGGCCGGCCCACCGTCAGGGCTAAAAACACGCCACGAAATCGAAACCGTCTTTGCCCAATTGCGCGGTGCTGACGGTGTAATGGTCTCGCCGGGAATGATCCCGCTGGTCGAACCCACGTTTATCGGACGTGACCGTCCAGGTTTTGTTCTGCACCTCGACTGGAAAAACCACGCGCGGTCCATTTACACCCCGGGCAAGGATGGCCGTAGCGAAGGCGTGCTGGCACAGCTGGCTGAAATAAGCGAAGTATCGGCATGCGGCATTGATGCCGTGATGACCTATCTGTATCTGGGCCAGAAGGATACGGCGCTGGAACAGGCTGAGATCGTACGCAACGCCCGTATCGTCCGTGAATGCGAACGATACGGTATCGCGGTCATCATAGAACCGCGTTCGGCGCTGGAAGGCGTCGATCCCGATGCACTTAAAGCCAAAGTCATGAGCATGTATTGCCGGATTGCCGCCGATATCGGTGCCGATCTGGTGAAAGCGCTATGGCCCGGTTCAGTGGAGGATTTTGCTGTGGTAACGAGCACTTGTTATACTCCCGTGCTGCTTGCAGGCGGTGCGGGGGGCGAAGATCCGTACTCAACGCTGCAACTCGCGGCCGATGCCATACAGGCAGGAGCAAAAGGGGTAATGTTTGGACGGCGTATTTTCCGGGCACAAAAACCGGCTCATGTGCTTCGCGCACTGAACGCGGTCGTGCACGAAAACCAGAGCGTCGGGCAGGCATCACAGCTTCTGGAATAATAAGAGCCAGCTGAAATAATGACGGTTATTGCGCACGATGCGAAACAGCTTTCCCCGGTAGCGTTCATCGCCCGCACAATCATTTCTCTTGGACTGTCCGGCCGCCTGCCTACCACCTCATGGTTTCAGGAAGCGCTGGAAATAGGCTCAGGCACGGTGCAAAAAGCCCTGCTGGAGCTTAAAAAAGCTGGCGCGGTCAGGCTGGTTTCTCGTGGCCATCAGGGGACTTTTGTGGTCTCCTGGGATTTCGCCCTGCTGTGGGATGCGGCGCGTATGCCACCCGTGCATATCCTGTTGCCGCCGCGCGGCTCACAGGAAGCCACACAGGTCGCCTCAGCATTCGTTCAGCAGTGCGTCCGGTGGAATATCGTGAGTACCGTGGGTTATCTGCGCGGTGCCCGTTCACGTCTTGCCGCCTTTGAACGCAATGAGGCAGATATTGTTCTTCTTTCGTCCGGTTCTGCGCAAATGCTGATGGCCGATGCGGCGGCGCAAGGTTACGCGCTGTTTGACGTTGGCAACGGCAGCTATTACCGCCCCGGAAGCCTGGTTATTATAGAAAAAACACCGGCAGCCCCCGCAGCTCGCCTGCGGGTCGGTATCGATTTTCACTCCAGTGACCATCAGCGGCTAACGCGAGCGCAGTTCCCTGAACAGCACTACGACTATGTGGAAGTGGATTTTACCCTACTGCCGCGTTCTGTTTTTCTCGGTGAGATAGATACCGGGGTCTGGCATCAGGAAGCGTCACTGATTCCACTCGATAAAGTCGGACTCATCACTCGTCCGTTGGACAATCCCCACGCGCTGGCGATGGCGCAAACGATCTCCGATGCAGTACTGGTTGTGCACTCGTCATCCCCCGTCGCTCAACTGCTACGCCAGATTGATATTCAGGCCTTAGGGCAGCAATCGTCACAGCCGCTTGATACCTTAAACGGGGTCCCGCTGGCGTTTCGCCTTCCATAAGAAAACGGCACTGATGACCGTTCTCTCCCGCCTGAATACTGCCCCACACGCGCTGAGAAACGGACTCACTGAGGTATCTCATCGGGCGGGGCATTGTGTCGCAGCGAACGCATCCCTGAAGGATGTCTGACCCGCTTTACGGCCTGGCATAGCGGTGAACGCATTAAGTGACAGGAAATCCGTCAATCGTGTCACGCTATGCCAGTCTCGTTTTCCGGGGATGCCCCGGCGCTGTGCCAGACGCTTATTAGTGCGCGTTAACCACCACCCACATCGGCCCCTGGCCTACCGCATAGCGGGATTTTTCCGTCAGCAGCCCCTGCGCACCGCTAATTTCGTACAGGGCAATATGGTGTGACTTCTGCCCGGCCGCAATCAGGTATTTACCGCTGTGGTCAACGTTAAAGCCGCGCGGCTGGGTTTCTGTTGGCTGGAAACCTTCGATAGCCAGTACGCTGCCATCTTCGGAGACGCTGAACACCGTAATCAGGCTGGAAGTGCGATCGCAGGCATACAGGTGGCGTCCGTCCGGGGTGATATGGATATCGGCCGCCCAGCGGGTGTCGGTGAAGTCAGCGGGCATCATGTCCAGCGTCTGCACACATTCAATATTGCCGTGCGCATCCTTAAGCTGCCACACATCGACTGAACCGTTCAGCTCATTCACGCAGTAGGCAAAACGCTGGTTTGGATGGAAGGCGATATGGCGCGGACCGGCCCCTTCAACGGTGGTCACTTCTGCCGGATCCTGCGGCAACAGATTACCGTCTTCCGTCAGGGTGAACAGGCAGATACGGTCTTGTTTCAGCGCCGGAACCCACAGGGTGCGGTTATCCGGGGAGATATTTGCTGAGTGACAGCCTTCCAGCCCTTCCACCACGTCGAGGGTTTCGGTGGGAATGCCATCATCAAGCTTCGTCACGCTGACGCAGCCTGCGTTATAGGAACCGCTAAACAGGAAGCGACCGCTGCGATCGGTAGAAATATGGGTCGGGCTACCCGGCAGTGAGGTTTCGGCGGTGAAGGTCAACGCACCGTCGTCTGGCGCAATGCGGTAGGCGATAACGCGGAATTCCGGGCGTACACCCACGTACAGATAACGTTTATCAGGACTGATCACCATCGGCTGAACCTGGCCGGGGACATCGACCACCTGCACAAGCGTCAGAGTACCTTCCGGGTTCAGGCGCCAGACGTGGATTTGCTGACTTTCCGGGCTGGCGGTATAAACAGTTTGCTTCATGAATACTCCTCTCCTCAATACTGCGATAATTTACCAGGATAGTCTTTTTTCGTGGTGAATGCAGAATTTCTGCCCGCGGATTTTGTCCACCGGGCGACTCGGTGTACCATCCCAAAGAGCTAAAATTCATCATTGACCACGGAAAAAGACATGACCTCGCGAGTGATTGCCCTGGATTTAGACGGTACCTTACTGACCCCCAAAAAAACGCTTCTCCCCTCTTCACTGGAAGCGCTCGCCCGCGCCAAAGCGGCCGGACATCAGTTAATTATTGTCACCGGACGGCATCACGTTGCCATCCATCCTTTTTATCAGGCGCTGGCTCTTGATACACCTGCAATTTGCTGCAATGGCACTTATTTGAGTGTGTGACGCTTATTACAACATTTTCACCAATCCAGGGCAATACGCCAGTATCCAACGTTGTTCCAGTGCTCAACAAGACTCTCTTCACCTTGTTTCGTCGTAGCCGCAAAGCGGTGTACTATCGGAAAAACTACATACCAAAATCAGGTGAATCACTACATGGACTATCAGGTAATTGCCCTTGATCTGGACGGCACTTTATTGACGCCAGAAAAAACTATTTTACCAGCCTCATCAACTGCCCTACAGAATGCCCGTAAATCAGGGGCAAAGGTTGTCATAGTTACCGGACGGCACTTTGTAGCCATCCATCCTTTTTATCAGGCATTAGCACTGAATACACCAGCTATATGTTGTAACGGTGCTTTATTGTACGATTACGCCGAAAAAAGAGTTATTGCCTCAGACCCATTACAACCAGAACAAGCTACTCAATTAGTAAACCTACTTGATAGTTACAATGTTCATAGTCTGATGTATGCCGATGATGCCATGTTTTATCAAAATCCAACGGGGCATATTATCCGTACAGAAAATTGGGCTAAATCTCTTCCAGAGTCACAACGTCCAGTATTCAAAAAAGTACCCTCTCTGAGTGAAGCCTCGCAAAATGTTGATGCTATATGGAAATTCGCCCTTACTGATTCTGATACTGAAAAACTACATCGCTTTGGTCAGATAGTAGAGCATGAGCTTGGCCTTGCTTGTGAATGGTCTTGGCACGATCAAGTGGACATAGCACAAGCCGGAAACAGTAAGGGTAAACGCTTGACACAATGGGTAGAATCGCAAGGCTTATCTATGAGCCAAGTTATGGCCTTTGGTGATAATTTCAACGATCTAAGTATGTTGGAGACTGCTGGATTGGGTGTTGCTATGGGTAACGCTGTTGATGAAGTAAAAGCATGTGCTGATTTAGTAATAGGTAACAATACGGAAACTGGAATTGCTGATGTAGTAAACCAGTACTTCGAAAATGTGAGTGAAGAAATGATTTAATGACTTAACATATAAGGATAAACACATGACTGAAGAACAATTTGAACGTAATTACCCAAAGGATCAGTACAAATACGTG
>Ga0194138_10001578_pt1 | contig 10882 bp, 8 predicted proteins | sample TARM_MetaG_T2_14_FD_134022 | JGI IMG/M metagenome (GOLD analysis project Ga0194138, IMG submission 134022) | Freshwater microbial communities from Pennsylvania, USA, analyzing microbe dynamics in response to fracking - TARM_MetaG_T2_14 (version 2) | ecosystem: Environmental > Aquatic >...
ATTCCTCAGTGGCATCAGCCTGGCCGACCTGGTCGCGCGCCATGAGGTGCAGGAAGTGGCCTTGCGTCAGGATCAGCGTCGCTGCTCTGGCAAGGCGCCACGCCTGGATAAGATTGAAGCGTCTGCCATCGACTGAGCAGGGCGTTTGCCTGATAGGAGAAACCTAATGAAATTGCCCATTTACCTCGATTATTCCGCCACCACGCCGGTAGACCCGCGTGTTGCGCAGAAGATGAGTGAATGCCTGCTGGTCGACGGTAACTTTGGCAACCCGGCTTCGCGCTCCCATGTGTTCGGCTGGAAGGCCGAGGAAGCGGTGGAGAATGCCCGCCGTCAGGTCGCCGAACTGGTCAATGCCGACCCGCGCGAAATCGTCTGGACCAGCGGTGCAACCGAGTCCAACAACCTGGCGATCAAGGGTGTTGCGCACTTCTACACCAGCAAGGGCAAGCACATCATCACCTCGAAGATCGAGCACAAGGCGGTGTTGGATACGACCCGCCAGCTCGAACGCGAAGGCTTCGAGGTGACCTATCTGGAGCCAGGCGAAGATGGCCTGATCACCCCGGCCATGATCGAGGCTGCGCTGCGTGAAGACACCGTGCTGGTGTCGGTCATGCACGTCAATAATGAAATCGGCACCATCAACGACATCGCTGCCATTGGTGAGCTGACCCGCTCACGTGGCGTGTTGCTGCACGTCGATGCCGCGCAGTCCACCGGCAAGGTGGAGATCGACCTGGAGAAGATGAAGGTCGATCTGATGTCCTTCTCGGCGCACAAGACCTACGGCCCCAAGGGTGTCGGTGCCCTGTACGTACGCCGCAAGCCGCGTGTGCGTCTGGAAGCGCAGACCCACGGTGGTGGTCATGAGCGCGGCATGCGTTCCGGCACCCTGGCCACCCACCAGTGCGTCGGCATGGGTGAGGCCTTCCGTATTGCCAAGCAGGAGATGGCGGCGGAAAACCAGCGCATCACTGCGCTGCGTGATCGCTTCTACCGCCAGCTCGAAGGCATGGAAGAGCTGTACGTTAACGGCAGCCTGACGGCGCGTGTGCCGCACAACCTCAACCTGAGTTTCAACTACGTCGAGGGCGAGTCGCTGATCATGGCGCTCAAGGACCTCGCCGTATCGTCCGGTTCGGCGTGCACTTCGGCTTCCCTGGAGCCGTCCTACGTGCTGCGTGCCCTGGGCCGCAACGACGAGCTGGCGCACAGCTCGATTCGCTTCACCTTCGGTCGTTTCACCACTGAAGAAGAGGTCGACTACGCTGCCGCCAAGGTTCGTGAGGCTGTGGATAAGCTGCGCGAACTGTCGCCCCTGTGGGATATGTTCAAAGAAGGTGTCGACCTTTCCTCCGTGGAATGGGCAGCACACTGATAGCTGCCTGAAGAGCGGCACCTGATGAGAGAGGAAGTACAGCATGGCTTACAGTGACAAGGTCATCGACCACTACGAAAATCCGCGCAACGTCGGCAAGCTCAATGCCGAAGATCCCGATGTCGGCACCGGTATGGTCGGCGCGCCGGCCTGCGGCGACGTCATGCGTCTGCAGATCAAGGTCAACGAAAGCGGCGTGATCGAAGACGCCAAGTTCAAGACCTATGGCTGCGGTTCGGCGATTGCCTCCAGCTCCCTCGCCACCGAGTGGATGAAGGGCAAGACCCTGGATGAAGCCGAGAGCATCAAGAACACCCAGCTCGCCGAAGAACTGGCACTGCCGCCGGTGAAAATTCACTGCTCCGTGCTCGCCGAAGACGCCATCAAGGCCGCCGTGCGCGATTACAAGCAGAAGAAAGGCTTGCTCTGATACGAGGTTTGTAATGGCCATCACCATGTCTGAAGCAGCCGCTCGTCATGTGCAGCGCTCCCTCGAGGGGCGCGGCAAGGGCGAGGGTATTCGCCTCGGTGTGCGTACTACCGGTTGTTCCGGCCTGGCCTACGTGCTCGAGTTCGTTGATGAGCTGGCGGCCGAGGATCAGGTATTCGAAAGCCATGGCGTCAAGGTGATCATCGATCCCAAGAGCCTGGTCTATCTCGATGGCACCGAGTTGGACTTCGTCAAGGAAGGCCTCAACGAGGGCTTCAAGTTCAACAACCCCAACGTGCGCGGCGAATGCGGTTGCGGCGAAAGCTTCAATGTCTGAGGCCCTGAATGGGTAATCCCTGCCATTTCGCTCTGTTCGACCTGCAGCCGAGCTTTCGTCTGGATCTGGATCAACTGGCTGCGCGTTACCGCGAGCTGGCGCGTCAGGTTCATCCTGACCGTTTCGCCGATGCCGGCGAGCGTGAGCAGCGCCTGGCGCTGGAGCGCTCGGCCTGTCTCAACGAGGCGTATCAGATTCTGAAAACGCCATCGCAGCGTGCCCGCTACCTGCTGGCCATGCGTGGGCCGGAGCTTCCGCTGGAAGTGACGGTGCAGGATCCGGATTTTCTCCTGCAGCAGATGCAGCTGCGCGAAGAGCTGGAAGAGCTGCAGGACGACGCCGACCTGGCTGGTGTCGCGGCCTTCAAGCGTCGCCTGAAGACCGCTCAGGAGGCGCTCAATGAGCGCTTCGCGGCATGCTGGGACGACGATGCTCGTCGCGAAGAGGCTGAGCGCCTGATGCGGCGGATGCAGTTTCTCGACAAGCTCTCCCATGAAGTGCGCCAACTAGAAGAGCGCCTCGACGATTAACCTGTGGGTTGCCTCGGCAGCCTGCCTGATGATTTCAAGAAGACCATGGCCTTATTGCAGATCGCCGAGCCAGGACAGAGCCCGCAACCGCACCAGCGTCGGCTGGCAGTGGGTATTGACCTGGGCACCACCAATTCACTGGTCGCTGCCGTGCGCAGTGGTCTGGCCGAGCCTCTGGCCGATGCTGCCGGCAAGGTCATCCTGCCTTCGGCGGTGCGTTATCACGCCGCCAGCATCGAGGTCGGCGAGTCGGCCAAGGCTGCTGCTGCCAGTGATCCGTTGAACACCGTGTTGTCGGTCAAGCGTCTGATGGGCCGCGGTATCGCCGATGTGCATCAGCTTGGCGAGCAATTGCCCTATCGCTTCGTGGCGGGCGAGTCGCACATGCCCTTCATCGAAACGGTGCAGGGGGCGAAGAGTCCGGTCGAGGTGTCCGCCGAAATTCTCAAGGCTCTGCGTTTGCGTGCCGAGCAAACCCTTGGCGGCGAGCTGGTGGGCGCGGTGATTACCGTGCCGGCCTACTTCGATGACGCGCAGCGTCAGGCCACCAAGGATGCCGCGCGTCTTGCCGGCCTTAGCGTGCTGCGTCTGCTCAACGAACCCACTGCTGCCGCTGTCGCCTATGGTCTGGATCAGAAGGCCGAAGGCGTGGTTGCCATCTATGACCTGGGCGGCGGCACCTTTGATATTTCCATCCTGCGCCTGACCGGCGGTGTTTTCGAGGTGCTGGCCACCGGTGGCGACAGCGCCCTGGGTGGCGACGACTTCGATCATGCCATTGCCGACTGGATCATCCAGCAGGCCGGGATTTCCAGTGATCTCGATCCGGCAACCCAGCGCAGCCTGCTACAGGCTGCCTGTGCCGCGAAAGAGGCGCTGACCGAAGCGGACAGCACTGAACTGAGCCATGGCGACTGGCGCGCTGTGTTGAGTCGCGAGCAGTTCGAGATGCTGATCGAACCGATGGTGGCGCGCAGCCTCAAGGCTTGCCGGCGCGCGGTGCGTGATTCGGGCGTCGAGCTGGAAGAGGTCAGTGCCGTGGTCATGGTGGGCGGCTCGACCCGCGTGCCGCGTGTGCGCGAGGCGGTAGGCGAGTTGTTCGGTCGCGCACCGCTGACCAATATCGACCCGGATCAGGTGGTGGCCATCGGTGCAGCAATCCAGGCCGATGCCCTGGCGGGTAATCAGCGTGGTGATGGCGAGGAGTTGCTGCTGCTGGATGTGATTCCACTGTCGCTCGGCCTGGAAACCATGGGCGGGCTGATGGAGAAGGTGATTCCGCGCAATACCACCATCCCGGTGGCGCGTGCACAGGAATTCACCACCTACAAGGATGGCCAGACGGCCATGATGATTCATGTGCTGCAGGGCGAGCGCGAACTGATCGCCGACTGCCGTTCGCTGGCGCGCTTCGAGCTGCGCGGCATTCCGCCGATGGTCGCGGGTGCAGCGAAGATTCGCGTGACCTTCCAGGTCGATGCCGATGGCCTGCTCAGTGTCGCGGCGCGGGAATTGAGCTCCGGCATCGAGTCGAGCATCCAGGTCAAGCCGTCCTATGGTCTGACTGATGGCGAGATCGCGCGCATGCTGCAGGACTCCTTCCAGAACGCCGGCGAGGACAAGGCCGCGCGCGTGTTGCGCGAGCAGCAGGTCGATGCGCAGCGTCTGATCGAGGCGGTCGAAGGCGCGCTGGAGGTCGATGGCGAGCGTCTGCTGGATGCCGAGGAGCGTGCCGTCATCGAGCTGCAGGTGCAGGAGTTGCGCGAGCTGCTGGCCGGCGGCGATGGCCTGGCCATCGAGCGGCAGACCAAGCGCCTGTCGCAGGTCACTGACGCTTTCGCGGCTCGCCGCCTGGATTCGACGGTAAAAGCTGCGCTGGCCGGGCGCAATCTGAATGAGATCGAGGAATAATTTGATGCCGCAGGTAATTTTTCTGCCTCACGAGCGTTTCCGCCCGGATGGCTTGGTGGTCGAGGCCGAGCCCGGTATTTCCATTCTCGAGTTGGCGCATGAGCACCACATCGAGATGGAAAGCGCCTGTGGCGGCGTCTGCGCCTGCACCACCTGTCACTGCATCGTGCGCGAGGGCTTCGACTCGCTGAACGAGGCGGACGAGCTGGAAGAGGACTATCTGGACAAGGCCTGGGGGCTCGAGGCGCAGTCGCGCCTGGCCTGTCAGGCCATTGTCGGTGAGGAAGACCTCACCATCGAGATTCCCAAGTATTCGCTCAATCACGCGGCCGAAGCGCCGCACTGACAGGCAACTCCCTCATCCGGCGCTTCGCGCCACCTTCTCCCAAAGGGAGAAGGGCCCAGAGGAAGTTGTCGCTACGCGACTTTCACGTTAAGCGGGAAGCATGATCATGAGTCTGAAATGGGTCGATGTACTGGATATCGCCATCGAACTGAGTGAGCAGAAGCCGGATGTCGATCCGCGCTACGTCAACTTCGTCGATCTGCACCGCTGGGTCGTGGAGTTGCCGCAGTTCTCCGATGACCCGCAGCGCGGGGGTGAGAAGGTGCTGGAGGCGATCCAGGCCGCCTGGATCGAAGAGCTCGACTGAAACAGGCGCTTACGGCGCCTGGCCTACGCTTTTAACCGGAACCCGCGTATAATTCGCGGGTTTAATTTTTCGCTTTAACCCTAAAGCTTCTGGAGCTTCACATGGCTGTTCAACGTACTTTCTCCATCATCAAGCCTGACGCCGTTGCCAAGAACGTCATCGGTGAGATCACCACCCGTTTCGAAAAAGCCGGCCTGCGCGCAGGCCGGCTTTTTCGAAACGGGTGGTGATCTCACCGATGACGTTCTTGGCAACGGCGTCAGGCTTGATGATGGAGAAAGTACGTTGAACAGCCATGTGAAGCTCCAGAAGCTTTAGGGTTAAAGCGAAAAATTAAACCCGCGAATTATACGCGGGTTCCGGTTAAAAGCGTAGGCCAGGCGCCGTAAGCGCCTGTTTCAGTCGAGCTCTTCGATCCAGGCGGCCTGGATCGCCTCCAGCACCTTCTCACCCCCGCGCTGCGGGTCATCGGAGAACTGCGGCAACTCCACGACCCAGCGGTGCAGATCGACGAAGTTGACGTAGCGCGGATCGACATCCGGCTTCTGCTCACTCAGTTCGATGGCGATATCCAGTACATCGACCCATTTCAGACTCATGATCATGCTTCCCGCTTAACGTGAAAGTCGCGTAGCGACAACTTCCTCTGGGCCCTTCTCCCTTTGGGAGAAGGTGGCGCGAAGCGCCGGATGAGGGAGTTGCCTGTCAGTGCGGCGCTTCGGCCGCGTGATTGAGCGAATACTTGGGAATCTCGATGGTGAGGTCTTCCTCACCGACAATGGCCTGACAGGCCAGGCGCGACTGCGCCTCGAGCCCCCAGGCCTTGTCCAGATAGTCCTCTTCCAGCTCGTCCGCCTCGTTCAGCGAGTCGAAGCCCTCGCGCACGATGCAGTGACAGGTGGTGCAGGCGCAGACGCCGCCACAGGCGCTTTCCATCTCGATGTGGTGCTCATGCGCCAACTCGAGAATGGAAATACCGGGCTCGGCCTCGACCACCAAGCCATCCGGGCGGAAACGCTCGTGAGGCAGAAAAATTACCTGCGGCATCAAATTATTCCTCGATCTCATTCAGATTGCGCCCGGCCAGCGCAGCTTTTACCGTCGAATCCAGGCGGCGAGCCGCGAAAGCGTCAGTGACCTGCGACAGGCGCTTGGTCTGCCGCTCGATGGCCAGGCCATCGCCGCCGGCCAGCAGCTCGCGCAACTCCTGCACCTGCAGCTCGATGACGGCACGCTCCTCGGCATCCAGCAGACGCTCGCCATCGACCTCCAGCGCGCCTTCGACCGCCTCGATCAGACGCTGCGCATCGACCTGCTGCTCGCGCAACACGCGCGCGGCCTTGTCCTCGCCGGCGTTCTGGAAGGAGTCCTGCAGCATGCGCGCGATCTCGCCATCAGTCAGACCATAGGACGGCTTGACCTGGATGCTCGACTCGATGCCGGAGCTCAATTCCCGCGCCGCGACACTGAGCAGGCCATCGGCATCGACCTGGAAGGTCACGCGAATCTTCGCTGCACCCGCGACCATCGGCGGAATGCCGCGCAGCTCGAAGCGCGCCAGCGAACGGCAGTCGGCGATCAGTTCGCGCTCGCCCTGCAGCACATGAATCATCATGGCCGTCTGGCCATCCTTGTAGGTGGTGAATTCCTGTGCACGCGCCACCGGGATGGTGGTATTGCGCGGAATCACCTTCTCCATCAGCCCGCCCATGGTTTCCAGGCCGAGCGACAGTGGAATCACATCCAGCAGCAGCAACTCCTCGCCATCACCACGCTGATTACCCGCCAGGGCATCGGCCTGGATTGCTGCACCGATGGCCACCACCTGATCCGGGTCGATATTGGTCAGCGGTGCGCGACCGAACAACTCGCCTACCGCCTCGCGCACACGCGGCACGCGGGTCGAGCCGCCCACCATGACCACGGCACTGACCTCTTCCAGCTCGACGCCCGAATCACGCACCGCGCGCCGGCAAGCCTTGAGGCTGCGCGCCACCATCGGTTCGATCAGCATCTCGAACTGCTCGCGACTCAACACAGCGCGCCAGTCGCCATGGCTCAGTTCAGTGCTGTCCGCTTCGGTCAGCGCCTCTTTCGCGGCACAGGCAGCCTGTAGCAGGCTGCGCTGGGTTGCCGGATCGAGATCACTGGAAATCCCGGCCTGCTGGATGATCCAGTCGGCAATGGCATGATCGAAGTCGTCGCCACCCAGGGCGCTGTCGCCACCGGTGGCCAGCACCTCGAAAACACCGCCGGTCAGGCGCAGGATGGAAATATCAAAGGTGCCGCCGCCCAGGTCATAGATGGCAACCACGCCTTCGGCCTTCTGATCCAGACCATAGGCGACAGCGGCAGCAGTGGGTTCGTTGAGCAGACGCAGCACGCTAAGGCCGGCAAGACGCGCGGCATCCTTGGTGGCCTGACGCTGCGCGTCATCGAAGTAGGCCGGCACGGTAATCACCGCGCCCACCAGCTCGCCGCCAAGGGTTTGCTCGGCACGCAAACGCAGAGCCTTGAGAATTTCGGCGGACACCTCGACCGGACTCTTCGCCCCCTGCACCGTTTCGATGAAGGGCATGTGCGACTCGCCCGCCACGAAGCGATAGGGCAATTGCTCGCCAAGCTGATGCACATCGGCGATACCGCGGCCCATCAGACGCTTGACCGACAACACGGTGTTCAACGGATCACTGGCAGCAGCAGCCTTGGCCGACTCGCCGACCTCGATGCTGGCGGCGTGATAACGCACCGCCGAAGGCAGGATGACCTTGCCGGCAGCATCGGCCAGAGGCTCGGCCAGACCACTGCGCACGGCAGCGACCAGTGAATTGGTGGTGCCCAGGTCAATACCCACTGCCAGCCGACGCTGGTGCGGTTGCGGGCTCTGTCCTGGCTCGGCGATCTGCAATAAGGCCATGGTCTTCTTGAAATCATCAGGCAGGCTGCCGAGGCAACCCACAGGTTAATCGTCGAGGCGCTCTTCTAGTTGGCGCACTTCATGGGAGAGCTTGTCGAGAAACTGCATCCGCCGCATCAGGCGCTCAGCCTCTTCGCGACGAGCATCGTCGTCCCAGCATGCCGCGAAGCGCTCATTGAGCGCCTCCTGAGCGGTCTTCAGGCGACGCTTGAAGGCCGCGACACCAGCCAGGTCGGCGTCGTCCTGCAGCTCTTCCAGCTCTTCGCGCAGCTGCATCTGCTGCAGGAGAAAATCCGGATCCTGCACCGTCACTTCCAGCGGAAGCTCCGGCCCACGCATGGCCAGCAGGTAGCGGGCACGCTGCGATGGCGTTTTCAGAATCTGATACGCCTCGTTGAGACAGGCCGAGCGCTCCAGCGCCAGGCGCTGCTCACGCTCGCCGGCATCGGCGAAACGGTCAGGATGAACCTGACGCGCCAGCTCGCGGTAACGCGCAGCCAGTTGATCCAGATCCAGACGAAAGCTCGGCTGCAGGTCGAACAGAGCGAAATGGCAGGGATTACCCATTCAGGGCCTCAGACATTGAAGCTTTCGCCGCAACCGCATTCGCCGCGCACGTTGGGGTTGTTGAACTTGAAGCCCTCGTTGAGGCCTTCCTTGACGAAGTCCAACTCGGTGCCATCGAGATAGACCAGGCTCTTGGGATCGATGATCACCTTGACGCCATGGCTTTCGAATACCTGATCCTCGGCCGCCAGCTCATCAACGAACTCGAGCACGTAGGCCAGGCCGGAACAACCGGTAGTACGCACACCGAGGCGAATACCCTCGCCCTTGCCGCGCCCCTCGAGGGAGCGCTGCACATGACGAGCGGCTGCTTCAGACATGGTGATGGCCATTACAAACCTCGTATCAGAGCAAGCCTTTCTTCTGCTTGTAATCGCGCACGGCGGCCTTGATGGCGTCTTCGGCGAGCACGGAGCAGTGAATTTTCACCGGCGGCAGTGCCAGTTCTTCGGCGAGCTGGGTGTTCTTGATGCTCTCGGCTTCATCCAGGGTCTTGCCCTTCATCCACTCGGTGGCGAGGGAGCTGGAGGCAATCGCCGAACCGCAGCCATAGGTCTTGAACTTGGCGTCTTCGATCACGCCGCTTTCGTTGACCTTGATCTGCAGACGCATGACGTCGCCGCAGGCCGGCGCGCCGACCATACCGGTGCCGACATCGGGATCTTCGGCATTGAGCTTGCCGACGTTGCGCGGATTTTCGTAGTGGTCGATGACCTTGTCACTGTAAGCCATGCTGTACTTCCTCTCTCATCAGGTGCCGCTCTTCAGGCAGCTATCAGTGTGCTGCCCATTCCACGGAGGAAAGGTCGACACCTTCTTTGAACATATCCCACAGGGGCGACAGTTCGCGCAGCTTATCCACAGCCTCACGAACCTTGGCGGCAGCGTAGTCGACCTCTTCTTCAGTGGTGAAACGACCGAAGGTGAAGCGAATCGAGCTGTGCGCCAGCTCGTCGTTGCGGCCCAGGGCACGCAGCACGTAGGACGGCTCCAGGGAAGCCGAAGTGCACGCCGAACCGGACGATACGGCGAGGTCCTTGAGCGCCATGATCAGCGACTCGCCCTCGACGTAGTTGAAACTCAGGTTGAGGTTGTGCGGCACACGCGCCGTCAGGCTGCCGTTAACGTACAGCTCTTCCATGCCTTCGAGCTGGCGGTAGAAGCGATCACGCAGCGCAGTGATGCGCTGGTTTTCCGCCGCCATCTCCTGCTTGGCAATACGGAAGGCCTCACCCATGCCGACGCACTGGTGGGTGGCCAGGGTGCCGGAACGCATGCCGCGCTCATGACCACCACCGTGGGTCTGCGCTTCCAGACGCACACGCGGCTTGCGGCGTACGTACAGGGCACCGACACCCTTGGGGCCGTAGGTCTTGTGCGCCGAGAAGGACATCAGATCGACCTTCATCTTCTCCAGGTCGATCTCCACCTTGCCGGTGGACTGCGCGGCATCGACGTGCAGCAACACGCCACGTGAGCGGGTCAGCTCACCAATGGCAGCGATGTCGTTGATGGTGCCGATTTCATTATTGACGTGCATGACCGACACCAGCACGGTGTCTTCACGCAGCGCAGCCTCGATCATGGCCGGGGTGATCAGGCCATCTTCGCCTGGCTCCAGATAGGTCACCTCGAAGCCTTCGCGTTCGAGCTGGCGGGTCGTATCCAACACCGCCTTGTGCTCGATCTTCGAGGTGATGATGTGCTTGCCCTTGCTGGTGTAGAAGTGCGCAACACCCTTGATCGCCAGGTTGTTGGACTCGGTTGCACCGCTGGTCCAGACGATTTCGCGCGGGTCGGCATTGACCAGTTCGGCGACCTGACGGCGGGCATTCTCCACCGCTTCCTCGGCCTTCCAGCCGAACACATGGGAGCGCGAAGCCGGGTTGCCAAAGTTACCGTCGACCAGCAGGCATTCACTCATCTTCTGCGCAACACGCGGGTCTACCGGCGTGGTGGCGGAATAATCGAGGTAAATGGGCAATTTCATTAGGTTTCTCCTATCAGGCAAACGCCCTGCTCAGTCGATGGCAGACGCTTCAATCTTATCCAGGCGTGGCGCCTTGCCAGAGCAGCGACGCTGATCCTGACGCAAGGCCACTTCCTGCACCTCATGGCGCGCGACCAGGTCGGCCAGGCTGATGCCACTGAGGAAT
>Ga0194138_10001579_pt1 | contig 10881 bp, 10 predicted proteins | sample TARM_MetaG_T2_14_FD_134022 | JGI IMG/M metagenome (GOLD analysis project Ga0194138, IMG submission 134022) | Freshwater microbial communities from Pennsylvania, USA, analyzing microbe dynamics in response to fracking - TARM_MetaG_T2_14 (version 2) | ecosystem: Environmental > Aquatic >...
ATTGATAAAAAAGAACTTTACAAGGAAGTCAAACGTACCATACTTGACAGTGGCATATTGGATGAACTTTAGCGCTAGAATAAGACGGTTGATAAATCAGATAGGAGATGAAACAGATGGAAACGGAAGGGTTTTACCTAACATATGAAGCTTATGAACGTTTGACAAGAGCAAGACTAGGAGTCAAATGTGATTATTGCGTAAGTTTAGATGAAACAGAAAATACAAGTCAGTACAAATTCTGCCCTATGTGCGGAAGGTATAGGGGAGGGAATATCGAAGAAGCTAAATTACTCTCTCATTCTGAGAAATATATTGTTGAACATTGTATAGGATTTATGGATGATGTTCACAGAAAATTGATGGCGTATATGGAGATGATGGATATTGAACACACAGAAGGCTACCCATCACTTATCTATTCAAATTTTGAAATTGTTCAAGGCTTACTTTTAAGCAGAACAAAGTATAGTGGCGGGACATCGACAAAAGATAAATGTCGTCAATTAGGTATTGACCCCTATAGCGAAGTGGTCATAGGACAGGAAGAAGATAGAGAAAAGGAAAGAAAATAAACGATTGAATTAACAAGAAGTAGAAGTCTAATCCTGTGATTAGGCTTCTTTTTTTTGGCGTTAAACACGATACAACCGTGACCATATAGTTTCCTTTTTCCCTTTCTTATACACTGAGTGTAGATAAAAAAAGAGAGGGAGGGTGACACTTTTTGCTTTTAACACCAGAAGAAAAAGACACGATTGCCAACGAAAATCAAGCACTTATTTTTTATGTCGTCAAATTATTTCGTTCCACAAAAATTCCTTATGATGAGTTAGTGAGTATTGCTAATTTAGGATTTGGGAAAGCACTTAATTCTTATGATACGGAAAGGAAAACAAAGTTTTCAACGTATGCGATTAGTTGCATGAGAAATGAAGTTTTGTTATTTTTCCGAAAAGAGAAGTTGCGTATTTACAATGACGTTTCAATGGATGCCACACTGGCAACAGATAAAGAGGGGAAAGCCCTCAATATAGAAGATACGATGTCACAAGAGTATAAAGAAGGCAGGTTATCCTTAGAGGATGACTTACTTTTAAACGAAGATTTGGACTATATGCAAAAAGCTATTAGACATTTGACTGAAAGAGAGCAATATATCATTACGTATCGTTATGGATTGGTTGATGGCATTATCCTGACACAAGAGGAAATCGCCCGACAAATTGATATGAGTCAAGCAAATGTGTCGAAGCTAGAGAAAGTCATCTTAGGGAAATTACAAACTATATTAAAAGAGCAGTACAACATCGAAGAGATTGTGTTGCGATAGGGGGAATCTGATGGAAACATGTACATTTTGTAGTCGAGCAGTAGATGAAGGAATTGTGTTAGAGGGCTATAACGGGAAGATTTGTAAATCTTGTGCCAAGGTTGCCTATGAGCATTTCTTTCCTCACCAACTGGAAATGTTTATAGGGGGTGCAATGTCATCCACTCATCCTCACCAATCGACACAGGCAAGCATTAACCAATCGACAGTTAATACGCATGCTTCTATGCATCCGGCTGATATTAAAAGTGCTTTAGATGCTTATGTGATTGGTCAAGAAGAAGCAAAACGTATGCTTGCGGTAGCGAGTTATAACCACTACAAACGAATTAATCATCCTGAACACACACATATCAAGAAGTCTAACGTTCTGTTGGTTGGTCCGACCGGCTCTGGGAAGACCTATTTAATGCAGACATTAGCTAAGACACTAGATGTCCCTATTGCCATTGGCGATGCTACGTCGCTGACAGAAGCGGGTTACATTGGTGACGATGTGGAAAGCTTGCTTGAAGCTTTGTTGCAAAAAGCAGGGGGCGACATCAAAAAAGCTGAACGTGGGATTGTTTACATTGATGAGATTGACAAAATCGCACAAAAAACCAACCTTGAACGCAAAAACACACGAGATGTAAGTGGTGAGGGTGTTCAACAAGCTTTACTTAAAATCATCGAAGATGGTGAGGTATCCATCTCTCATAACCGACGAGAAGTCACGTTATCGACGAAAAACATTTTATTTGTCGGAGGTGGGGCATTTGTTGACTTATTAAAAACAAAACAAGCGCCAACCAAGGTGAAACATCCGATTGGTTTTACCGCTTCTTATGAAGAGAGCCATACAGCTAAACGTTATCGTCAGGTAACGCAAGAAGATTTGGTACGGTTTGGATTCATTCCTGAATTTGCTGGACGTATTCCTATTGTTGCAACATTAACATCTCTATCAGAGGAAGAATTGATTCGCATTTTAGAAGAACCACATGAATCTATTATTAAACAATATCAGACATTGTTTGAAATAGATGATGTAGTCTTAACTTTTTCTAAAGATGCCCTTCATTATATTGCCGAGGAAGCACTTAAGCGTCAAACAGGAGCAAGAGGACTCAGAAGTATCATTGAAGAAACAATGTATGACATCATGTTTGATTTGCCTAATAAACGCGGGGAGACCATTGAAATTACCAAGGCAGACCTTTGTCGTCATCAAATAGCTAAATAAGACCTTATAAGACCTATTGTTACAAATGTGTAACATCTTCATATTTTTCTTTAAACAAGCAACATCTGTATATCATATAAAAACGAAAGGAGGTAAAACTGATGCGAGAATCTATTTTAAGCATGTTAGCGTTGAGTACGCTTATGACCCCGATGGTTGTTATGGCAGATACCGGGGTATTATTAGAAGACATTCAAGGGGAGAGCGAGACGTTACAAGCCGGAACACAAGTCCGTATGGAAAAAGTGAACCATCATACCTATCGTATCAACACTCCTGTTATACAAACAACCCTTAAAACAGACCAATTATTACCTATTACAGAGACTAAGACGTTACATGTGACAACACGAGCGGATAAGGATGTACTATACACCAAACCAAGTCCTTTTTCGCCACATTTATTGATAGTGGAAAAGGGAGAAAAGTTGTATCCATCTGGTCCAAAGGAGGACGGCTGGTTAAAAGTCGTGACTGAAAATGATGTGATTGGTTGGATACTGGAAGGACATGTTGAAGCAGTGACAGGGGAAGTTGCTGTACAAACAAAAGCTTACGTCAAAGATGATACGTTAGCAGAGTTTGATTTAGCTTATGGTGACGATGTCACGTTAATGTTTGCGGATGCGACAACTTTTACGCTAACCAATGGGCAAGTGGTCGATAAAGATGCGATTAGTTTAACCCCGCCACCACAGCGGGTGAAATTTGTTAACCCGTTACCAACAATAGGACGTATAACATCACATCCGGGTTATCGAACACATCCGGTTCATCAAACCCGTCGCTACCATAAAGGGGTGGATGTCGCTGTACCTACAGGAACACCGGTTAGCACAACCATGGATGGGATGGTCACAAAGGTTAGCCATCAATCGAGTGGTTATGGCTATCATGTGGAAGTCACATCCGGTCCATATCGTGCTGTTTATGCCCATCTAAGCGACATTCATGTGTCAACAGGGCAACGGGTTTCAATGGGAGAACGATTAGGTCTCAGTGGCAATACTGGCACAAGTACCGGTCCACACTTACATTTTGAGTTATGGAAAAATGGTCAACCACTTGATACAAGTTATTTGGTGAAGCAAGCCACCTATAATCAATCATTACCGCTTGCACCCTAATATGATGCATTATCCCTGCTTCGGCAGGGATTTTTAAAAGGAGGAAAAATATGAAAAACAAAACATTAATAACAACCTTAGGGTTTATAACATTAGTACCGATGAGCGTCCATGCTGATAGCGTGGTCCTTGAAGAAACCATTACACAGGGGGATGTTTCACTTCCGGCGTACACAAAAGAAAACGCTGTAAAAAAAGGCGACACGTATCACCTTGTTGATAGAGATATGACTATATCAACATCGCAAGCGATTCGCTTAACCAAAACTGTTCTTGATACGTATGAAACGATACAAGAAACCGCCCTAAATCAACAACCAAGTGTCTTTAGTGAAGGTTTAGCCATGATATCATCTGAAACAACACTAAAGCCAACAGGCGAAGAAAGAGAAGGGTTTGCGGAAGTAACTACTCCGTCTGGGTTACAAGGATGGGTGCTGTTAGACCATACACAAGCACATACCAAAGAAGTTCCGACGCGTCCAACAGTGTATGTATCTAAATCGGATGGAATCAACGCATCGTTTGCTTTTAGACAAAAGGTGACGTTAATTGACAGTCAAGACGGAAAATTCATCTTAAAAAATGATGACGGAAAAACAGTAAATGTCTCTCGGCAAGCCTTTAGTTTCACGCAACCCGCACCCCCTCAACCAACCGTTAAGGTGGCAAGTGTGGGTAAAAAGGTAGTGACTTCTGCTCCGACCGGGTCGCTCATCTCAACCGCTAAACAATACTTAGGTGTGCCATATGTGTGGGGTGGGACATCACCGAATGGCTTTGATTGTTCAGGTTATATTCAATATATCTACAAACAACACGGTGTAAATTTACCACGAACGGTGAGCGGACAAGCCCAGTACGGACAAAAAGTAACACGAAACCAGTTACAAGTCGGGGATTTGATTGTTTTTGAAACCTATAAACCTGGACCGTCACATGCCGGTATTTACTTAGGTAATGGTCAATTTATTCATGCTGGTGGTGATAGAGTTCAAATCTCATCTCTATCCACCTCTTATTGGTCAACACGATTGCTTTACGCTAAACGACTATAAGCCATCATCAAACCTAATCGAATGCTGTAGAAAGAAATATTATGAGGGCGACTTGTATAGAATACAGTATCAAGATGAAAGGGTGTGATTAAGATGTCTTTTTAACGAAGAAACGAGCGACTCTCTTACTGGTAATAACGCTGTTTTTTGCACTAATACCTTTAACAGTATGGGGAGGTCCTGTGGAGCATGAACAAGATGTACCAGAAGCCGAGAAAGTATCCCAAACAGAGATTGCAGAAGGAAAATTAGCGAATATTGACGGGACGACATTTTCAACAGAAGGTGGACGACTCAGTATAGATGGACGTGTCCCACGAATTGATGATATATCAATAGAAAATGGTTTTAATATTTTCCTAGAAAAATATCGATTACTCATAGTCGGTGTTTTAGGGACAGCAACTATCACCGCTATTGCCTTTTTCATTGTTCACTTTATGGAGCTTGGTGCATCGGCTGGTAATGTACAAAAACGACAAGAAGCCATATCCGGTCTTTTATGGTCGGGCATTGCAACAGCAGGCATTGGTGGCGCGACCACTTTTGTTGCCTTTTTTGTTAACGCTCTTTAATTTACACACTTTTTACCTTGATAACACACAAAAAAATGAAAGGATGTGTTGCTTATGTCTACAACTTTATCAAAAAACATGCTTATGGGGTTAGTTCTAACGTTACTTATGACGTTTGGGATGAGCTTGATGCAACCTTTTTATGTAAATGCGCAAAACCCACCTGCAGACCCAGATGCAAACTCGAGTTCTTTAGACACAAAAGATTCGTTTCAAATGGTGGATGGTAAGTTAGTTATAAAGGGCGATATGGACCATAGCGATGGTTCGGATGGCGCTTGGAGTGACTTCTATGAAAGATACCGCGGGTTTATCGTTGGTATTTCTGGTGTTGGCGCAATCACAATGATTGTTCTCTTCATTGTTCAATTCATGAAGTTAGGAGCATCTGCCGGAAACCCACAAGCACGTTCACAAGCCCTTGGTGGGGTATTATGGACAGGTATTGCGGCGGCTGGACTTGGAGCAGTAACCATTATCACTGGTTTCTTCTATAACTCTGTTGGCTAATAAATAAATGAAAGAGCTAGGTTTCTCTTCAAAAAACCATCATTAAGCTAAACCAAGGATAAAAGGAGGTGTCAATAAAACAATGTCAATATTCTCTTAATGAATAGAGATTGTTGACGTTGTTTTTTTATATTATGAGAGTGTATCAAGTTCCCCCTAACATGAATGAAAAAGAAAAAATCATTGGTGGTTTACTTACCTTGCCCCAATTTTTTTGGTTATTAGGTGGTCTAGGTTTAGGCGCTTTAGTCTTTTCTTCGTTCTTTCTTTTAACGGGTAGCCAAGGGTTTTCACTTGTTTTTGGCGGTCTCTTTTCGTTATCAGGAGTCCCCTTTGCCTTAATTAAACGACGAGGAATACCTCTTTTCCGTTACATGAGTTTAAAGAGAAAATTGAAGCAAAAAAATACAAAACTACCAAAGAAACGTCGTGGCATTACTTTTGATAATCTGAAAGTATAACCACAAATAAATGAAAAGAGAGGTGACAGACTTATGTTTGGTGTAATTATAGCCATTATTTTTATTGCTATTTTTGGCGGTGTAGGCTTCTTTGTTTACCGAACCATTAAAGCAACAGACCCAAAAAATTATGATGCATCTGTGAGCAATACCATTGAGACCGCACAAGATTTTCTACCGTTTGCCGATGATGGCATCAAGGATGACATGATAGATTTAGGTGGTTATCAATATCGGATGATTGTTGAAGCATCCTCAACCAACTACAATTTAAAAACAGGAAAAGAGAAAGATTTAATTGAAATTTCTTTCCAACGCTTTTTAAATTCATTAACATTCCCAGTTTCATTCTTTATTCAAACGAAAATCATTGATAATTCCAAAATGCTAGAAGAGTTACAAGAAGAGATTCGTGAAACAGCTAAAAACTTCCCTAAGTTAAAGCAATACGGTGATGTCTACTTAAGAGAGATGGCAGAACTCAATGACCATATTGGTAATAACAAAGAAAAGCGAAAGTATATCATTATCCCTTACGATGATGCCATGTCATTAGACGGATTAAATGATGAAGAAAAGCGGGACTATGTTCAAAAAGAATTATATAACCGCGCCAATATGATAGTGGATGGTTTGAGTGCCGTCGGGATTAAGTCAAACATTCTAAATACGAATGAGTTGAATGAATTAATTTATCGTACGTACAATCGTGAATCGCCATCAAAAGCCGATGGGCTTAATGACGGTGACTTTTTATCGCTTATGGTTGAAAGTGAAAACAAAATGCGCAACAACATGCCGGATGATGCCCGATTGGATTGGATTATCTATGAAGCGCAAATGCGGATGAAAACAGAACTCCTTCATGAAGATTTACCTGATTTTATGCGTGAAACCATTGAAGATAGCTTGGCAAACCTTAACACATTGCGTGACAATGTAGGTGGTTACTACAAAGAACAAAAAGAAACATACCTATCCACATCGGATGACGACTAAGGAGGAATGATGATGTTTAAGAAATCAAAACAACAACCCTCAACAGAAGAGACTGTTGAGAAAAAACCAAAAAAGAAACAACAACCATCAAAAGATGGTTTAGCTAAAGGGGCATTAACAGTAAAGGATATCATTGCTCCACCATCATTTGACCGTAGTCACGAAGATTACTTTAAAATGGGTGTGAAATATGTCCGTTCCTTTGTTATGAATGGTTACCCGTCGAATGTGTCTGTTGGTTGGCTTGATACCTTATATAACTATGAGGGTGATATGGATACCATGATTCATGTTCAACCTGCCGATGAACGAACAGCGCTTGATGAGCTGACACATAAAATTACACAATTTGAATCCCAATTATCGATTGAAAACGAGAAAGGGAACATCAAAAACTACACCCGACTTAAAAATACTATCTATCAATTATATGAACAGCGGGAACGCTTGGAACAAAACTATGAAAACTTGTTCCATATTCAGATTTCAGCGAATCTATTTACCGATTCTAAAGAGTCACTCGAAAAAGAAGCCCAACAAATTGACAATAAACTAAAAGGTAGAAAAATTGACTTAATGCCAGTTTATTTGAGACAAGATGATGCATTCAAGACAAGTTTACCTTTTGGGAAAACGTATCTTCCGGATATGTTCCGTAACTTCAACTCGGGAACATTAACCGCTTGTTTTCCATTCTATAACAGCCAAGTCTCTCACAGCACGGGCGTCTTTTGTGGCGTTAATTTAGCCACTATGACACCGGTATTGATTGATTTTTATGATAGAGAAATCTTAACAAGTTCTAACCTCTCTGTGTTCGGTCAATCTGGGTCAGGGAAAACGTTCTTTGTATCGTTGTTAACATTGCGTTCAACACTCAAAGGCGTACGTACGGTCATTATTGACCCTGAGGGTGAGTACAGCAAATTGACCGACGCAGTTGGTGGTAGTTATATCCGAATTGCGCCTGATTCTGAAACACGGTTAAATCCCTTTGATATTGAAGAAGAAGAGGAAAAGAGTGGTGAAAAAACGGTCCGTATCAAAGATAAAGTTGCCGACGTTTTAAACCTTGTTGCGGTTATGGCAGGTGGTTTGTCACAAGAACAAAAATCCATTGTTGCTCATATTGTGACAGAGTTATATAAAGCAAAAGGCTTTACGAGTGACCCTAAATCACTTTATGTCACCGACCCATTCTTTGATGAAGGGACGAACGAATTTTATCATGATGGCATGAAAAAACCAATGCCAACCTTTACAGATTTTCACAATATGCTAGAAGAATATGCAAGGGCAGAAAACAACGCCGATATTTTAAAATTAACGAATGCGTTACGTATGTTTAAAGCAGGCGGGGTTTATGACTTGTTTGATTGCCAAACAAGTAACAACATCGCCAACTTTGAAAAAGCCCCTGTTATAAACTTTGATATTAGTCAATTAGAAGAAAGTGTCTTACGTCCGATTGGGATGTATATTGCTTTATCTTGGACGTGGGAAAAGTTTATTAAGAAAAATCCTTTTATAAAAAAACGGATTGTAGTGGATGAAGCATGGATGCTAGTGAATGAAAACATGGCAGGACATGAGTACACCGCTTCATTCTTAGAAAAGTGCGCCCGTCGTATCCGTAAGCGTACAGGTGGCTTGTTAGTCGCTTCACAAAACTTTATAGAGTTTGCGAATAATCCTGAGGGGAAAGCGGTCTTAACCAATACAGCCGTTAATATCTTTTTACGTCAAAACTCAACGGACATTGATGGCGTTCAGAACACATTCAAACTCTCTGATGGTGAGCGAAACTTCCTACTGAGTGCTAAACGAGGGGAAATGCTCATCCGTATGGGTGGCGAAAGTTCCGTTGCGTTTGCGTTGCCGTTTGAATTTGAGAAAGACCTCATTACTAATGCGTATGTTGATAAAGGTTGATAATACATTAAAGAAAGGAGGGTGACAATGAAACAGCGATTGAAGCGTTTGAAACAACCGATTCTGGTCTTATTGGTTTTATTGTTTACACTTAATCCCCTGAAAGTATTCGCACACGATGCTTACTTTTTACAGGTTACGATTGATGACACAAAGAACCAATATGTCGGGAATGTGGTACAAGATAAAGCATCTGCGTTTAATAATGAACGAAAGCATATGGAATTTTCGATTGGGGATTTTTCTAAAGTAGGTTCGACCGATTTACCTTTTATAAAGGGAGACGACGCTGATGAAATAAAGAACGACGGGTTCGTGAATTGGCTTAAGGACACAACGGCAGGCGATGCCCCACCAATGACCTTTACCTTCCCAAGTAAAGAAGATAAAGACGCTTCTGTTCCTCACGCAACAAAAGAGGATATTGATAAGGCGTACGTAGCGTTAGAAATGGTCTATTACTTAAATGACGCTATTTCTATCATTTCAGATAATGAAAAAATGAGCGATGCAGAAGACTTAATGACAACAGGTCGTAACCTCGCGAATGCCATTAACAATGAATCGACGATTAACGGTTACAGCATCACGAAAGGTATGGCGACAGACAGTAATGTTGGAAAAGGCTTTACTGCCGATGACTATATCACTATCCGTAAAAACGGAACGGTGATTGCGGAATTTCCTTATCGTTTTGACCCGGGTTATAGTGATAAGTTTGGCAGTCAACAATACATCACGTGGCATTCTTTGATGACGCAAGCGAACTTTGCTTATCTTGAATTAGGGTTCACTACAAATACCGGGAGTGCTATCTTAAATCCCGGTCCGCTTGAAACAGCCGTGGTAGACCTTCTCGGTAACATGCTAGGCGGTATTCGGAGTTTGTTAGGACTTTATGAATTAGAAGACCTCGTCTTTAATCAAGGTATCAGAGGAAGCCAAGTGTGGCTACATGGTGTTATGCCACGAGCATGGGCAGACCAAGTGACAGTTTTCCATATTTTATTCCAAGCTTTAGCGTGGTCTATCATCATGTTCTCTATTGTAAAAAACTTATTCCAAAAGAACTTATCGACTGTGAATCCAGCGATGCGGATTTCCTTAATGGAAAGTATTCAAAACTTACTCATTACAGGATTTATCTTGTCGCTTTCCTATCCGATTCTTAATATGTTAATGACTTTTAACGGTCGGATTGTCGATATATTTGGTTCACTTGTTTTAGAGGGTGACGCCTTAGGTGGTGCGAGTGGCTATTCTAACTTGTTAGGTGGCTTAATTATTCAATTTGTGTATTTAGGGTTAAGTATTTACTTTAACTTTATTTATATTATGCGTGGGATTATGTTGGCGTTATTAATTGCAACTGCCCCTATCTTCATCGTCTTTATTTCCTTTGGCGGTAAGCATAAACAGATTTTCTTTACTTGGTTTAAAGAGATTATTGCGAACCTCTTTATCCAATCATTCCATGCATTTGCCCTTGTGTTTTTCTTCTCGGTACAATCAAGTACAAGGGGAATTGAAGGGATTGTTGTGTTAATCTCACTTATTCCACTGACGAAATTCTTCAAGACCTTACTTTTAGGTCAGTCAGGCGGTATGACAGACAGTTTAGGTGGGTCAGCGCTTGGTATGGCAACCGGTGCAGTAGGTGG
>Ga0194138_10001580_pt1 | contig 10880 bp, 8 predicted proteins | sample TARM_MetaG_T2_14_FD_134022 | JGI IMG/M metagenome (GOLD analysis project Ga0194138, IMG submission 134022) | Freshwater microbial communities from Pennsylvania, USA, analyzing microbe dynamics in response to fracking - TARM_MetaG_T2_14 (version 2) | ecosystem: Environmental > Aquatic >...
CCCACCAGATAAAACTGGGGCGACGTCATGTTCCCCACGTCCTCGAACGCGGTGCCACCGCGAATCTCCAACGGAAACCGGATCAGATCGTACACGCCCAACAGACAGACGCCGGCCATCAGCGACATACCGATCGAAAACACCCGCCTTTCCGGTTCCGTCCCCTTCAACGCGGCCGCCGTCACCGCCCCCGCCAGTGGGAAAATCAGAAACCGGTTCACCTTGTGCATCCCCTGTTCCGGATGCGCGGCGTACAACAGACTGGCAAATACAATCAGCGCGAACCCGCCCAGGAAGACGGAGGTGCGGCGATTCACCGGCGCCCGTCCGCGACACGCGGCCACCAGCCAGCCCACGCTGGCCAGATACAACGGCACCTGTCCCACCGCGTTGCTCACCGGCAAAATCACCAGCCCCAGACCCATCAGCATATACAGGGGGTTCTTCCGCCATGCGGAACGTTCGGTCCACTTCATCGAGTCTCCTCGGGCAGGGGACATAAAAGGTCCCGGGTGGAAAATCCGGCGAACTCCACCGCCCAGGGGTGGGCGTCCATCCATCGACGAATCGGCATCGCGTCACCGCCCGCCCCCGCGGCCACCGACGCCGGCACCAGTACCTCCAGATCCCCACGACCGGCGCCCTCCCGTTCAATCCAGACTCCTCCAGGCAACGCCATTGATGCCCATGCCCGAACCTCCGAGGCGTTCGCATTCAGCCGCATCCACACGTGGTCACGAGACACCAGCTCCGCCCGACGACCGTCCGGGATCCGGTTGTCCGGAACCGCCCCACTCCCCTCCGGCATCCAGGCCACCTCCGCCCGGGCCAGCAAGGCCTCGCGCAACTCACGAACTTCCGGAGTTTTCAACCCGCGCAGCCGGGACTCGATCTCCCCCGGCACGTCCAGTCGCTCGAGATTCGGGGGATACACCCACACCACTTCCCCCTTCGGCTCTCCAAAGCGTTGGTCCACCGTGTCCCAGCTCACCCACACCCGGATCACCGCCCGGCCGTGCATGCCCGGCCGCACCCGAAGCTGCCGCCCCCCGTGTACGGGCACCACCGCCGGCCGCCCCCCCGCGTGCTCCACCAGGACCGGAACCTCCGGCACTCGGTCCGACCACTCGGACCCATCCGCGTCCTCGGGCAACACCAGCACCTGAAGCGTCTCGTCATCCGCCGGTTCCTCCAACAACGCCCCGCGGACCCGCTCCAGGGCCGGATCCACCCGCAGCGGCCGCAGCCGATCGGGAGGCACTCGCAGGGGAGCCCGGTCCGAAAGCACACCCCATATCCGTACACCCAAACCGTCAGGGTGCCTCCAGTCACGGGAGGCGGGAAAAGGTGGCTCCCACTCCGGGAACTGCGGCAGCCCCCGCCCGTTGAGCACCGTCCACGGTTCCTCCGCCCCCAACCCGGCCACTCCCAGGGCCCGCAACACGTTCTCGCCGGGCACCACCGCGTCCGGATGGCGCAGTCCGTCGATCCCGCGCACCAGCGCGTGATCCCGGGTGCCCCCCACATCCAGCCAGCACCCGTCCACCTCCCGAAGCGTTTCCGCCACGGCCAACCGCCCCGGAGCCGCGCGCCCCCCGGTCAGAACGCCGTCCGTTCCACCCGAGACCCACAACGTCAGCCGCACCGACCGGGCTCCAAGCATCGGACCCGCCCCGCACAGCCACATCGTCAACGCCAGGCGGAGAAACAGCATGGTCCGCGCCTCAAAGCACGTCCGCAATCGCGTCGCAGAGGCGGCCCAGATTGTCGGAATTGATACCCGCCACGTTGATGCGGCCGCTGCCGACGATGTAGATGCTGTACGTTTCGCGAAGAACCTCCACCTGATCCGGAGTAAGTCCACTGAACGAAAACATGCCGTTCTGTTCGGTAATGAACCCGAAATCGCGGTCCACGCCCCGGGATGTCAGACCGGAAACGAATTCCGCCCGCAAGTCTTTGATGCGGTCGCGCATGCCCTCCAGCTCCTTCAGCCATTCCGCGCGCAAGTCGGCGTCGGCCAGAATCGTTTCCACGATCGACGCGCCGTGCCGGGGCGGATTGGAGTAATTGCACCGAATCAGCTTTTTCACGTGGCTGAAGCCCGCCGCGGCCGCGTCGGCCGTCGGCGCCACCAGGGACACGCTCCCGGTCCGTTCGCTGTACAATCCGAAGTTCTTCGAACAGGAGGCCGCCACCATAAATTCCAGTCCGCGTTCCGCGAACAACAGCAACGGCGCGCGGTCGGCCTCGACCGAAACCCCGAAACCCTGATAGGCGAAATCGAAAAACGGGAACCAGCCTCCCTTCTCCGCCGCGTCGGCGATCCGTTTCCACTGTTCCGGATCCGGATCGACCCCGGTCGGATTGTGGCAGCACACGTGTAACAGCACGATGTCGCCCTCGGGCACCGATTCCAGCGCCGACAGCATGCCGTCAAAATCCAGGCCCTTCTTTTCCGCGTCGTAATATGGATATTCCCGAATCGGCAACCCCGCCGCGGTGAACACCGCCTTGTGGTTCGCCCAGGTCGGGGAACTCACCCAGATCGTGGCGTCGGGGCGGAAGGCCTTCAGGAATTCACCGCCGACCCGCAGCCCGCCGGTCCCGCCAGGCGTGTGCGCCGTTTGCACCCGCTTGTCGCGAATCAGCGCGTGGTCCTCGCCGAACAGCAATCCCTGCACGCCCGAGGCGTATTCCGGGGACCCGGAAATCGGCAAATACGTTTTGGTGTCCTCCGCCTCCAGCAGCTTGGACTCGGCCTTTTTCACGCTGGACAACACGGGGGTGCGGCCCTGGTCGTCTTTGAACACGCCCACGCCGAGATTGATCTTTTCGGGATGGGGGTCGGCTTTGAACGCCTCCGTCAGACCGAGAATGGCGTCGGGGGGAGCGGGGGAAATGGATTCGAACATGGATAGACCTCGAATAGGGTTCGGAGTTGTCGAAACAGAAAACTTGTAATGCACACCGGACGCCTTGGCAAGCGGGAAGCCTACGGGACTGCGGCCCGGACCCTCAAGGCAACACGCCGAACAACAGCCAGCCGGTGTAGCCGATAAAAAACGCCAGCAAAAGGATCCCCTCCCACCGCTGGATGCGCCCTTCCCCCTGACGCCCCCATCCCACCACGAAGACCGACAGGGTCAACAGCCCCATCACCCGGAAATCGCGTGTCAGAATTTCCGCGTCCAGGCGGAAGGGGTGGATGCAACTGGCGATCCCCACCACCGCCAGAGTGTTGAACAGGTTGGACCCCACCACGTTCCCGATCGCCAAATCATGCTCCCCTTTCCGCACCGCCGCGATGGTCGAGGCCAGTTCGGGAAGCGAGGTGCCGATGGCCACGATGGTCAGCCCGATCACCAGATCGCTTACCCCCGCCAACTTCGCCAGATTCACCGCGCCCCACACCAGCAAACGGGAACTTCCCATCAGCAACAGCAACCCCAACACCAAATTCCAGACGGATCTGCCCATCGGCATGTCCGGCGCCGGCAGCTCCTCCGTCACCTCCCGGAGCATCTCGTCGTCCGGCTGCCGCAACGACATCCCGACCGTCCAGGTCATGCTCGCGGCGAAAACCACCAGCAACAAAACCCCGTCCATCCGGCTCAACGTAAGATCCGTGATCAGCAAATAGGAGATCAGCGTCACCCCCGTCAACAACGGCAATTCCCGCCGCAACACCTTCGAATGCACGTTGATCGGCTGCACGATCGCGGTGATTCCCAGAATCAGCGCGATGTTCGCGATATTCGATCCGTAGGCGTTGCCCAGCGCCAACGAGGGATTTCCCTGCAAAGCCGAAAAGGCCGAGACCACCATTTCCGGCGCCGAGGTGCCGAAACCCACGATCACCATGCCGATGATCATCGGAGACACGCCCAGATGCCGGGCCGTCCCCGCCGCGCCCGCCACGAAACGGTCCGAACTCCAGATCAACACCCACAGACCGCCGAACACGGCGGCCAGAGACAATAAAAACGTCATGCCCCGCTCCCGACCCGCGGACGATTAGTCCCCATACACCTCATCTTCCTCCTCCAGGGAGGGAAAATCCGGATCCTCCTTGTAGGGCGAAACGGACTGACCGGGTTCGAATTCCTTCTGCCGCCAGTATTCGCCCAACATGATGCCCGTCGCGGTAGCCACGTTGAGGCTCTCCACATTCTCTGACCCCGGAATGCGCACCACCATGTCCGCGTCCTCGATCAGAAAATCGCTCAACCCGCTGGATTCCGGTCCCATCATCAACAGCATCTTGTCCGGCAGTTCCGTGGTGTAGAGGTTCTCGCCCTCGTGGCTGCTGGTGGCCACCACCGTGTAGCCCGCCGCTTTGAAAATCGGCAAGGCCTCGCTAAGCCGGCCGCCGTCCACGAACTGCACGAATTCCGCCCCGCCTTCCGCCGAACGCAGCGCGCCGCCGCTCTGGGCCACCACCGCGTCGTTCACCAGCAATCCCTCCACCCCGAAATGGGCGCAGGTGCGCAGAATCGATCCCACGTTGTGTGGATTTCCCAGGCGCTCCAGCGCCACCAGGCAGTCCGTCTCCAGATCGATCGAGGCGTCCAGATACTCCTTGATGGAGAACGGATCGATCTTCTTCACCAGGAAACACACGCCCTGGTGGCTTCGGGTTTCCGCGATTTTGTCCAATTCGTAGGTGTCCACGATTCGGTACGCCTTCCGCGCCTGGGCACAGGCCTTCATGATGTACCCGAAGCGGTAGGCCACGTCCTCCGCGAAATACGCCCGCACAATCTGGTCCGGACGATGCTCGAAAAACGCCCGGCAGGCGTTCACCCCGAAAATTTTCATTTCCATGGGATCGTCCACCACCGGACGGTTCGGGCCGGGGGGACCTCCGGGTCCCCGGGAGCGGGGGCCGGAACGATGATGATTCGAATTTTCCATTTCGTACCTCTTGGATGACCTCGTTAGATATGAGCGGGCAAAGCCCGGTCTAGTGGGTTCTCATCAGGCGACGTGCACATACGCGGCCAAACGGGCTTCGACCTGACGTGAAATTTTCTCCGTCAACCCCTCGGGCGGCGGCTGGTTCACCTTGATCACCGCGATTGACAATTCCCCGGACTCGTCGTGGGGGTTGCGGACGTCGTCGATGTTCAGTCCCGCCTCCGCCACCGCCGCCGCGATGCAACCCAATACGCCGGGCCGATCCTCGAAGCTGAAGACCAGGGTGTGCCCCTTGGGATCGAAGTACAACTTCTCGAAATCGTTGATCCGGGAAATCATGACCTGGTTTTCCGCCACCGTGCCGCGCACGGAGACCGAGCGGAACTCGTCCTTTCCGGCCTCGGCCGTCAGGTCCAACGTAATCGAGTTTCCATACCCCTTCCGGTTGTCGACCTTGCGGTCGCAGTACTCGATGCCGTGCTCCTCCAGCACCTTCAGCGCGGCGGTATGGTCCAGAGACCGGTCGAAATTCGAATTCAACGCCGTCACCATCGGCACCACCAGCCACTCCGAAAACGGGGCGAGATCGCCGTATACGCTGGTCTCCAGCATCCGAAGCCGGGGCTCCTTGCCCAACAGGCCTTTGGCCATGGCCGTCAGCGTGTACGCCAGATCGCCATAGGCCTCGTCCAATCCCTCCGGAATATCGCGGTTGACAATGAACGAGGTAATTCCCTTGTCGTCCAGATCCATCAGGTTGCGCGCCGCCATACGGGCCGCGTTCTGATTCGCCTCCACCGTGCTCGCGCCCAGATGCGGCAGGGTGATGTCCGCGATGTCGGCGATCGGCTTCGGTCCCGCCTCGTCCTTCGGATACACGTCGTTCAGGAACCGCAGGTTCTTTTCCCCCTTCAGCTCCCGAAGGTCGTCCTCGTTCAGAATCCCCGCGCGGGCGCAGTTGATCAGCGTTGCGCCGTCCTTCATTACGGACAAAAGTTCCTTGTTCACCAGCCCGCGGGTGGCATCGTTCTCCGGAATATGCAGGGTGATGAAGTCCGATTCCGCGAACAGATCCTTGAGCGATTTCAGTTCCACGCCCAGATCCTCCGCCCGGTCGCTGCTGATCATCGGATCAAATCCCAGCACCCGCACGTCGAACCCGGACAGACGCCGGATCGCCAGACGTCCAATGTGCCCTAGGCCGACCACGCCGACGGTCTTGCCCGTCAACTCGCGCCCCATAAACTTCGACTTCTCCCATTTTTCCGCCCGCACCGAGGCGTCGGCCGGAATCAAGTGCCGCGCGTCCGCCAGGATCAGCGCCACAACCTCCTCCGCCACCGCGTTGGAATTCGCCCCCGGCGTGTTCATCACGTCGATGTTCCGCCTGCGGGCCGCCTGAATGTCGATCGTGTTGTAGCCAGCCCCGGCGCGGATGATCACTTTCAGAGACGGAAACGCCTCCAGCACCTCCTCGCCCACCTTTTCACTACGCACGATCAGCGCGTAGGTCTCCGGATGCGTCTTCGCCAACTCCAGCAGGTCGGCGCCGGGCTGTTGCTCCACCTCGTAGCCGCCGTGACGGGTCAGCATGTCGCGGGCGATGGGGTCCAGTTTGGTCGGGATCAGAACTTTCTTCATGGAAAAAGGGAAGGATGGGGGTTGTCTCAAATATTCGAACCCCCGCTATATGGGGAAAACCGATTGGAATCAACCGCACAGCCGGAGAAAATGAGCCCAAACGATCCCCCCGGAAAACGGTTGTCTTCCCGCCGGGTCGGCGGTAGGACACCTCCATGCCCGACCCCGTCTACAGCCTCGGTATCGATCTCGGCACCAGCAACTGCGCCCTCGCCGCCACCGACCTGCGAACCGACCGCCCGACCTCCGAAGGCGTCCTCCTCTCCCAGGCCGTCGGGCCCGACACCCGTTCCGAACATCGGACACTGCCCTCTTTTCTCTTCCGACCTTCGGAAGAGGGCGCCGACTGGATTCCCGGCCTCCACGCCCGCGACATGTCCTTCGTCCAGCCCGGACGGGTCGTCCATTCCGCCAAATCCTGGCTCTGTCACCCGGCCGTGGACCGACAGGCCAACCTCCTTCCCTGGCATTCCCCCGACCTGCCCGCCGCCGAACGCCTGTCGCCCGTCGACGCCTCCGCCCGCCTGCTCCGACACATTCGGGCGGACTGGGAATCCCGCTCCGGCCTCCGCCTGCCGGAACAACGCGTCTCCCTCACCGTGCCCGCCTCCTTCGACGCCGCCGCCCAGCAGCTCACCCTCGAGGCCGCCCTGGAGGCCGGATTTCCCAAAAACACCCTGCTGATGGAAGAACCCCAGGCCGCCTTCTACCGCTGGCTGGAAAACCACGAAAACGCCGACGGCGTCTTTCCCCAGGACGCCCCCGCCGTGATTCTTATTCTCGACATCGGCGGCGGCACCAGCGACTTCTCCCTCTTCGAGGTCCGGCCCGGCGACCCGCCGGACATCCGCCGCACCGCCGTGGGCGAACACCTCCTGCTCGGCGGCGACAACCTCGACCGGTTCCTCGCCACCCGCTTCCGCGCGGAACTGGAACAGGACGGCCCGGAATTGACCGCCGGACAGTGGAGCGCCCTGTTGGCCGAAAGCCGCCGCGTCAAAGAAGCCCTCTTCTCGGACGACATCCCCGTCCCGGAACGCGTCACCCTCGCGGGCGCGGGCTCCGGGCTCTTCGCCGACACCCGCATCCTCCCCCTCGACCCCGATCGCCTGCGGGCGGACCTGCTCGACGCCTTTTTCCCGGCGTGCCCTCCTGACGCCCAACCGGAAACCACCCGAAGCGGTCTCCGCGAACTCGGCCTCCCCTACGCCAAAGACCCGGCCGTCACCCGCCACCTGGCAGCCTTTCTGCGGGACCGCCCGGCCGTGGATTTCGTCCTCTGCAACGGAGGCACCCTCGCCGCCCCCGTCCTGCAGGAACGCCTGCGCGAACGGATTGGCGTCTGGCAGAACGGACGACTTCCACAACTCCTCGTCAATCCCGAACCCGACCTCGCGGTCGCCCGGGGCGCGTCCGTCTACGGCGCCCGCCTCCACCGAAAACACGGAGTGATCGAAGCCGGAGCCGCCCGCTCCGTCTATCTGGAGACGGTCGACCGCAAAACCCGCGAAGCCCGCCGCATGTGCATTCTCCCGCAGGGAAGCCCGCCCGACGCCGTCCACCGCGTCGACGACCATCCCCTGCGCGTCACGGTCGACACCCCCGTCCGCTTCCAAGCCTACTCCAGCGCCCGGCGTCCGGAGGACCAACCAGGGGACTTCCTCCGTCCGGAACAGGCGGACCTGCATCCGCTTCCCTCCATGCAAACCCAGATCGAAATCCCCGCCAAAGGCCCCAAGCCCGCCAACAACCTCGTCCAGGTCGCGGTGGAGGCCCAATGCACCGCCGCCGGACTTCTCAAGGTCTTTCTGGTGAGCCGCGACCGCTCCTGGCGCGGCAAGGGCTCCTGGGAACTGGTATTCAACCTGCGGGCGACGGACAGCGGAGACGACACCGAAACCGCCTCCGCCTCCCCCTCGCCCAGGGAAAAAGAGGCCGACCACGCCATTCGCGGGGTCCTTGGCAAAAAAGCCGGAGACGATCCGCGTCCCGCCCGACGACTGTTCGGAGAAGTGGAATCCATCCTCCAGGCCAAACGGAAGGACTGGAGCCTTTTGACCTGCCGACGCCTGTGGCCCGCCGTGGGCGAAGGCCTGACCCGCCGGAACCGCTCCAAAGATCACGAGGCCGCCTGGCTCAACCTCGCCGGCTTCGTACTCCGGCCCGGCTTCGGCGTCGAACTGGATTCCGTGCGGGTCAACGAACTCTGGCGCTTGCACGAACTCGGCCTGAATTTTCCAAAAGAGGCCCGCAGCCGCACCCAGCTCTGGATTCTTTGGCGACGGGTGGCCGGCGGACTCGACTCGGAACAGCAGACCCTCATCGCCCGCAAATGGCTGGGACCTCTCACCTCCGGCGGCGCCGCCCCCTTGGAACTGATTCGACTTGCGGGCTCGCTGGAACGGGTCGACGCCGACACCAAGCGTACATGGATCGACCACGTGCTTCGCCGTCTCCCGAAAGCCTCCCGCTCCGAAACCTCCGCCCTCGCCTGGACCCTCGGCGGGCTCCTCGGACGCATCCCCTTCGGAGGAGGGCCCGAAGACGTGCTTCCCCCGGGAGACGTGGTCGACGCCTTTCAACGCCTCCAAAACGCTCCGGGCGTGGACTGGAAATCAGAGGAACTTCGCCGCGCCCTGCTCAACGCCGCCCGCATCACCAACGAAGTCCACCTCGACCTCCCGGAAGAGAACCGGAACACCATCGCCACCTTTCTGGAGCAGCAAGGTGTCGCCCCCGAGGCCCTTACCCCGCTGCGCGAATTCGTGCGGGAACAGGAGGAGGAACGGGCCCTGCGATTCGGCGAATCCCTTCCCCCCGGCCTCACCCTGGGGAGTCCGTAAACTCCAGCTCGAAGTCGGCTTCCCGCACCGTCGCACCATTGAGCCGCAGTTCAAGCCGATGCGCCCCCGGCGCGTGGCGCCGCGTCGACTTGTCGGTGAACGTGTAGCGCCCCCGCACGGAGGTGTCCGCCCCCTCCACCACCCGATCCGACAACCGAAACACCTTCGACGATACCCGTCCGGACGGCTTCAAAAAATACAGCACCATGTCCACCCGCAACGGGCCGATCGGCTGACCATCGATCCGATCCAGCCGGGCGTCCATCACCACGGTGCCGTCCCGTTGAACGGGGTCGGGCGACACGGAAAAGTCGGTGACACGAATCCGGTTCGGCGGCTCGTAGCCGAACAACCGCAGCGCTTCGGCCCGGGGTTCCTTCAGCAAAGTGCGCAACCCGTGTTTGAGCAGACGCACCCGTTCCTTGGATTCGCCCCGATGACGGCGGGCCCATTCCAGAGCGATCTCGGGATGATCCTTGCAGATGTCGTTGAGATGATTCGACACGCTGCGGCGCACATACTCGGACGGATCGTCGGCCAGGGCGTCGAGCACCGGCAATGCGGGACGCGGATCCCGAATCAACTCCCGTAGCGGCGACGCCCACGGCAACCTCGGACGCGTTCCCTCGCTGGCCAGCCGCCGCACGTGTTCGTTCGAATGCTCCGTCCACCGCATCACCCGCCACAACGTCTGCTCGAGATCCCGCTCCAAAAACGGTCGCACCCCGAACTCCGAGCTGCTGCGCGAAGTGAAGGCCTCGAGCGCGTCCAGGCTCCGCTCAGGATACTCCACTCCGAACCGGCCCACGAAATCCGGAAACACCAGATGCGGCAACCCCGAAAACTCCCGGTGGCAACGCAAAAGCACGTCCAATTGGTCCCCGTAGTCCCCCGGCAGAAATCGGCGGAATCCGTCGCTCACCTCCCGCATCCGTTCCTTCAATTCGAGACCCTCCCATCCCTCCAGCACGGTGGCCGCGAACGCCTTGGCGTCCACAGAGATCCCGGCGGCGGCCAACGCCCGTCCAACCTCGCGAACGAATTCCGGAGAAAAGAGATTTTTGAACGGTTCGGCCATCTCCTTGCCCTACCGCCGCTTCCTCCGAAAGCAACCATTCAGGGAACGTCTCCCCGCAAAAAATCCTCGCAACCCGCCCCCGTCATCAGGTACAGAACACGCCATGATTGCTTCCCTCCGCCGCCCCTACCTTCTCCTGTGCCTGGCGGCGAGTTGTGCCCCCGCGTTTTTCCTCTTCGCCGATCAGATTCCCGTGGCTCCCCTTCACCCCCAAACCGACGACACAGGGGGGGAGATCTACCGTATCCAAGCCGGAAAACTCACCGTCACGGTCTCCCCGGCCAAGGGGGGGGTCGTCTCCATCCAGACCGCCGACGAAGGTGAATTGCTCCAATCGCCAATCCATGTGTCGTCCTCCTCCCAAGCCCCCTCCCGCCCCTGGCGTCATCGGGGATGGG
>Ga0194138_10001583_pt1 | contig 10875 bp, 7 predicted proteins | sample TARM_MetaG_T2_14_FD_134022 | JGI IMG/M metagenome (GOLD analysis project Ga0194138, IMG submission 134022) | Freshwater microbial communities from Pennsylvania, USA, analyzing microbe dynamics in response to fracking - TARM_MetaG_T2_14 (version 2) | ecosystem: Environmental > Aquatic >...
ACTAATAGATTTCCTGTACTCTCTCCAATCTTCTATTGTGAATCTATTAATTGCCTCTTCTAGCTTGTCTATTCTACTATTGAGACTATTCAATTTCTCCTGGTGTAGCTTGCAGTTTTGGTCGATAATAATCACCTCCCTTGTATTTTAAAGCTTATTAATAAAGCCCCTCTTTATATAATCTTAAAATGTATCTAACTTCACATCTGGCATAATAATAATTAGTTGTCAAAAATTCTGGCTCTATCCTTGAAAGTAATTTTATCTCTGAATATTCACCAGCAGGAATTAATTGTCCGAAATAATTTGCTGTGCCATTAATACCTGTTGTCTTTAGGAAGTTTTTATTAATCATGTCCCTAAGTTTAGTCTCGCCATTGCTCACATACGTTTGCTGCAAAAGTGTGTTGTGTTGCAATGGGATTCCATTTCTAAAATTATCCAATGTGTCCACTTCTGTTCCGTTGTCATCAAAATAGATATGGCCTTCTGTAATTTCTAAATCAGCAGTGAGAAACCAACCTTGTGGTATGTTGAAGTTTTGCAATAATAAATCACCATCATAAGCTATTCCGGTTTTAATTATCCTTCCATTCATCCCGTTAATATCTATAACTGTATTTCCTAAAGCATCTTTTATCTCTCCTTGATTAGTGAACTCAAAAACCTTACTCCCATCGCTATACCCACTCATTCCGTTTCCATTTAGCACCAATCCGTTATTCTCATCTTGAGTATAGATTGATATTCTTCCATTTCTGACTTTTATTCCGAAATCATTACTAATCTCTACATCTGTAATACCTTCCATGGCTTGAATTTTAGCGTTGATGGCATCTATCAGGGTTACTTTCTTAGTTTGCACATCATCAATCTTAGCTTTGATAGTATCTCTTTGAGTGCTAGTTATAGCTATAGGATAACTACTTGCATTAGTCCATGTGCTCAAATAGCTATCAGTATCACTCAAGCTAGTACCAAGGTTATTTACCTCTGTTGTAATGTTGAGCACACTAGCTTTAGCAATCAGCTCATTGCACTCCTTGTCTAATGAATCAAAAGTATCCCTTACAGTTCTAGCTTCTAACTTAGTAACTATATTGTCGCTTGAATAGTCATCTAGTTTATTATCTATATCTTCTTCTATGCTGTTATCATAATATTCTTTAGCTAATTGTTCTCTAGCTTCTGTGATGCGGTTGATTAACTTGGATTTAGCATCTTGCACTAACTCAAATTTAGATGACAAATTATCTCTATCGACTTGCTTAAGGGTCAATGGATAGTTCAAAGGATTAATAGGTACTTGAGTTGTATACCCTCCACGACCAAATACGGCTGCTGATCTAGCCTCTTGATAGAACTGTACCCAATTATTTAGTTCAGTCTTTAGGTTAGATAATGCAGTCTCGTAATTAGTCACTTCATTATTGTAATCGGCATCTATATCGAGTATATTTCCTTGAGAAATTAACTCTTCTGATTCTTTGACTAATTGATTATAATTATTTCTCAATATATTTGCTTCAGCTAAAGTTAACAAGTTGTCATTTGAAAAATCATTTATATTAGATTCTAACTCATACATTGAAGTATTGATTGATAGTAGCTTATCAGTTAGGGTTGAATTGCCACCAACCTTAATTTTATCTGAATTAACTTCTATAATTTGAGCCGAGTCGATAAAAGCTTCTTGGATGTTAGCTATTTTAGTTTTGATTGTTTTTTCAGCTATTAGGTCTCCTAAAATATATACTTTTCTATCTTCTGAATCAACCGCAAATATAGGTATTGAGCCTGTTTCACTAGTGCCAAAGATTCTAAACTTATCAGCGCTAATAGCAAATTCGCTTTCTCCATCCTCACTAGCTAATCCAAAACCTGTGACATGTTTTTCTCCATTAATATCTTCTTGAATTTTAACTGTGTATTCATTTTCTAATTCTGTAATGCTTAATCCGTTTTGTTCAGATACTTCTTGTAAATCTTTGATTAACTGTGATTGTTCTAGTATCTCTTCTGGTATAGTTATACTTTGAGTTGTAGCTTCTATCGGTGCTGACTTTGCTCCTTCTCCAAGGCTATCATAAGCACTACATTCAATTAAGAAAGACTTACCACTGTCAGCAGGATAAGTAATCTTTTGTGGGGTAGCAAGAGGTATCACTTGAGGTTCAGTATCTTCTAACTGATTGCCTTGACCATCTGATTCAGTAATATACAACTTATACCCCTTTAAATCTTCATCTGCTACTGAATATATTTCGATCCATATTGATTCAAAAAATTCACTTATCTTGGGTGTTTGAGGTGCGGGTGGGGCAGAATTAGTTACAGTTATCTCTGAATGTTCTTCTGAGTAATTGCCTGACCTGTCTAATGCTTTGATGTAGAAAGTGTAAGCTCGTTGAGTAAGGTTCTTGACAGTATGTTCTAAGTCCAATCCTTTATAGATCAACCCTGTAGCATTACCCCAATTCAAGTCGTTTCTTATCTCATATTCTTTCACGTCGATATCATTGATAGGTTGCCATCTAAGCACGATTTCATCTGTAAAGTCACATAACCCCCAATTAACCTTAGAAGGCGGAGCCTCTTTGCCTTTGATTGTGATAGTAGCTATAGGAGCATTAGCAAAATCTTCTCTAGATCCCTTTTTAGACTCTGATACAACTTTAACCTTATAAGTGCCAGTCTCTAGATTTTCAATCAGATGCTCTTCTTCTGATATTCTAACTTTAGATTGCCAAGTAGCTCCATTATCAGCAGATAAGTAGATGTTAGCATATCCCCAGACTACATAATCGGGACGAGTGTAATTAACTTGTATCCCTGGAATCCAAGTGCCATCTTTAAGAACTTTATTTTGCTCAATTACACTTAGGTTTTTCACACTAGCAGGAGTTGCAAAAGGATTAGGCAATGTAGTCTCTTGTCGTACTTGCTGCACTACTCCGTTATCATTGAAAATCGCAGGATTATACTCTTGACAGGTGATTTTCATTATATCTTCATTGTCGCCCTGTCCTTCTTCTATCTTGGTGATTCTGAATAACTTTTCAGACCATTCTGGAGTATCGTGAGATACTTTGATTATATCTCCTACCTCACAGTGTAGAGCTTGTATAGAGGTTTGGAATTCGCAGAAGGTAGAGCAAAATTTAGCTTTGTTGAGTAGATATTTTCCAATTCTACCTGCTTGGTCAAAATGCTTAATACCTAGTAAGCTAACCTTTTTCTCTCTGACTTCTCCACTTACTTCTATATCGCTTTCATCTGATACTTGGGCATATATTTTCTCCCAAGTTGTTATTTCATTGCCATCTTCATCATAACGAATATCACCATCTATATATTGCACCATCACACGATTAGGTATATCACTCTTCTTCGACTCCCAATACTTGAAGCTATCTAGAACTATATTACCCATGTGGAATGATTGTACTGTTACACTTGGAGCATCTACACTTAACCTTAATTCTCCATTAGAGTATAGCAACATTCCTCTGAATGTGCCTAGAATCTCTTTGATTAAGTCCAGACTTGACTTTGTCTGCTGGATAGACACATCTAATTGAAATCGAGGTAATGAATTACCCTCGTTATCTGTTATAGCCTCATCACAGTAATTAGCTACCTCTATGAATGAATCTTTGTCAATATATTTTTCGTCTATCCCCATTCCATACCTTCGATTAGTGATTAAGTCCAATAAACAATAAGCAGGGTTATTACTGTATTGCTTTGTCCAAGTTGAGCCAGTCCATACATCAACTAACAAGCCTTCTACTTTTGCTGTGACAGTAGGGTTACTGCTGAAATCGTCTGGTAATTCTTCACCATCTAACCTAATACTTAGATAAGCTAAGTAAGGAAAAGTTTGATCATATTCGTTGATACCGCTTGGAGACTGTATTCTTTTCCCTAGTCTAACCGCATCTGTTCTGGTGGTTTCTACCCATTTATCCACAACAGCTGTCGCTCCGCGTCTAGGCGCTCCTATTTTAATTCTGTATCTCCCTTTTTCCATTTCTATCTCGGCTATTTCAGAAGAGTTACTATACCTGCTGTGTCTGACTTTTTTTCTATATACCCAATCACTTGAACCTTCCTGTTGTTGATAGATATAAACTTCATCATAAGAATGATCACTGTCTATATTAGAGAAAATTAAAGTTATAGTTATCTTTTCTACAGAATCAAAATAAGTATAGTCAGATATGAATTCTGTTTGTTGATTAACAACATGTTCTACTGTATCTACCACATAATCACTGATATCAACATCGTTGGCTTTGACTTCTGATATAGAGTTAATCTGACCTTCTCCAATCGCTAACTGAGTATCTTTATAACGATTATTCTCGCCATAAACTTTCTCATAAATTACATTACCACCTAGCACATTCTTTCCGTACACGATAGGGATGGGTAACTCTTGTGATTTTGTGTTACTCTTAGCATCGAAGTAATTTTTTTCAGGTTTCTCATAGTCTTTACCAAACATTTCATTAACCGCATAATTAATTGTATAAGATACTGCAAAATTGATAACTGCTGTTACTACTGCTTCTGCCATTTCATCACCTCGCTCTCCAGATACTATGCAAATATTTCTTATAATGCTTAAGTCTGATTATTGCTGATTCCTTTCCTTTTCTTGCGTGTAAGAACCTATAATTATCTACCATTACTCCTAAATGCTTGACTACACCATCAAATTCAAAAGCTAATATATCAAACTTTTGCAATTGAGAAGCATCTATCCTTGTGCAATGTTCTCTTAAGCCTTTGATAAGTCTATTGGGGTTGTCTATATACCAATTTTCTTTGATACTTTTCCCATCGCTACGTGGTAATTTAATCCCGTTATCATTGAGAAAAGAAAAGACTAGACCTAAGCAGTCTAGTCCATTTTTGTCATTGTGTGAGTAGCTTTCGCCTACATATTTATTGATTATCTCATTCAAATTACCACCTCTCTAAAGAAATTAAGGATTAAATTTTCTGTATCTGTAATCATCTGTAATCTAAATATCTATCATGATAAAACCAAACTCTACTTTGTTAAATTTGTATAAGTTAATTAGATAAAAATAACTTAATGTAATCTCAATTCTAATAAATTTCTAGTTGAATTTGATATAAAAAGACACTTTGATTTGAGTTCTAATCTCTAGAGACCCTAAATCCAAAGTGTCGCAATATTACTCTATTGTACAGCTTTCAATTTTTCTACTTCTCGTTCTAATCTAGCCACTTTCTCCTCGAGTGTTTCTTCTACTATCCCCTCTTTTTCTAAACCTGCCTGAAAAACCATATCAAAATTATCTTCAATATATTGTTCAATGTTATTTCTATTAGCTAATTCGACTTTTATTTCTTCGTATTGATAGATAGTATCTGTGCTGCCATCTTCATTATTTTCAATAATTTTTTCTGTGATATTCCTTCTCAATAATACATTCGCCATTCCTCTTTTGACTCCCTTAACTTGGATCTTCGCAGGAAAAACACTTCCTTCTACTTGCATATATTATTCACCCTTTCGTATTCTTTGATTTTGCCCTCTAGGGGTTTGATATATTTCTGCTCTAAGTTGTAGCTATTGCACCATTTCAACCAACCACGATAAGAATTAATCGACATATAACTATGGTCGTCTAGCTTATCTTTCTTCTGTATTTTTCTCATTTTACGCTTGAATTTCTTAGCAGTTGACTTTCTAAGTAGTGTGTAACCTCCAAAACTTCTATAACCTAAGAAATCTACACCTCGTTCATAAGTCGGAAAGACCTGCCAGTTACCTTTAATCTTTAATTTTAGATTCTTTGCTAGATAATCACCAACCCTTCTTTTGAGATTATGCAGAAATTCTTTGTTATGGTGCAACACTACTATGTCGTCCATGTAACGGAAATATCTTTCACATTTCATCTCTTCCTTCATCCAATGGTCAAAATAAGCTAGATAGATATTCCCCGACCACTGACTAAGATAGTTTCCGATAGGTATCCCTGCATCCCCTGCTGTGCTATCTATGATCTCATCAAGCAACCATAATAGATTAGGGTCTTTAAATATCTTCCTGTATATCTGCTTGAGTATATCGTGATTGATTGAAGGATAATACTTCTTGACATCCATCTTCAAGCAATACTTATTTGCTTCTCTATCCTCCATTGCTTGATGCAATCTTTCTAACCCTAAGTGAATACCACGATTTGGTATAGCCGAATAGGTGTCATAGATTAACTTCTTTTCTAGAATTGGTTCTATAACTTGCATAATAGCCCATTGCGCTATCCTATCGGGAAAGTAAGGTAGCTTGTATATTTCTCTTTCCTTGCCACTATCATTTTTGATGAATATCTCATATTCTGATGTCCGATAAGCCTTATTGATTAATCTATTTTGTAACTCTTTCAAGTAATATTCTGTGTTTTGATTAACTTTCTGCACTTCCTTATACCACTTCTTACCCTTTTGAGCATTTTGGTGAGCCTTCTGTAAGTTAATCATATTATATACTTTGCTATATAAGTTTCCGTATCTTTTCACTACAAATTCTCCTTTTGCTTTGTGAAATAAATCGAGTTTTCGAGAGTTAACCTACTAGCACGATTGTGATTAGTTCGTCTGTGTTTTGGCAAGAGCCAAGGCAAAAACAATTCAAAGTCACTCCAACTACACAAAGTAAGTGAGAACTAATGTTCTGATTAGAATTAGCTAAGGAATTATTCAGGTTCCAATTGAAACTGCTGGTATTCGAACTGTTATTCCAATTCCTGCCTAAATGAGTGACCTAAAAAGAATTGTTTTGCCTGTATGTTAATTATTTAATTTTGCGGAACGTGAAGCAAGCGAGAACCAACGTACCGATAAGAATGAGCCAAGGAATAAGCCAGGTACCAACAGAAACCGCCGGCATGCGAACCGTTACTCCAAGCCCCGCCCAAAAGAGCGACCCTGTTTCCGCTATTTTGATAATAGTAGTCATGCAGGCGAGTTGACGAGCTTCCTGCAACTTCTGTAGTTAAGAACCCAAAATCGAAGTTAGAATTCATTGCTATATCAGAAGTATAACCGTTTTCTTGTGCTAATGTAACACCTAGGTTCTCATAAGGTGAAACAAATACATCAGAATCAAAGTTATTATCTGCTACATAAGGCACGTTATCTTGAATATTAATTCCGTCTACCCACTTCCAAATGTTGCCAAAAAAGTTTTCTATTCCTCTGTAACTGCAAGCATAAGTTTCTGTTGCTCCTGTTGCTCCATTTTCTAAGCTAGAGATTACAACTTCTCCCGACCGATTACCTAGCGGGCTAGTATGACCTGTATTTTGACTATGGTTACCTGTGCCGCTATCTAGATTAGTAATTCCAGTTGAGATACTACCTTGCCAGTCTAAGCTAGCATATTCAGTTACAAATAACATCTGAATAGCACTTACAGTTAAGAAATCTTGTTGCTCCCAACCGACTCCTCTGTTTTGTGCTAATTGCCTAGCTTCTTCAATATCAAAATGACCAACATCACCAGATACAGGTTGCAATCCTGCCACACTTGCTAATATATCATTTGTATAATCATAGGCAACTCCATCTCCAACATAGCTACCTGCTGAATTGTCATACAATGTACCTTCATATGCTCCAATATAGATTCTTTCTTTCTCGATTCCATCTCTGACGAAAGCGGGGTGAACATCATATCCATCTTTCTTATTTGGAGAGATTAACCAAGCATAGCCATTAGCAGTACGGTATCCTTTATAGAAGAATTTTGGTATTTCAACCATTACTTGCCCGTTGCTACCATCTTCTACATAAGTGGGGTCGCCACAATAAGCGTTGACAGTTCCATCATCTGCTAAGTTACATCTTCTCATCAACGACCAAGGGGCTATATCATCAAAATCAGCTTGAGTTAATCCTTCTGCATCTCCAATTCGTGTGATTGTATCTGAATCTTGATTCCATTCGATGCCCCAAGCGTTTTCTGTATTGCGTAAGATGTCGATTAATTCTTGTTGATAAGCCAAAATTTGTGCCGAGTTAGCTTCCGTAATAGAACCAGATTGCGACACTTTTTGAATCCTCTCTGGGTCACTTAAAGCATCTACTTTGTTATCTAGCTCTGTTAATTTAGTCAATACGCTCGCCAAAGTTGTTTGAGTAGCAAAGTCCTTATTGTTAATTACATCCTCCAAATCTTCATTTATAACTTTTGTGACAAACTCTTTTTCTCCTGTTCTAGGATTGACTCTTACTTCAGACATCATTTCAATACCATCAGTAGTTTTATTGGCATTAGCTCCATCATATTTTGTTCCTACTGCCATTTATATCACACTCCTTTTATCCATAATTTCTTATATCTCTGATTCTCGGGATTGACAAAAACCCTCCATAGAACTGTTCATTGCCCCAGTATTGGCAACCATGAGGTGTGCTATAACCTTTGTCACACCCTGCTTTAAGACTGTAATCATCTCCTGCTACAGCATCAGCTGGTAGAGGGTACTCTAACTTAACATATCCTGCACCACTCTCTTCAATGAACCTAGACTCTCCATTAATCTTCACATATCCGTATTTCCAGTAATCACTTTCCTCAGTTATAGCATCATCATAGATTGTCATGTGATCGCTAGAAATACTATCTATTGTGCTTGATTTGATTGGTACATCATAACCGCAACTTTCTCCACCGAAACCAGCTGGCCACGTGCAATTAGTGTTATATATCCTGTTGGGCAATTCTTTGTCTAGTGTATTAAGCTTGGAGGTAACAGATATACTTATAGCCTCAGAGGTGACAGAAAATGAGTCTATTTCACCAGAAAACAATTCTACTGCATTATCTGGGCTAAGCAACCCTGCCATATCTACATTAGCTTTTTCTTTGTAGCCACCACGCCCAAATATGGCTACAGATGTAACCTCTTGGTCTGCATCTAGGAATAATTTATAGATACTTACTCCTCTGCCTTGTAGCTTGGTATGAGCGACATAACTACTCATCATCTTATTAGCATTAGCTATACTCAGAGATACTTCATCGACCTTACCATCATCAGACTTAGATATTTGCGACCTCTTAATTGGTGCAGCATAAAAAACAGCAGGATTACCCTGCTGGTCATAGAAGTCTATATTCTTGTTGAAATTACAAAATCTAAGTGTCTCCTCATCTAGATATATCTCATATAGCTCAATTGGTCTATTGTAGTCCTTATCTTTCTGATCTATTGCTTGTGGACTTAAGTTTCTCATGGCTTAATCACCTCAATCATCGTTAAACCAAAAGTTGCTATAGTGTCGTAGAAAGCTTGCTGACTTAGTGTATCTATATCAAACCTTACAAGTATGTCCTCTTCTACATTACCTGTTATCTTATTTCTCTTGCGGAATATAAAAGGCTCAAACTTACCTTTTCTAGCTATGAAGAAATCCCAGATAGTATCAGTTTTATCCTTTAGTTTTTCGAATTGTAAGGTGAATCGACGTCTGGGTAAAGTTTTGCTACCCCTCTGCTCCGCTCCATTCTCAAATTGCACCACTGTGGTTTTGAATATAATCTCTTGCGTGTAATCTCGATTGAATGAAAAGTCAAAAACCGGATAAGCCAACACTATCACCTCCCATATTGTTTGATTGCTTGTCTAGTCTGACCATTCCTGACTATATCTTGTGTTACGGTATTTGTTATAGCTTCAGGATTACGAGCGACCAAGTCTACAAATGACTTGGAGTCTACCGCTTGGATGTTGAAATGGTTGTGTACTTCCGTCTTACCGCCACCATTGACATTATTAGCTAGATTTTTTTGGTGTTGTTCAGTAAGTACCATTTCACCGACACGTGCCTTAATTAATTTTTCATCTGCTTTAAGACCGACTACACCGCCAGTATGGAAGGTTTCTATACCATCAGCGGCTATATATCCACCTGTGTGAGCAACAGCCAAAGAATCATAATTAATTCCATCCCCAGCAGAAAAATCGCCCTTCTTTCCTCCTCCAAACCCCATGCTTTGCAAGAGGGAATTGACTAACAACTCTGCTCCCTTCTGCGCGAACATGGCAGCTAGATTCTGTGCTACATTTTTCAACGTCTCGGATAAGGACTCACCTTTTGCAATTGCATCGGTCAACCCATTTACTAACCCATCATGGAAAGTTTGGAAATTAGCTCGTGCTTTTTCTATGCTGTAGCCTATTTTAGTGAATCCTTTTTCAAGGTTGTTTAGTTCTCCATAGGTTATAGTGTTATCGTCATAATCTTTTAAAGCATTATCTCTCAACTTATCGTAAAGCTCGTCAACTTCTTCTAATTTCTTCTTTAATTTATCTTGATCTTGAATCTGCTCTGTGTATGATGCCTTGACTGCTTCTCTTTCTTCTTCTATCGACATCAAGCGAACATTAAGACCATCATCAATTAGTTGTTTTTGATTATCTAGTAATTGTTGATCTAAATTAGATATTTCTGCATCTCTTTGATATTCCAATCTTTTGATTTCACTAGAATATTGTTCCATGAGTTGTTTTCTGGTATCTAATGACAATCTATCATCATTTTCTATTTTCTTGTACATTCTTTTGTAATCTTCTAAAGCTGTATTTATATTTATTTTTTTATACTTGAGTTGTTCTTTGTCTTTTTTCATCAGATTATCATAAGTTTCTATTGCTTGCTGTTCTATTAGTTGATACAACTTAACTTCTGTTTCAGATAAAGCACTATCTATATCATCGCCAGACATTTTCAATTCAGCTGTTATTTTTTTCTTGAATTCTTCTGGCACAGCATCGGATATAATTTGTCTTTTGGCACTTTCTAATTTATTTCTTATTTCTTGAT
>Ga0194138_10001585_pt1 | contig 10858 bp, 15 predicted proteins | sample TARM_MetaG_T2_14_FD_134022 | JGI IMG/M metagenome (GOLD analysis project Ga0194138, IMG submission 134022) | Freshwater microbial communities from Pennsylvania, USA, analyzing microbe dynamics in response to fracking - TARM_MetaG_T2_14 (version 2) | ecosystem: Environmental > Aquatic >...
CCGTTCTGGACTGGGTTCGTGCAGTGCGTTGAAATTATATACGACCCCGAATAATCCCCACATCCGTGTGGGGGTATTACCATCAGGCTTTGGCTTGGTTCATGTCGTACGTTTCGACTACGCGGTCCACTGAGACCAGTGATCCAGACAAGGCCGGGTGGTCGAAGTTGAGCAACCAGCAGTATGTCTGGGCGGTGCTGTAGACCGTACCCTTGCCGAGCACCATCCGGCGGTTGTTGTCCAGCAGCACACCGGCCGCCATCAGTTCGTTCTCCACGGTCCTTGGGTCTGCACCACGCTCGGTGCAGAACTTGCGGAAGTCTGGACGGTCCACGTACAGCAGCCCAGAATGCCGCTCCAGGCGTATCCGCAGATGCTCGGACGTTGGGGCGATGGTGACGTGCGCCAGAGTCTTGCCGTTGGGCTCACTGTTGAGCACCAGCATGGAGCGCATGTTGCTGTTTATGTACTCGGACACGATAGACTCGGACGTTCTGACGATCTCGACCACGGCGTTGCGCATGTTCTTGATCACCTTGACCGAGAATGCAAACAGGGCTTCGACATTCACCGATGTCAACCCAGCCCGGTTCGACAACTCAAACCCTGCCAGCACAGCGGCCGGCACCGCAGACCAGAATCGCTCTGAACTATCCACCTGCGCCGCGGCGTCGATACGCTTGATCCATTGTCGAACGGCGTCACGAACGGTGTCCTTGTCGCGCAGTAGTTGGCGCACGAACGGCTCAGCGGCCACACCGAAGTGGTCATTCAACAGGTCGAAGTTCGCGTCAGCTTCCAGCTTGGTCAAGGTGCTGACGGGTACGGTGTACTCGAAAATACGACTGGCCTCGGCAGATGCGTCGGTCTTGGCCAGTGACAGTCTGCTGTGCAGACTCTCGTTGGATGTGGCCAGCATGATGGTGTTCCAGTTGCCATAGTTCTCGGCTGCTTGCCCGTTCTGCTGCAGGCGCTGGCGACCCTGGCCCTTGGTTACTGCGTACGCCAGGTCGCTAATGCTCTCCGGTGGCAGGTTGGTAATCTCGTCGTAGGACAGGGGCAGGTTGTTGAGTACGCCCATCTTGCCGTAGAACGCCTTCCACGTATCCTTGGACATATCCACCCAACCCATTTCCTTGTGGCCCCATACCGAGTTGGCCGCGTGCATGGCTGAGGTCTTACCTGTGCCCCGTTTGCCCACAACCGATACTATGGCACCAGAAAAGTTGGTAAAGCGGAACAGCGGTGCAGCGAACCCCACTCCGAACGCAAATAGGTGGCCTTCCATGTTGGGGCGGTTGAATATCGACACGCACTTCTTCCACGTCTCCAGATCCCCCTTGGGTTCAACCCAGCCCGTGGCGTGCATAATATTGGAGCTGGGCTCCACGCGAGTGGTTCCGGTGGCATCGATCACGCGGTCAGCCAGGACGAATGCACCCTGTTCATCGCGCCAGCCCAGCTGGGCATAGACGGTGGATGCGCGGGTGTGCTTCTGTAGTTCTCGAATGTAAGCGACCATATATTGTGTCAACTCTTCCAGTTTAGCCACGTCAACCATGACTCCAGCGGCGCCCAGGCGGCGGGTGAGGGCGCGGCGATCATAGAAGTCAGCCGTTGGTACTACACGATCTGTCCAGCCTTCGTGGGGCAGCCACATGCGCACGTTGACACATAGGGCCGCTTCTCGTTCATCATAGACCAGGGTGGATGGGTAGATGTCGTATTCGTAAATCGTCTCGTCGGTCTCGAACCCGGAGCTTAGTTCCTTGTTGATGACGATGTAGCATGCCTCTGAGTTCTCCAGGCGCACGCGCTTGTAGGGTGGCGGTGGTGGCGGTATCGACACCTGCACCGGGCCGTCGATTGTTTCGATCACGACGGTGGGGGCGGGTGCTGATTCGGCCTTTTCTTCGCGGGCTGTCTGCAACGGCGTCTTGATCTGACCATTGAATTTACAGCCGGCGCACAGGCTTGGGTTGTAGTTGGCGAACGTGGCGCACAGCGTAGGGCCTGCGCCAGAGTTCTCGTGCTGGACGATCTTGTCGTCCACCTTGGACTGGCTGTATTCCGGGTGGCCGGCAGACAGTTTGTGGATGGCCTTCTCGCCGTTCTCCGTGAACCGCATGGCGCCGATCATTGCGTACCATAGTGGTTCCGGTACTTGCGTTGGGTGCTCAAGCTGCCAAGTTAGCTGCGGGCACCGTTGTACTACGAGCTTCGATTTAGGTTTAGGCGCACCGGCACCTGTGGCCGCTTCCTCATTGATCTGCGTTACCGGTATCAGGTTGGCTTGCAGGTACGCAGGCGCTGGCCCCAGCAGATCCGCAGGCGCTACATACGCCTCGGGTATCAGTAGACTGTACTTATCCTTGGCCTCGGACAGCAGCGTCAAGAACGCCATGGTCTCGGTAGGCTCGCCGGCTATGACCAGCTCCACCGGGCGTGCTTCGCCGGTCTTCCAGTTCGCAGTACCCACCGGGCGCAATACAGACGCGGAGTCTGCTGTACGCGATGGGTCAGCCAGTAGGCCCCACTTCTCGGTCATCGCTTTGAGGATGTCGGCGTGGGTCTTCCAGGTTGCAACGTCGATAGATTCGGTCAACGGCCAGTAAACGTGCAGGCCACCGCCGGAACTGACAACGTACGGCTTGGGCATACCTGCTTCGACACAGAACGCACGCAGTTGGGCCGCCGCTGTTTGTTGGTCCGGGTATTTGTTGTCATCTGGGCCTACGTCGATGTCGATCCAGAATGCCTTGGCTGCACGCGAGTTACTACCACCGCGCACCTTGACGCCCAACCTTTTGCGCTCGGCCTTGGACAGTCGGCTGTAATCGGCATGGACACTACTCAGGGCATGGAACACGTTGTTCGTCTTGGCCAGCTCTACGGCGGCCCTGGCGGCGGACTCAACGTCGTGGAAACAATGGTGCTTGTGGTACGGTATCGTCTCGCCGTCCTTGACGAAAGTGTGTGGAGTCGCGAGTAAATACAACCCGTCCTCCGGCCACACGAGGCGTAAAAAGCCAAGCGTATCCATGTACGCCTCCTGTTATTAGAATCCGAGTTTGGACAGTAGCGCTGCTACCAGTTTGCGCTTGTCCGAAGACCGCGTGGTGCCGCGAATACGTGCGTAGGCTGCGTGCTGCGTGTCGAATTTGTTCATGGCTTCAATACGTTGGCGGATCGGTTCGACTCGGACCCAGTAGGCGCGCTCGACTCGGGTTTCACCTTCGTTCTTGCTACGGGCTGCGACCAGCCATTTGCAGGTGGTGTTCGGTGTCATGTTGAAATACGCCGCGATGTCGCGACCACTACTACCGGTGGCCAGCGCGAACGCGAGCAACGCGGATAAAAATTCAAGGATTTCTTCATCGGTCAGCATGGTGTCACTCCAGTGGAAGTGTTGGGGGCCGAAGCCCCCAACGGGTACATCTTAGTCGTCCCAGCTTGCAAAAGCATCGGCTACGTTACCAGCCATTACGGGTGGTTGTGTAGCAGGTTGCTCAAACGTAGCTGCGGCCTGCTGCGGAGCCTGACCAAACCCAGCACTCGGGGCCTGGCCGAAGCCCTGCTGTGGAGCCTGTTGTTGAACAGGGGCCTGTTGCTCGGGGGCCTGTTGCTGCGGTGCATGCTCATACTGCTGAGGTGCAGCTTGTTGTACCGGGGCTTGCTGTGTAGCTTGGCCGAACCCTTGTTGTGGTGCAGACTGCTGCGCCGGTGCATCGTCGCCACCGTCTTCCTCGGATTTCTCACCAGACGTAGCACCTACACCCATCGCTTCGTCCTCGGCCATTTCAACCTTGGTGCGACGCTTCTTACCCGGCGCCGGGCGACCAGGGACACGACCTGACGGCAGAACATCAGGCACACCACCGGTGGGTGCAGTCTGTTGTGGTGCTTGCTGGGCGGGCGCTTGTTGCTGTGGGGCTTGCTGTTCAGGTTGACCACCAAACGCTTGGCCTGCAAACACAGCCGCGATGGATGGATCAGCCGCTGGAGCGTACGACTGCTGGGGTGCTGCCTGCTGCACCGGCGCTTGCTGTTGTGGCGCGGCTTGTTGTACTGGAGCCTGTTGTTGCGTAGGCGCCTGGCCGAAGCCTTGTTGGGGTGCCGCCTGTTGCCCTGGAGCCGGCTGTTGGGCCGGGGCTTGCTGTTGCGGAGCCTGACCGAAACCCTGCTGTGGCGCTTGCTGCTCAGATGCTTGTTGCTGCATCGGCGCCTGCTGCATGGGCTGCTGTACTGGAGCCTGTTGGGCAATAGCGGGCTGCACCGGTACGTTGGTAGCCGGGATACGCATAGGCTGCGACCCAGACACACCAGCGAACAGTTTGGCTTCGTCAGAATTATGACGCTCCAAAATTGTCGCGAACTCGTTTTCTTCCACGTAGCGGATCGGGCGGAACTTGAGCTTCGGGTAGCTGGCAGCGGTATCGAACGACACACCCGCCACGACGGCGTAGTACGGCACCTTGGGCAGATTACGCAGCATGGTACCCAGATCACCGAGGGACGCTACAGGCACTTGCAGGCGCAGCATTTCACCACCGGCTTGGCCTGGGGCAACCACCGCAATGAACTTCTTATCGGCACAGGCTTTACCCTGGGCACCGGTCTGCGGGTTGATCTTGGAACCGAACTGGTTCTGTGGGCACGCGGCGCAGGTGTTGCACTGCAGCAGCTTACTGTCAGCGCGGGGGGTAACACCGTCGTCGCTCATGCAGTCTGGCGGTACCGCCTCACCATCAGGGTTCCACTTGGTAGCGTAGTACGCCTTGTTGACGCCGGGATTGACCAGAACAAAGATCAGCTCCAGTTCCCACACAGCGAGTTGGGTCTTGGTCTGGCCGCGCACTACCGCGAAACGACCGCCGGCCAGGCTGATGTGGTTGACCGATTCGCCGCCGATACCGGCTGACGCTTGTTGGTTGATGTCGGCTTGGCCGGCAACTTGTTGCATGTAAGCAGGCAGCGCGGCCTGCTGGAAGGGGATCATATCTTGGCTCATCAGGGTATTCCTATTCTTGGGTAAAAGTTAAATGCCGCCGCCAGGCTGGGCCACTGCCCGGACCATAGCCATGATGCCGGTCTGAATATCGGTCTTGCCGATTACGTTCCAACGGCCCGGTTCAGCGGCGAGGAATAGTTCAAACTCAGCAATAGCAGCCTCGTCCCGGGTTGCGCCTTCGGCCGCGCGCTGTTTGAGCCGACCTTGCCTGACGATGTGTCTTTCCAGTTCGTCATTCAGACCAATAAGCTCCGCGCCTTTTTCTTTGATGCGGTTCATCAGGTCGATTTCCTCGGCACTGAGTTCGCGGTAGCCTGCAATCTTGCGATGTTGGTTTTCCATGTGGGTATTCCTGTTGTTGGTGGTTTAGGAGCGAGCGCGGCGGACTTCGACGGCGCGGACCTGGGTTACTTCCACACCGGGCGGAAGCTGGTTATTGTTCTGCTCCATATACTCGCCAACGGCGGTGGAGCTGACACGCATCTGCATCAGTTCGATCTGGCCGGTGGCCTTGACAAACTCAGAGAACGCGGACTTGTCTTTCAGGTTGGTCTGGGTCTTGGTCTTAACGACCAGCGTACCAGCTGGGAACTTGCCACCGGTCTGACCGGTTTCGTTCAGGTGGTTCAGGAAGAAGGATTCAGCGTTCTTGATCTGCGCATCCAGCTCGGCCACACGGGCCTTGTGCTCTGCGTCCATCTTGGCTTTGGTGTCACGCAGCACTAGGTAGTGCTGGACAACGGCGTTCATATCCATGGTGCTTCTCCGGGGGTGGTGGGTTAGCCGTACTGGCGGATCAGGCTATCGATGACGTCCTGACGGTTGAGCTCACGCTTGCCAGTCAACTTGGTGTCTATCCACGATACGGGGTCTGCGTGGTGAACCCGAGCTTGGCGGTGCAACTGGATAAGCTGCGCGCTGGTCTTCGGGTTGTTGCCTTTTGCTGCTATGTTCATGTTCGGTGTCCTGTGTAGTGGCGGGTTAAAGGTCGAGGTGTTTGGTCAGGTCTTCGAGTTTCGTTTCCATCGTGGTCAGTTGTTTCTTCAACCCGTCCAGATCACCGACCAGTTTGCTCGTTGCGACCTGTGCTGGTACGGCTGGTTGCGGGTTTGGTGCGGACGGCGCACGGGGGCGCAACACATGGCCTAGTCGTTTGGTTAAGGTTTCGATTGTGGTACCCAGTCGGTTAATAGCAGAACCCAACTCGCTGACTTTACTGTCTACGGCGGACAGCGGGGTGGTAGGTGCTACTTTACCGCCTTCCCACGGCATAGGGGCTGGCGAGACACCTGGGATCTGACCGCCAAGGTACTGGTCTTCATTATGTGACATAGTTATTCTCCGGTATAAGCGTTTGGTATTGAGGCTTCTGCCTCGACACCTGAACTGTAGTAGTTGTACGGTGTTGTGTCAACAGGGCATGTTCAATATTTTATAGTTTTTGTCGGTTTGCCTAGATTGCGCATGTAGGCAATCATGTGCCGCGTGCCTCTGGACTCCCCGTCCCAGAAGGCTAACAACCCTTGTGACTGGTCGCCCATCTGTTCGTTGCGCAGGTGGCCGGCACGTTTGCCGTGTGTGTTCCAGTCAGCGGGCTGGACTATACATCGTAGTCCGACCTGGCGGGCATATAGCTCACCCAACTGGTCAGCCCCACGAGCGCCGCCGGATATAATAACGACCTCGTAGTCCGACAGCACACTATCGCGCAGCCCATCTATGGCCCGGCACAATAGCGGGTAGTTTGCGAAGTCGCGACCCCCCGCTACGATCAGATTGAACTTACCCATTCGGCATCCCCAGCTCACCCTTGAACATCGCCAGCACGGTGTTCTGTGCAAGCTGCTTGGTCTTGAGGGCTGAGTACAATTCCAGCTCGAACGGGTTCGAGGCAATACATGCTACGGTCATGGCGTTGACCTGCCCAGGTCTGTCCATGCGGTTGTTCGCCTGCTCGAATATTTCCAGGTCCAGTATCGGGCCATACCACACGGTCAGGTCGGCGCGAGTCAGCGTCAGGCCGTGCGCAGTGGTCGCCGGGTGGGCTACCAATACCGTGGGGTCGTCTTCGTCCTGGAACGCCGCGAAGATGCGCTTGCGCTCGGTGCTGGACGTACGGCCATCGACTACCTCGACCGTGTGGCCCTGCTCGCGTAGGTACGACGCCACCATATCCAACGCCTTGGTATACGGCACGAACACGATAGATTTGTTGCTGGTCTCGTTGACCAGCTCATTCAGCACTGTCAGCCGCGGGGCTGAGTCCAGAAAGTGTACGTCGCCGTGTTCATCATATATTGCGCCTAAAGACACTTGTGCCAATTTTTGTATCTTGGTCGCGGCGTGCGCTGCGGTGATCGGTATACCACGTACCTCGGCTACCAACTCGCGCTTCATACCTTCGTAGGCGTCGCGCTGTTCCTTGGTCATTTCCGCCATCAAGGTGGTGAACGAGATCGGCGGTAGATCCAGACAGTCTTCCTTGCGGAACCGGATGCTGGGCTTGAGCGCAGCGTACGCCGCCTCGAACGCACCTTCGCGGGGTACCCACTTGAACTGGGTGATCTGGTACATTAACTGGTCGCGGAAAGCCGTGAAGTATTTCGGTATGTCCGGGTTGCCAAGGATCTTGGCCAGTCCCCACACGTCGGTGGGTTCCTTCGGGCAGGGCGTACCGGTCATCAGCCACATCCAGTCGGTCGGCTTGAGCATCTTGGCAAACAACTTGTGGCGCTGGCTCTTGGGGTTACGGATGGCGCTGGCTTCGTCGTATATCCACAGGTTGATGTCGTTGCGCTTGGCCAGGGCGTCGCCTATGACCTTGATACCGTCGTGGTTAATCACATAGAAGTCAGCGTCCTGCGCCAGCTTCTTCAACCGCGACTCGCGACTACCGTGCAGCACGACGACCTTGCGCTTACCTAGCAGATTACTGACCACCTCGTCCTGCCATACGGTGTCCATCGTAGACTTGGGGCATACCACTATGCACTTGCGGATACGGCCTATATCCATCAGGTAGTCCGCAGCCCACACCGCGCTCAGTGTTTTGGCGGTACCCATCGAGTTCAGGCAGATACAGCGGTTGTTTAGGGTGAAGAACTCCGATGTCGTGACCTGGTGGGCCATCGGCTTGGGATACTTGGACGGCCAGTTGTAGAAGTAGCGGATCGGGCTGGGCGCAGCGATGCCGAGGTTACGCAACACGCGCGCGGCGTCCAGATCGAACTTGACCTGGGTGTAATCGATACCCTCGTGTGGCACGACTCGGGCCTTTGGTATGTACTGGGTGACGCGCCGGGGGTCGCGGAGCTTGAGCACAAGGGACTGGCTGGGCATGTGGACTTGCATTATTGTGTGTTCTCCAGGGTAGTCCGTGCCAACTGCGCCATGTGGATAATACCGGCTGGGTAGTCGTGCATATTCAGGTGGTATGCTGAGCCGGCAGCCATGGCTTCGGGTGGCAGCAGGTGTTTGTACTTGTGGGTCACGGTATCGTAGTGCCGCAACAACCAGCCGCATGCCTTGTCGTACAGGGTATCGGACAACAGGCTGCAGGGTACCGGTTCGATGTAGTAGCACCACGATGCCATCAACAGCCAGCCTACCACAGCGTTGGGGGTGCGCTTCATATCCTCGGTCATGCTGACGTCGTAGTTACCGTTGGATGGTTTGTACATGGGTCTTCTCGATGTAGTCGTGTATGCCGGCGATGTCTTCCGAAGCCCCGGCGACAATGCCTGGTAGCTGGTCCGCGGTGTCGAACAGGATAGTGGCGCCGTAGTACTTATCGTCCACGCCATACCCGCCGACAACCAAGGCGTACTTGGCGCCTAAGCGGTGGCAGGACCATTCGGTGTTTCTAGGAACGCTATTCATTGTCGTTCTCCGGTGTCCGTTGGTATGATGATCCCGCCAGGCTGCTCCCCTGGCGTTGTGTTGTGGCTTTCCCCCGACCGCCATATTCTGCCGGGGGCTTTTTATCAGTGCACGGTACTTGTGGGTGCCCCGTTACAGTTCGCATTCACCGCTTGCTCGATCTCGGTGCGGATCATCAGAACCGTCAGCTCAATCAACGCGCGGGCGTAGCCACGCGGCACGACGTGCGCGGTACGATACTCGTGCCCTCGCCATACCAACCTGGCGCAGATGGTCCGCCGTCCTGAGTTCAGTTCGGTCACGGTCTCCCAGCGGATCGGTAGTAAGTCCGTCGCTGCTACCTTTGCTATGTTCATACATTTCTCCGGTCTGTCCACAGAATCGCAGCTTTCGGGCGCCCTTCCGTAGCGTGTATAGCCCAGACGGTTGCGGTTGCATTTCCGATTATGGGTAGTTGGTGTCGAGCCTCCAACAGCACACAGTCTAGCTGGCGCCCTCTTCGTATCGTGGCCACAAACGCAGGGTGATCCATACATATACCCGGTGGTATGTCGCGCGCTTTCTCGGGGTCATTACAGACGTATGCGACATTAAGACCTGCGGCTACCGCCTTGTGGGCTTGGGCGTGTAACTGTTCGATGCTCACTCTTCTTTTATCGCAGCTCATACGTTTCTCCGGTCTTGGCGGTTGGAGCCCACCAGGGGCTTCTGGTCTTTGTTCAACGTCCATGGGATATCGGCGCCGCAGCCAGTACAGAGCCTGTGATTCATGGATGACAGCGACGATAGCGCCCCATCGCAGTGTGGGCAGTGCTTGGTGTTGATGTGCTGATCGTGTAGGTACTGGATAGCCAGGGCGACGTACTTGCGGATTGCCGCTTTACCGGTGGCGTAACGCTCGACACTGCTCTCGGACATACCCAGTTCCTGTGCGAAGCGTAGGTTTGTCCAGTCGAGCTGCTGCTTTATTGTACGGAATTGGTCTTTGGTCACTTTGTTTCTCCGTGTTTGGCAAGGGTTGCGCGTATCGCGTTCATTGCATTTGATTGGTGCCCTAGCGCAAGCCACACGTTGTATTCAGTCTGGGTCATTCCAGGTGCGGAGCCTCTATTTATCCAGAACTCTGCCAGCTCTTTAGACGCTCGCAACAGCCCCAGCAGTTCGTTGCGTTCTTGCTGGTATTCGTGCATGAAAGGCCTGTCTTGGCGGTGACGGAAAAGCCAACTGTTTTTGCAATCAGGGCAAAGCGCTTGAACGTCTACCACAGCGTCATTGAGCATCCCCTTAACCCCCTCGTTTTCTGCCTCCAGCTCCGCTATCCGAGCCTTTGTCTCAGCTAGTTGAATCGAATATCCAATGGCTCGAAGCTCCTCGTCCCGGCTGATGCCTTGCGTCTCGGTCAGTTCGCGCTCTAAAACGCCTATCCGCGCCTTGTCTGCTGCGCGGGCGGCTTCGTAGTCGGTGAGGCGGATTACTTTGGTGTCCTGCACGAACCTGACGGGCATAACGCCTGCACCTGTCATGTAAACGTTAATTGATGGAGGCTTAGGTACGTTGAGGGATACAACGAACACCTCCGGCTTATCAGTCATGGCTTTGTCCATCCTTTGCAGCGGCACGGCGTACCGGCCTTGTTGAATGTCCCGCAGTGACGGCATTCGATGCGACCACGGCGGGCTAAGTGGGTTATCAGTCGGTCGATAAATTTACCGATCACATCTCAATCCTCCCTATGGAAGGTGGAGAGGGCGGTTCGGGCTTTTCGCATCCGCACAAGATTTACATGCAGCGTCCCGACGACTTGCTGTGGCGCAGCCTCGACACCACCCCTTGGGATCGTCGCTTCTTCGAGCACATACGGGCAATCAAGAATTTCGGTTAGCGCCTCAACCAACCCAGCAACATCCGGCGCGGCAGGGGCTGGATGCGGGGTGACGTACAGAGGAACCATCCCTATTGAATACATAC
>Ga0194138_10001586_pt1 | contig 10857 bp, 11 predicted proteins | sample TARM_MetaG_T2_14_FD_134022 | JGI IMG/M metagenome (GOLD analysis project Ga0194138, IMG submission 134022) | Freshwater microbial communities from Pennsylvania, USA, analyzing microbe dynamics in response to fracking - TARM_MetaG_T2_14 (version 2) | ecosystem: Environmental > Aquatic >...
AAAGTCGGGCTTACAGGTACATTAAAACGAAAAGATGGATTACACGCCTGTTTCTCTAATTTTTTCGGTCTAAAGGTATACACCCCTGAAGAGAGGAATACCTTACCCCCAGAAGTACACTTATACAATCTAGATTGTGAAGTTCCAGGTACTCAGAAAACCCCTTGGGCTTTGAGGGTAAATGAGTTATACTCATACCCCGAGTACAGAGGGACTATTAAAGAACTAGCTAATGCCTATGCCTTGCTAGGTCATAAAGTATTGGTTGTAAATGATAGGATAGAGGTATTAGAAGATTGGCATTTAAATAACTCAGTCGACTCGTACCTGATAACTGGAAATGTAGACTTAGAATCTAGACTAGAGATAATGGACAGTATAGCGAAGTCACCAGACTCTTCTATACTATGGGCAACTCAATCTATATTTGCTGAAGGGGTATCCTTAGATGAGTTAAGTTGTGTTATACTAGGCACACCAACAAATAATGAATCCTTGGTTCAGCAAATCGCTGGACGAATCCAGCGTATAGCCGAGAATAAACTACATCCAATACTAGTAGATATAGGTCTAGAAGGTAATACAGGTAGACGACATCTATCTATCCGTAAAGGTGTTTACTTCTCCCGGGGCTGGGAGATGATAAAATACACTAAGTCTAGGATCGGAGAGCAATTAAAACAAAAACTTAGTTGCTAAACTCTAATAGTTATTGTATAATAGTTCCAGAAATCGAGAAAGACTTAACAAATAGAAACTACAAGGTGAATTGCAAATGTTAGAAAATTTCATTTGCTAATTTATTAAAGTGTTGTTATAATATATGCAGAAATTAAGAAATGATCTTCTTTAACTTCGAAACGATATGGCTATTGGCTCTAGGTAATTCTGAACTAATAGTCAAATTATTTCACAGACTAGTAAATAAAGATACCGGATATAAAGTTCTTGAAGGGAAAAGTTATATAGTTAACCCACAAGTTATTACTGAAAATCCATATAATCTAAACTACCAACAACTAGCAGAATACCTAGGTATTCTTTCTCTAAGAAACTATCAACACTATATCATAAACGGGAATACAGACTTAGATATGGCATATATACCTGAGTATATCGAGCCAACCGTCGTCACTAATAACCCACTAATCGAAATAAATCAATCAAATTTAATCTTTAAGAAGGAAAAAACATGTCTCTAAATTGGAATGAAGCTAATGGCGCAGCAGTAACCTCAGAAGTAACCCATATGAAACTGAAAAATGGTAACACTCAGTTCCGTATTGTATCAGGTGTGCTAGCTCGCATGGATTACTGGGTTCACAATCAAGAAGGTAAACCACGCCCATTTGAATGCTTACGCTTCGACCGCAAAACTGAGAAATTTATCTCAGGTGCAGTAGACCCAGTTTCAGAATTTGGTCTAAAAGAGAAAGATCCAGAAAACCCAGGTAAAATGCGTCCACTACGTTGTAAACGTGCATACAAATGTATGGTTATCAACCGTGAGACTGGTAAGCTAGAAGCTATGGATTTGAAAAAGTCTATCTTCGACGGCATTCTTTCTACTATGAAAGAACTTGAAGTCAGCGATCCAACCTCTATTGACTTCGTAGTAACACGTACCGGCGACAAATGGCACGAAGTTAAGTATACAATTAACGCTATCGCTACGATGAAACTTAAAGACTCTCCAGAAGTAGCTAAACTTCACGAGTCTGACAAAGAAATCATGGAAAACATGAAGTCTCTTGATGAGTTATTCCCACGTATGGACCCAGAAGCTATGCGCACTGAAATTGCAGCTTGGCTATCTAGCTCTGGTGCTGCGGAGAAAGATTCTCCTAAAGATAACCAAGCGGCTCAGGAAGCTATTTCTGAACTAGATGGTTAATAAAATAAGGGGAGCTTCGGCTCCTCTTTTTCGTCTAAGGATACACAATGGAAATAAAGTTAGAAGATATAGTAAACCAACTAAATGACATATTAAAATTGGATAAAGAATTTATAACTAACCTAGTAACTAGTTATGAACCCATGAATACTAAACTAGCTAGTAGTGACAATATAGTATGCGCACATGGTACAGCAGGATACAATGCTGGAGTAATTGGACTACTAAATGGTCTCATATATAATAATATTAATAAAACTACTAGGATAGCTGCCGTATATAATAGTAATCAAGAACTACTAGGGTTTAAGTTAGTAGAGGTATAATGAAAGTATTATTTACAGCCGATTGGCATATAAAGATAGGGCAGCGAAAAGTACCTAAAGACTGGCAAGCTAATAGGTTCCACTTATTAGTAGATCAGTTAAATAAGATACCTTGTGATTTATTAGTTATAGCAGGGGACATTTTTGATAAAGCAGAAGCTAGTCTTGAGGAGATAGAACTTTACTTCGAGTTAATAGCAAAACTAGCACATAAGACCATTATATTCTCTGGAAATCACGAAGCCAAAACAAAGACTTATGGTATACTACATAATTTAGCCGAAGAGACAAATAGGTGTAACCCCTTAGTTGCAGTAGTAACCGATGCTTATAGAAGCGACGCATTTGATATTGTTGATTTCTACGAGTTACATAAACCTAAGTGGGAATCTAAAAAATCAAACATCCTATTTACTCATGTACGTGCAGCTCTTCCAGAGCATATGAAACAAAAACCAGAGATAGACCTCAGCAGGTTCGATGATTACGACATCGTATTTGCAGGGGATTTGCATAGTCATAAAATGTCGCAACAAACCTTTGCTGGAACCCCTATTATCTACCCAGGTAGCCCTTTAACTACCTCTTTTCATAGAAAGCCAGCCGAAGGGGATAATGGTTACATAATCTTAGATACAGATACTGGCGACTGGACATGGCACAGCCTAGAATACTTACCTCAACTAATAAGAAAAACCGTGTCTAGAGTAGAAGATATGGAGGAAGACCCCTACAACAGGGTTATTTATGAGTTAGAGGGAGACCTATCTAGCTTAGGTAAAGTAAAAGCCTCAGACTTACTAGATAAGAAAATCAATACTAAGGTAAGTAAAGAAGCCACTCTACAATTGAAAGATTTAAGCGTAGATCAAGAACTGGCAGTATACTTAGGAGAGGTGGAGAACCTAACTGAAGATACTGTAGTTAGACTAGTTACAAGGTTCAGAGATGCAGTTAGTATTACATGAATTTAATTTCAATAATGTGTTTGCTTATGGGTTAGGCAATACTATATTACTAGACCAAGAAAGGGTAACACAAATTATAGGTGTTAATGGTAGTGGAAAATCCTCCATACCTGGTGCCTTAGAAGAGTTATTTTACAACAAAAACTCTAGGGGTGTGAAGAAGGCTTCAATAAAGAACAGAGCTTCTTCGGACTACTTCATGTCAGCAACCTTCTCTATAGGAACAGACCTGTATAAAGTAGAAAAAACCGTTAAGTCCACCACAAAAATGGTGATCACTAAGAATGGTAACAATATTAGTGGGCATACAGCAACATTATCCTATAAAATACTAGAAGAAGAGATAGGATTAGACTTCAATACCTTTTCTAAACTAGTATACCAATCTATGAAATCTAGCCTAGATTTTCTATCAGCTACAGATACTAATAGGAAAAAATTCCTAATAGGGCTGCTGGGTTTAGAGAAGTATTCCGAAATAGAGGATAGATTGAAGCAAGTTACCGGGGAGTACAATTTGCAGCTTTCAGAGGTTGAGGGAGCTCTCCAAAATACCAAACTCTGGTTAAGTAAATACTCTAGTATTCCAGATATTGAGCCCTTAGTGGAAGTACCGGAAGAAATTCCAGAAATACAAAGCGAAATCAATGAGTTAAGAGCCAAAGAACAGAACATTTCCTCCCATAATTCTAGAATTACTAAGGCTAAGCAGGTAGTAGCTAATGCAGAAAAAGCAGTTACGGTGGCGCAGACTAAGTTCTACTCCCTTGGAGAACCACCTGAACCTACAGAAGATGTTTCTGAGGAACTAAAGCAAAAAAGCAAAGAACTAGCTACCGTGCAAGCTAATATGGCTACTGAGAAATCTTCTTATCAGAATTTCAAGTCAGATACTGAAAACACCCAATGTAAAACATGTGGCACTGTACTAGATAAGTCTGCTTCTTTAGCGGCAATGGAAGCAGCTAAGGAAAGATGGTTAGCCCTTCAGCCTACTAGGGACACTCTACTAGCAGAACTAGAGTATTTGGAGGAGCAAAATAAACTTGCCATTAAGTGCAAAACCTATGCTAATTTAGAAAATGAAGTGTCTAAAGGATTGCAGGCGGCTCAAGAATACTTAGCAGAGGTTCAGGGTACTTATACAGAGGCTAATGAACCTCTGGAATCTGCGGAAGAGTTGCAAGTACGTATTAATAACCTAACTAAGGAAGCTCGAGAGATTTCGGTAAGCATTAAAAAAGCGTTAGACCATAATAAGTCCGCTGAAGTAAATAATGCAAAAAGGCAGGTTATCGTAGAACAACTAGAAGATAGGCAGCGAGAGCTGCGAGTACTTGAAGAACAGGTACAGACTCTATCTAGTAAAGTTAATGATTATAAACTCCTTACTAAAGCATTTGGTGCTAAAGGACTAGTAGCTTATAAGATAGAAAGCTCTATTAAGGCTTTGGAGGAAGAACTCAATAACTACTTATCAGTACTGACAGCAGGCAGATTCGCTCTTGGATTTGAACTATCTGGAGTTAAGCTAGATGTAGTAGTCTATGATAACTCAGAGTTAGTAGAAATAAATTCTCTTAGCTCAGGGGAGTTTGCGAATGTACAGATAGCCACACTATTAGCAATCAGAAAGATACTTAGTGCACTAAACTCAGTAGAGATAAACGTACTATTCTTAGATGAGGTAATTAGTGTAATTGATGGTGCTGGCAGAGATAGACTAATTAGTTTATTACTAGAAGAGACAGAATTAAATACTTTCTTAGTTAGTCACGAGTATAGTCACCCATTAGCAAGTAAGTTGTATGTTAAAAACGACGGGGAATTTTCCCGTATTACCAAGGATATTTAATGGCTAACTCAAGAGATAAAGGTCAGCGAGCAGAATATGCTGTACGCGACTTACTAAGAGAGGCTACAGGAGTTCAGTGGGAAAGAGTACCTGGCTCAGGAGGTTTCGGTTCTCAGCATGGTCTAAAGGGAGATATTTATCTCCCTAACTCCACAGGATTAATGAGTAAATACTGTATAGAAGTAAAGCATTATGCAGAAGAGCAGTTTACTTCTAATATACTAAAAGCAACGCAAACACAAACTCAGTTTGAAAAATGGCTGGTACAGACAGAACGAGAATCTTTAGAAATGAATGCTAAACCTATTTTAGTATTTAAAAAAGATAGAGGTCCTTGGTTTGTAGCTGTACCAACAGAAGACCCATTGACTACCCTGCTAGAGGGACTAATCCCTTATGCTATAGTTAAGGTATCCTCTTCTGTAAAAGAGTATAAGATATTAGAGTTTAAGTCATTTTTAAGTAAGGTTGGAATAGAGGAATTAGCTAAATGATGGAAGGTTGGGAACTAGCAGCACCAGATAAACGAAAGTTAGGAAATAATTTACTAATAGTTGATGGGATGAACTTATCTTTTAGATGGAAGCATAAAGGACAAACAGAGTTCGCAACTGACTATCTAAAAACGGTAAACTCTCTGGCAAAATCATATAGTTGTCAAGATATAGTTGTATTGTCAGACTTTAAAGGTTCAGATTATAGAAAGACTCTGTACCCAGAGTATAAAGGTAATAGAGACTATAGTAACCAAACAGAACAAGAAAAGCAGCAGGCAGCTGAGTTCTTTGAAGGATATAATAGAACCTTAGACCTAATCACTAAAAGCTTAATACATTTACTTAAACATAAAGGTATTGAGGCAGATGACTTTGCCACTTATCTAGTAATGGCCCTAGAAAACCATTATGATAATATCTGGCTTATCTCTACAGATAAAGACTGGGATGTTCTTCTCTCTCCTAAAGTACATAGGTTCTCCTATGCTTCCAGGAAAGAATTCTTCTTCAATAATGGTGAAGAGGGCTGTAATTTCTTTGACGAACATGGATGTGATAACCCCTCTGAGTATATAATGATGAAATGTCTACAAGGAGACTTGTCGGATGGTATCCGTGGAGTAGAAGGTATTGGAGTTAAAAGAGCTTATAGTATTATAAGAAATTACGACTCCCTATTAGACTTAGTAGATGCATTACCTTTGCCTGGAAAACAGAAATTCATTCAAAACCTAAATGACTCTGAAGAAATACTAATGAGAAACCTAGAGCTTATGGATCTGAAAACCTTTAGTGCAGAAATAATTGCCTCTACAGATATGTCTGCGCTACAGGAAGTTGAGAGATTGATAAAGGTTCTAAAACAGGAAGAAGAATTTGGAGAACTACTATGAGCATGAAGCCTATATTTGAAGTTATAGCCCAAGGTTGTGAGCCTTACTTAGGCTCAGAAACAGCTGGAGGTATAGACTTGAGAGTAAATTCAAAAGATATTTATATCACTCCAAATACAGAGTATGAATTTGGTTTAGGGGTTAAAGTGGCTATCCCAAAAGGCTGGGTTGGCTTACTATTACCTAGAAGTGGTATGGGTACACAGTATAAACTTAGATTAGCAAATACTGCCGGTGTAATCGACTCCGATTATAGGGGCGAGATAAAAGTTATCTGTACCTTTGAGAAAGCCTTCTGGTTACAAGAGTTTGAGAGGATCGCTCAACTATTGATACTACCTTGTAGGGTGGATTTTGAGTTGGGTGTGGTACCAAATGATACAAAAAGGGGGTATTCGGGTTTCGGAGACTCTGGTAGGTTATAAACAAAAACCCCTTGGACCTAGGTCCAAGGGGTTTTCTTTTAGCGCAGTATTACTTACTAGCCCCACACTACACGATGTTCTGCGTCATCGGTAACTTCTGATAAGGCTATTGTTGCATCTAACTCAAATAGTGCATTGTCTATGTTGACAGTACCTGCCGCACCAGACACGTTAGTTAACTTCGATTGTATAACCCATGCAGAGGACTGCCCAGAAACAAGATATAAATCTAGTGAAGCTCCTACACTTCCAGTTCCTGCTGAAATCTTAGTTATTGTTGGCGGTCTAGCAAAATCTTTGTTGGTGAACATAACTCTATAATGCCCGTATACATCTGCGACCTCCATATATTCGCGCATACCTATATAGAAACGGAGAAAGTCTTTATTAAGCTCATTTAATCGGCTATCAGTATCAGGACTCCAACCTAAAGGAATATCACCCTCTCGAATAGAGAACTTATCACTAGCAAATGGAAATGCATGTAACCAGTGACCGCCATCAGCAGGGCTAATAACAGTACCTAGAATAGCCCCATCATCAGCCACTACAGTATGCTTAGTGCTAGGTTTATAACTACCAGCCTCTACAATAAAACCTTTGTGTGTAGCACTGGTTTTAAGCCACATATCTAAACCGTAATTACCAACAGCAAGTGCTGACCAGTTACCATCAAAATTACGTTGATTTCGAACCTTAGCACCCGCGTGCCAAGTATTAATAAACAGGTTAGGTTTTGACGCTGCTTCGGTAATTTCTGCTAGTGATGTTTTGCTGTAACGGCGTTTGAAACCTACTACTTTATACACCCCACCTGAACTAATACTACCCGCAAGCCCTACTGCTATTGCCATTGTTGTGGAGTTGCTAATAGTTCCGTCAATACGTACTATTGCTGTATTTGCTCCATCTGTAAACATGTGTAAATCTAGTTGGCTTGTTTGTAGGCTGGATAAGTATGCTTCTTGCGTAACTGTTACTGGTTTTTCAAAAACGGCACCAGATGTCTGATACCTTACATATACCTCTAAGTATTCGTAGTTAGTTGCATCATCACTGAGACTTGCAGCACTATTCTCTACTACAGCGCCTTCGTAAAGTGTTACTTCTTCTACCGTCACTTCCTCTGGTCTTACATTAGCCAGCAGTGTTTTTAAATTTGCTTCCATTGTTACTGCTCCTTAAACCGTAGGGTATGGGTCATTTGTTATATAAACCGCGGAGGTTCTTACATAGTTACTCAGTCCCTCGAATCCGTAACATTGTACTTGACCATCGCTAAAATGTAGTGTTCTGGCGTAGGTACTTACACCTCTTACCACATCATTAGCCTCTGAGTACCCAGAAGGTCTATACCCTAAAGGGACATTACCTAATAGAGTAAGATCAGGTACACTGACGGCTGCCATTCCTCCTAGAATTACGTCTACAGTAACAACATTTCCACTACGTGTTATAAACATGGCGCTGTCTGCATTTGCCCCATTAAACCCTTCTAAGGATATTGTTGCCGAATAGTTTACTGGGAGTGCGGAAGTTAAAGATTCTAAATCATCAACCCTTTGCTCAAGCGCATAATAACTACCAGAACCATTACTAATACCTACGCATTTCCAGTAACCAGCAATACGCTGTAATTGTAGTACACAGGGTTCTGTAACACGATAAGTAGTGTATTCAACACCACGAATCAGCATTGGTACATCAGTGAAATCTAGTAGTGCATACAAACCAGCTACGTTGCCCCATTCCATGAAGCTTAATGAAATCCAATCACCATCAACAAAGTTAGCATCGAATGTTACAGTCTTATTGACATTATCAAGCATGTTAACTTCAAAGGCTTTCTTTTTAACACCTGTAAAGTCAGCAACTACTTGACCATATAGAGGTATACCACCACCGCCTACTGCACCCCACTCATTTGTAACAGGGTTATACGCTTCCACTTCACCTGTGTCTGAACGTCCACGCATTAATACCCAAGTCACCCCTGTAGTATCTGTACGCTGTGCTTCAGTGCCTGTAGGTAATCTTGCAGTACCCGTATCACTATCCTTAGTTACGGTAATGGCTAAGTCTGCTTTTGAACTCTGTAAATTACCGATATCTGTAGTATTAGTAGACTGTTGAGTTTCTACAGTGCCTATGCGGTTTTCATGGTCTATAGTTGCTGCTTCTTCTAGTAATAGTCTAGCATCTAGTGCGGCAGCTATAGCGTCTACCTGAGTGATAGAGTACACATCAGCTAGGTTATCCGCGAATATTACCACAGCATTTGTGGCATCTGGTATAACTCCATTTACAGAAGATACTCCCGTCATAGTAGTAGGTATAAAATCGAAAGTGTTAGCAGGAGTATCGTAAACTATCATATACCCATTTTCTACTGTCTCACCTACTAGGTCACCTGCTGTGAAAGTATAGGATTGTCCTGCAGCAGGGAACTTAACTAACCAGATAGTGTCTACAGATACTCCGGTTATATCTGGGTATTCTTGACCCGCACTAGGGGTGAAGTAACCTCCAGATTTAAACGTTTGGTTAGCGTTATATTGAGCTACTGTAGACCAGTAATACGCGTTATTAGCTGCATCAGGTAATTCTGTACCCGAGCCTAAAGGACCCACAGCCCATAGTTCCGCGTTAGATTCAGAAGTTGCAGAAGCTTGTTCACTTGCTAAAGCATTAGCTTCAGAAGTTGCAGCAGCTTGTTCACTTGCTAAGGCATTAGCTTCAGAAGTAGCGGAAGCTTGTTCACTTGCTAAAGCATTAGCTTCGGAAGTTGCAGAAGCTTGTTGGCTTGCTAAAGCATTAGCTTCAGAAGTTGCAGAAGCTTGTTCACTCGCTAAAGCTGCCTGTTCACTTACTAGAGCCGCGGATGCCGAAGTGGCAGATACTTGTGCATTTGCCAAGGAAGCTTGTTCACTTGCTAAAGCATTAGCTTCGGAAGTTGCAGAAGCTTGTTGGCTTGCTAAAGCATTAGCTTCAGAAGTTGCAGAAGCTTGTTCACTCGCTAAAGCTGCCTGCTGACTAGCTAAAGCATTAGCTTCAGAAGTTGCAGCAGCTTGCTCACTCGCTAAAGCATTAGCTTCAGAAGTTGCAGAAGCTTGTTGGCTTGCTAAAGCATTAGCTTCAGAAGTTGCAGTAGCTTGTTGGCTTGCTAAAGCATTAGCTTCAGAAGTTGCAGCATTAGTCTCGGAAGTAGCGGTAGCCTGCTCGCTTGCCAAAGCTGCGGCAGCACTAGCTACCGCCTCATCCCTAGCTAGTAATACTGTGGCGGTATCTACACTAGCCCAAGTACCTTCTGCTAGGTTATAGTAATAGATAAACTCTTCGGTTGTGTTAAAGTAGTAATCCCCGTCCTGTAGAGGTCTACCATTCAATCTTACAGTAGGGTGAGCTGCGTAAGCTCCTTGGTATTTACTAGCAGAAGCGAACCCCTCAATATATCCTATGCTAGGTAATCCAGCTGCCCCTATAACGGAGCCCAGTGAATCACTAATAACTATTTTTATACTCATTTATTCAGTAACTCCATCGCTAATAAATACTTTACCCTGCAACAGCCTATCTATATTATTAGTTTCTGTGCTAGTCATATTTATATCGTAGTATCCTAGGAACCTAAGTCTAGGATTATATATATCTCTTTTAGCATCCGCTAAGGGTACTAAACTTTTTACCTCGGCTTCCGATAAGTATATACTTAAAGCTCCAGTAGCTGCGTTTATTACTTCAAAGTTAAAATTAGCTAACGAAGGAGACCCTTCTTCTAGACTTTTGGATATCTTTCCTGAAAAAGTGAAGTAGTCAAGGTCTAGAGGAGTGTCAATATCGGTAACTTTTAACGGCTCACCAGTTACTGGGTGTTCCGTAAATTCTTCTTCTGTGTTAAATAATGTTATAAGAATACCAAAAGTAGTATTGTCCTCTAACATTAAGTTTATTGTTTTGTTATTTAACATATTATTATCTTATATGTATAGAGCCGTTAAC
>Ga0194138_10001588_pt1 | contig 10854 bp, 9 predicted proteins | sample TARM_MetaG_T2_14_FD_134022 | JGI IMG/M metagenome (GOLD analysis project Ga0194138, IMG submission 134022) | Freshwater microbial communities from Pennsylvania, USA, analyzing microbe dynamics in response to fracking - TARM_MetaG_T2_14 (version 2) | ecosystem: Environmental > Aquatic >...
CAACTTGGGCGACATGGTGCTTCTGTTGGCAGGTCTGTCCTTCGGCGGCAGCGCGGGCTTCTTCGTCGGCGCACTCGGCAGCATGCTGGCCGACCTGTTCGCCGGTTATGCCTTCTATGCGCCTTCACGTTTGTCGTGAAAGGCTTGGAAGGATTCTTCGCTGGCTGGTTGTTCCAGAAAATGGACCACAAACGGCCGCTAGTTGCCACTGTGGTCGCCGGTGTCTGGATGGCGATCGGCTATGCCATCGGGGACACGATCCTTTTCGGCTTCGGTGCCGCGATCGCTTCGTTCTCGCTGAACATCGCGCAAGGCCTTGTCGGTGCGTTCTTGTCCACAGTGCTGTACCGTTGGTTGAATCCGTACATCACGAAGAAATTTAAATAATGAATGTGCGCGCAGGCGACTAAATCCGATCTGGATTTCGTCGCCTGCGCTTTTTTGCTGCTCGGTGGGTGTCAAATAGTCGAATATGTTGTCTGCATTCGACTATTTCGCCTCATGTTGAAACCAAATTGTCGAATGCTACGATACATTCGACAATTTCGCCCCCTGCGATAGACAGATTGTCGAATAGCTTAGTAGTATTCGACAATTTAAAGCCGGATTCCCAAAAGAATCCGAAACACCGAAAACCGCAAAGAAGACCCACTCCGCGCGACTTGCGGAGTGGGTCTTCTTTCAAACATTCTTTCAAACATTCATTCCGTTCAGAACAGCAACGAGGCCAACAACGGTATCGTGAACACCGAAAGCAGCGTCGAGATGAACACGTAGCGCGTTGAAAAGGCAGTGTTGCCTCCGTACTGCATCGACAGCGCGACCGCCATCGCCGGGCCGGGCATGGCCGAGATGATGACCAGTATCCCCAGCATGGTCGGATTCGTCAGGATGCCTTTCGTAGCCCACCACAAAAATAGCGGGATCACAATCATGCGGTAGAACGCAAACAGATAGATTTTCCATTCCTTAAAGGCGCCGAGTATGTCAATGTCGGCCAAAGACGCGCCGATAATGATCATGGCCAATGGCGACGTGATGTTCCCGATGCTGGTGGCTGTGTCCATCACCAACGCCGGCAATTTGATGTCGAACAGGAACACGAAAACCGCAAACAAAGAAGCCTAATTTCCGGGATTCAGCAGGATCGCTTTCCAGCTCGCCCGCGATTTTTTGGAGCCTTTCGCGATCAGGAAGACGCCCAAAGAATAGATCAGCAGGTTGTTGGGGATGCCGTACAAGGAAGCATAAAAAAGCGCACCTGTGCCGAAGATGGCCTGCACGACCGGCAAGCCCATGAAACCGTTGTTGGTAAAGATCGTCAGGAATTCGATGATCCCTTCCGTCTCTTCATCCGCACGGAACAACCGCGGACTGAGCTTCGCCAAAGCGGCCGTGAACAGATACATCAGCGTCGCGGTCAGCAAGACAAAGAGCGTGTCCGATTTCGTGCCGACCTCGCCCGCCCCTTCGACCGAGGCGATGACGAGCGCCGGCACCGTGACGTAGGTAATCAATGCCGCAAAATTGGCGTTCGCGTGCTTGTCGAACACCTTCATGACCGTCGCCAGATACCCTACAAACATGATCAACACCAGCATGATCATCCTGCCAAATACAACCCCAACATCCAAAATCCTTTTTCCTCCTTCGCCGACCATCCGTTTATATATCCAAATTCTATCACAGTTCTGTCTTTCTTTTCGCTTTTTCCGTTCCGTTTTTTGATTCTGGAAAGCCGTTACAGATCCGCCGGCTGAGCATATCGGTCCACTATCGCTGCGGTGGGTGTTAAAATGAGGTCAGAAATGCAGCACGGACCGAAATTTTTCAATCAACTTTCAATCAGAGAGGACGAAGATTATGGCACAAAAATTGACGATCCTTCAGATCAACGACACCCATAGCTACTTGGAGTTGCACAACGAACTGTTCTATGAAAAGGAAACTTTGGCATTCCGCAAAGCTGGCGGGTATGCCCGCATCCAGAGCCTGATCAAAGATTTCCGCAGCAAGAACCCGACGCTCGTTTTCGACAACGGCGACACGATCCACGGCACCTATGAAGCGATCGAGACAAAAGGATGGCATATGCTGCCGGTCCTGAACGAAATCGGCTTCGATGCCATGACGTTCCACTGGGACACCGGCTTCGGACCGGCGAACCTGAAAAAAATAGGCCAGGAATTGAATTATCCGATCCTGGCCATCAATGCTTATGAAAAGGAAAGCGGCAAGTTGGCGTTCGACCCTTACAAAATCCTGACCGTCGGCGACCTTTCGATCGGCGTCATCGGCATCGCCTGCAACATCATCGACAAAACGATGCCGCCCCATTTCAGCGAAGGCCTCTCCTTCACTTTGGGCCGTGAGGAGTTGCCCGGCTATGTGGCGGAACTGAAGGAAAAGGAAGTCGACCTGATCATCGTCCTGTCCCATCTCGGTTTTCCGCAGGACCTGAAGTTGATGAGCGAAGTCGAGGGCGTGGCGGTCTGTTTGAGCGGCCACACCCACAACCGGCAGGAACATATCGTCACAGTCGGCGAAACTGCCGTCATCCAGTCCGGTTCGCACGGCTCTTTCCTGGGCGCGCTCGAGTTGACCATTGCCGACGGAGCAATCCAGACAATCGAACATCAACTGCTCCCGGTGACGGAAGATATCCCGGAAGACGCCGATATGAAAGCTTTGATCGATGCAGCTTTAGCCCCTTACCGTGAAAAATTGAGCCGCACTGTCGGTGAAACCAAAAAAGTGCTGCACCGCGGTTGGAGCGTCGAAACGACGATGGACAACTTCCTCTTGGATGCCATCCTGTACCACACGAAAACGGATCTGGCCTTCTCCAATGGTTGGCGCTACGGCGTGCCGATTCTGAAAGGTCCGGTAACGCTGAGGGAATTGTATCAGATTATCCCGATGGATCCGCCGATTTCGACAGCCATCCTGACCGGCACGGAAATAGTGGCCCTGCTGGAAGAGAACCTGGAGAGCACTTATGCAGCGGACCCTTATGACCAGATGGGCGGCTACCTGAAGCGGGCGATGGGCTTTTACGCTTACCTGAAACTGGAGAATCCAAAAGGAACCCGTGTTCAAAAAATCTTCATCGGCGGCGATGAAGTCATCCCGGACAAAGAATATACCGTCAGCTATGTGACCAATCAGGGTGTGCCGAAAAAATTCGGAAAAGAACACAGAAATCTGGAAAAACATGCGGTCGAAGCGATGATGGATTATTTGGCCGAGATGGGTCCCTACGAAAAGGAACTGCGCGGAACCTATCAGATTGTCTGATCCATCTTATACCAAAAAAAGTGGCCCAGCCCGCACAAGCGAGGTTGGACCACTTTTTGTTTGCCTGCCTTCTATTTGATCATCGAAAATTTGGCTTCGAGGATATCTTTTGTGACGGCCCCGATGATGCGTTCGTAAATCTTGCCGTCCGATCCAATCAGATAAGAGGTCGGCAACGACTGCACTTGGTATTGATTGAATACTTCCTCTGTGCCGTAGAGATTCAGGAAGCTGATCTCATTTTCCTCCAAAAACAAGGCCGCGTTGTCGGGGTGGCTTTCCGAAGACGTGACGTTCACGCCGAGCACAACCGTATCTTCCTGCTCCTCCGAAAAAGCCTGTAGATGTGGCATCTCGGCCTTGCAAGGCGGACACCAGCTGGCCCAGAAATTCAAAAAGACCTTTTTCCCTCTGTAGTCGGAAAGCTTCACCGTATTGCCTGCCATATCCTGCAATTCAAAATCATACGCAAGCTGGCCGATGTTGATGCCTGCTGGGGCATCCGATGCTTCAGGTGCCGCCGCTTCCTGGAAAGCCGTCCCCGTTTCGCTGGATTCGTTACCCGCAAAATAGCTTTTCCCGAAATCGAACAGGACCCACATAAAGGCGGCACCCAGTAAAAACCAGATTATTTTCTTCTGCACAAACAACTCCTCCTAACCGAGTCGCTCAAATGGCGTCCCTTCCAATAAATTCAAAATAGCGACAGACAGCGCTTCAAGACTGCCCGTTAACAACAATAGGCCAAACAGCATCATCAACCACCCGCCGATTCTCATGAAGCTTTCGCTGTATTTCTGAATGGACTTCAGCCTTCCGATGAAAAAAGAAACCAACAGGAATGGCACCGAAAAGCCAAGCACATACATCAGCAGATACAGCACGGGTGGTGATCCCATTGCATTCCCCAGCAGCAGGATCGATGAAAAAATTGGACCGATACAAGGCGTCCACCCGGCAGCGAAGCCCAATCCGATCAAAAATGTCGAAAGAAAGCTGACGCTTTTCGTCATTTTCAGCTTACGGTGGTCACCCAACAAAAGCGGAATCTTCAGATAGCCGACTGTCGTCAAACCCATCAGAATAATGAGCAGCCCCGATAGCCGCTGCAGCAAAACACTCACCGGTCCGGTCAGTATGGAACTGAAAAGATTCCCAAGATAACTCACGCCCAACCCCAAAGTGAGATAGACAGTTGAAACGCCCAGCAGAAAGACGAACGAATGCAGCATGATGTTGCGCCTGACGGAAAGCGAGGTATCCTCTTTTATCTGTTGCACATTCAGACCGGTGATATAGGAAATGTACAACGGCAACAACGGCAGCGTGCACGGCGACAAAAAGGACAAAGCGCCCGCCGCGAAAGCCACCCATGTGGTCAAATCTGTTTCGATGGCACTTTCCCCCTAACCAAGACAATGAGAACAAAAACGAAGCCAGCTGTTGCTATCAGTCCCGGCGACGCAACCAAGCCGAAATAAAGGACACTTTTTCCGTTCATCAGAGCAAAATGGACAATCGCACCGACCAGCAGCATAACCGCCATCAGGCTATTGCGCATGGCAATGAAAGTGACGGCGAACAACAACAGCAGGCCCAATCCGGCCAGCGCAATCGAGGTCGGATTGGCATATAGGCTGTAATAGAACAAATGGTTGATCAAAAACAGCAACAGGAGAAGCTGCAAAAGCGCAACCAACAGCGCGCGATCCGCCAGCAATCTCGGCAGCTGTTTCCAAAGATTGTAGGTTCCGGTGATGATCACAGCCACAAAGACGGCCTCTTTGGTCAACAGCAAAGCCTGATAGGGCGCACGCATCACTTCGGAAAACTGAAGCAAGGCATTGCTGCCGAGCGTAATTGCCAGCAGACGGAATATCTCATCGCCCAACTGGGACAGTATTTTCACTTTTCGGCTTTTTTCGTCGGTGACCAAGAACCACCAGATTCCCGATCCGGCCAAGAGCAGCAGAACGGGGATGACCCCCGGATTAGATAAGATGTTTAGAATAAGATGACCCCTTTCCTGCTTATTTTTTGGGCAGCCGTCATCCTGCCCGAAAAGTAGTTCAAGCATAGCATGGATCGATTTCTCAAGCACCAAATATGCTCATGGGGGTATTTCTGCTCCTGGTGTCACTTCTGAATCAGCGGCAGTCCTCGGCCACAACAGCAAGCAAAAAAAGCCCTGGCGGCATCTGCTTATGGACTGCAGATTCCGCTAGGGCTATTCGCTTTAAGGTTTCACACTTTTCTAATATCATAATATTCCGGATCGACGCGTTCCAGCAGATCGGCTTCCTTCTCGGATACGGTCACGTATAGCTCGTGCATCGCCCGGGTGCAGATCGTGTAGAGGATCTGCAGTTCGTTTTGGGCAGCTTTTGCCGGATAGTGGCAAACCGCAAAAACGACATCGAATTCCAGACCTTTAGCCAGACGGGCCGGCATGATCAGTACCGGGTGATTGCTGTTGTCGGTGTCCTGCTGGACCAGTTTGTAGTCGATGCCGACGAGCGTCAGGTCTTGGCTGATGCGCTCCGCGTCTTCCGCATTGCGGCTGATGAAAGCCACACGCATGCCAGCCGCGACGCTCGCCTCCACCTTCTGTCTGATGTAACCCATGTCCAGCCTGCCAACCTCAGTCAAGAGCACTTCCGGTTTCTTGCCGGTACGGATATAAGTCCCTTCCGGTTTTTCGCCTTCGATGAAGCTTTCCGAGAAACGGACGATTTCATTCGTCGAGCGGTAGCTGGTCAGCAGACGATAGGAACGGAACGTGCTTTCGGAAAAGATGGTGCGGAGATCATCAAAGGAAAGGCGTCTGTTCAGGATATTCTGATTCAAGTCGCCGCTCAAAATGAAACGAGCGCTTGGATAAGCAGTCTGCAGCATCTGCAGTTGGAACGGTGAAAAATCCTGAACCTCATCCAGACAGATGTATTGGTATTTCATGTCGCTGGAGGGCCCCTTCAGCAGCAAGCGTAGACTGTAATAGGCATCCAGATCTTCCAGCAGAACACTCTTCTCGGCCATATGTTCCGCGACCAATGCAATATGGGCGCGCCATTCTTCCTCATCCAGGCCGAAAGCCTCCAATGAAAGCAATTTGGGCACGGCCCGCAGGAAATGGATGTATTGATTCTTATAGCGGATAAAGGCCAACGCTTCGACCCTAGCGACGATCGGTTCGAACGCGTCCTCCAGGATATCCGCAGTCATGGCTTCTTCCATCGCTTTTTGATTGCGGGTCTCTTTCTCGTACCGGTACAGATCCAGATCGGACATGGCGACCATCTCTTTTTCCACCCATGGTTTGCCTTTCTGCGACTGCTTGATGCGTTCCACGTGTTGCAGCAGGTGCCTTTTGAGGATATCCAGTTTACTGGCCAATGAACCTTGGCTTTCGATGTTGTAGAAAGCCGCTTCGATCTCTTTCTGCGAAAGGATAATGTCATCGCGGAAACGGATATCCGCGAATTTCAGATAACGTTTCTTCAGCAGCATCCCGTACTTCTGCAACGCTTCATAAAAAGCCAGGCTGCCCTTCAGCACCGTAACCTTCGCCAGGCTGTCCTCCTGGTCGGCGCGCAGAGCAAAGCCAGTCACCTTCCGCTCCATGAATTCGCTGAATGTCGTGTTGCCCACGTTCAGCTCACCCAAAGCAGGCAACACTTGGGAAACGTATTCCTGGAATATTTTGTTCGGGGAAAACAGGACGACTTCTTCCGACTGCAATTGATCGCGGAAGGCATACAGCAGATAGGCGATTTTCTGCATCAGGACGACGGTTTTGCCCGATCCGGCCACCCCTTCGATCAGCGTCACGGCTGCTTTCGTTTCCCTGACGATCTGGTTCTGTTCCTTCTGCAAGGTTGAAACGACCGTGCCCATCTGATAGGACGATGGCCCTTCCAACACTTCCAGCAAGTACGGATCGCCCATGACATTATCCGTGTCCATCATGCGGATGATTTCCGCCTGTCTGATCAGAAATTGCCGTTTCAGGTCGACGCCGTAGGTCATCAGTTGATCGGCTATCATCAGCTTCACGTTTTCGCCTTTGCTGCCTTCATAGTAAAGCGATGCAATCGGCGACCGCCAGTCGACGATCAGGTTCTCGTCTTTCTCGAACAAGGATCCGATCCCGATATAGATCGTTTCATTGCCGTAATCGTCGTGATAATCGATGCGGCCGAAGTAAGGCTCATCCTGCATTTTATCCAATACAGCGACACGTTCGGCGCTGTTCTGCAATTCGTTGTTGCGGATCATCAACTCCTGCTCGAAAGCCCGCAGTTCCGCCGATGATTCCCAGACGCTCTCCGAGGACCCTTGGCTGATTTTGATCTCTTTGGATTCCTTCAATTGCTGTCTTTGCTTTTCGCTTTTTTCTTCTACTTGCTCGGCCAATCGCGCTTTTTCTTCATTGATGACTTGAATGACGCGATGGACGCGTTCTTGTTCTTTCGTTAGATCTTTATGCAACCAAATGACTCCTCTCTCTTAAGAAAACGCGCGGATTATTCGGTCTTCTTCACTCAAATGCGACAATCAGTAGTATACCATCGCACAGTGACTCTGGCTATTCCCGGCACCTTGAAAAAACCGTTCCAAATCAAAAAGCAGCCGGAAGGAGAGACTTGTAGCGGCTCTTCCTCCCGGCCTTTTTTGGTGTGCGGATTTTCGCTTTGCAGCTTGTGGTGCGTTTGTGATTATGCGTTGAGGGTGGCTTCGATGGCCGTGTAGCCGCCCAGGATATTGACGATTTTTTTGAATCCCCGCTCCTCCAAAGCACCGATGGCGATGGCGGAACGGACGCCGGATTGGCAATGAACGTACAGCGGTTCATCCCTATTGAACGGCAGCGGGTCTTCCAAAAGCTTGCCGAGAAGCACACGCTTGGCATCTGACAGGTGGCCTTTGTCCCATTCGCTCTGCGCACGCACATCTAATATCTGCAGATCCTTTTCCTGGCGAAGCGCGACGAAGGCGGCTGCCGTAATCGTTTCGGTCAGCTTATCTTCCGCGATTTGGCCGGAGTCCAGATAGCCTCTGACTTGGTCGAACCCGATCAGCTGGAGCTGGCGGGCAGCCGTTTCAGCAGACTCTTTGGTCCCGATGAATGTCACTTGCTTTTCGTAATCCAAAAACCAGCCGGCGTAACCCAAAAACTTTTTGTTCAGCGGAATGTTGAGCGTTCTTTCGATGTGCCCGGTTTGATACATCTCTTTCGTGCGCAGATCGATGATGATATCGTTCGGACCGGCCTGCTGAAGCGGGAAGACCGGATAAGGCACGTAGGCACCGCTGTCCAATTTGTTGATTTTCTTCATTTGGGCAAAGTAGGTCGGCGGCTCAGGCTGATCCTCCGTCAAAGCTTCGGCGAAACTCGTTTCCTCATCATACTGGAAAGCCCAGTTGTTGTGTTTTTCATAGCCCAAAGTGGTGATCGGGACGGCGCCCAAGGACTTTCCGCAGGCACTGCCGGCACCGTGCCCCGGCCAGATCTGCAGATGGTCCGGATAGTCAGCCATTTTCTGCAGCGAGCGGAACATCGCTTTTGCCCCGATTTCAGTGGTACCTTGCATATGCGCAGCCTCTTCCAGCAAGTCCGGCCGGCCGACATCCCCGACAAAAATAAAATCGCCTGTGAACAGCCCCATCGGAATATCCGAACCGCCGCCGATATCCGTCAGCAGAAACGACAGGCTTTCCGGTGTATGGCCCGGCGTGTGCAGCACCTCCAGTTTGATCTTGCCTACGGAAATGATGTCCCCATCCTGCAGCAGGATGCTTCCTTCCGGCAGATCCTGGTAATGCCAGTCCTCCCCGCCCAGATCCGAAACGTAAAGTTTGGCCCCCAGACTTCTCCCGGTTTCGCGCAGCCCGGAGGCATAATCGGCGTGGATATGCGTTTCCGTGGCTGCCGTGATGACCAAGCCTTCCTCTTCGGCCGCCTTGATATAATCGTCCAACTTGCGCAAGGGATCGATCAGGATGGCTTCGCCGGTTTTTTGGCACCCCACCAAATAGGAAAATTGTGCCAGTTGCGGATCGAAAAATGATTTAAAGAACATGCATGAACTCCCCCTTATCTGTTTAAGCTGGCAACAAAATTGATGGTCGTAGCGATGATCGCTGTCCCGAAAACGAAAGATAACAGCGCATGCCCGAGCGCGGCTTTGCGGAATTCCGGCGTTGTGAAAGTCGTGTCCGAGACTTGATACGTCATCCCGATCGTGAACGCCAGATAGGCGAAGTCCCAAAAATTGGGCTTTTCGGTGCCCTCGAAAATGATGCCGCCGTTTACGTCGCGATAGTAGAGTTCCGCATACCGCAGCATATAGAGGGCATGCACCGTCGTCCAGGAAAGCACGATGCTGAACAGGCCGAATCCGATCGTCTCGAAACTGCGTTCATGCGTCGTCAGCATCAATGCGACCGCTCCGATGCTGATCAGACAGGCCACCAGGACAAAAAAATCGATCGTCGAATATTGGATGTCTTCTTCTTGCGCGATCCGCTCGGTTTCCGTACCATCATGCGGATGAAAATCTTTCCACAGCAAATACAATAAAATGATTGCAGCGCTGTCCCAACCGATCAGCGGGGCCAATCCCCAACGCAGAAAGAAACCCCCGGCTAACCCGACAACCGTCCCGATCATGCCGGCAATCAGGAAGCGCGTCCTCTTTTTGCGCATATCCTTTCCGACTTTCGTTTGATCGGCAAATAGATGGTTTCTTTTCCTCATGGCTGTCCGCCCCCTGCTTTTTCGGTCTGGCTGTACTTCAGATGGTGATTTCGATGACATTTTTTTCGGGATCCAGGAACATGCTTTCGTAGTAGCCATCCCCGGTCACGCGCGGTTGGCTTTTGCACGTGTATCCCGCTTTGATGAGCCGGTCCGTGAAATAATCGACGTTCTGCTTGCTGCCTACCGAAATGGCCAGATGCGCCCAGCCCAGCATATCAAGCGGATAACGTTCTTTGACATCCATCCGTTTCATGAGTTCCAACCGGGCTCCTTCGCGAAAAGTGATAAAGTAGGATTGGAAATCTTTGTCCGGGTTCCGGTACAATTTGTTGGTCTTTCCGTCAAAAAAACGAACATAGAAATCGCGCATCAGTTCCAGATCGTCCACCCACATTGCAACATGTTCAATTTTCATAGGTCATCACGTCCTCTCATCATCCTTGCCGTAAAAGCGTTTCCTCAATCTGATTTTATCACATCGCAGCTGCATATGCGTCCCCGGAAGCATCCGGATGCACCGTCACCGAATGTGTCATTTTTGCCATCTTTTCCAAAGCGTATTCTTAGCGTCCCCTCAGAATATGATTGACAGACTGATTTCTATTTGATAGTGTGGAAGTAACAAAATACGATTCGATGTGATGAAGAGGTCGCGGTTAACAATCAGTAAGGGATTCCCTGAAAGGTGTTGCTGCCGAAATACTCTGTATTGGGGCCAAGGTTGAATAAATCTGGCACTGTCGGACAAAGCCGCCCAGCTTTGTTCGGTGAGCTTCTCACGTTGGGGCAAATTGGTG
>Ga0194138_10001589_pt1 | contig 10849 bp, 5 predicted proteins | sample TARM_MetaG_T2_14_FD_134022 | JGI IMG/M metagenome (GOLD analysis project Ga0194138, IMG submission 134022) | Freshwater microbial communities from Pennsylvania, USA, analyzing microbe dynamics in response to fracking - TARM_MetaG_T2_14 (version 2) | ecosystem: Environmental > Aquatic >...
CATTCAAATTTGAAATGGCAGATAAGAAACTTGTCGATTTTGAGCCGGGAACACTGCCGCCAATCAGGCCACTCGAATATACCCTGATTGACACTACGCTATACACCCGCCCGTCCGTAGAAAAGCCTGTTCCCGAAGATTCTGTAAAAGAAGTGCCCTATAAACCAAAGTTTAAGCTCGATTATATTTCAAATACAGCAGGAGTTGGTGTTTCCACCGGGCGGTTTAACTCCACTAACATGTCGGGCAGCGTGAGTATGATTTTCAGCGATATTGTCGGGAATAACCAGCTTTATTCCGTGCTGGCCCTGAACGGGGAAATTTACGATTTTGGAGGTCAGGTGGCCTACATTAACCAAAAGCGTAAATTTAAATGGGGGGTCAATGTGTCACATATTCCATACCGCACTGGCAATATGTTTTTGCGGCAAGACACACTTACATTTACTGAAGATGAAGAAGAATATGAATTGCCTGTAACCGACCTGGTACTGGATTATATCAGGATGTTTGAAGATAATATATCGTTGTTTTCCTATTATCCTTTGTCGCAAACCAGGAGGCTTGAGGCCGGAGTTACAGCTTCGTGGTATTATTACCGAATTGACCGGTATCATAACTATTTTGATGACTTTGGTTTTAGTTTAGGAGGGCGCAGGGAGCGCAGACCGGCCCCTGACGGCAACAGCTACCAGAAAATTGACCTGGCTTATGTTCAGGATAATTCCTATTTTGGAATGACTTCGCCCATGCGGGGATCACGTGGCAGGTATCAGGTTGAAAAGTATTTTGGCGCGGTTAATTTTTTCACTGCCCTGGCTGACTACCGGAAATATTATTTCGTCAATCCTTTTACTTTTGCTTTCCGCCTGTACCACTACGGCAGGTACGGCAGTAATTCAAATACTGATGCTGTTTCACCAATATATTTAGGTTATCCGTGGTTAGTGCGAGGGTACGAAGATATTTCATTCTACAATAATTTGAGCTCCGGCGATGTGGGTATCAACTCTTTAAATTATTCGCATTTAAGTGGTTCGCGAATTCTCGTGGGAAATGCAGAGTTCAGATTACCGGTATCCGGAGTTGAACAACTGGCGCTCATTCGGTCAAATTATTTCTTAATTGATTTTAACTTGTTTTTCGATGCAGGAATGGCTTGGGATAAAGGTGATTTTCCCAAAATAACTTGGGGGGAAGCTTCCTTTGATCAAAGAGTGCCGGTATTCAGTGCGGGGGCATCGTTAAGAATTAATCTTTTGGGTTATGTGGTGCTGGAACCGTATTTTGCTGTTCCTTTTCAAAACGGAGGATGGGAAAACGGCGTATTTGGGTTGAGTTTTGTACCAGGGTGGTAAAAAAAACCGCTCCTGCGGGGCAGAAACGGCAAAGGGAATTTTTTGCGAAAGGATGAGTAAACAACTTTTATTTTGAGTTTTCCAGCTTTATTTGCACACGGTTCTTCTCATTATCCACCTTCAGTGTTTCTGTAGTTTTCTTGTACGAAATGTAGTTTGCAACAACTTTGTATTCACCCGGTTTTACTTTGAAGGTGAAGTTCCCGTCGAAATCAGTGTACGTTTTCATGTCGGTTCCTTCCAACAGAACTTCCACACCAACCAGTAATTCACCTGAGTTTGAATCGGCAACTATACCGGATAAAACGGTAGTTGCTTCGCTGTTGGTGTCAACTGTTGCTTTTCCTTTTTTTTCTTCGGCATTTACTGCAAATGCAAGAAATACGATTAGTGCAGCGAATAGTAATTTTTTCATTTTTTATGAATTTTAATTCAATGTAAAAGTAAGGTGGTGCTGTTAAACGGGAGTTACAGAATTATTACACTTTTATTACATTTGAGTTCAGTATTTTCTTTCTTTAATCAATTCACCTTTCTCGTTGTAATTTTTCCAGGTTCCGCTTTTCTCTCCGTTGTCGTATTGCAGCTCGTACAGCAAATTTCCTTCTTCGTTCCAGATTTTCCATTTGCCATGCTTCTTCCCGTTTTTGTAACGGGCCACTGAAACGAGAATGTTATCGCGGTTATACATTTCCCACTTGCCGTGCATCAGGTTATTTTTATAGGAGCGGATTTCATTTAACCGGCCGTTTTCAAAATAAATTTTCACTTTCCCGTGCTTTTTCCCGTTTTTCAGTTTCATTTCCATTTTTACCTGGCCATTCTCAAATTTTGCCGTATATGTTCCGGAATAAAGTTCCCCGTTTTTATAGTATAGTCCGTTTTTTTCGGTAATATCCTGTGCACTGAGGTTCATTCCTGCCATGAGCATCGAGGCGATTCCTATAATAAAGATGATTTTGTTCATTTTTACTTATTTATTTGAAAGAAGATTTTAAATATATAATTTTTGAAGGAAAGTTCCGGGCAATTTGCCCGGAACTTAAAAGCTGGTAAAAAAATCACCAACCTGTCATCAAACACATATCATAAATTTAGTTTATGCTGTAAGACAATGATAAAGTGAATGTTCTTCCTAATTCGTATTGCTGATAAATAAATTGTTTATCATTGTAAGTTACAGCTTTCGTGAATTTTGAATCCAAAATGTTTTTCACCTTGAACCCAACTGAAAAGTTCTTCATGAATTTTTTGCTGGAGTTGAAATTCAGCATACCATCTGAAGATTCGTAAATATCGGGTGTGTCAACATTTGTTTCTGTCATACGGTCGCCGAACTTGTTAAATGAAAGGGTTGAGTTTAATCCAATAACCGGATTGTTGTAACTCAAATTCAAATTTAAAAGATAAGGTGACTGACCGGGGAAAGGCCTTGTTTCTTTAACTTTCCAGTCATTTCTTTCGGCTGTTTCCTGCTCAAATTCATTCACATCTACCATTGATTTAATCAACGATAAATTAAACCCGGCTGAGAAATCTCGCAATGATTGGGAAATAACATCCAAATCTTTTCGGGCTTCAATTTCAAAGCCGTAAAGCTCACCTTCTTCTGTGTTCTGATACATGATTTGTGGATTGGCTACCTCGAGCAAATACTGAAGGATAATTGGATTTTCAAAATGCTTGTAATAGGCACTTACCGCCAGCAATTCGCCGGGACGCATAAACCACTCCCAGCGTAAATCGTAGTTCTGAACAACTGTTCTGTCGAGTTGCGGATTGCCGTTATAAATTACACCTCCAATAAAATCGAATGATGCAAACGGAGCCAGCTCTCTAAGATTCGGACGGGCTATCGTCTGGCTTCCCGAAAGACGCAGGTTGGCATTATCGGTTAATGCATAAACAAGGTTCAGCGATGGCAAGAAATCATGCACATCGATATTTCCTTTATAATCAAGAAGTTGATCGTCGGGAATGTAAGTTAATGCAACAACGTCTTCTTTATCCATTAGTTCCACATTCATTTTGGTAATTTCATAGCGAAGTCCCAAAATTGTTTTAAACTTTGGAGTTAGATTGTAGGTCACCATACCATAAGCGGCATTCACCTCGGTATTTCCTAAATAATTGTTTTGATGTTTGGTTTGATTGTAAAGATAGTTACCAATAATGTTTCTGTCCCTCGAATCGACACCAATTATACCGGTGTTTTCCGGTCCGAAATAGAAATCCGGATTACCGTTATAGATTTCTCCTTTATTTCTTTCGTACTGATAAGCTGTTTCTGAGAAGGTGCGGTCTTTATTGGAATAGAATCCGCCAATTTTTATTTTGTTGGATGTATTTTTTGATTGAGCAAAAGGTATGGTAATATCAACCTGACCTTGCAACTGATCATCATTCAATTCTCTCCAAAAGTGAAATGGCATATCATATTCAGCCCTCGACATGTAGTAACCCGTTGTATCTACACCGTTTTCATCAAGGCGGTAAGAATTTGCAAAGAGCCGAACGTCAGGTTCATTTTGCGTTGACTGAATCCGGCTTGCACTATAATCGATTCTTGTATTGTTCAAGCCTTTTATTACCTGGTTTCCTTTTAATTTAAACATTTGCAATTCGCGCTCTGTGAAGTTTAAACCCCGTGTTTGAAAACGGGTTGTTCCGGAAAGCGCTGCCGGGAAAATACCATCCTGCAAACGTGCAGCTTTTTCTGCATCATGGTTATAAGAGTAGTTGAACTCAATTGAGCCGCTTGGGCTGTATTTAAAAGCCAGTGTTGCAAGGCCGTTTATTTGTGGATTTTCCACTGCTTTCGAGTCTTCAAGAACATATCTTTCACCCAGGCTTTCTGCTCCTGCCTGCACCAACTCCCAGTTTGCCGAAGTTCCGTTTTCGTAAAAAGAAAAATCGCGGCGATAATTTATACCCATTGCAAAACCAATTTGCTTATTGCCAAAAACTTCCCACTGATTTCCCAGTGAAAAAGTCACTTTCTGGTTAAGCGGGCTTGTCATTGTTGTGGGGCTCATTTGTGAATTTACTGAACGGGCAGCTTCATCGAGAAGTGCTGCTTCTTCCGGATATTTTTCACCCTGACGTGCACGGACATAAAGGTTGGTAGTCAGTTTATCTCCGCGTTCCAGCAGAATGTCAGGAATATCCCGAAAACCCTGGTCGTATCCCAGCCAATCGGTAGAAGCTCCTTCGTAGGTCAAGAAATTATCGTTCAAAGAAGCCTGGTCGTTGTAAGCAGCAGAAATTCCAAAATTCAGTGTAAATCTTTCGGGGAACGATTTGGTTCTGATGTTTACATTTCCACCGGTAAAAGTTCCGGGAAGATCGGGAGTAAATGTTTTTGAAGTGATAATGTTTTCAAGCAGGTTTGCAGGTATCAGGTCGAGGTCGGCTGAATTTTTGTAAGGATCGGTTCCGGGCAACTGCTGACCATCCATCTGGACGCTCGAGTAGCGGTCGCCAAGTCCTCTCACAAAAACATCTTTACCATTCATTACCGATACTCCGGTAACCTTAATCATTGACTCAGCAGCATTTGAGCTGCCAAATTTTTTCATTTCAAGCGCCGAAATCCCATCCTGAATTCCTTCTGCTTTCTTTTGCATACTGAGGATTGCATTTTCGGTGTTTGTTAACTGCTGTGCTGTAACAGTTACTTCTGCAATTTCTTCGGTTGCAGGTGCCATCTGAACGTTCATTACTGTAACGTCGCCCGGTTTTACCTCAACATCTGAAATTGTTTTGGTTGTGTATGAAATGTAACTAAATCCCAGGTTGACTTTTCCTGCAGGTACATTTGTTAAATTGAAATTACCGTCGAAATCGGTAATTGTTCCCTTGGTGGTACCTTCAATTACAATATTTACCCCAATGAGCGTTTCACCGGACTCTTCGTCCGTTACTGTTCCTCTTACAGTTCCTGTTTCTTGTGCTATGATTTGTTGTGATGACAGAATGATGAAGAAAAAGAAACTGATAATTTTTACCAACTGTGTCTTCATTTAGAAATTTATTTGTTTGTCGTCAAAAAAATACCCCCGGAGTAAAATTCTCCGGGGGATATTTTATATTTAAGTGTTAAATTATTTTACAATCATTTTTTTGGTTGCTTTGTTTTCACCAGCTACCAACTGATAGAAATACATGCCTTGTTTTAATCCGCCTACAGTAACATTGTAATTACCTTTTGGCTGGTTTTCACTTACTACAGATTGAACCAGTTTTCCGGTAATATCGTAAACTGAAAGGTTTACATTAGCTGATTCAGGCAAGGTGTATTCAATGGTTGTGTTGCCGTTAGTGGGATTCGGATAGTTCTGTCCTAATCTGAAATCATTTACATTAACTTCTTCAACAGAAACATAAACATCTCCAAAGTAACCCATCATATCGAGCGCTGTCCACATTTCAGCCCAGTTTTCGTTACCAAATGCGCCGCGATAGTCAACATTCGCAGCACCTTCAACTGCAGCAACATTACTCCATGCCGGGCTCATTGGGTGTGGACGTGGATCCAGCGTCATGTCTGGTTCACGAGAGATACTTGAAATCATAGGATTTTCGATAGTATTGTTATTGGCAACCAGGTGATTTACAAGGAAGGCAGCAGTTGCGTCTTCAGCATCTTCGGTAACCTGAATCATTTCATCGGCCGAAAATTCGTCGCCTGAAGCAAAATTCCACCAGATATTGTTTTTGAGTACGAGGCCGCCGTCTTCCATGTGTTTACGTGCATCTGTTCCAACGCTGGCAGCGCGGTCTTCCACTTCAATTGCTTTTGCCGGGAAATCGATAAAAATAGAGTTGGCATACATACCACCTGCTCCATCGCGAAGCATTAAAGCTACATCATTGTTTACTGCATCCATCCCCGGACCAATGTATGTTACATTTGAAATGGTCGGTTTCGAAAAACGGTCGTTATCATCCGGGTGAGCACCATCGTGTTCTCCGGCAGAGCCAGCTTCGTCAGCCCCCTGGATAGCAAACCAGAATTGACCACCACCTCTCCAGCCATCATCATAATCAAAAGCGTCGTCGCCACAGAAAGCAGCAACCAGGTAATTGGCTTGAACTGTACCACCCCAGAATTCAAAACCATCATCTGAGTTGGCAAATATTTCAATGTGTTCCATCACTGTTTCACTTCCGATACCTGCAACTGACAAGCCATTGATTTCGTCGCCCGGAGCCAGTTCGGCACCACCGTGGCGAATTGAAATGTACTGCAATTTACCAGCGTTATGTGTATCGTCGTTACCACCATAAGTAGCGCGTGTTTCACCGGCAGGAATACCTTCAATTGAAGCTTCGGTTGTTTCGTCACCGATAACACCGTATCCAAGAAGAACAAGACCTCCCCAAAGACCACGGTCTTCGTGAAAAAGATCGGTCGGGTCGTTTACATCGTCGTCTTCAGCAGTAAAAATAATTGGCAGTTCAGGTGTTCCCTGGGCCATAATTTTTGCATCGCGGGTAATAATAAGGGCAGAAGCGTTATCCCCGGTTGAAGGAGTGGCTTTTCCTTTGATTACCGTACCCGGATCAATAGTTAATGTTCCTTCTTCAAGATATACAAAACCGTCGAGTAAATAAGTGTTGTCTGCAGTCCAGTGTGCATCGTTGTTTAAATCACTATCGGTAATGACAATCATATTTTCGTCATCTGAGTAAGGAAGGTCTCCAAAATATCCCATTGCATCGAGGGCGGTCCACATTTCTGCCCAGTTATTGGAACCAAAAGCTCCGCTGTAGGTTACTTTTTCAAGTCCTTCATGATGATCAGTTGCTGATTTTAACTCTTCCGAAACGTTTGACCATGCAGGGCTTCCTGCTTTAAGTCTTGGGTCGAACTGACCGTCAGTATCACGGCTGATACCACGTAACATCGGATCTTCTACACTATTGTCATTATTTGTAAGGTGCGTTGCAAGGAAAGCAGCTGAAGCGTCTTCAGCATCTTCAGTTACCTGGATCATTTCATCGGCAGTGAACTCATCGCCTGAAGCAAAATTCCACCAGATATTGTTTTTAATAACAAGGTCACCATCTTCCATGTGTTTACGCGCGTCTGTACCAACATCGGCTGCACGGTCTTCCACTTCGATAGCTTTTGCCGGAAAATCTGTAAAAATGGAATTCATATAATACGCACCAGCACCATCTCGAAGCATTAGTGCAACATCGTCATTTACTGCATCCATTCCGGGACCAATGTAGGTAACATTGGAAATTGTCGGTTTTGAGAACCTGTCGTTATCATCAGGATGTGCACCGTCATGTTCCCCGGCAGAACCGGCTTCGTCAGCAGCCTGGATTGCAAGCCAGAACTGGCCGCCACCTCTCCATCCATCGTCGTAATCGAATGCATCATCACCACAGAATGCTGCTACCAAATGATTGGCACGAACTGTACCTCCCCAGAATTCGTATCCATCATCTGAATTGGAGAATACTTCAATGTGATTCATAACCGTTTCACTGCCGATTCCGGCAACTGAAAGTCCGTTAATTTCATCCCCGGGAGCTAATTCTGCGCCACCGTGACGAATTGAAATATACTGCAATTTCCCGGCGTTGTGAGTGTCGTCGTCTCCGCCATAGGTAGCACGAGTTTCACCGGCAGGAATGCCTTCGATTGAAGCTTCAGTAGTTTCATCTCCAATTACACCGTAACCAAGAAGAACAAGTCCTCCCCAAAGACCACGGTCTTCGTGAGTAAGGTCGGCCGGGTCGTTTACATCGTCGTCTTCTGCGGTAAAAATAATCGGCAGTTCGGGTGTTCCCTGGGCCATAATTTTTGCATCGCGGGTAATGATTAAAGCAGAAGCATTATCACCGGTTGAAGGGGTCGCTTTACCTTTAATTACTGTGCCTGGTTCAATGGTAAGAGTACCTCCTTCGAGATAAACAAAACCATCTAACAGGTATGTATTGCCAGCGGTCCAGGTCACATCTTCAGTGGTAAGATCATCGTCACTAACTTCAATAATATTATCGCCGTTATATGGCAAATCACCAAAATATCCGAGTGCATCGGTTGCCGTCCATCCCATTGCCCAGTTTTCTGAACCAAATGCGCCTTTGTATGGAGCAGTAGTAAAGAAAGCAATCTCGGGAATCGGTGCCAGATTTTTAGTTGCCGGGCTTCCGCCGCCTAACCTTGGATCAAGCATTCCATCGGCTTCACGGCTGATACCACGAAGTTTTGGATCTTCAACACTGTTCGTATTTTCTGTCATATGAGATGCCAGAAAAGATGCATTGGCATCTTCTGCATCTTCAGTAACCTGAATCATTTCATTTGCAGTGAATTCATCGCCTGAACCGAAATCCCACCAGATGTTATTTTGAAGAACAAGATCACCATCTTCCATATGTTTACGAGCATCTGTACCAACACTGGCAACCCGATCTTCAACTTCAATTGCTTTTGCAGGAAATTCGGTAAAAATTGAATTAACGTACATGCCACCTGCTCCGTCGCGCAACATTAAGGCCACATCGTCATTAACTGCATCTACGCCGGGACCAATGTAGGTTGCATTAAATATGGTCGGTTTCGAGAAACGGTCGTTATCATCCGGATGTGCTCCGTCATGTTCTCCAGCCGAACCAGCTTCATCAGCAGCCTGGATAGCAAACCAGAACTGTCCGTTTCCACGCCAGCCGTCATCATAGTCAAAAGCATCATCGCCACAAAATGCTGCTACCAGGTATTTTGCATTTACAGTTCCACCCCAGAATTCATAACCATCATCTGAGTTTGAAAATACTTCGATGTGATCAAGTACGGTTTCATGGCCAATACCTGCGACTGAAAGTCCGTTAATTTCATCTCCGGGAGCCAGTTCAGCACCACCGTGGCGGATAGAAACATATTTCAATATTCCGGCATTGTGGCTGTCGTCATCCCCACCATAAGAGGCACGGGTTTCACCCGCAGGAATTCCTTCAATGGAAGCTTCGGAAGTCTCGTCTCCGATGACTCCGTAGCCAAGAAGGACGATGCCTCCCCATAATCCACGGTCTTCGTGTGTCAAATCATTTGGGTCGGACACATCATCATCTTCTGCAGTGAAGATAATTGGCATATCTTCAGTTCCTTCAGCCATTATTTTGGCATCGCGTGTGATTATCAAAGCGGATGCATTATCACCTGTGGTGGGAGTTGCTTTCGCTTTAATTACAGTACCTGCTTCAATAGTCAGGGTTCCTCCTTCAAGGTAAACAAAACCATCAAGCAAGTATGTATTGTCTGCTGTCCAGGTTACGTCCTGGTTTGTTAAATCATCGTCGGTAATTGTAATTTGCGCATTGGCTACAACTACCATGATAATCAAAGCAATAAGAAAAGTAAATTTTTTCATCATATTATTCTTAAGTTTTAAAATTAGAAATCCATTCCTGTTTAATTATTTTAAGCAAACAATCAAATGATTATTTGTTTAGAGCTTTGTTTCTTCAGTCTTTATAAATACTTAATTTACTGGAATTTATTAATGTTTTTCGAAGGCGAATCAACTTCAATAATATTACATGCCGGTTACAGTTTATTTAAGCTATTATTACATTTCTTTAATAAAAGTGTAATATCTCTAAAGCAACTGGAAACAAAAGCTGTCGATAGCTTTAATGTTTTGATAAATAGGAATATGGATATTGAAGAGGTAATAATAATTTAACGATGAAGTGAAATTGTTGCCAATATTTAAAACGGAATGAAGTTTTTATTTTATGGAGTGAGAGAATAAAAATCCATATAAAGGATTATAGACTGAATAGTCTTTAAGCGAAATTATATCGGGCTCTTCAATGGTGCAGGCTACCACCGAAACATTATCTTATCTATTTCTTCGACAGCGAAAACAAAAACTCCACTCCTTTTTTTGGGTTGTTTTTTACCGAAATATCGCCTTTATGAAGCTGAATGGCATTTTTTACGATGGCCAGTCCCAGCCCGGTTCCGCCTTTTTCACGGCTGCGTCCGTGGTCAACCCTGTAAAAGCGTTCAAAAATGCGTGAAAGATGTTTCCGTGGAATTCCCTCGCCATCATCGGAATAGGAGAAGAAATAATATTTTTCATCTTCATGGTAAACTTTTATGCTGATGGTTATTCCGGTTCCACCATAGTTAATGGAGTTTTCCACAAAGTTCTGAAAGATAGAAAACAGAAGCGAATCATTTCCCCGGATGACGGTCCCTTTTTTAACACCTGTTTCAAACCTAATGTTTTTCACCTGCATCCGGTTGGCAAAATTCTCATACACTTCGTCCACAATTTTTTTGATATCAACCGGTTTGAACGGGAACAGTTCGCCTGCATCTTCAATATTATTCAAAAGCGAAACATCGTTAATCAGGGAAGTTAATCTTTCGGCCTGAGAGAAAGCCCTCGTCAGAAAATATTCCTGTTTGTTTTCGGGCACAGGCTGATTTTCGAGCATGGTTTCGATGTATCCTTTTATGG
>Ga0194138_10001590_pt1 | contig 10849 bp, 23 predicted proteins | sample TARM_MetaG_T2_14_FD_134022 | JGI IMG/M metagenome (GOLD analysis project Ga0194138, IMG submission 134022) | Freshwater microbial communities from Pennsylvania, USA, analyzing microbe dynamics in response to fracking - TARM_MetaG_T2_14 (version 2) | ecosystem: Environmental > Aquatic >...
ATCGCCAGGGCCATCTCGGCCTCGCCCTCCGGCTCGAACGCGAATGGGTCGGCCTTGAGCTCGGCTTGGCGCGCCTCGGAGACGATCTCCTGGGCTTCCTCGCTGGTCATTCCACCCTCCCCTGCTGGGCGCGAGCCCGGGACAGGATGCCCAACCACATGCGATACGAGCTCGGAATGCGGACAGCGTTGGCGATGCTCTCCGGTGCCACGGTCCTGTGCCCCCGCGTGTCCCGCAAGGCGTGACGGAGGGTGCTCCACCTGTCGTGATCCACCAGGAGGCGTGCCTGCGTGTATGGCAGCGCCGGGCGGTGGCTGCTGCGATGGTCGATCAGTCTCTCCGTGATCTGCTTCACTCTGCGCGCTGCCCCCAGGCGCTCGATGGTCATGGTGTGAAGGCGGTGGCGGAGGAAGAATCCCGGGCCTGGCAGGCGCTCGCCCAGCGTCTCCTCCTGGGAGCGACTCTTCTCCCGTTGCTCGGCGCGCGCTTTGCCACAAGTGCAGTAGCGGACCTGCGCCAGGCGTGTCCCTCCACAGTGCGGGCAGACTCGAATCAGGCTCATGCGTGTAACTCCCATGCCAGCACCAGCAGCGCGCCCACATACGCGGCGACAGAGCCGGCGGCGATTACCGTCAGGGTGTTGCAGACGGCGGCCTTGATCCAGAGCCGCCGGCGGCGGGCGTCGGTCATTCCAGGTCGCATGCTGAGTCCTCCTCGATGCGGGTCTCCTCGAGCATCGCCGCCTCGATCCGGTTGACCTCGGCGACGGCATCCTCGTAGGCCTGGCGAAGGGTCTCGCGCCTGGTGAGCGCCTGACGGAGCCCCAATGTGGCCAGGGCGATCAGGTAGGGCGGCGGGATCTCACGCCGGCCCGCTTCCATCTCGAGCACGGTACGCCCGGTGCAGCCCAGCAGTGCCCCGCATTTCTCCTGCGAAAGGCCGGCAGTCTGGCGTCTCTCGCGAAATCTGCGGGCCTCGCTGCTGCCGACCGGAAGTTTTTTCACCAGAATCGCCCCTTTTCGCCATTTTTGGTGAAGCGCCGGGGATATAACCCCGAGATTTCCGAGACCACCCCGGACAATTCTTCACATGGTAGGGCCTGTCGGCGGGTCGCGTCCAGGTGCGCATAACGCAATCGGCGACGCCGGCCCGAAAGCCAACGCCGCCGATATCGGCCAGGAAGGCGCCTCTACGCTTCGTCATCCTCTACCGGGGTCAACGTACTGCCCTTGCTGCTTATCGACCGCACAAGCGCAGCCAGGGGCGAATCCTCCGCTACTGCATGCTCGGTTCGCTCGCCCCACTGGCCTAGACGCTTGCCAAGGTGCTTGCCGATCAGCTCCAGGGGGCGGATCTTGTCGGCCATCTTGACCTTGTGGACGTACTCGACTTCGACCTCCTCGCCCTTCTTGCGCGGTAGCTCGCGCGTCACGACCTCGATGCTCTGGATGGCGGCCGCGGTGTCGTCGTCAAGATCGTGGATGTTTTTGAGGCGCCCACTCTCGGTGAATAGACGGCGCGCGTCGTGCAGGCCGAGTCGCGCCAGCTCAAGGACCACGCGGTCTGCGTCGATCTGCACGCGATCGGCGCGCTGGGCCTTTCTGGCCTCGATCTGGGCGGCCACGTCAACATCGGTCAACAGGCGCTGGCCTTGCGACTTGGCAGTCTTCTTGCTGTATCCCGCACGAATGGCGGCCTGAGTGGCATTCAGGTCAAGGTTGTATTCCTCAATGAATCGCAGCTTCTTTGCCGTGAGGGTCATGTCGTCACCTCATGATCACTTTGCTTTCGGAAGCTGATGCCTCGAACGATCTTGTTGATCGTCCGTTGACTAACGCCATGCTGGGTAGCGAGCGCCCTCTGGCTTACGCCTCCAGCTAAATATCGCGTCTTTATGGCCTCGGCATCTTTGTCCGTAAGCCTGGCCTGGTGGTGCTTCTCTCCCCACAGGGCGGCTTTTACCCTGGCGCACCTACCCTTGTCGGCCATGTCCCGGTTGTTGATAGCACGCGTACCACCAAAAAGGTGGGCGGGGTTGCAGCACTCTGGGTTGTCGCACTGATGACAAACAGCCTCAGGCAAATACCCGTAAGCCAGCCCGAAGGCGACGCGATGGGAAAGCATTGAGGAGCTTCGAGAGCGTCCAACGTGATACCGGCCGTATCCTGCAGGATCCTTCGCGCCGGTGAATGGCCAGCAGGCATCATTGCCGGAAGACCGATCAACGAGCCTCTGGAAGCGTTGGGCGTTGATCTTGTACTCGTCGATGAACGCCTGCTGTTTTGCCGATAGCTTCTTCGCCATGGCGCAAGCTCCTGGATTACCGGGTGTGCGCACAGTATCGGCGTGGTGTGGGCGTGAGGCAAGGCGATGGGGTGGGGAGGGGATGATGCCGCCTGGCTGTTATGGCGCTTCCGGGCACGCTTGCGGGCGTGTGGTGGCTCCAGGCGGCGATCATCAGGGAGGGCACGCATTCGCGAGCATCGGGAGACGAGGCAGTGTTGCTCGCTCGAGGGGGTCATCACTCCCCTGCATGCCCTCTCTGATGGCCAGCAGATTCCGCTGCTGGCGCCGGTGGCTGGTGGGCGCCGCGTCGTCGTTGGGCGCCCTGGTCATTGTATCAAGCGGTGAAGGTGCCGCCACCCTCATCGGCGATGACCTGCTGGTGTGCCGTCCATGCGCGGCGGGCGCCGGCCTGGAGGCTTTCGGCCTGGCTGACGAGCTCCTCCAGGTTCTCTCGGATTGGGCTGTTGGGCGCCATGTACGCCTCGGTGTAGATCCTTTCTGGCACCACCTCCACGGAGTAGCGAATGAGGGGATAAGTCCGAATCGACTCCTCCTTCCGCTCCTTTCCGACCACGGCGATGATGACGGGGCGCCATTCATTCAGGTCTACCAGCATGAGTCCGTATTCCTTGAGCCGAGGCAGGGCGTACCGGATCACGTCGTTGGCCTTGGCGACCGCCTGCGCAGCCTCGGCGGTGCTGGTGTATCCAATGTAGAGCGTCAGCGAAGCGGTGGCCCCGGGGTTGTCGAGCATCTCCTGCGTGTCGCTCTGCGATCCCTCTCTGACCGCCTCGAGGATGTTGTCGACGCGCTGCTGCATCCTCTCCTCGGTGTCGGTTACCCAATGGATGACTCGCTCGGCGACATTCTCGGGCATGGTGGGTACGGTCATGGCGTTGGTCATGATGGCTTCCTCTCTCTCGATGGTGGGCCTTTAGCGGCCCTGGCGACGGCGGACCTTGTGGATGCCGTCGTAATGCGTGGGCGGACGGTGGTCCTGGTCGTGCAGGGTGAGCCAGGCGATGATCGCCATGGCGCCGAAGAAGATTCCCCAATAGGCGAGCCATATCATGGGCAGTCCTCCTCGCCATAGGCGACGTAGGAAGCCCATAGGCATTCGCACAGGGCGTTCCAGAAGTCCTTGGTGATGGCCAGGCCAGCGGCCCCGCCTTCAATCCATCCCTCCTTGCGCCAGTCTGCCAGTATCTCGCGCTCCTCGGCCGACACCTTGTTAGGGTCGAGCTTCTGCTCGTTCATCATTACGAACTGCACATAGGGCATTAGGCGCAACTCGGCCTGCGTAATCTTGCGGCGCAGCGTCGCCATAGCGGCCGACTGCACCCTGTCAGTAATCTGTCCGCGTCCCATATCAGGCGACTCCCAGCAGGTGAAGCATGAGGCTGGCGGTGGCCATGATGATGGTACCGCCGGTGATCAGGTAGGCCCAGATGGCCAGGTTCTCGCGGCGCTTCATTGGGCGTCCTCCATGCGGTACTCGACGACATGGCCGAAGCTAAGGCCACGCTCGCGGGCGTCCTTCTCGGCGGCGAGCCAGGCGATCAGGCGGGAGACGCTGTCGGCCTTCACGCTGTACTGCTCGTCAGGGGCCAGGCGGTGCTTCCTGGCGGTGTAGGTGACAACCATGCTCCCTCCCACTGCTGCCGGCGGCGCTTGCTTCCTGCGGGGCTTGGCGGGGGCCTGGAAGGCCTCCAGGGCGCGGGCCAGGCCACTCTCGAACGTTGATGCACTCATGCGCATAACCTCCTGATATTATAGCAGAATTCGCGATCTACGCGAGGTTGATGCGGGCCTTCTACAGGCCCTCGACACCCAGCTTGGCGGGGTCGCAATGCAGGTACTTCACGCACGCCATGGCCTCCAGCCACAGGTAGCGGGTGGGCTTGCCGCCGACGGTGATCACCAGGTTGCCATCGTCCTTGTTCGTGTAGCGAGCCTGGAGGCGGCGCGCGACGTGGCTGTACTGGATGCGGCGCTGCTCGGCGGCGCACAGGGGGCTGGTGCGGTGCTGGGTCATGACGTGATCTCCTGGTAGTGGTTGTGAGACGGGTACAGCCATACCGCGAGGCGACCGGAGGGCGACACCAGTTTGATCGTGCCTTGCGGCTCCCCTTCACGCTTCCAGTCCAGGGCCTCGAGCTCAGCGGCGCGCTGCCGCTGGCTGTCGTTGATCGTGTCGGTGAGGGGCTTCGCGATCATGCTGTAATCTCCATCCACTCCTTCGGGGCCAGGCCGGAGGCGCGGCGCTTGGAATTGATGCGGGCCTTGCGGGCGCCCTCGGCGGCCTCGACGGCGGCCAGCCACTCCTCATCCTGCGGACCCTCGCGCTTCGCGGTATGCCAGGCATAGGCCTTGATCTCGCGGGTGTAGGGCGGCCACTGCCATATCTCGGCGAGGTTGGGGCGGTCGTCGTCCAGGGCCTCGATGAACATGGAGAGCAACAGTCCCTTGGCGTCGGTCAGGTCGCCGATCTCCTTACGGGCGGCGGCCAGGATGGCGTGGAGCTCGCGCGTCTCGCCCATCCGGCCACGGATATCGGCGTAGTCGGTGAGCGCGCGCCAGCCGGCAACGATGGCCTTCTGCTCTTGGGGGTTGAATTTCAGCATGGTCCGTTCCTCTCGTTACTTGCAGGTGGTGGCGACGATGATCAGTGCGAGGGCCGGCAGGGCGGCCATGAGGGCGGCGGTCACGCCAGTGACTCGACGTAGGGCTTGCAGGCGGCCAGGAAGGCGGTTTCAAAGCCGATGTTCGCCTCCTCCTGGTAGCGCGCCACGGTGGACAGGAGCTCGTCGCGTTCGTCGTAGCGGAGCTCGATGGTCTGGTCGGTGTCGCGATCAGTGATCCAGATGGTCGGCTCAGGCGCCATGGTGTCGTCGTAGCAGCGGACATTGCTGTTGATCACATAGTCCGCCATGGGGCCGAGGATGCCTTGCATGCGGTCATGCTCGGCGTCCATTGCGGCGATCTCTGCTTTGGTCATGGGTGTGATGGTGGTGGCCATGGTCGTCTCCCGGTGATGGTTACTTGTCCTGCCACTACAAGGTAGTCCGAAACCACTATTAGGTGCAAGTCCTGCACCGAACTTTTTTCGTATCGGCGCAGGCAGGCGTCACTCCTCCACGAACGCGAGCCAATCGAACTTCTCGTCTCGCGCTATCTGCACCAGCGTCGATAGCGTCGGCAGCACGTCCTCGATCAGCAGCGGGTCGATGGCGTCGACCTCCAGGAGGATGCGCCCCTTCCCCATCATGCCGGGCAGCTCCCCCTGTTGTAGCGCCTCGCTGGCGCGGGCCTGCTCCTCCTCCGGCAGGTTGCCGGCGCCCAGGGTGGCGATGGTGCCGGCGTGCTTCGCTCCGTAGTACGGGACGCGGACCTCCTTGGGCTCGATCAGGTGGGGCCTGGCGGCCGGGTCGCCCTCCTCCTTCACGATGATATGCGCAGCCTCGACTCCCCTGCTCTCGGCGTACCAGAGAGCGTCGCGCGCGGCCTGGCCAACGCTCCAGTGATCGGCGACCACCTCCAGGCGGATGGTGCCGGCGGCGCTGGTGCCAATGATGGCGGTGCGGTACTTCATGCTGCGATCTCCTCTTCCTCGATATGCTGGTGGGCGAGCTCGGCCTCCACCACTCGGCGGTAATGGTCGTGCCAGGGGTCGCCGTCGCGGCCGAAGTCGATCCCGCCAAGGTGCTCGATCATCTCTCCGTTGTCGTCCAGCAGCGTGCAGCACCAGAGCTCCCAGGGCTCAGGGTCATTACTGAAGTCCTCGGACGTGATCTCCGGGTCGATCTCCCAGCGGCAGCACCAGCCTCGCTCCTTTGCCTGGTCCTCGGCCAGGGCCAAGTCAGCGGCGCCGCGGCGGCGCCCCTGCTCCTCGGTCTCGATGGCGGGGTTGTATCCCCATCCAGCATGCTCGTAGAAAAATTGCTGTGCGGGCGTCATGAGAAATCCTCCTTGGTGATCCAGGTGGTGTCGTCGTTCATGTCGGCGAGCCTGGTCAGGTAGCGATCTCCGCAACGCGCGTATTGCTGCGCCCAGGTGCCATGGGTGGCCTCGCCGATGAAGAAGGCCTCCACCCCATCCCGGGTGCGCCACTTGACGGGCGGCAGCGCCTCCAGGGCCGACATGAAGTCCTCCGCTGAGCTCTCAAGGATCTCGGCCCGCTCGAGCATTTTCTCCCGCTCCCAGGCGAAGAACTGATCCCATGTCATCGCCTGGATCGGCAGCGCCTCGGGGTTGCGCTCCTCGTAGAAGCGGTGCGCGCGCCCCATGGCGCCAGCCACGTCATCATCGTTGGGGACGATGTTGTAGGCGCAGGCATAGGGGTTGTTGGTGGCAACGATCACGGTGTAGCCGTCGAGCTCGTCGAGCACTTGATCCATGGTTTGACGTGTCATGATCAGATCCTCCGGGCGCCGAGCTTGTCGGCGGCGGTTGCGTGGTTGGTGGCGCCGGCCAGGCTCTTGAGGCGCGAGCCGGTGACGATCACCTCCAGGTCATCGACCTCCACCACCCAGAGCCCGAACGCGAGGCGGATAGCGGTACGCATCGCGTTGTAGTGCCAGGGGCGGTCGGCCTTCGGGTAGATGCGGGCGTAGTCGATGGCGAGCTCCAGGGTGGTCAACTCGTCGTGATCGGCGGCGCTGCGGGCGAGCTCCTCGAAAGCAGCGTTGCAGCCGTCGATCCATCCCTCGAGCCAGTGCATGGCCTGCTCGGTCGCCATGTCCTGACGGCTGCGCAGGTCGCGCATGATCTCCATGTGGCGCACCTCGCCATCCATCAGAAGGTTGGCCATCAGCAGCGTGGCCTCGGCCAGCTCTCCTTCCATCTCGCAGGACTTCCAGCGAAGGCTGTTGGAGAGCTGCCCCCAGGCTCCGGGCCATGCCGGCAGGCGTTCGCCGATGCCCAGGGCGGTGCGGCAGTCGTCGACGACGGCGCAGAGCTCCTCGGTGGTGGCGCAGTGCTTGAGGTTGGGATAGTCGATCATGATGAGTGCCTCGTCGTGTGGGTGATGGCTTCACCTTACACGCATGGTGCAAACTTTGCACTGTTAATTATTCATAGAAAAGGCCGCCCATTGTGAGCGGCCTTCATGTCAGCGGTAGTCGATCCGATCGTCCTCGTCGAGCTTCTCCTCCCACCTGTCCAAGATGGCGCGCAGGTCGGCGACGAGCTCGCGCTCGGTCTGCCCCTTCTCCTCGCCGCGCAGCCCCTTCTTGACCAGGTGCTCGCGCGGCCCTCCCCCGGTGCGGTACAGGTCACAGATGCGGTAGGGGTCGAGCTTGACCACCACCAGGCCCCGCTCGATGTCCTGCCCGGTGAGCCGGACGCGGAGCTCCTTTCGGTAGTGGCGGCCGGGATCCTCGGGCAGCCTCTCGGCGAAGTAGTCCTCCAGGGCGTCCATGTCGCCGATCGGCGCGTCGTTGACCATCGGGAAGACCTGGCGGCGCCATGCCTGGTGCTCATTGATCCTGGAGGGCCTCCAGTCCTGCTTAAACTGGATCGGCTCGGATCGCCCGGTCGCGGGATCCAGCAGGATCGGCCCCGGGCCCTGTTTGACGGCCTCCTCGGCCTGGCGCTTGGCGCGCTCCTCGGCGGCGCGGAAGGCCTCCTCCTCCTCGGGCGTGGCCTCATTGATGCCCATACCGGCCTCGTCCGGCCACTGCTCGGGGCGGCCGAGGACCTGGCGTCGGTGCTCGCTCCACTCCTGGCGCGTGATGGAGTCGCCCTTCTCCCAGCACAGCACGATCTCGGTGCCCGGTTCGCCTGGCGAGGATTCGCTCCACCAGAAGTCCTCGCTGCTCGCGGGGTCGCCATCCTCCCCTCGAGTGATCGCCGGGTCGTTGAGCGAGCGCGGCCATACCGTGAGATTCTCGGCCAGCCAGCGGAGAGCCCAGGCACGGATCGACTCGACCTCGATCTCCTCTTCGCTGTAACCACCCACCGGCGCATCAGGGAAGTCGAACGGGTCCACGCTTTCTCCTGGCGCTGGCTCGCTGCGCGTCATGACGCGGTGCTTCCAGTCGTCCCCTTCCGGGGCGGGGCCGGGGAAACGCGGATTCTGGAGGAAGGGGCGGTTATCCTCCAGCGATCGAATCTCTTCGGCATACTCCTCCTTGACGATCCATCCACTTCCGTCGGGCTGGATCTTGTACGCATCGAGGAGGCAGTAAACCCAGGTTCCGTCGGCGTTCTGGACGGCGCACTTGACCTCCTTGGGCCAGGATGACTCGGGCGGTACATCACAGGTAATCATCGGCGATATCCCTCTGGTGCTGTTTGTATTCGACGAGGAGGCGATCCTCGTCATCGTCGCTGAGCTTGGCCTCCAGCCAGGGCGCAGGGCGCCCGCGGCGATCCAGGAGGCGAAACTCGAACTCTTCGGGCTCGGGCGGCTCGGCATCGCCGAATCCCGTCCCGGTGATGCGCATCGGCGCCCCAGGCGCGTAGAGCGTGACGTGGCACTGGCAAGGTATGCCGGCCACCCTCGTATTGAATGTCGTCATGATCGTCTCCCTTCCAGGCGCAGGCATCGCTTGCACTTCGACAGCCTGATCCTGCGCTGGCCTTCGTAAACGTGCATCTCGGCGCGGGGGCGGGGCCGGCAACATGCCGGACACCAGCAATCCCCTTGGCGCCTCCTGGCGTTGTCCGTCACGGCAGCGTCACCCCCTCCGAAGCGCCTTCATCTCGGCGGCCTTGTTGCGCTCCTTGGCGGCCAGGTCCGTGTACCCATCCGGGAATCGGGCCGCGAGTTTTCGGATATTGGCCTCCTGGATCTCTTCGAGAGTCCACCCATGCTGCTCTCCGATGGATCGGATCAGGTCGACCATCCTGGCCATCCGGTGCTCGATCGACTCCCCGGGGCGCTTGCCGTAGACGAGCCACTTCTTGGCGTCGCCGGCGATCAGGGCGGCGTGCTCGCCGAGCCACTCGACCATGGTGCCGATGGTGCCGGATGCACGCTGGTCGTAGTGCATGCCGCGCTCGGCATCGAACGGCGCCACCCCCAGGCTTTGCCCCGCCAGTGCCAGGAACCAGCACAGGTCGCCGATCTCCTCGAGGGCGTTCTCCTCGCTGGTGGACAGCGCGAGCTCGTAGGCTTCATCGACGAGCCCCAGGGCCGCGTGGGCGAAGTCCAGGGATTCGCTGCCAAGCGGCTTCAAGGTGCGCATGGCGAGTTCCGTGTAGGTCGGCATCAGCGATCCCCCCGGCAGTAAATGATGCGTTTCATTTCGGCTTCCTCGTCCTGGACTTGGCTTCGCGGTGCGCGGCCAGCTCCATGTTCAGTAGCTTCGCCTCCGCCCCTCTGACGGGGAGCTCCCCTGACAGCCGATACTTCATGCTGCGCGTAGAGATACCCAGGCGGCTGGCAAGCTTGTCGACGGTAAGGCCCAGCTCTTGCCGGGCCGCTTTCAACTCTTCGGGCGTCACGATTTGGCATCCTCCTCGGGGTTGTGCTCCAGGCACCGCAAGTTGGCGATGCGCTCCTCGATCAGGCGCACCTTCTCGCGAGCCTCGGCCATCACCTTCTTGCTGTACCGCCCCAGGGCGTCGATCTCGGCGCCGATCATCTCCTCCCGGGATGGCAGGGCGGGCAGGTCGATCTCGCGCACTTCCAGCACCTTGTAGATGGTCCCGTCATCGCGGTCGTACATGTCCGTGAGGTCGGTGTCAGAAATCGCGTACTGGAACTGGTCCGACCAGGAATACTTGCGGGCAGCGATGTAGATGGTTTGCTTGGGCATGGTGGCTTCCTCTCTGTGTTGGTGGGCGCCTCTCGATGGCGCACCCTTAGCCTAGCGCATAGGTGCAGACTTTGCACTACCTGTGACGAAAAAAAGCCCCTCCGCATGAAGGGGCGGGACGCCATGGCTCAGCCGTCGGGATACCGATGGACGGCCAGCGGGGCGAACTTCGCGTGGGCCATGTTCGCGGCTGCCAGCACCGGCCCCACCATGCCCTCGCGGTTCTTCGCCACCAGGATCTCGGCGATCCCTTTGTCGGGCGTGTCCGGGTTGTAGACCTCATCGCGGTACAGAAACAGGATCACGTCGGCCTCCTGCTCGATCACGGAGGACTCCTTGAGGTCTGACATGATGGGCCGCTTGTTGGTGCGCTGCTCGAGCGCGCGGTTGAGCTGGGACAGCAGCACCACCGGGCAGTCGTACTCCTTGCCGATATCGTTGAGCCCCTCGACGATCTCGCCGATGGCGCGGTCGTGCCTGGCGCCGTAGTCCCCCTCGGCGCGCATCTTCTGGAGGTAATCGACCATCACCATGCCGACGTGGCCATGCCGGTCGTGGATCTCCTTCACCCTGGCGCGGACATACCCCACGGTCTGACCCGGCTTGTCGTCGACGTAGAGCGGCGCGTCTTTCAGCAGGTTGACCGCGTGCGTCATGCGGGGCCAGTGGTCGTCGCGTATGTGCTGGGCTGGATCCTTGATGGCCATGATCGGCAGGTTGCCCAGGTTCGCGATCAGGCGCTCGAGGATGGCATCAGCCGGCATCTCCAGGCTGCCCATGAAGATCGGGGTCTGGATCGG
>Ga0194138_10001592_pt1 | contig 10835 bp, 7 predicted proteins | sample TARM_MetaG_T2_14_FD_134022 | JGI IMG/M metagenome (GOLD analysis project Ga0194138, IMG submission 134022) | Freshwater microbial communities from Pennsylvania, USA, analyzing microbe dynamics in response to fracking - TARM_MetaG_T2_14 (version 2) | ecosystem: Environmental > Aquatic >...
GGCCCCGGCGATGCCGGACTGCTGACCCTGCGCGGCTGGAGCCTGCTGCAACAGGCCGATGTGCTGGTCTACGACCGGCTGGTCAGCCCGGAAATCATGGCTCTGCTGCCCGACAGCCTGCCGCGCCACTTTGCCGGCAAGGCCAGCGGTCATCACAGCATGCCGCAGGAGCAGATCAACGATCTGTTGCTGCAACTGGCCCGTGAAGGCCTCCGCGTGGTGCGGCTGAAGGGCGGAGACCCCTTTGTGTTCGGGCGTGGCGGCGAGGAAATCGAATACCTGCTGCAACATGGCATCAGCTGTCATGTGGTGCCGGGCATCACCGCTGCCGCCGGTTGTACCGCCTACGCCGGCATCCCGCTGACGCACCGCGACTGTGCGCAGTCCTGCCAGTTTATAACTGGTCATTTGCAGGATGACGGCGCCCTGAGCCTGCCATGGCAGAGTCTGGCGGTATCCACCAATACCCTGGTGTTCTACATGGGGCTGGCCAGTCTGGATGAGATCAGCCGTCAGCTGAGCGCCCACGGCATGTCGCCAGAGATGCCGGCAGCGCTGATTGCCAACGGCGCGCGGGTCGACCAGAAGGTACTGCGTGGCACCCTGGCCACGCTGCCACGGCTGGCGGCCGAGGCCGGGCTGGTGCCACCGACACTGACCGTGATCGGCAAGGTGGTCGCGCTGTTTGATGACAATGCCGTAAGTTTTCCCGCACGCCTGCTGGCGCAAACCCAGCCCGTGGAGGCATGCCCATGCGAGTGATACGTTCCCTGCTGCTGGGTGTCAGTCTGCTGCCGGTGCTGCCGCTGGCTGCCAGTGAGGCCTTGTATGTCCAGCATTGCCAGTCCTGTCATGGCGAGCAGCGCCTGGGCGGTGCCGGCCCGGCGCTGTTGCCGGTAAGCCTGGGCCGCCTGAAGCCGGATGATGCCCGCGAGGTGATCCGGCATGGCCGGGTTGCCAGCCAGATGCCGGCCTATGAGGCGCTGCTGGACAGCAGTCAGATCGATAGCCTGGTTGACTACCTGTACCAGCCGCCGTCAGTGCCGCCGGTATGGACCGATCAGGACATCCTGGCGAGCCATAGGCAACTGGTCGATCTGGCCAGCCTGCCAGATACCCCGCAGCACGGTGCCGATCCGCTCAACCTGTTTGTGGTGGTGGAAGCCGGCAATCACCATGTAGTGATTCTGGATGGCGACCGTTTCGAGCCGCTGGCACGTTTCCAGTCGCACTTCGCCCTGCATGGCGGCCCCAAGTTCTCGCCGGATGGGCGTTTCGTCTACTTTGCCTCGCGTGACGGCTGGGTTACCAAGTACGACCTGCACAACCTGACCATGGTCGCCGAGGTGCGGGCTGGGCTGAACACCCGCAACATGGCGGTCAGTGATGACGGGCGCTGGATAATGGTTGGCAACTACCTGCCGGGTAATCTGGTGTTGATGGATGCCACTAACCTGTCGTTGATCAAACAGATTTCTGCCGACGGACTGGATGGCCGCAACTCACGGGTCAGCGCCGTGTATACCGCGCCGCCACGCCACAGCTTTGTGGTGGCACTGAAGGACGTGCAGGAAGTTTGGGAGTTCCCCTATGCCGGGGAGCCGGATTTCGTGCCGCGCCGGATGCCCGCTGCCGACTACCTCGACGACTTCTCCTTTACCCCCGATTATCGCTTCCTGCTGGCCTCCTCGCGCAAGGCCCATGGTGGTCAGGTGATCGATCTGGATAGCGGCGAGGCAGTGACCGATGTGCCCTTGCCGGGCATGCCGCACCTGAGCTCTGGTATCTACTGGCAGCGTGACGGGCGCTGGGTGTTTGCCACACCGAATATCCGACAGGGGCTGATCAGCGTGCTGGATCTGGAAAGCTGGCAATTGATTACCGAGATTCCTACCGAGGGTCCGGGCTTCTTTATGCGCAGCCATGCCGATTCCAAGTATGCCTGGACCGACGTGTTTTTCGGCCCCAACAGCGAGGCGGTGCATCTGATCGACAAGCAGACGCTGACGCTGGCGCATACCCTGCGACCGATGCCTGGCAAGAATGCCGCGCACGTTGAGTTCAGCCGTGACGGCAGCCATGTGCTGCTGAGTGTCTGGGATACCGACGGGGCGCTGCTGGTGTACGACGCGCGCACCCTGGAAGAGGTCAAGCGTATTCCGATGAACAAGCCGTCCGGCAAGTACAACGTCTACAACAAGATCAACTACGCGGAGGGGACCTCGCACTGAGCGAGGCCCCCGGCCCAGGGGTTACACCTTGGGCAGCGTAGCCAGCGCGGCGCGGATTGCCTCGTCCGGGTAGCTGTAGTTTTGCAGCTCACCGGCCAGGTACTTGTCGTAGGAGGCCATGTCGAAGTGGCCGTGCCCGGACAGGGTGAACAGGATGGTCTTCGCCTCGCCACTTTCCTTGCAGCGCAGCGCCTCCTGGATGGCCGCATGTACCGCGTGGTTGGACTCCGGCGCCGGAATGATGCCCATGGTCTTGGAGAACAGCACGCCGGATTCGAAGGTGCCCAGCTGCGGTACGGCCACCGCCTCCAGAATGCCCTCATGGTAAAGCTGCGAGACCAGCGCCGAATCGCCGTGGTAGCGCAGTCCGCCGGCATGGATGCCGGGCGGCATAAAGTCGTGGCCGAGGGTGTACATCTTCATCATCGGCGTCAGCCCGGCGACATCGCCGAAGTCGTAGGCATAGTGGCCACGGGTCAGGGTCGGGCAGGAGTCCGGCTCCACCGCCACCAGCCGGATATCACGACCGGCGGCCTTGTCGGCGAGGAACGGGAACATCATGCCGCCGACATTCGAGCCGCCGCCGCAGGGCGCAAAGATCACATCCGGGTAGTCACCGACCTTCTCCAGCTGCTTCTTCGCCTCCAGGCCGATCACCGTCTGGTGCAGCAGCACATGGTTGAGCACCGAACCCAGCGCATAGTTGGTGTCACTGCGCGAGGCGGCTTCTTCCACCGCTTCGGAGATCGCGGTGCCCAGTGAACCCTGGTTGTCCGGGTCGGCGGCCAGCACCCGGCGACCGGCCTCGGTATGCATCGACGGGCTGGGGATCACCTCGCCGCCCCAGGTCTGCATCATCGAGCGGCGGAACGGCTTCTGGCCGTGGCTGACCTTGACCATGTAGATACGCACCTGCAGGCCGAACATGCTGCCGGCCAGCGACAGCGACGAGCCCCACTGGCCGGCGCCGGTCTCGGTGGTCAGTCGTTTGATGCCGGCCTCGCGGTTGTACCAGGCCTGTGCCACCGCCGAATTGACCTTGTGCGAGCCGGCCGGGCTGACGCCTTCGTACTTGAAGTAGATCTTTGCCGGCGTGCCCAGTGCCTGTTCCAGCCGGTGTGCACGATACAGCGGAGCCGGGCGCCAGAGACGCAGAATCTCGCGCACCTCGTTGGGGATCTCGATCCAGCGCTGGCTGCTCATTTCCTGCTCGATGATCGCTGGCGGGAAAATCGCCTGCATCGCATCCGGCGTCAGCAACTGGCCGTCCGGCCCCAGATAGGGCGCCGGCGGGTTGGGCATGTCGGCCACCACGTTGTACCAGTGGGTGGGAATCTCGGATTCGTCGAGCAGGATCTTGGTGTCGGTCACAGTGGTCTCCGGTGCAATGACTATGGATGACTGGGCGCTACCGGGTGGCAGCGCGCCCTGTGCCAGCATTCTGCACCATTTTGGCGCTGAAACATTTGTCCGGGATCAGCTTTCAGTGGCTGGCGGCCTGTTCCAGAGCCGCCAGGTCGAGTATCTCGATGCAGCCCGGCTGCAGCCGCAGCACCCCCTGCTGCTCCAGTTCGCGCAGTAGCTGGTTGGTGGTCTGGCGGCTCAGCGACAGCATCTGCGCCAGACGTTCCTGGGTCAGGCGGATCTGCTGTTGCGGGGTACTGGCATCGCCGTAGCCACGGGCAATCAGCAACAATCGCCGGGCCAGTCTTGGTCCCGCCGGCAGCAGACTGAGATCCTCGGCATTGTTGAACGCCAGGCGCAGCTTGTGGCACAGCAGCAGGGCAAATTCGCGCCACCAGTGTGGTTGTTCGGCGAGCAACTGCTGCAGGGCCGCCTGCGGAATGCACAGCAGGGTGGTCGGGCCGGCGGCGCGCACATCGTGGGTGCGCGGCTGGGCATCGAACAGTGCTATTTCGCCAAACCAGGTGACCGGCTCGGCCACCGTCAGCAGCACCTCGCGCCCCTCGGCATCCAGGGTGCCGACGCACAGCGCGCCCTCCAGCACGGCAAACAGGTCGGCCGACAGCTCACCACGCGGAAACAGCAACTGGTTGGAGTGCAACTGGCGCAACTGTGCCGCCTGCAGCAGTGATTGCTGCAGCGCCGGCGGCAGATGGCGGAACCACAGGCTATTGTTCAGCAGGGGCAGCCATTGGCTGATCGAATCGGGCATGGGTGTCGGCTGGCTGACAGACAGGCAGTGAATGGACCGCCATCATAGCGGCAAAACAACAGGAGGGTGAGCTATGCAGGACGCCCAGAACAACCGGGTGATCGTGGTCGGTGGCGGGATTGCCGGGATTGTCACCGCGCTGGAGCTGCTTGAGCACGGCCAGCCGGTGATCCTGCTCGAGCGCGGCACGCGTGAGCGCTTTGGCGGGCTGGCCAACGAAGCGTTTGGCGGCATGCTGTTTGCCGGTACCGACCTGCAGCGGCGCAACGGCATTGCCGACAGCGCCGAGCTGCTGCGCGCCGACTGGTACCGCGCCGCCGAATTTGCCGAGGATGATCACTGGCCGATGCGCTGGGCCGACACCTACATCCAGCGCAGCACCAGCGATGTCTACCAGTGGTTGCGCAGCCATGGCATCGGCTTTGTGCCGGCGGTGCAGTGGGTCGAGCGTGGCGAGTTCACCGCACTGAATACGCTGCCGCGCTACCACGTGATCTGGGGTACCGGCTGGCACCTGACGCAGACGCTGATCAAGGCGCTGCTCGAGCACCCCCAACGCGGTCTGCTGGAGCTGCGCTTCGGTCACCGGGTCGAGCAGTTTTTCCAGCAGCAGGACCGCATCTGTGGCGTGCAGGGCGAGGCCGATGGCCAGCCGTTCGAGCTGCACGGACGGGCCGTGGTGGTCGCCAGCGGGGGCATCAACGGCAATCTTCAGCGGGTGCGTCAGGTCTGGGACCGGGCCCGCTATGGCGAGCCGCCGCAGCTGTTGCTGAACGGTTCGCACCCGGAGGCCGACGGCCATCTGCACGATCAGGTGGCCGAGCTGGGCGGTCGGGTGCTGCGCCTCGGGCAGATGTGGAACTACGCCGCCGGTATCCGCCATCCGCAGCCTCGCTTTGCCGATCAGGGCCTGTCGCTGATACCGCCGCGCTCGGCGCTGTGGCTGGACTGCCGCGGCCGGCGGGTCGGACCTCACCCGATGATGAGTGGTTTTGATACCCATCAGCTGTGTGGCCGGCTGGGCCGGCTGGAGGACCAGTACGGCTGGCTGCTGCTGAACCGGCGCATCCTGCTCAAGGAAATGGCCATCTCCGGCTCCGAGGTCAACCACGCCTTCCGCGAGCGTGACAGCCTGCGACTGATTCGCGAAATGCTGTTCGGCAACCGGGCCCAGGCAAGGCTGCTGCTTGAGCAGTGCCCGGATGTGCTGAGTGCCGACAGCTACGAGGCGCTGGCGCAGCAGATGAATGCGCTGGTCGGCAATCACAAGGTCAGCGCGGACCAGCTGCGCGCCAGCGTCGAACCCTATGATGCGATGATTGCGCGTGGCCCGCGCTTCCATAACGACGCCCAGTTGCGCCGCCTGCGCCAGCTGCGCAACTGGCGCGGCGACCGCCTGCGGCTGCTGAAGAACCAGCCGATCAACGACCCGAAGGCGCTGCCACTGGTGGCGATCCGCGTCATGCTGCTGTCACGCAAGAGCATGGGCGGTATCGAGACCGACGTGCAGTCGCGGGTGCTGGACGCCGCCGGCCAGCCGATCCCCGGCCTGTATGCGGTGGGTGAGTCCTGCGGCTTTGGCGGTGGCGGCATCAGCGGCATCCGCTCGCTGGAAGGCACCTTCCTGTCCGGCTGCATACTCACCGCACGCATCGCCGGTCAGGCGCTGGCCGGCATCAGCGCTTCTTCCCCAACCCTGCCTCAAGGACCCCAACAATGAAAAAGACCGGCGCCTGGCTGCTGCGATACGCCCTGGAACAGATAGGTGTGCGTTATACCTTCGGCATTCCCGGTGTGCACAACACCGAGCTGTACGATGCCCTCAACAGCAGCGAGCAGATCACCCCGCTGCTGGTCACCCACGAGGGCGGCGGCGCCTTTATGGCCGACGCCATCAGCCGCACCACCGACAGCCTCGGCACCCTGCTGGTGGTGCCGGCGGCCGGCCTCACGCATGCCGCCAGCGGGATTGGCGAGGCCTATCTGGACGGCATTCCGATGCTGGTGCTGTCCGGCGGCATCCGTACCGACTCGGCGTTCCGTTACCAGCTGCACGACATCAACCAGCAGCAGCTGCTGCAGGCGATTACCAAGGCGCAGTTCAAGGTTGAATCCCAGGCCGAGCTGGTGCCGACCCTGTTCGAGGCGGCGCGGATTGCCCTGGAGGGCGAGCAGGGGCCGGTTTTCGTCGAGATTCCGATGAATATCGGGATTTTCTCCGCCGAGATTGCCGAACCGCTGCCGACCTTCAGCGCGCCGACCCCGCCGCCGCTGGACCAGGCCGGGCTCGACGGCCAGCTGGAGCTGGCCCAGCGGCTGTTGCAGAGCGCCAGGCGGCCGGGCATTTTCGCTGGCTGGGGCGCACGCGACTGCGAGGCGCAACTGATCGAGCTGGCCGAGCGCCTCGGCGCGCCGGTGGCCACCACCCTGCAGGGACTGTCGGTCTTCCCCGCCAGCCACCCGCTGGCGGTCGGCTTCTCGTTCGGCCCGCACGCGGTCCCGGCGGCGCAGAATGCCTTCGCCGAGTGCGACTGCCTGCTTGCCATCGGTACGCGCTTCTCGGAAATCCCCACCGGCAGCTTCGGCCTGCCGGTGCCCGAGCAACTGATCCATCTGGATATCAATCCGGCGGTGTTCGACGCCAACTACCCGGCCAGCGTGCGTCTGCCGGGTGATGCCGGCCAGCTGCTGGCGGCGCTGCTGGATCGGCTGCGCAGCAGTCAGGCCGAGCCCCGCGACAGTCGCGAGCTGCAGGCGCGCATCGCCGCCGACAAGCAGGCCTATCTGGACGAGTGGTATGCGCACAAGGGCAAGTTCGAGCGGGTCAATCCGGCGCGCTTCTTCAGCGGCCTGCGCGCGCTGCTGGCGGATGACGCGATAGTGGTAGCCGACGACGGCAACCACACCTTCCTCACCGCCGAGCTGATGCCGATCCTGCGCAACCGGCATTTCATTTCACCCACCGATTTCAACTGCATGGGCTACTGCGTGCCGGCCAGCATCGGCGCCAAGCTGGCGCATCCGCAGCAGCAGGTGGTCGGTATTGTCGGTGACGGCGCCTTCCTGATGACCTGCATGGAGCTGTTGACCGCCAGCAGCAACCGCCTCGGCGTGGTGCAGTGCGTGTTCAACGATGGCGAGCTGTCACAGATCTCCCAGGCCCAGGAAATCCCCTACAACCGCAAGGTCTGCACTGTGCTGCCCAAACCCGACTTTGCCGGCGTGGCCCAGGCCACCGGCAGTGCCTATCTGCGACTGGACAACGACCAGCAGATCGACTCGGTACTGAAGCAGGCGCTGGCGATTGCCGAGGGCGGGCAGCCGGTGGTGGTCGATGTGCGCATCGACTATTCCAAGCGCACTCGCTTTACCAAGGGCATAGTCGCAACCAACCTGAAGCGGCTGGATACCGGCACCAAGCTGCGCTTTGTCGGCAGGGCGCTGCTGCGGCGGGTGACTGGCTGAGGCTCAGGTCCCGCAAAAGGTTCGCTGTACCTGCTCGTGGGGCAGCGGTAGCTGGCACCAGGGCGCGCAGCCGGGGCGGCTGGCATAGGGCTGGCGCAGCTGCTCCAGCAACCCCAGCAGCGGTTGCAGGTCGTCGCGTTCGGCAGCCTGCAGTGCCCGCTCCACCTGATGGTTGCGGGCAATCAGTTGCGGGTTGTGGCGGTTCATCAGCGCGCTGGATTCGGCCAGTGACTGCGCCTGCTGGCTGCGCCGCTGCTGCCAGCGCTGCTGCCAGACAGCGAATTCTGCGCTGTCGAACAGCGGCTGTGGCGGCAACTCGGCGAGCGCTGCCGGATCGCCGCCAAGGGCGCGGAAGCTGTTGGTGAAGTCGGCCTGTTGCGTCTGCAGCAAATCCAGCCAGTCCTCGATCAGCGCGGCATCCTCCGGCTGCGCCTCGAACAGCCCCAGCTTGGCGGCCATGCCATCCAGCCAGTGTTGCTGGTAAAGCCTGGCGTAGTCGGCCAGTGCCTGCTGCGCCAGTTCAATGGCGACTTCCTGCGACGGATCCAGCAGCGGCAGCAGTGCTTCGGCAAGGCGGGTCAGGTTCCACTGGCCGATGCCCGGCTGGTTGATCCAGGCGTAGCGGCCCTGCTCGTCAATCGAACTGAACACCTGACGACGGTTGAAGGCATCCATAAAGGCACAGGGGCCGAAGTCGATGCTCTCGCCGGCAATGCTCATGTTGTCGGTATTCATCACCCCGTGGATAAAGCCGACCTGCATCCAGCGCGCAATCAGCGCTGCCTGGCGCGCCACCACCGCCTGCAGCAGCGCCAGCCACGGGTTGTCAGCCGCGCGGCAGTGCGGGTAATGGCGCTCGATGCACCAGTCGGCCAGCGCCCTGACCAGCTCGGCGCCACCCCGGCGGATGGCATATTCGAAGGTGCCGACCCGCACATGGCTGGCCGCCACCCGGGTCAGTACCGCGCCGGGTTGCGGCAGCGGGCGCAGCACCGTATCGCCGCTGGCCACCACCGCCAGGCTGCGCGTGCAGGGAATCCCCAGCCCGTGCAGCGCCTCGCTGATGATGTACTCGCGCAGCATCGGCCCGAGTGCCGCACGGCCATCCCCGCGTCGGGAAAAGGGCGTCATCCCCGAACCCTTCAGCTGAATGTCGTAGCGCTGGCCGTCCTGCGCCAGCTGCTCGCCGAGCAGCACCGCGCGGCCATCGCCAAGCAGGGTGAAATGGCCGAACTGGTGCCCGGCATAGGCCTGTGCCAGCGGCTGGCTGCCAGCGGGCAGGGCATTGCCGGCCAGCACGGCCACACCCTCAGCACTGTCCAGCTCGGCAACGGACAAACCCAGCGCCTCGGCCAGCGGCTGATTCAGCAACAGCAAACGCGGGGCCGGTACCGGCACCGGTGGCTGGGCCTGATGCAGGCTGTCGGGCAGGCGTGCGTAGCTGTTGTCGAGGTTCCACATGGCGGGCTCCGGGTGGCTCAGGGCAGAAGGCGGGAATCACTGCGGGGCATTGTGCAGCAGCCGGTGCCGGCGCGCCAAACCGTCTTGGCAGCACCCGGCAAAAGGCGCAGTATTTGCGCTGCTGCCAGCCGGATAAACACTGCCAGGCATGGCGCCATTCCAACAACAAGATAAATCCGGAAAGCCGCTTTGCAGCGATTTTCCCGCCGTCTGTCAGGGAGACAGGATGCAAGCCCCCTCCGCTATCCAGCACCGTGAACACGCAATGGATAACCTGCGCGCGCTGATGATGTGGCTGGGAATTGTCCTGCATTCGGCAATCAACCATATGACCGGGCCGCAGATCGTGCCCTGGCGCGACGCCGCCACCACCCAGCTGGCCGATCTGCTGGTGGTGGTGATTCACAGTTTCCGCATGCCGGTGTTTCTTATCATCGCCGGCTACTTTGTCGCCTTGCTGGTCGAGCGGCGCGGTGCCCGGCAGATGCTCGGGCATCGACTGCGCCGTCTGGCGCTGCCCTTTGTGCTGTTCTGGCCGGTGATCTTTGTCGCCACCGCGTTGCTGGTGATGCTCTATGTGCACCGCGCCGAACTCGGTCATTTCGGCCTGCAGCCGGATCTGGTGCCGGTGCTGCCGGACGCCCCGCGCATTGCCACCATGCATATGTGGTTTCTCTACCAGCTGAGCGCGCTGGCGTTGCTGACCTTCGCCCTTCTCTGGCTGGCGCCAAGGCTGCCCGCCGCACTGCGCACGCTTACGCCTGGGCTGTTCCATTGGCTGGCCGAGCGCCCCTGGGGGTTTGCCGTGCTGGCCCTGCCGCTGGCATTGATCGGCATGCAGTACCCGCATGCGGTGCTGGTGGTCAACGGCTCCTTTGTCCCGCCGCTGGCCGAATGGCTGTACCACGGGCTGTTCTACGCCTTCGGCTATTGCCTGTATCAGCAACGGCAGAGGCTGCTGGCTGGCTACAAGCGGTTGGCCGGTTATTACTTCTGGGGCGGCTTGCTGAGTTGTCTGCTGGCGCTGCTGCTGCTCGACCAGTTGCTCAGGGGCGCCTCCGGCTTTGCCCTGCAGCTGCTGACCGCCTTCAGCTACAACGCCACCACCTGGCTGTGGAGCTTCGCCCTGATCGGCCTGGCGCTGCGCTACCTGAATCGCCAGCATGCCGTGCTGCGCTACCTCGCCGACAGCTCCTACTGGGTCTATCTGGTACACATGCTCGGCACCATTGGCTTTGGTGCCTTGCTCTACGGGGCGCCGTTGCCGGCCGAGCTGAAGATACTGCTGAATATCATCGCCACCACGCTGGTCGGGCTGGCCAGCTATCAGCTGCTGGTACGCAATACCCGGATTGGCCAGTTGCTGAATGGCAAGCGCATAGCGCCGGCAGGTAAGGCGGGGCATCTGTCGGCGGGCTGAACAGCCGGCAGAAATCCGCCCACTGTCGCCTTTGCCGCTACAATGCCCAGTCAGGTACTTGCACCGCATCTACACAGGAAAC
>Ga0194138_10001594_pt1 | contig 10831 bp, 9 predicted proteins | sample TARM_MetaG_T2_14_FD_134022 | JGI IMG/M metagenome (GOLD analysis project Ga0194138, IMG submission 134022) | Freshwater microbial communities from Pennsylvania, USA, analyzing microbe dynamics in response to fracking - TARM_MetaG_T2_14 (version 2) | ecosystem: Environmental > Aquatic >...
ACTATATCCCAGACCGTTGACGGTTTCTTTTACTTTGCCGAGGTTAATTTTGTTCCCTGAAATCTTAACCGTTTCGCTACGGTTGTCGGCAATTACATTTGTAATTCCTTTCAATGCTTCAAGGTTTCTTTTCACGTTTGCTTCGCAGTGCGAGCAAGTCATTCCGGTTACTTTAACCGTTATTCCTTCCGATTTTTCCATTTTGTTTTTCTTTTTGAATATTGAATAAAAATATCCACCTACCATAGAAACAATCAACACAAAGGCATTGGAATTCCAAGCAGGGATGCATTAAAAGCTGACCGAAAACTGGATTTTCCTAAATACTTATCGATGTGCCGTTGCGGAAAATAAACTTTTAATAATCCGGCAAAAATCAATCCCAGTAAAAGCCACGGTGCCATTTCAAGTATAAGGAACCACAACTCTGAAAAATATTCTTCTATATATATCAACATAAATATCTTTTTTTCTGCAAAAATAACAAAGCAAATACATTGCATGTTTTAAATCCACATAAATAATACCAATTAGTGTTTAATTTTAATCATCAATTTCACTTCGTTCATTTCTGATTATTAGACATCTATCGGCATTATACCACTAATATTTATGAGTAATTTTGTCTATAAAATGGTATAAAAAGGCTATACATCATTTTTTAATCTATGCGCCGGCGATGGAGTAAATTAACTTAGAATACAGAAAAACAGATTGCTGCGTTGTTCATTGGTTTTCAGCAGATGCGTAAAAAACATGGGGATATCCATCATTTTGAATATCCCCATGTTAACCATTAATCACCACAAAGCGAATCAGTTCACTGCCGGAGTGATTACAAATTTACGGAATTCAACCGAGCCGTGGTCGCCCTGAATCATAATTGGTCCCGGTGTTCCTTCATTGCTGTTGAGCGAGCCGCCGGTAATTCCAGGAATTGGCCGGTTGGAAATCACCTCGATTCCATTATGCACCAACGTTAAATGCCGTCCTACCAGTGTAACCTCAAAAGATTGCCACTCCCCTGGCTTTGCTCCTGCATATACAGCCGGTGCAATAAACCCATAGATTCCGCCGGTAGTTATGTTGCTGACAGCAAAACTGTCCACAATCTGCATTTCATAACGTCCACGCAAATAGATTCCGCTGTTGCTTCCCTTCGGATAACGAAATTCAACGCTCAGTTTAAAGTCATTGAATTTTTCTTTCGTCACCAGGTTACCACCGGATTCCTGATTGACCAAAACTCCGTCTTCCATACGGAATTTGTTGTTGGCCGGAATAATCCATCTCGACATATTGTCATCCAGCAGGTTTTTAGGATTTCCCCAAACCGGTGGTTCTTCGCGTTTAAGGCTCGGGGCCCGCACGCCGGTCCACTCCAATTTGTGGCCATCGAGCATCATGTACCCGCTAAGCTTGTTATCTTCCAGCGAAAATTCAAAGTAAAGGTCTTCAATATCCATCCACTGCGGCGGGATGGTAAAATTATACTTCCCGGTTTCCGGAGAATAGTTGATTTTTGAAACGGGGCGGGCACTTCCTTCGTAACCCACATAACGACCAACAAGAGTGGAAAATCCTGAAAGTTTTACTTCCAGCCAACCGGGAAATCCGGCATCGCTCATTAGTCCATGGCGGAAAAGCCCGAGCTCTTCCATATCATCGTCCCCGATAACAATGGTAAGATCCCACTTGCCAATCACGCCCATCCCATCATCGGAAGATTGTGCCAACGCGGAAACACTGATACCTAAGGTTAGCACAAACAGTAAAAAAAGGTTTTTGAATATTTTCATCATGATAAAATTTTAAAAATGTAACAAAGCCTGCAGTGCAGGCAGATTTTAACTTTCAGGACAAATCTACACAAAAACGGTAATGGGAGAAAATTTTAAGTACAATTCATTCTGAAGATGTCTGCTTACTTAAACGGTTGTTGTTGGCCAGTCCAATTAAAAATCATTATGCTAACCAATAACATGGCAAGTGTTAAAAAGGAAGTTTTACTGAGTTTTGCCGTCCCGAGGTGTCATCAACCATAACACGCAAAACAAAAACTACCGCCAATTTCTCATTCATCAATATCAGTCAGGGTTACCGGCCCAAGCAGTCCGGCATCTTTAATTTCCCAGCCGGAAGCATCGAACGGGTCATATTCGATGTTCACAAAATTAATATCGTGAAATTTTTTCCAGTCAACTCCCCGAATATCGAGGTCGCGAATACGGTTGGCTGCCACGTTGGTAACCTCAACTTCCAGCAGGTTTTTGCCCTGTTGCAAATTGTCCACTTTCACTTTATAAGAAGGCCCCAGCAGAGTCCCCGCATCTTCCCCGTTTAATTTTACCCGGGCGCAATCTTTCACTTTGCCAAGATTCAAAAAGGCAGAACTTTGATTTTTATCCCAGTTGAACTCAATCGTGTAGCGGGCAGTTCCTGCAAACCGTTCAGTTTGCGAATCGCCCATTTCTGTCCACGAATGAAGCTGATCAGTAGCAATGTCACCCGGATAAACCGGTCCGCCGTCCACAAAACTGACTTTCCACATCCCTTCAATTTCGCGGCTGTTTTGTTCCGGTTCAAAATATGTAAAAGAGGGCGCATATACTTTTTTATTCACGCAACGAATGAAAACAAATCTTTCCGGTTCCAGTTGTACCCGAACAGAGTTGTTGTTGCTTTCTGCGGTCGATATTTCGCCGTTTTCAGGAAAGTAAAACAAGTATTCCTGCGCAGGCGACTGAAGTTCAACCCACTCATCGAGTGCTGTTGTATCGCAGTTAAAAACCATGTACCAGTCTTCGTTTTCATTTTCCATTTTCAAAAAATGAAATCCTTTTTCAGCAAGTGATTGTTCGCCTGTAATTCCTGCATTGTTCAGCAAATCAACAACATCTCCTGCATGCTCACTGAAACCAGCTTTTACTGCTTCCAGCTTCTGTTCTCTTGCTTTCAGGTTAAACATACCCGGCACGCTTTCGGGCAGAAAATCATCAAAATAAACCGTTCCGCCCTCGGCAACAAATTGGTTAAGTTGCTGCAGGGTTTCAAGCGGAATGTACTTCGTTTTCGGAATTACAACCGCTTTATATTTAGCATCACCCCCGGTAACAATTTCTCCATTTGTCATTTTACAATTCAGCAATTGTTTATCAGAAATGTAATCGAATGTGTATCCTGCGTCCATTAACGATTCCGACAATTCATTAATGGGATGTGAAATAAACCAGCCGGCATCTTTATTAACCCCCAAATGGTTGAACAACCGTCCTTCGCCGGCAGCAACATCGTAGTAAGGCCAGTACACCAGCACATCGTTTTTGACAGTTGATTGCTGCAGAACCGACTGGCTGCGTTCGATGTATTTAAACAGCGCCGGCATTTCGCGCCACAACGGATTGCGGTTATTTACCTGCGTGGAAGCGTAAAACAACCAGCCCGGCCACTCGGCATCAGCCGGTGAATAACAGGTTCCATGAAAAAACATGTGATTAATTCCGGCCAGGAAAAAACGGTTGGTGGCCCGCATCATGTCGGAAGTGGTTACCGTCCAGTGCTCGTCCAGCCAGGTGTAACTCTCCGAGGAAACCAGTTTTTGACCGGTAATATGCGCTGCCGAAGAGGCAAACTTATTTACAAAAACATCCACAGTACCCGGTTCCACGGTGCGAAAAATTTCAGTTTCGGGAATATCGCAGGCCGCATATAAATCGAGAATGTTGCCTGGTGAACCGTGCGCCTGGTTGCGGTTCAGGCTTTGGTGGCTGTTGGCCCATTCGGTCATCGGCTCAATAAAAGATTCCAAGACGAGGTCAGACAACGTTTCGCGGTAGTCCGACTTCACCCGTGCAATAATTTCTTCATCGTCAGAATCACCGGCCAAAACATGCAGGTATTCAGCCAAATCGTAACCCCTTCGCTTTTTGAACTCTTCAGTGAAATGAGTGGTAAAATCGCCCGTATATTCAAACGAATCGTGAAAAAAACAGCGAATTAAACCTTCGTCAATTCCCAGGCGTTCCCAGATTTCGTTTAAATACCAGTCGGTAATTTCTTCGTTGAACGTATCTATTGCCCAGCCCTTACCTCCGTTGGAGGCGCGTTTGACCATATCACGGTTTTTCAGGCGTTCAGCAAAATATACTGTTCCGTTTGCCGGAGCAGTAAAATTTTCATCCGGATTAAAAACAGTGGTCTTGTTGTTTTCATCAACAAACGAAGCAATTGCAATTACAGGAACTTCAGGTTTTTCAGCAATTTCGCCCTTTCTCACTCGCTGTTTGTGCATGCGAAGCGACCACAATCCTTTTTTCTCAGGAACAAACGGCCCGCCGCAACGCCAGCCGCTGCCCGGAGGCAAATCCACTCCCATATTCAGGCCATGAGCTTCTTCAATTGCGAATTGCAACATTTCTGAAAATTCCGGCGACAAATATTCAATGAAACGATCTTCCTCTCCGCGAACACCGTAAATCGGAGTAATTTCCACACCGCCAATTCCCATTTCGGCCATCTCGTTTAGCTCGCGGCTGATATTTTGTTTATCAACTGCATTGCCCATCCACCACCACCGTGTCCAGGGTTTCGATTCAGCCGTGGTTTCAGGCCATGTCAGTTGTTGATTATCTGAAGAACATGCAATTAAAATGAAGAAAAAAAGGAGAAAAGATAATCTGTTCATCTTCGTAATGTTTTAGTTAGTAATACCTTTCAATAAGCGGATGTTCAACAATTGCCCTTCGCAGTGACTGAAAAACTTAATAAAAATGCGAACAAAATACCCGTTTATTAATTGTTCTTATTTTACATTTGAATTTGTTAAAATAACAAAAAACAGAAATCAACAATCATTAAACGGTAAATTATTGCCATGCGATTAAAAAATTCGGGTCTTATTATTTTTTTGATATTGAGTGCGGTTACAAGCGCGAATACACATTTTTCACCAGTTGACACAACACAGCAAGGTACTTTTCAGGATACCACCGCACTATCAGGCGAAATTGATGCGGTTACGGTAACTGCATTCCGGGCACCATACAATTTAAGAAACACCCCTGCCCCCATTAATTTAATTATGCCGGAACTGCTCCAGACAGGTAGCGCACTCACCCCTGTTGAAGCCCTGAACCAGGTGCCGGGCGTTTTAATGCACCACGGCACGCTTTCAACCAACCGGCTTACCATCAGAGGTATTGGTTCGCGAACGCCGTATGCCACCAATAAAATTAAAGCCTATCTTGGTGAAATCCCGCTTACCAGTGGCGATGGCGAAACAGCGCTGGAAGACCTCGAAAACTCGGCCATTCAGCGGGTGGAAATAATCAAGGGACCTTCTTCCAGTTTGTATGGTGCAGGACTGGGCGGCACGCTGCTTTTTCATCCCAAAAGCCTGAAAAACGATTTTGTACAACACCAAACCACAGTTGCCTCGTTCAATACTTATAAAAATACGCTGGAGGCAGGAACAACAACCAATAAACTCGATCTTTATGCACTGGGTTCCATTTTGAACAGCCAGGGATTCAGGGAGAACAATTCAACCAACAGGAGCAATTTTTTGCTGCATTCCAACTATTCTTTTTCTGAAAAAGTAAAATTGGGGACTTTGCTGAAATTCACAAAAATGAAAGGATACATTCCCAGTTCGCTCGACTACCCCACGTTTCAGGAACATCCTGAAAAAGCAGCCGCCAATTGGAAAGGCATTGAAGGATACGAAGCCTACACCAAAGGACAGGCGGGAATTTCGCTGACTGTTTTACCCACAGGGCAAAGTAAAATATCGCTGGCCGCTTTCGGGAGTTTCCGTGATGCCGATGAGCCGCGCCCGTTCAATCTGCTGAAAGAAAATTCAGATTACCTGGGATTGCGTGGCTACTACCAAAAAATATGGGATACCGAGGTGACTAAAACTACTTTTACATCAGGAATTGAACTGTTTCGCGAAAAATACAACTGGTCCACCTGGTCGAACGAAAACCGTGAAAATGCCCTTTCCGACAATAAAGAAAAAAGAGCTTATGAAAACCTTTTTGCACAACTGGAGCTGAATTTTAACGACAGGCTTTTCCTGTCGGCAGGAGCCAATGGTAATCTCACACGTTTCAACTATACTGATAATTTTCCGGACGATGGAGATCAATCAGGCGAGCGCTCCTACAATCCGGTTTTTTCGCCCCGAATTGGTGCCAATTACAAAGTATCAAACGTCTTTTCAATATTCGGAAATGCGAGCCATGGATTTTCCACTCCCTCGTTTGAAGAGACCTTGTTGCCCGAAGGACAAATCAACCCTGACATTAAACCGGAAAGCGGCTGGAACCTGGAGACGGGTGCCCGGGCAATCTGGAACAACCGGTTACAGGCCACGGTTAGCTATTACCGCATTTACATTAAAAACCTGCTGGTGGCCCGCCGCACCGGCGAAGATGCCTATGTGGGCGTGAATGCAGGCAAATCGCTTCATCCCGGACTGGAAGCAGAGTTGCGCTGGGAATTGTTAAATCCGGTAACCTATCCTTCACTCGTTTTGAGCGGAAATGCAACAATTGCCAGGTATCATTTTCAGGATTTTGTGGACGACGAAAATGATTACTCGGGAAACCTGCTGCCCGGAACTACACGCAATACCTGGTTGCTGGTTGCAAACTTCAGGCCCGTGGAAAATATTCATCTGAAAGCATGGCACCGTTACACCGGGGAAATGCCCGTGAATGATGCCAATTCAGATTTTACCGAGCCGTATGGATTAACCAATTTTGAAGCCGCGTTCCATAAAAATTTCGGGAGCGTGAAGATGGAATTAAAAGCCGGAGTACAAAATATTTTCGATGTTCACCATGCTGCCATGCTGGCCGTGAATGCACCTTCTTTTGGCGGCAGCCTGCCCCGCTACTACTACCCGGGAAACCCGAGACACTATTTTGTGTCGGTGCTGCTGGGGTGGCAGGGACGTTAACCGGGAATCCGTCCAGCGGCTACGGTCCACTTGATGGGTAAGTGTTGGGGGTGCTTGTTTGTTTTATGTATTTGTTTTTATACACCGAGCAGCTTGGAGCCGCTGTGCGGGAGTGATATCCGGAGGGACGCGTGGGTGCCGCTTGGCAGATGGAGAAAAAACTGTAAATTTAAATTCATTCATCAATGCTTCAACATTTGGCCTGATCTTGCGGCGCTCTTCCGGGATATTCATGATATTTCGGTTGCGCCTGTTTTGAAGGTAACCGTATTTTGTAGAATTTGGTAAACCATTGATAAAAGCTGTTGATCCCCGTTTCTATCAATGTAAAGGGTTGATAATTGAAATCCTTTTTCAGGCGTGAGGTACCGGCTTAGGTGGAGACTACATCGCCCGGTTGCATCTCCGTCATTTTCACGATTGCTTTCTTACTCATCTCAAAACAAAATTAAAAGACAACGATGGTATAGCTCCCGATTTGATATTGCTTTCTGTTTTGAATGGCCGCGAGAATCTCAGGATCGCTCATCATGTTTTTAGTTGGCAGCAGAAGTAACTTATTTGTTATCGGCTGCTTCACGATATCATCTTTATCAACTTTGATGATATCTTTTCCCAGGTAGACATCCATATTTTCAGCGCGTGGAATGTGATATACCCAATAGTCGGCAATCCGGTGCTCTTCCGATAACTCCTTAGCCTTTACACACAGGTTGTTCCATCCCAAATGGCTGTTCAGCCGGGGCATAGACCATCCGATGACAAAGACCGCCAATAAAAAACCCAGTGCCAGGGTGTTGATTGACCGGTAAGTATCTCTTTTTCCATATAAATGATAGATGATAAGAAACCCGGTGATGGTGAGTATTCCGGCTCCTGCATACACGAGCGGCGTTGACAGATAGCGCATCTCATCTGTTCCGCCCAGATAGATTACTGCAGGCAGTGCCAGTAGCAGTACAACGGCAGGTATTGCCACTGAGATGGTTATCCATCGGTTTTGCGGGTTAAATTTTTTGAGAAGCAACGCTGAGAGACAGATAACGAAGGGAATCACCGGCAGTAAATAGACTGCCAGTTTGGAGCTGATGAGAGACAGCAGTACCAGTATGGATAAAATAATTGTGGCAAAAAATTGTTCCAGCGTACTGTTTATTCTTTTTTTAAACAAGCCTGCAATAAGGAGGCCGATAGCCAACAGTGACCAGGGTGCCAGTGAATACCAGACGGAGATGGCATAATAATAAAAAGGTTCTTTATGGTGAAAGGAGTTGATGCCCCTGCCTACCGTTTGGTGGACAAGCAGATTGTTCAGGTATTCATTTCCACCTGCAATGTAAACGCCTGCAAACCAAGCAATGCAGGCTGTCAAAATAATCAGAAAGGTCTTCCATCCCCAGTAATGTGTAAAATCGGATAATTTCTTTTTGTAGATCAAAAAGGTGACGGTTGAAACAAAAGGGATCAATAAACCCAACGGCCCTTTTGAGAAGAGTGCCAGAAACACATAGACCGGAAATAGCCAACCGTCTCGTTTCCGGTCTTCGCCCCGGTACATTTTATAAAAGGTGTACAGGGATAAAACGATAAACATGGTCATGAACATGATAGTTGATATATCTTTTTTTCATCCAGCGATAGGCAAAGCAGTCAATAAACGGTCCGGATAAACGATTCCATAAATGATATTTTGATGTTCCGGCCAAACGCGGATAGTGGCGTACCAGCATCTGTTTCACCTTCCCGTTTTGCAGCAGTATCAAAGCAGGCAGAAACCGGTGCATACCGTTGAAGAAAGGAATACGTTTGGCTGCATCTGTATGCATCACCTTTAGGGGACATCCGGTATCCGAAACCCCGTCATGTGTCATCATACGCCGGTAGCCGTTTGCGATTTTCGATTGCAGATTTTTAAAAAATGAGTCTTCGCGGTTAGCCCATATACCGGTTACAATTTCGTAATCTTCAATATCCCGGAGCAACAGATTAAAATCCTCAGGGTCGGTCTGCATGTCAGCATCCATGTATCCCACATAATCGGAAAAAGTATGGTCGATACCGGCTTTCAGGGCGGCGCTTAACCCCCCGCTTTTTCGAGACGGAGATAAAAGAACGAGGGGTTACGGTCACATATTTCCTGGATTCTGCGTTGACTGTCATCTTTTGATCCGTCGTCTACAAAAAGAATGCATGCCGGGAAAACAGAATGTGGCAAAAATTGCTGTAGTTTTTCTTCTAATGTATAGAAGTTCTCTTCTTCGTTATATGCCGGTATAATAATCGTAAACCTGTAATTTACGGTACTATTTTCCTTTACATTCATTTCGATATATTAACGTGTCTGATATAGCATTGCCCGCGATTAAAATTCTTTCCTGAATTTCCTCTTTGAGTACACTTAGAGAAGTGAATTTTGGCAATTTTATAATTTATAACCAATTAAATATCAATAGCCTATTGTTACTAAAATTACCTAAAAAGGGTTTTCGGAGTGGGCTCATCTTTAAGTCTATATTGGTTTTGAAAAGCAAATGTATTCATTTTATCTTACACTTGATTTTCTCCCCGGGTATTTTTTAATATAACTACCCGGGAATCTTCATCACTCCAGCCACAAATTATTGTCGCCATCCATTCGGACACCGGTTCCCATTTTTTGGTTTTCGCGGTTCAACACCTGCCGCAGCCATTTGGCTTCTTTATCTTTGGCATAGTTCAATCTCAGCCTCCGGATTTCCATGTGAACTATTTTCAATGCTTTCAATATGCCTGTTTCCGGCTCAAATTCGGGGAAATACATCAGTGTCAGTTCACCGCGGTATTGCTCATGCCCGCTGATGCCCTCGTAATCATTGATAAAATCCCCTGCACCGTATATGATTAATTTTTCTTTGTAAACTTCTATTCCCATCGGGTGGTGCGAAGAATGTCCGTAGATAACATCCACGCCGGCTTCATCGATTAACCGGTGCGTAAATTGCCGTTGTTGTCCTGAAATAAAAATCAATGTTTCTGTGTCCGGTCATCAATTACCACCAGCCGGTATTTGTGGCCGTTCATTATCACGCGGTGGGCATCGATGTGGAGATGCTTGGTAACTATTTTATTTTGAATATAAAAATCACGAATCAGCACTAATTCCGAAAGGTTGGATCCCGAGAGTAAGTCTCTCATTTGGCAATGCTTGCAAAAGCTGTCGTTTGCGTCAAGTTTGTTGCCACGTTGAGTGCACCCCATAATTTCACAAAACTCATGCTCCAGGATATCACCTTTATCGCTTTTGGTCAGTTTCTGAAAAGCTTTGTTGAAATACTTCACTTTAAAGTCATGATCGGTCAGAAAAATAGCCTGTGGATGGTGTTCTATCAGTTGGTTAAGCAGTCCGTTGGCTTCGTCGATGCGTTCAAATTCAAGTTTCATGGCAATCAGTATTAACAGGTTCGCAAATTATGTCTAAAACAGATGCAAGGCTTCAAATAACATTCCTTTTGACAAATTGAAAGTAGCAATTTTTAACTAAAAAGGCAACGGAAAATGTTTTACAATCTAAAAATATTTTTATTTATGTTTTTATCAGCTGTTTACCGATCCAAAAACACGACGCAGCAAATCGTTCACACGTGCTGCAGGGTTTTCCCGTATCTGTTTTTCTTCCTGTTCAATTTTAAGGAACAGTCCTTCGAGAGCTTCGTTGGTCAGATACACATCCAGATTGGCTTCAACGGGTTTTAAACCAGCCACCTGGCCTACAATCGAAATGGCCACTGCGTTCCACCGATTGGTGAGTGTATTCCAGCTTTGCGCGGTAGAAACATTGCCTACCAGTTTTTTATTCAGCGAATTTTCAATTTTGGGACGGTAAAGTGC
>Ga0194138_10001595_pt1 | contig 10828 bp, 13 predicted proteins | sample TARM_MetaG_T2_14_FD_134022 | JGI IMG/M metagenome (GOLD analysis project Ga0194138, IMG submission 134022) | Freshwater microbial communities from Pennsylvania, USA, analyzing microbe dynamics in response to fracking - TARM_MetaG_T2_14 (version 2) | ecosystem: Environmental > Aquatic >...
AATATAGATTTAGAAAGCTTATACGGAAATATTAAATAGCAGTTCTTAATACTCCGCCAGAATATTGACTATCTTAATTTACATCAATCAGCTCAGATGGATTTCGTTCTGAGCTTGCCGACATTCCCACTACATCAGCTTGCTCAAATGGATTTTGTTTTGAGCTTGCCGACATTACCGCTACATCAGCTTGCTCAAATGGATTTTGTTTTGAGCTTGCCGACATTCCCACTACATCAGCTTGCTCAGATGGATTTCGTTTTGAGCTTGCCGACATTACCGCTACATCAGCTTGCTCAGATGGATTTCGTTTTGAGCTTGCCGACATTACCGCTGCATCAGCTTGCTCAGATGGATTTTGTTTTGAGCTTGCCGACATTACCGCTACATCAGCTTGCTCAACTATGAAAGTGATTGAGCGTGCTCAATCACTACCTTATTGGTACTGCTCCAATCTTTTTTACAGTGAGCAAGTCGATTTCATGCATAATTGAACGTACTCAGAAAGATTTAAATTTAAATACGTCTATTGTGCGCCTCATTGCGCGTGCTCGCAGGAATTTAATCTTGAGCACACCGATTGTGCGCCTCATTGCGCGTGCTCGCGGGAAATTTATTTTGAGCACCCTTATTATGCACCTCATTAAGCGTGCTCGCGGGAAATTTATTTTGAGCACTCTTATTATGCACCTCATTAAGCGTGCTCGCGGGAAAATCATTTTGAGCACACCGATTGCACAAATCGTTGGGGGTGTTGACCAAGATCCCCCTCCAAGTTTACCGATGATCACGCTACTTTGAAGCTATCCTAGTAGTGAGCACAAAAAAACAGGGTATTATTTTAGATGAACCCTAAAATGACCCTGTTTTCTCATTGTATAAAATAAAACGTTGCGCTTTTTGAAAAGCTTCATTCGTGAACGATCAGTCGATCATTTCGAATTTGGTTTCCAGGATGTCCTTCGTGACCGGCCCCACGACACGTTCATAGATCACGCCGTCGCTGCCGATAAAGTATGAGGTCGGCAAGGACTCCACACGGTAGAGATCGGTGATTTCATTCGGTGCATAGACGTTCGTGAAGGTCAGACCGAATTCATCGATGAATGCCGGGACGTTTTCAGGATCACTTTCAGATGAAATGACATTGACGCCCAAAACAGCGACCTCGTCCTGTTCTTCATGAAATTCCTGCAGATGCGGCATTTCTACACGACAAGGCGGACACCAGCTGGCCCAGAAGTTCAAAAAGACTTTCTTCCCTCGGTAATCCGACAGCTGTACCGTGTTGCCGTCCATATCTTCCAGCTGGAAATCATAGGCGACATTTCCGGCATTCAGTCCGAATTCCATCATAGAGCCAGTTTCGCCGGCAATGTTCTGTTCAGCGATCTCATCCATCAGTTCCTGAAGCTCTTCTTCTGACATTTCTTCTGTATCGATATCTTCATCCAGCTCATCCTGTACACTCAGTTCATTCTGGACCGATGCCTGTTCCATGACTTCCTGTTCGCGGTTCAATCCTGTGACAAAGTCAAAGACGACGTAAACGAGCATGAGGGCAATGACAGCCCATAAACCTTTTTTTACCATGTCAACACTCCTATCCTAGCAGCTCAAAAGGCGTACCTTCGAGCCATTGTGCGATCCATTCTGATAAGACTTCCAGCGTTCCTGTGAAAAGCAGGAGGCCCATAACAATCATGAGTATACCTCCGACCTTCATCCACTTCTGGCTGTGTTTCATGATGTTGTCCATCTTGCCGAGGAAGAAGGAGACCAACAGGAACGGTAGAGCAAAGCCTAATATATATAGCGTTAAATAGAGGGCAGGCGGCGAACCGGTCGACACACCGATCAGCAGGATCGATGAGAAGATCGGGCCGATACACGGCGTCCAGCCTGCCGCGAAGCCTAAGCCGATGAAAAAGCTTGAAAAGTAACTGGTCGTGCGGTTTCCCGCTATCCTGCGTGTATCTTTCAGGAGAGCCGGGATATGGAGCCATTCAGCTGTGACCAGTCCCATAACGATAATCAAAATTCCCGCGATGCGCTGCAGCAGAAGACTCGTCGATCCAGTCATCAGCTGACTGAAAAAGCTTCCTAAATAACTGATGCTCAACCCCAGACTGACATAAACGACTGATACGCCGATAAGGAACAGGACTGAGTGCAGCATGACCGTTTTTTTGAACGCAGCCGACTGATTCTCTTTCACTTCTTTCACACTCTTACCGGTAATATAAGATAAATATAAAGGCAGCAGCGGAAGTGTGCAGGGCGAAAAGAAAGACAAGGCGCCCGCGCCGAATGCCAAGAGTGCAGTTAGTTCTGTTTCGATGGTAAGACCCCCTTTTTATAACCCAAGAGCAGTCCGCCGAACACTAAAAAGAGTGACAGGATCGCCAGGGGTGTGAAGACAAAATTGAAATAAATGACCGAACGTGTGCCCATGATCAAAAGATGCAGGGCGCCGACTCCTAAAACGATCCAGACGGGCGGTACTTTTTGAGTAAGGTTCGTAAAGGTTAAAAGAGCCAGCAGACTCACGAATAGGACGATGAGCAGCAAGACACTCATCGATGCATAGCGGTAATACATGTAGGCATGATTCGCCAAGCCGACCGTTGTGACCAGTTTCGCCGCACTTTTAGCTTTTTCTTTATTTTTCCATAATTTTTCGCCGTATAAATAACTTCCGTAAACGAGCAGTCCCAGCGAAGCGATCCAGACGACGTTCGATGAAAACAGCAGGATCCGGTAAGGGACCTGAATGATCTCGCTGATATTTAAGACCGCATTGATACCGAACAGTGCGACAGCAAAGTAAAAGACAGCATCCATGAAAACCGACACGACACTTTTCTTCACGCTGGCTGACTCATCCGTCAAACCGTACCATAGCACTATACCGACAAGCAGCGACACGATCGCATTGAACATCGGGTTGGAAAGGATAGTTTCCACGTACATTCTCCTGACTTATATACCACAACGGGTAAAGAATAGATAAATAGCTTGATTTCAAGCCATTCACATTAATAACTATGTATATTCAAGGTTAAACTTTATTCTTTTAACCTATTTATACCCCTAGGGGCTTACTTCTACTAGCTTACACAACTTTTATCCTTGAGTCAACTCTCTCAGCTGATGGAAAGTGTGATCTTTTTAAGACCTCTAAACATTAAAGGACGAGAGGCACCAAAAAAAGCACCCTGCCTGAGCAGAATGCTTTTCCTTAAATATTAAGCTGTTTTTACGCGCTTCACTTCCTGGCGTTTCCGGCTTCCGCGCAGGCGGTACTTCAAGAGACGCATCCCGTTGAAGATGACGACCAGGATACTGCCTTCATGGACCAGCATGCCGATAGACATGTTCATCCAGTCGCTGAAAAAGACACTTGCCAGCAGAACGAGAACGACGCCCACCGCAATAACGATATTCTGGATCATGTTGTTCGCCGTGGTTTTCACTAAACCTAGTGCGTGCGGCAGACGGCTGAAGTCCGAATTCATCAGGACCACGTCAGAGGTTTCGATAGCGACATCTGTCCCGCTTCCCATGGCGATACCGATATCTGCCAAGGCTAAGGACGGGCTGTCGTTTACCCCGTCACCGACGAAAGCAACGATCTGCCCTTCTTTCTGAAGTTTTTCGATGTGTGCCGACTTGTCTTCAGGGAGCATATGACCGTGAGCTTCTGTCAGTCCCAGTTCGCTGGCAACGACATCAACAGTCCCCTGGTTGTCACCGGAAAGAACGACCAGATTTTTCACACCCAAGTCCTTCAGTTTCTTGAGATCGTGTTTCACCCCTGGTCTGACCTGATCCCTGATCCCCATCAAAACGCGCAGTTCTCCGTCAACGGCGGTCAGGACTAGTGAATTCCCGCTTGATTCTGCTTCTTCTACGTCCAGTTTAGCTTTTTCACTGAGTTCGATGCCCTCTTTATCCATTAAAGCCACATTACCGACAGCCACGCGGTGACCGTCGACCTGAGCCACGATCCCGCCGCCCTTGACGACCTCTGTTTCCTCTACCGGATAAATCTTGGCCGCTTTCGTTTCTTCAAGGATCGCTTTAGCCAGCGGATGGTCTGATTCTTTTTCCACACTGGCAAGATAGTTCAGGGCTTCGTCTGAACCTTCGCCATAGCCCGCTTGTCTGGCCACGCTCGGATTGCCGACAGTCAACGTCCCAGTCTTATCGAAGACGATCGTGTCTACTCGGCTGAAGTCATGGATCACTTCGCTCCCTTTTAAAAGAACCCCGTGACGGGCGCCATTACCGATCCCGGCCACGTTTGAGACCGGCACACCGATAACGAGGGCCCCTGGACAGCCTAAAACCAGGATGGTGATCGCCAGTTCGATATCCTGACTGATCAGCCAGACTACAAAGGACAAGAGCAAAACGGCAGGTGTATAGTACTTTGAGAACTTATCGATAAAGCGTTCCGCTTCTGACTTAGAGTCCTGTGCTTCTTCCACCAGTTCGATGATTTTCCCAAAAGTCGTTTCTTCTCCGACTCGGTCTGCACGGACTTGGATCGTTCCATTTTCAAGGATCGTTCCGGCATAAACACCTGAATCTTTCGATTTAGTGACCGGCACGGATTCTCCGGTAATACTCGCTTCGTTGATATAGCCGTCGCCTGACAGGACCGTTCCGTCAACGGGTACTTTGGCCCCGGTTTTAACGAGCAGGATATCCCCTTCGTCGACTTCATCGATGTCCACTTCTTCAAATTCACCGGAGTCTGTCTGGACGAGTGCGATTTCCGGTGCCATTTCAGTAAGCTCTTTGATGGCCGAACGCGTCTGATTCAGGGTCCGCTGTTCGAGGTAATGCCCGAACAGGAAGAGGAAAGTAACGATAGCTGATTCTTCAAAGTTCTGAATAAAGAAAGCCCCGATGACCGCAATGGTGACCAGCACATCGATACTCACGACTTTTACCTTCAGTGCCTGATAGGCTTGGATCGCGATCGGAGCGATCCCGATAATTGACGCGATGATCAGTGCCCACTCCAGGACAGCCACGTTCCCCAGCGCGAACCGGCTGAAGTAGCCGACGACGATGAGTATCCCGCTTAATAAGGTGATCAGTTTCTTTTGACTCAATATTACTTTCTGCATGATGATTCCTCCTATTTTCTTGTTTGTTTCCTTTAATGTTAAGTTAAGTATACGGGGTTCATTCGGACTTGGAATTGACAGCTGTCAAGTTCATTCATTTTTATGGTTTTCAGGACGTTTGACGACGAAACAGCACTCTGATCACTGAATACATGCGACTTTTTTAATGCGGTGTCAGATTTGAATCTTTTTTTCGGGATTTTGCGCTGCGTTCGGTGGTTACGTTTATGATACTGCCAGCTAAGTGTCTAATGTGCTCTTATTCGGTCGTTAGGATGCTTATGGATGTTTCTACTTGCCGAATTTCAGCCCTATTCGGTAAGTACGTTTAAAATTACATCCGCTAAGTGTCGATCTTGCCTCTCTTCGGTACTTAGGATGCGCACGCACATTTCTACTTGTCGAACCTCGACCTTATTCGGCTATTAGGCTCTTAATATCTCTACCTAAGTACCCAACATGCTAAAATTCGGTACTTAGGAGACTTCAACACATTTCTACTTGTCGAACACAAGTAAAACCTATCGCTGCAGCTCAAGCTCTTCTATCAACGTGACAAATACTCACTTCGATCTTTCTATTGAATGAAAAGACGCGCTGCCCGGCGCATCTTGATCTCTTTTATAAACCATCAAAAAATCCGCCTAGAAAGTTCTTTCACTTTCCGGGCGGATCGTTGGTTTTTTATTTATAACTAAAAAGGTCAAGCGTAGTAGGCTTCGTCCGCCTCTGACAGCATGTCATACACTGCTTTATATGTCTCACAGGCATCCCCAGGCAAGGCATACTGGCTCGTCACCTCACGCAGTTCAGTGAATTCATCATTGAGGTCAGGCTTGTCTGAGCCACTGTCTTTCACTTTTTCATTCATCGTCTGGAACAGTTCATGCACTCTGAAGACTTCCGGATGATTCTTCCCGTGCGCACGAGTCAGGGGCAGGGTATAAATCTCAAGTGTTGGAAAATGTTCTTTTACTACGGCATCGAATTCTGTCATTCTTTTTCCTTCTTTCTAAAGTTTGTAAGTGATTAAGCTGCTTTAACCGTTGATTTGAGGACAGGATAACCTAAATCCTCTATAGCTTTTTCGATTTCTTCTATTGAGATCTTCTCGGGGTCAAAGGCTGTTTTCGCTTTGCTTGAGTTAAATAGGACTTTGACACTATCTTTATCGATCCCATCCAGACCTTTCAGCGCATTTTCTATTTTCTGCAGACAGCTCGGGCACGACAGTGTTTCCAATTTTAAAATTGCTTTTTCCATTATTACTCTCTCCTTTTGTATTATCTATCGGTTTGTCTCTCCCTCTTACACTCATAGTATAAGTCATACTAGATGAGTTAGAATTGACGCACGTCAAGTTTGTTAGAATGACTGCGAAAGGTTTATTTTTCAGTCTTTTCAACTCCAGCAGTCTTCTTTCTTTTCCCGCTTACAACCATAGTATAAGACATGACAGCAGAGTAGAAATTGATGCTTGTCAATTTTATAGAAATAAATGTCCTCTTGATGTCACTTCTCTACCCCATTCTAGCTATCTACCAGTCTCCTATTTCCTGCACTAACTGACCGAAAAGCAGAATGACAGTTATCTTTTTGAATCCCGGAAGAATAATCATATCCGTAAAAAAGAATCCCTTAGGTCCAGATAAATATCTGACAGTAAGGGATTCTAGCCTGTTTATTCTTTTCATTATTTTACATGTTTATAGAAATAATAAATTGTCCTCATCCAGTATTTTGATTTTTGATGAGCTGATTCGTTTGATCAAATTCAGTTCTTCCAGTTCTTTCAGCTTACGACTCACTGTTTCCGGTGTGGTCCCGATATAGGAAGCTAAATCTTTTTTCGTTAAAGGAAGCGTCACGATATTCGACTCATTGTCCGGTCCAAGCAAATCGGCCAGATAAAGGGCCAGGCGCTGTTCTGTCGATTCTGTAGTAAATCGCGTGGCCTGCTGTTCACTCTGATCAACGCGGGTCGAAAGTTCCTGAAGTATTTTGAGCGAGATGGAAGGATACTTGACAAGCAAATCCTGTAAAGCTGAGCGAGTGATTTGACAGACAGACGTCGGCTCCATGGCTTCTGCATAGTTCTCATGCACTTTCTCATTGAATAAAGCAAGTTCTCCCGTAAACTCACCGGGTCGGAGCACTCGGACAAGCTGTTCTTTGCCGGATTCTGCCAACCGGTAAATACGCAGACTTCCTTTATTGACGATCGTCAGGACATCCGATTTGTCACCGGCGCGATAAACCAGTTCCCCTTTTTCAAATGATTGGGACTGGACAGTCTCCATTATTTCATCCATCTGTTCTGCATCCAGATGATTGAAAATCGGGACAAGTGAAACACAGCCTTTATGCGAAATACTGCAGTTATGATTATGATTCGTGTTAGTCATTTTATTTATCCTTTCTAAAAAGACATTCTTTCTTTTTCTTTACGTTTCAAATACTCACTGTTTATCTATGTTAAACTTACTATACCATAGACACATTTACATGAATTGATTTACATCAAGTTATCATCATTAATCTGGAGGAACATCATGGATATTTCTATACTATTGCTGATCATTGGAGCCGTTTTTCTAGGCTCATTAATGCGCTCCACTTTCGGTTTTGGGGATTCGGTCGTAAGCATGCCTCTTCTGGCATTACTGCCTATCCCTTTTTCCACGGCCGTTTCGCTGGTTGGTTTGGTTGGCTGTACAGTTGCCCTTATCTCTATCTTTTCAGGCTGGAAAAATCTCGATAGTGCCGTTCTTGCCAAGCTTTCCCTGTCGACCTTGCTAGGTATCCCTTTCGGCCTGCTTCTCGTCCGTTTTGCAGAAAAACGATGGATCAGCCTGATCCTTGGTATCCTGCTTATCCTTTATTCCATTTATTCAGTTGTCGGATCTAAAAGACGTCAAAAATCTATTGAAAAAAGGTTTAAAAATACAAAATACGGGCTTCCTTTCGGCTTCTTTTCAGGGATGCTAGGGAGTGCCTACAATATGAATGGGATCCCGATCGTCCTTTACGGCACAATGAGTAACTGGCCTCCTAGAACTTTTAAAGATACGCTGCAAAGTCATTTCCTCTTTTCAAGCATATTTATCGTACTCAGTCACTTCCTGAGTGGTTTCTGGACAAAGGAATTAGGCACCTACTTTCTATCCTCGATCCCCGCTGTCATAGCGGCCATATTACTCGGAAATTACATCTATGCCAGAATAAACGTCAATAAGTTTAAACAGTACGTTCTATTCTTCATCTTTCTCCTTGGCGTATTTACGCTAATTGATTTCCTTTGAGGCTAGCATTCTTTACCAACATAAAAAAGAAGCTCTCACTTTTTAAAGCGGGAGCTTCTTTTATTATTATTCTTTCCTATCAGTCTTCGTTTGGATCGTTTTCTGCATCTTCGTGTGTTGGATGAACGGTTCCTGGAAGATGGTCAGGACCTGCATAAATCGTATATAATTTAAGCGGCTTGTCACCAGTGTTTTCGATATTGTGCCACATGTCAGCAGGGACGAACACGACATCATCGTCGCCGACTTTTTCTTCAACGTTCAAGTTGTCTTCTGAAGGGCCCATCTTGCAAACCCCTTCACCCTCTTCGATACGTATGAACTGATCGATGCCCTCGTGGACTTCAAGACCGATATCGTCACCAGGTTTGATAGCCATAACTGTTGTCTGTAGCTTTTCACCTGTCCAGATCGTCGTACGGTAATTGTCATTACCCAATGTTGCATCTTCTATATTAATGATATACGGCTTTTTGCCGTGGTCTTTGTAATCTATTTCCATTTTTTTCTTTTCCTCCTTGTAATTTGTACTCGTTATAATGTAATAATAACACACCAGCATTCCATATCAAGCGATACGCTCACGACTCAGTAAACGTTGATTTAAAGGCATTTTTCCAACGTTCTTAACAACAATTAAATTGTAATCAATACAAATTGAGCCGATTTAGCCGGTATGTTTCCTTGTCCATATATTTAGTATACGCTTACTTAAGAGGCTGAAAAATTGATTTATATCAATTTTTCTTATTTTTTTGGATTATTTTATAATGATTATAAATAATACGCTTTGATGATCGTCTATTTAAGCCTAAAGGTCGTATAACGGTAGTCATCACAGTAGATGATTTCGAGTCCTGTTTTTTCTGCCACGACCTGCATGGCTTCGGGGGTAAATAATGAGATATGCGTAAAGTCTCGGATATAGTGCCAGCCCCAGAGCTTCTCTTCACCTTTCGGATGAAAAAGCGTCATAACGGCTAAAATCGAATCTTTTTTCATCAATGTCTTCAGCTCTTTGAAAGTCTCGAGCGGATCAGGGATGTGCTCCATCACTTCTGTCGTCGTAATCAGGTCATAAGTCTGATTCTGATAGTCCGTATCTGGTTCATAGAATAAATCATATATCGTCACATCATAATCATAGTCCCGCTCTAGGAGCTGAGCCAGGACCGGACTTGGACCACTTCCGAAATCAAATGCCTTTCTTCCATCATTGGCATAAGGAAAAACCGCAGCCTGCAGGAAATTTTCAAAGAAAGCCACATAGCGGGGGTCATCTATTGAATTTTCATGCTGTTCATACTGTTTGAATTCCTTGTTTGAAGTTAAGTGAAATTCGGGGTCCTTAAAAATGAAGTGACAGTTCACGCATTCGTGAAAGACCTGTCCATTGCTTGGATGTTCTAGCCTGTGAGTATCGTGCTGACAGATTCTACATTGCATGTTAACAATCCTTTCTTTCTTCACATTTTATCCTATCACATTTTTGTGAAACTTTCTTAAATCGATTATTATTGCCTATCAGTTATGGTATGATAATGAAGACGAAAAACTTTAATGATTTGGAAGGAGATACAATGTCTGTGATTGTATTAGCAGGAATGATCGGAGCCGGAAAAAGCACGTATACCACTTTGATCTCAAACGAATTAAGAAGCACGGCTTTTTACGAACATGTTGATGATAACTCGATACTAGAAAAATTTTACGACGACCCGAGACGCTGGGCGTTTTCACTACAAATATTCTTCTTGAATACACGTTTTAGAAGTATCAAGGAAGCGTTGGTACATAGACACAACGTCTTAGACCGTTCGATCTATGAAGATGCGCTGTTTACGCGTATCAACTATGAGCAGGGCAACATGAGTGAAGCCGAAATGACTTTATACACCGACTTGCTCGATAACATGATGGAAGAAATCGACGGGATGCCTAAAAAAGGTCCGGATCTACTGATCTACCTTAGAGGTTCGCTGGACACGCACCTTGAGCGCATCAAAAAACGCGGCCGTCCGTTTGAACAAGTCGAGGGCAACCCAGAGCTGATGAATTATTATGAACGTCTGCATGGGCGTTATGACGACTGGTTCGCTGACTACGATAAGAGCCCGACTTTGGTCATCGATATCGATGAAATCAACCTTGAGCGCGAAGGTGACAAGGCTTTGGTCATGCACAAAGTCAAACAGGCATTGAAGCAACAGCAGCACGCTTAAACGAAAAAAAGCTTCTCGGATCAGCGGGAAGCTTTTTTAGTATCTATATAAATCCTGGAGGAATGATGATGGTTCAAACCCTATACTATTCACTGATCAAGCAGGACGACTGGTCCTTTTATATCGTCCATTCAGAACAGGGGCTCTGTTTTGTCGGTTCCAG
>Ga0194138_10001597_pt1 | contig 10815 bp, 10 predicted proteins | sample TARM_MetaG_T2_14_FD_134022 | JGI IMG/M metagenome (GOLD analysis project Ga0194138, IMG submission 134022) | Freshwater microbial communities from Pennsylvania, USA, analyzing microbe dynamics in response to fracking - TARM_MetaG_T2_14 (version 2) | ecosystem: Environmental > Aquatic >...
AGCATTTTCTGCAGAGGAGTTAAAAATCAATTCACAGCAATCATCAACCGCTATAGATGATGTTGCAAGAACCATAAGTGAAATTGCACAGTGTTCATTAGACCAGACTCAGAATGCAGTCGAAAGTTCTGATAAAATGAAGGAATTAGGCGAAACAAAATTAGAAGATATCGAAAACTTAGTACAGATGACTACAGCTACCAATGAGGTAGGAAAACTGGCAGACGAAGGGTTAGAGGTAATTACAATCCTATCCAAGATAACTGAGGAGTCTAACGAGGCAAATAAAAGTGTTCATTTCAATGTAAGCAAGTCAAATGAAAGTTCAAAAAAAATAGAAGAAGCGAGTAAACTTATTACTGAAATAGCTAATAAAACAAATCTTCTTGCTTTAAATGCTGCTATAGAGGCAGCAAGGGCAGGTGAACATGGTAGGGGGTTTGCTGTAGTTGCAGAGGAGATAAGAAAGCTAGCAGAACAGTCCAAAGAATCTACAAAAATTATTGGAGAAATCGTTAATAATTTACGTGTTGATAATTTAGAAGTAGTAAAAACTATGGAAAATTTAATAAGTATATCTAAAGAACAGGTTGGCAGTGTTAAGTTAACAGAAAATAAATATATTGAGATTGCTCAAGCTATAAAAACGGCAGAAAGAAAAGTAGTAAATCTAAATGAGTCAAGTGCTAAAATTGCGGAAATGAGAGAAGAGGTCGAGGATAGAATACAAAGGTTAGCTGCAATCACTGAGGAGAATTCATCAAATATAAAACAAGTATCTGAATCAATGGAGGAACAAGCAGCCTCTATAGAGGAAATAACAACTGCCAGCGAAAGCTTAGATACACTGGCACAACATTTACAAAAATTAGTAAGTAAGTTTAAATTATAAAAAAACATATTTCTACATAACATAAACTTAACAATTCATTAACACTTACATAACCTAGTCCATATGTTTTAATTGTATATTAGTATATGTAAGATAAGTTTATTGAAAAAAATTAAAAATTTATAGGGGGCTTACAAATGTTAAAAAAACTATTAGTACTAATGTTAGTAGCGATACTAGCTATTTCGGCGGTAGGATGTAGTAGCGAAACTGATGAGAAAACAAAAGGAAACACAGATGAAAACACTAGTACTGAGTTAAGTGGAAAAGTAATTGTTGATGGATCTGGTACAGTATATCCTTTAATGGCACATATTGCTGAGGATTATATGACTGATGAACAATCAGGAGTAAGTGTTCAGGTTGGACGTGCAGGTTCAAGTGCTGGTTTTAAAAAGTTTATTCCAGGCGAATTAGATTTTGCTGATGCATCAAGAAAGATTAAGGATGAAGAAGTGGCACAGCTTCAAGAAAAAGGTTTAGAGTTAGGAACAGATGTACTAGAATTTAAACTTGCGCTTGATGGATTAACAATGGTTATCAATAAGGATAATGATTGGGCAAAAGAAATGACTAAAGAAGAAATTGTTAACATGTACCTATCAGGTAAACATAAAGCAGATGATAAAGTACTTTGGTCAGACGTAAGAGCAGATTGGCCAGCAGAAGAAATTAAATTCTATGGACCAAACGAGAATCATGGAACATATGAGTTTTTCTATGAAAACATTCTTGGTAAAGAGGAAATGGTAAAAACAGCAAACTTACAACAAGAATATTCTACACTAGTGGATTTAGTTGCAAATGATAAAAATGCAATTGCATTCTTTGGATATGGATATTATGAAAACAATAAAGATAAAATTAAAGCAGTGCACGTTGATTTTGGGAATGGTCCTGTTGAGCCTACATTAGAGACAATTGGAGAAGACCTACCGTATGCAGGATTCACTAGACCAGTATTCACATATCTAAACGCTAATTATGCAAAAGAAAAGCCTCAAGTACTAGACTATGCTAAATATGTAGTATCTCCAGAAGGAGCTCAAAGACTAGCAGGAGAAAATGGGTTCGCACCATTACCAGAAGCACAATACAAGGAATATTTAAGTCAATTAGACGCAATCAAGTAATTTCATTAGATTACCCAAGTAATATAGCTAAGATGGGAAGATTATACTTCTCATCTTATTGCTATTTATAATTAATTGTACAATTTTTCCATAAACAATGGTTTTAGATTGTATAGTGTAGAGAGGGGACGGCCATTTTGGACAAAAGCATAAATATCAGAGATAAAGTTAAGAAAAACATTGAAAATAATAAAAAATGGAAGATAGAAAAGGTTATGCCTAATATTTTCTTTATGACAGCCTTAATTTCTATATTAACAACTATAGGCATAGTATTCACTCTAGTGGCGGACGCATATAAATTTTTCGCTAAAGTTCCTTTAAGTGAGGTGTTTAGTACAAAACTTGCTCCTTTAGGGGCCAACCCCTCATTTGGAATTTTACCTTTAATAAACGGAACTATTATAATTTCGACTATAGCTATGGCCGTGGCAGTGCCCATAGGATTAACTGCTGCAATTTATTTAAGTGAATATGCCTCAGAAAAAAGGAGAAAAACTCTAAAACCAATGATGGAAGTCCTAGCGGGGATTCCTACAATTGTATATGGTTTTTTCGCTTATTCATTTGTAACCCCCCTATTAATGAATATAGTTCCAGGCCTAGAAGCTAAAAATGCCCTAAGTCCTGGGATAGTAATGGGTATAATGATTATACCCTTAGTTGCATCCCTTTCAGAAGATGCAATGAGCTCTGTACCAAATGCCATGAGAGAAGGGGCATTAGCGCTTGGATCGACAAAACTTGAGGTTACATTTAAAGTAGTAATACCAGCAGCAATTTCAGGTATTATTGCGTCATTTGTACTAGGGGTTTCCCGTGCAATTGGTGAAACTATGATCGTAGTAATAGCAAGTGGTAGTTCAAAGAATTTAACATTTGACATAACTCAATCAATGCAAACAATGACCGCATATATTGTTGAGTTTACAAGTGGAGATGCGGGTAGTGGTACTCTAGGTTACTACAGTCTATATGCAGTTGGATTAATACTATTTATTTTTACACTTTTAATGAACTTACTTGCGCAATATATCTCTCGAAGATATAGAGAGGAGTATTAATAATGAAAATAATTAATGATTCTAATAATACAGAAGGCATTTATGATAGAAAAGCTCTTCAGAAAAGAATTAGAAACCGTGTTTTTTATGATAAGTTGGCAAATATAGTTTTTCTACTATCTACATTATTTGCTTTATTAGTTCTAACAATTCTAATTACAAGAATATGGAGACAAGGTATTGGTTGGTTAAGCATTGATTTTCTAAAGGGAAATTTATCGATTTTTCCTGAAAAAGCAGGAATATATGGCATAATAATCGGGTCGGTTCGGTTAATGTCAGTTGTTGGGCCAGTAACAATATTATTAGGGGTTTCGACAGCTATATATTTAGAGGAATATGCAGGAAAAGGGAAGATTCAGTCATTTATATCTACCACTATCTCTAATCTAGCAGGGGTACCATCAGTAATATTTGGTCTATTAGGTCTAACCGTGTTTGCAAGGTTACTTAACTTAGGTTCTAGTATACTTGCTGGGGGGCTAACTATGTCATTACTAGTACTACCAATTGTAGTAGTAGCAAGTAGAGAGGCTATACGGGCAGTTCCTAGTTTTTTAAGGGATGCTTCCTATGCAATGGGGGCTTCTAAGTGGACAACAATAAGAACTGTTATTTTACCAGTGGCACTGCCAGGGATTCTTACAGGTTCAATATTGGCTCTTTCTCGAGCAATTGGCGAAACTGCTCCTTTAGTAGTTCTTGGGGTACCTACACTGATTTTAGCAGTACCAACAAGTATAATGGACGATTTTTCAGCTTTACCAATTCAGATTTATTATTGGACCCTTGATACGGTCCTTACACCAGAGTATGCAAATTTAGCTGCAGCAACTATAATAGTTTTACTAGTTATTTTATTTTTAATGAACTCAATTGCAATTATAATTAGAAATAAGTTTCAAAAACGATATTGATAAGGGAGGACTTTACTTTGGAAAATCAAAGGAATATAGATAGTACTGATAAGAATATAATATACGATATAAAAGATTTAAACCTTTGGTATGGCAATGATCAGGCATTAAAGAATATCAACTTTAAAATCCAAGAGAATGACGTAACTGCAATAATTGGGCCATCTGGATGTGGTAAATCCACCTTTATAAAAACCCTAAACCGAATGATTGAGATTATTCCATCTGTAAAAATAGAAGGAGAAATTCTTTATCGAGGTACAAATATTTTTGATAAATCAGTGGGGGTAGAAGAATTAAGGACAAGAGTTGGAATGGTATTTCAGAAACCAAACCCATTTCCTAAATCAATTTTTGAAAATGTTGTATATGGACCCAAAATTCATGGTATACGAGATAAAAAGCTTTTAATGGAAATTGCAGAAACAAGCTTAAAAAGTGCCGCTCTATGGCATGAGGTTAAGGATCGTTTGAATGATAATGCCTATGGTTTGTCAGGGGGACAACAACAAAGGCTATGTATTGCTAGATGTTTGGCAATTCAACCGGATGTATTACTAATGGATGAGCCTACATCTGCATTAGACCCTATTGCAACGACAAGAATTGAAGAGTTAATTGAAGAGTTAAAGTCCAGCTATACAATAGCTATAGTAACACACTCAATGCATCAAGCGGGGCGTATTTCTGATAAGACAGCATTTTTCTTATCAGGAGAGGTAGTTGAAATTGGAGATACACCTACTATTTTTTCAAATCCTAGGGATAAAAGAACTGAAGATTATATAACAGGTAGATTTGGTTGATGAAAGAGAGGGTATATAATGAGAAATAACTATCTACAGAAGTTAAAGGAATTAAATATTTTAGTATTAAAGATGGGTGCAATGGTACAGAATATTATTGAGGTATCAGTTCAGGCATTGGCTAAGCAGGATTTAGAAATGGCAGCGAAGGTGTACTCATTAGATGATGAAATAGATGAATTAGAGCTAAAAATTGAGCAGGAATGTATGATGCTCCTAGCACTTCAGCAGCCTATGGCAAAGGATTTAAGAGTTGTAGGAACAATTATGAAGATAATAACTGATTTAGAGCGTATGGGAGATCATGCTGTAAATATTGCTAAGATTACTCTAACCATTGGAAATGAGTCACTTATTAAACCACTTGTTGATATTCCACGAATGGCAAAATTATCAGAGGATATGGTTAGTAAAAGTCTAGATGCTTTTGTAAAGGAAGATATAAATTTAGCAGAAGAAGTGGGTCGGGATGATGAGGCAGTTGATCAGATATATGACGAAATATATGCTGAATTAATTAGAGCTATGATTAAAAACCCTGAAATCATTAGACAAGCAAGCTATTTGTTATTTGTTGGAAGATACTTAGAGCGTATAGCAGACCATGCAACTAATATTGGAGAAAGAGTAATATATATGGTAACAGGAGAGAGAGTAGAGATTAATTAATTAATAAAGAAATAGGTTGATGTTCACTGAAACCTATTTCTTTATTTTTGTAGTTTTGTTATATAGTTTTGTTATATATAAAATGATATTAGTCTTTTTTTAACTTAGCAGAAAGACGATTACCAAGGCTTTGAACACTCTGTACAAGAATAATAAGGATTACCACAGTTACATGCATTACGTCTGGGAGGTATCTCAGGTGACCATATCTAAAGGCTAAATCTCCAAGTCCCCCTGCACCTACTATCCCTGCCATGGCAGTAGCACCGATTAGTCCTATTATAGCTATTGTCATGCCTAGCACTATAGAAGGCCTTGCTTCTCGGATTAGAACATGCCAAATGATGTCTTTAGGCTTTATTCCCATAGAAGTATAGGCTTCAATTACACCACTATCAACTTCAAGAAGTGCATTTTCCATTAATCTAGATACATACGGGGAGGTATATATAACTAAAGGAACAAGAACACCCTTTACTCCTATGGAAGTGCCTACTAAAAATTTAGTTAATGGCAATAAATAAAATAGCAAGATTATAAAAGGTACTGAACGAATCATATTAATAATCGAGTTTAGTGTGAAATAAATATATTTATTCTCATAGGCTTTTCCTGGTCTTGTTAAAATTAATATAACTCCTAAAGGAAGGCCGATGGCTAGGGAAATAGATATAGTAATCAAAACCATCTGAAAGGTTTGACCTGTTGCTTTTAAAATAACTGGGCCCCAACGATCCAAAAAACTAATTATATTGGATAACATCTTTAGACTCAACCCCTTCCACAAAAACCCCTTGTTCTTTCATATAAGCTAGAGACTCATTAATATTAGCTTCATCACCCTGTAAAGAAACAATGATTTTTCCAAAGGGACCTTTCTTTAGTTGAATAATGTGCCCTGATAATATGTTAGGAAAAACATTAAACTTACTTGATAAATTTGCTAATAGCGGTTTATTAGCTGAACTACCAACAAAGGATAGGGACACAATAGGTCCCGTCCCTCTAATAGAATCTAATACAGAAGGAGAAATTTGTTTGGGAAAAAGACTATTAACAAACTTCTTTGTGGTTGGGTGTTTAGGATGGGAGTAAATGTCTAATACATTGCCTTGCTCCACCACTTTACCACTATCCATAACCGCAACCTTATCACATATCTTCTGAACTACAGACATTTCATGGGTAATAAGTAATATAGTAATACCAAACTCTTTATTTATTTTTAATAGAAGTTCTAAAATTGATTCCGTTGTCTCCGGGTCCAAGGCACTGGTTGCCTCATCACTTAGTATTATTTCTGGCTCATGGGCTAAGGTTCTTGCAATAGCTACCCTTTGCTTTTGACCTCCAGATAATTGGCTAGGGTAAGCGAATTTCTTATCCTCCAGACCGACAATAGATAGGTAATTATCAACTCTAGAATCAATGTCTGATTTAGAAAAACCACTTAATTTTAAAGGCAGAGCAATATTTTCATAAACTGTTGCTGTTTTTAATAAGTTAAACCCCTGAAAAATCATGCCGATTTTTTTTCTAGCTTCCCTTAAGTCCTTATCAGAAAGGGTTGTAAGATCTATCCCATTAACAATGACCTGCCCTTTGTCTGGTTTTTCTAGTAAATTAACGCAACGGATTAAACTACTCTTTCCTGCCCCACTATATCCAACAATACCAAAGATTTCTCCCTTTGATATATTTAAAGAAACATCATTTACTGCATCTAAAGAGCTAGTTTTAGTTCTATAGGTTTTAAATATATTTTTCAATGTAATCAATTTTTTCACCTCTTTTATTTTTACCAGCCAGGAATAATAGAACCCTGGAATCTATCTACGATAAATTGTCTTACTTCCTCAGATTGATATATGGTTACTAATTTATCTAATACAACATCGTCTTTATTTTCAGTTCGTACAGCTATTACATTAACCCACGGTGCATCACTAGGTTCTAAGAAGATTGAGTCTTCTGTAGGTACATAACTATGTTCAATTGCGTAGTTAGCATTTATTGCAGCAGCGTCTACTTCACCTAATTGTCTCGGAAGTTGAGATGCTTCAAGTTCAACGAAATTTAAGTTTAGAGGGTTTTCTACAATATCAAGTACAGTTGCTTCGACACCTACATTGTCTGCTAGTTTTATTAAGTTTGCAGATTCAAATAGAATTAGTGCTCTTGCTCCATTTGTAGGATCGTTAGGTAAAGCAACGCTATCACCTTCTTTTAGGTCGCTTAAACTAGTTAGATCCTTCGAGTAAATACCCATAGGGAAATTTACTGTATTTGCAATTTCAATCAAATCTAAGCTACGTTCACTTTTGAAATTATCTAAATAAGGTTTATGTTGAAAACTATTTATATCAAGGTCGCCTTCTGCCAATGCAATATTTGGTAAAACATAGTCAGTAAAAACTTTAATATCTATAGCTAAACCATCTCTAGCAGCAATTTCTTTTACTTTTTCCATAATTTCCTCATGAGGCCCAGCAGTTACCCCTATAACTAAAGAAGTTTCACTTAATGGTGTATGCTCTTGAGTAACAGGTTCTGAGCAAGCGGTTAGAGATAAAATAGCAAATAAAGCTAATAATAGAATTAATGTTTTTTTCATTTAAATCATCCTCTCTTTTTTAAGTTTTAATTTAATTTCTTTTTACAAAGCTTTCGAGTCTTAGTATAGCATTTATAATATCTTCTTCAGAAAAGCTTTCATTCATAAAATGGATTGTTTCTTCAGGGACTAAGGTAGCATAAGCTATGGTGGCTAAGGTGTCCCGATCATTAATATCTAATCCAAGCAAACTAAATGAATAGGGGAGGCTAAGCTCTTTATAGAATGGAATCAAAGCTCCTATTTCATCAAATTTATTTTCTAGGGATAGTTGGACTAGTACACCATAGGCAACCTTTTCTCCATGGAGAAGGTTATGGGTTTCATTAAACTTAGTTAGGGCATTGTGTATTGAATGGGCTGCAGCAACTCTGCCGAATTCATCTCCTAGACCACCAACTAACCCTCCTGCAGCTATATTCGTCTCAAACACCCCTATTAACACCTCTGATAAAAAGCCTATTTCTAGGTCTGCCAAGGCCTGTTTACTGTCCCTTAGAAGTACGGTTTGAATTACATCAGCAGTCTTTAATGCAAGTTGAATTGGAATTCTAAGATTACTTAAGTGCTTAGTTAAGGCAATAGATTCGTAAAACTTAGCTAAGGTATCTCCAACACCGGCCCTAAGATAATTTAATGGGGAAGTTAATAGTATTCTTGGTTCTATCAGTACCATTAGATTACTTCTCGGGAAAATAGTATGTTTAGTATATTCTCCTTTGTCGTTGTATATGACACTTAAGGGGGTCCAGGCTGCACAGGTAGAAGCTAAGGTTGGAATTAGGACAACATCCTTATTAATTTCATGGGCCACAGCCTTAGCTAAATCAATAACTTTACCTCCCCCAATACCTATAATGAATTCAAAGTCCCTATCCCTATACTCTTCAGATAAACGTAGAATTTCATTTTCAGAGCACTCACCCTTATATTTTTCAAATACCACGGTAATATCTTTAAATTTAGGAAAGTAAGGTTCTGTTACTTCCCAGGACTTTTCACCATGTAGGATTACACCACTTTTAAAGTTGTAAAGCTTCAATAGAGCCTCAAGACGATTTAAAACATCTAATTCACATTCATAATAGCTCGGTGAGGCTTGAACGTGCAATGAACCCATTAAATTCACCCCATTTTTATTATTTTATTTATTAATTAGGCCTTATTTAGCGCCTGATCTAAATCATTTATTAAATCTTCCACATCTTCGATACCTACGGATAATCTAATCATATCCGGGGTTACCCCAGCAGCTCTTTGGCTTTCCTCACTTAGTTGGGCATGTGTCGTGCTGGCTGGGTGAATAACTAAGGATTTTGCATCCGCAACATTTGCTAATAGGGAGAAGATCTCTAAACTATCAATGAATGTTCTTCCTGCTTCAACGCCACCCTTAATTCCGAAAGTAAAGATTGAACCTGCACCCTTAGGTAAATATTTCTTAGCTAAGGTATGATATTTGTTGTCCTCTAGGCTAGGATAGTTAACCCAGGAAACCTTAGGATGGTTAAGTAAAAATTCAACTATTTTCTTAGTATTATATACATGGCGTTCAACCCTTAAGGATAAAGTCTCTAAGCCTTGTATTAATAAGAAGGAGTTAAAGGGACTAATGGCTGCTCCAGTATCTCTTAGGAGTTGTATTCTCGCTTTTATAATGTAAGCAAGAGGCCCTAAATCTTGTGCATATCTAATGCCGTTATAGCTAACATCAGGTTCCGTAAAGTCAGGGAACTTTCCGCTTGCAGCCCAATCAAATTTTCCACCATCAACAATTAGGCCACCAATAGATGTTCCATGTCCACCAATAAACTTTGTTGCTGAGTGAACAACAATATCTGCACCAAACTCAATTGGTCGGATTAAATATGGAGTTCCAAAGGTATTATCAACAACTAAAGGAATACTGTTTTCATGAGCGATTTTTGCAATAGCTTCGATATCAACTAAGTTTATACCCGGGTTTCCTATTGATTCGATGTAAAGGGCCTTAGTGTTTTCAGTAATTGCTGCCCTAAAGTTTTCTGGATCATCCGGATCTACGAACTTAGTGTTTATTCCTAGTTTAGGAAGGGTTATTGAAAATAGGTTATAAGTACCACCGTATAAGGTGCTAGCTGCGACAATTTCATCACCAGCAGAAGCTAAGTTTAAAATGGAGTAAGTAATTGCAGCTGAACCAGAAGCAACAGCTAAGGCACCTACACCACCTTCAAGAGCAGCGATTCTTTGTTCTAAAACATCGTTAGTTGGATTCATAATTCTTGTATAGATATTACCAGGTTCTTTTAATGAAAAGAGGTTAGCCGCATGCTCGGTGTTTTTGAAAACATATGAAGTAGTTTGATAAATTGGCACTGCCCTTGAACCCGTTGTTGGATCAACCTGCTGCCCTGCATGGAGCTGCAAAGTATCAAATTTTAAATTTTTATCACTCATAATTATCTCTCCTTATATAATCTATATTTTTAATATTTATGACCTACGTAAAAAATAAAAAAACCTCTTTCATCCGTTTAAATAGATGAAAGAGGTCGGTCGACACATATATTTGTACATAAATATAAGCTTCATAAGCCTCTCTCATCTCTCGTTACTAAACGCTGGAATTGGCACCTTTCATAACGAATTATGAAGGTTGCCGAGGTTTCATCGGGCCAGTCCCTAAACCTCTCTGGATGAGAATTTATTAAATTGTATTTACTTGATAACTTATATTA
>Ga0194138_10001600_pt1 | contig 10812 bp, 5 predicted proteins | sample TARM_MetaG_T2_14_FD_134022 | JGI IMG/M metagenome (GOLD analysis project Ga0194138, IMG submission 134022) | Freshwater microbial communities from Pennsylvania, USA, analyzing microbe dynamics in response to fracking - TARM_MetaG_T2_14 (version 2) | ecosystem: Environmental > Aquatic >...
CTCCTTGTTGCATATATTATGCGTGATACTTACTGAGTCGTATTATAAATGTAAAAATGCAAATTATCTCTTTCTGCTGTCTTTCTGCTGTTCCTTTCTCGCTAAATTGCAAATTTATGATTCCTCAATTTGTTAGGTATTTACCTATAAATTGTAGTTTATAACTGTTTTTTCTCTGTTTTATAGCATAAATGGAACTTTCTTTTTAACGATTTGTTATGAATTTAGGCTTTTATTTCATAAAGCCTTGTTTTTTCATATAATATTAATAAATTTGCAATTTGTTAGAGTATTGAACAAATTAATGTTAAGTTAAACTTTAAGAGAGAATTTATGAAAAGAAAATTAATGTTGTTATTAACCTGCCTTTTTGTAGGTATAGGTTTGGCAACTGCTCAAACTCAGAGAGTGACAGGGACTGTTACTGCTGAGGAAGACGGCTTGCCGGTAGTAGGAGCCTCTATTTTGGTTAAAGGTACTACTGTAGGAACCATTACTGACATCGATGGTAACTTTACCTTGTCAAACATACCAGCTTCTGCTAAAGTACTGCAGATTTCCTATATTGGTATGCAGAGTCAAGAAGTGGCTATTAAACCGAACGTGAAAATTGTACTAAAGTCTGATGCGCAATTAATTGATGAGGTGGTAGTAACTGCAATGGGTATTAAACGCTCTGAGAAGGCGCTTGGTTATTCTGCCACATCTGTTAAGAGTGATGAAATAGCGGCCAAAAGAGCAAGCGATGTGATGTCAAGTCTTTCCGGTAAAGTTGCTGGTGTGCAAATTTCAAATACATCTTCAGACCCGGGAGCATCAAACTCCGTAATTATTCGTGGTGTTAGTTCATTGTCTGGCTCAAACCAGCCTTTGTATGTTGTTGATGGTGTACCTTTGAATAATTCATCCACTTATTCTTCAGATGGTTTGAATAGTGGTTATGACTTTGGTAATGGAGCGAACGCGGTTAACCCTGATGATGTTGAGAATATGACTATCTTGAAAGGCGCTGCTGCTACTGCACTTTACGGTAGCCGTGCTGCTAATGGAGTAATTCTTATTACCACAAAAAGTGGTAAAGCTCAGAAGAAAGGCATTGGTGTAGAATATAACGGGGGATTACAAGCAGAGACAATATTGCGCTATCCAGAGATGCAAAATGAATTCGGTATGGGCTGGAACGGTAATCACACGGAAATAGAAAATGGTTCTTGGGGACCTCGTTTTGACGGATCTTTGCAGCTTTGGGGGAATGTTTATAACAATTCACAGAAGTTGAAATCTTATGTAGCTCTGGAGGATAATATAAAAGATTTTTTTGATACTGGTATCCGGTATTCCAATAGTTTATCGTTTAATGGCGCTACTGATAAAAGTGACTATTTCGTGTCTTTCTCACAGATAAGTAATGATGGAATGTTGCCAACTAATGCAGATACTTATGATAAGTATACATTCTCTGCTCGTGGCAGCCATACGGCAGGTAATTTGAAGTTTACTACTTCTATTAATTACGCTTCGCAAAGAAATAAATTTGCTACGACTGGTCAGGGACTTTCAATGATTAACTCATTGTATCAGACTCCAAGGGACATAAGCATTATTGGTTTAGAAGATTTAAATGATCCATTTAATACCCCAGGCTACTATTATACTCCATACGGTGTAACTAACCCTTATTATATTTTGGAGAATAATTTGAATACATATAAATCTGAAAAAATTTACGGCAAGTTTGAGGCTGAATACAGTTTCCTTGAATATTTTAAAGCCGTTTACCGTATTGGATTAGATTCTTCAAACAGTAGTCGTAAATTGGGAGAGCCTAACTTGGAATTACTGTTCCCTGATACTCCTAACTGGTCTAATGCTTTATTTGGGCACACAGGACAAGTTAATGTTGAAAAGGATAATCGTAGAGAGATAAACCAGGATTTCTTGCTTAGTTTTGCAAAGAAAGTTAGTGATTTTGATGTAAATGCATTGGCTGGTTTTAACTATAATGAACGTACTTATTCATCTGTAGAGACGACTGTTACAGGTTTAGATATTCCGACTTGGTACAATCTTAGTAATTCTGCAAATACCCCCAAAGTAGTAGAAGACTCTTATCGCAGAAGATTAATGGGAGTTTTTGGGCAGATTGATTTGGCTTGGAAAAATATGTTGTATGTAACTGCAACAGCTCGTAACGACTGGTCTTCAACATTACCAAAAGGTAATCGATCTTTCTTCTATCCAGGTGTGACAGGTAGTTTCGTTTTCACAGAGGTTTTACCAGAATCTCTTCGTAATGTTTTGACTTTTGGTAAGATACGCGCAGCTTATGGTAAAACAGGTAATGATGCAAGTCCTTACATGATAGATCCAATTTATGCTCAAGCTCTTGCTTCAGGTAGTGGTTTTGCTGATGTAACTTTCCCATTACAAGGAACCAATGCTTTTAGTTTAGGAAATACTTTAGGAAATGCTAGTCTAAGTCCTGAGATTACTACTGAATATGAAGTTGGTTTAAATGTTGCTTTGTGGAATGGTCGTGTGTCTTTAGATGCTGCTTACTATAATCGTAACTCGGATAAACAGATTTTCAGTTTGAATATGGATCCTGCAAGCGGATATACTGCACAAAATATAAACTTGGGTAAGATTGAAAATAAAGGTGTTGAGTTATTACTTTCTGTACGTCCAATAGAAACTAAAGATTTTAGTTGGGATCTCTCTTGGAACTTTACGAAAAATAATAGTAAAGTGATTAGCTTGCCAGAGGAATTAGGTGGTATTGCCACTATTTATGGGCTGACAGGAAGTACAACTATGTACGCTATTGTTGGTAAACCAGTAGGAACATTCAAGGCTGAAGTTGCAGATCATGATCCCAATGGAAATATTGTTGTTAATGCAGCTACAGGTCTTCCTGTTGCAGCTTCAGAGTATGCTATCTGTGGCGATATGAATTACGATTACGAAATGGGGTTATCAACTACACTTAAATACAAAAATGTAAGTTTAGGAGTTGATTTTGATATTCGCCAAGGTGGTGTCATGTATTCGAGAACAAAAGATATTAACTATTTTACTGGTAACGCTATTCAAACTGCTTACAATGATCGAAATACATTCATTGTTCCTAATTCAGTGAATAAAATTGTAGGTACAGATGGTAAGGTTACTTATGTTGAAAATACAACTCCTATTGAGTCTTCTTCAGTTTTGACTTATTGGGATAATGGTGCTACTGATATGGGAAGCTATTCTCTTATAGATAAATCATATATCAAATTGCGTTCAGTTGTTCTTGGTTGGGAGATACCAAGTAAATGGCTTGCAAAAACTCCTCTACAAGCTGTTAAATTGTCGGCTTATGGAAGCAACTTATTTGTTTGGACTCCTTCAAGCAATACATTTATAGATCCAGAACTTAGTTCATTCGGTAACGATTTGAGTGGTAAATATGGTGAATTTACAGCTAATCCGAGTTCACGAAAGTTTGGCTTTAACTTAATGGTTAAATTCTAATTAGAGATTGTTTATGAAAAAGATATTACTTTTAACTTCAATAGTTTTGGGATTAACTAGTTGTAACTTAGATGTTAACACTGACCCAAACTATCCATCGGAGGTTTCTCCATCTTTGTTGTTGCCTTCAGCGCAAAACTTTATTGCGGCTACTGTAGGTGACGGAATGTACAACTATGCAGGTTTCTTTTCTCAATATTTTGACCAGATGCCTGAAGCTAATCAATACAATCAAATAGCTGAATATGATTTCACAGAATCTGATCAGATAATTGATCGTTCATATAGAAATTTATACGCAGGTGCTTTAATGGACCTAAACAAGGTTTTACAGCATGAAGAAAGTACATCTGGAGATAAATATGCCGCTACAATATTGAGAGCTTTTTGTTTTCAATTGTTAGTGGATAATATGGATAAGACTCCATATGCTGAATCATTATTAGGTAGTAGTAACTCAATGCCTGTATGGGATAATGGTAAAGATGTATATACTGGTATCCTTCAGGAGATGGATGCTGCTGAAGAGGCTCTAGGGTCTTCCACTATGTCAAGCAATGATCTCCTTTTAGGGAAGAATCTGAAACAATGGAAAGGTTTTGCTAATGCTTTACGTTTAAGAATGTATCTCCGTTTTATTGATGCAAATGAAGATGCTGCAGGTTATACTGCTAAATTGAAGACCTTGGTTGATGCTGGAGAGTTTTTCACTGGTGATATTAAATACGATGTGTTTACAGACGAAACCAATAAGAGAAACCCATGGTATGCTACTAATAAAGTTGAGTTAGCTAATAATCATGTGGCAGGCTATGCTATTACTACTTATTTGACTTCAACTTCTGATCCCAGAATCAGTTATAATTTTGTAAAAGCAGCTAATTCGGGGAGTTATGCAGGTGAGCTTCCTGGCTCAAAACAGGTTCTTGCTAGTAAGAAAAACGCAGATTACAGTGCTTTGAACTATTATGCGACTAAACCTGTTTACTTTTTTACTCAAAGTGAACTTCAGTTCTTATTGGCAGAATCTTATTTAAGATTCTACAATGATGCAACAAGAGCTAAAGCTGCATACGAAGCTGGTATTGATGCTGATTTTGCAGCTCGCAATTTATCAAATGCTTCGCAGATGTATGGAACAGGTGGTACTGTTGCATGGTCAAGCGTAACGACCCAAGCTGCCCAATTAGAACTGATTTATATGCAAAAATGGGTTGCTCTATGTTACATGGATCACATGGAAGCATGGTCAGAGATTCGTAGAACTGATTGTCCTAAATGGTCTGCAAAAACTGCGTCGGAAATTAACGCTGATCCAACAATTTATACAGCAGGTGATTTGATCAAGCCTATGCGTAACGGGTTAGGAACAGGTGTTGTTAAGAGAATGTTCTTCCCATTGTCAGCAAGACAGTTAAACAAGAATACTCCGGCAGCTGTAGAAATAACAACTCCAGTTTGGTGGGATGTAAAATAAGTGTATTATAGATAAAAGAAACATTTATGAAAAAATTATTATATATTTTATTGATATCTTTAACTGGCTTTCTTTCTTCTTGTGAAGATGAATCAAGTTATGATGATTCAAAGGTTACATATTATGTAAACTTTGATATGAAAGGGGAACAAACCACTTTGGTGACTGTTGGAAGTTCTTATACCGATGAAGGGGTAGTTGCTACTGAAGGAGAGACGGATATTACCTCTTCAGTTGTAAAGACTGGTACAGTAGACCCTACTAAAGTAGGTGTTTACTACATTTCCTATTCTGCTACAAATGTTGATGGCTACAGTAGTAGTGTTACAAGAACTGTCATTGTATATGATCCGACTATAACAACAGATATTAGTGGCACATACAAAGTTGCTAGTGGCTCTTATAGATATTGGCTCTCTTCAGGAGCAAAAGTTTCCTTTTCTGGATATGATGTAGCTTTAACCTACGTTGCACCGGGTATTTTTGAAGCTTCTGATTATTTTGGAGGTTACTATGACAAACGTGCGGGTTATGGTTCTACGTATGCAATGAAAGGCTTTTTGAAGCTCAATTCAGACAATACATTAGAAGCTTTATCTGGTACGGTTGCTGGATGGGGTGACTCATTCAAGTCTTTTGAAAATGCAAAATATGATCCTGCTTCTGGCAGTGTGTATTGGGAAGTTGCTTATGCTGGTTCTATGGTTTTCTATATTACATTAACGAAATAATAATTTAGGTTATGAAGAAATATTTAATATTATTTTTAACGGTTCTTGCTTTCTCATTCACCAGCTGTGACGAAGATACCGAACCTGGAGGAACTGCTGTAGAAAAGATGGCTGGTGATTGGTGGGTTACCTACCAACAGAGTGTTGATGAGTACAATTATTTATTTAATGGTACTGGTGCTATGCCTGATGAAGCCAATATAGAAAACTGGAATTGGGATTATGTTTATGATGATGCTCATTCTCAGATTTATACATATAATACAGCTGCAAATGTTGCAACCGAAATGTTTATTACTGATAAAAAACATTATTGGGATTATAGAGTTAAAGCTATGGTTGATTATGCTGCTAAAACTTTCACATGTCCTACTACTACAAATTTAGCTTATGATACAGACGTAACTATCATTGGTGGTAAGGTTCTTGAAAATGCAGCTACAACTCCAAGTGGTATGCCAGCAGATAGTATAGTGTTCTATATTAAATTCAGCGATGATGAGTACGGTTTCACTTATACTAAAGTATCAGGATTCCGTCGCACAGGTTTCACTGCAGATGATTTCTAAGTAGTTTAGCTTTCTACTTTCTATAAAATAGGGTGTGTCACTTTTGACACACCCTATTTTTTTGTCTTTTATACATTTGCCATATAAACTTTATTTAACTATTGTTTGATATGACATTATCTTTTATATTGCTCCATATTATATCTTTAATTATTTATTTATAGATATAAATGTGTTTTTATGATTGTGTTTTATAAGATTTGATGAATTTATTTTGAGATATAATCGGTGTAATATTGGATTTATTGGTTTTTGTTTTATCATAATTGTGTCTTTTTGCTATTTAAATACGATTTCTATTATCAAAAGTTTGCAGATGAATATTTTATTTATAGTTTTGCAAAATGTTAGAGAGTAGTAATTGTTTTTAAAGGTTAAATTTAAGAGAGAATTTATGAAAAGAAAACTAATGTTGTTATTGACCTGCCTTTTTGTGGGTATTGGTCTGGTAACAGCCCAAACGCAACGGGTAACTGGTAACGTTACTTCAGAGGAAGACGGGCTGCCGGTAGTTGGAGCGTCTGTTTTGGTTAAGGGAACCACTGTAGGTACCATTACAGACATCGATGGTAATTTTACGTTGTCTAGTGTACCTACTTCTGCAAAGGTGTTGCAGGTGTCGTACATTGGCATGCAATCGCAAGAGGTTGCTATTAAACCTTCTGTGAAGGTTATTTTGAAAAGTGACGCTAAAGCGCTCGATGAAGTGGTTGTAACTGCATTGGGTATCAGTCGCGAGAAAAAGTCATTGGGCTACTCAGTTTCTGAAGTAAAAGGTGACGAGTTGCTGAAATCACGCGGTGGCGTGAGCAATCCTGTCAACGCTTTGCAGGGCAAAGTGGCCGGTTTGCAAATAGCGGGTGGTTCCGGAAATATGGGAGGATCATCAAAGGTGTTAATCCGCGGTGTGAGCTCACTATCTGGTAATAACCAACCCTTATTTATAGTTGATGGTGTGCCCATTGAAGGTTCCGATTATAACTCTGCTGATACGCAAAGAGGTGCGGGTGGTTATGATTACGGAAACTTGATTCAAGATATCAACCCCGACGATATTGAAAGTTTATCTGTTTTGAAAGGTGCTAATGCTTCGGCTCTTTATGGTTCTCGTGCAAGTAACGGTGTAATCATGATTACAACCAAAAAAGGCAAAAAGGGTGAAGGCTATGGAGTTACATTCAGTTCTTCGGTAGGATTTGAAGTCGTCAACAAATTGCCCCAAATGCAGAGGTTGTATGGTGGTGGTTATGGATCAACATTTGAACAGGTCTCAATTAATGGTAAGGTGTACAATTATCCTGATTATGCAACAGATGAGAGCTGGGGACCTAAATACGAAGGGCAATCTGTTCTTAGCTGGTATGACTTAGCGAAATGGGAAGCGGGTGGCCAAGTTGGTGATCCAACAACATCTATTTGGCAAGCACCTAAACATGATATAGAAGATTTCTTTGAAACAGGTGTTTCATTTGCGAATAGTATATCTGTCACTCAAGCAACTGATAGAGCCTCAGTTCGTTTATCATATACCAATACAGACTTGAAAGGGTATATGCCTAATAGCTCGATGAAGAAAAATGTATTCAATATTTCGGCTTCGACCGTTAGTGCCGATAAAAAGCTGGAAGTATTTACTAACTTGACTTACTTCAACTCTGCTGCCAAAGGACGTTCCGAAACTGGTTATGCTGACAACAACGTCATGCAGAAGTTTGTGCAATGGGGACATCGTGAATTGGATATGACAGAGCTAAAGGATATGTATATTATGCCCGATGGAACTCAGGCTACATGGAACCGCTCCGGATGGGATGATCCAACGCCTGCTTATAGCAATAACCCGTATTGGAGTAGATACAAAAATTATCAGAATGATACGCGTAATCGTGTTTACGGTAACGTAGGTGCTAGTTATCAGATTACTGACTACCTGAAAGCGCAGTACAAGGTGAATTTGGATTTCTTTGTTGATAAGCAATTTGAAAGAAATGCAGTTTACTCTCAGGAACAATCAAAATACAAAGAGATTTCTCGTCAGCAGTATGAGTTGAACAATGAATTTATGTTGATGTTCAATAAATCTTTTGGGGACTATTCTGTTACTGCCAATGCAGGTGCCAACCTCATGAAGAGTAACTATGAATATGTTTTGGGGGAGACAGTTGGCGGATTGGCTATTGCTGACTTTTATAACTTGAAAAATTCGGTTTCATCTCCTACTTCAGCGAATATACGTAAAAAAAGAGCGACTAATTCATTGTTCGGAAACGTGAGTGTGGGTTGGAAGAGCATGATGTATTTGGAAGGCTCATTAAGAAATGACTGGTCATCTACGTTACCCGATGGTAATAACTCTTATATCTATCCTTCTGTAACCGGTAGTTTCATATTTTCAGAGTTGCTGAAAGAAGATTTTGAATGGTTGAGCTTTGGTAAAATCAGATTGGGATATGCTGAAGTAGGAAATGATACAGATCCTTATAGAATTATAGATACTTACACTCAATATACCAACGTTGATTCTTCTACTCCGGGTTACATTATGAGTACGGAGTTAAAGAATACAGGCTTGAAACCTGAAAGAACATATTCTTATGAGGCAGGTTTGGAGATGAACTTCCTAAACAACCGCTTAGGCTTTGAAGCTACATATTACTATGCCAAAACCAAGAATCAGATTATTCCTTTAAGTGTATCGGGCTCAACAGGTTATCTAACCAGAGTAATCAATGCTGGTTTGATTGAAAATAAAGGTCTTGAATTGGCTTTCCATGCTACTCCGCTTAAGCTGGCTGATTTTGAATGGAATACTTCTTTGACTGTAGCATCTAATAAAAATAAAGTGAAGGAACTTTTAGACGGTGTTGACTATTATCGTTTGGCTAGTGCGCCGTTCAAGGTAGAAGTTGGTGCTAGAGTGAATGAAGCTTATGGTGTAATCATGGGTACTAATTTCGTTTACGATGAAAAGGGTAACAAGGTTATTGATGAGGAAGGTAACTATGCAGCAACCAATGGAAATGAGAAATTGGGAAGTATTTATCCTGATTTTACAGGTGGTTGGACCAATACATTTAAATATAAGAATTTGGATTTGAGTGTTTTACTGGACTTCTCAAAGGGAGGCAAATATTTCTCTACTTCTTATATGTGGGGTATGTACTCTGGTATGCTCGAAGAATCAGCTGCCAATAACATTCGTGAAGACGGTATTATTCTTGATGGTGTACAGGAGGATGGTAGTAAGAATACTGTGAAGATTAGTGGACAGACTTACGGTGAAAGTCACTATTCAGGACCTGCAGCACAGAATGTGTTCAAGTCTGATTACATTAAATTACGCGAAATCAATGTAGGCTATTCATTCCCAATGAATAAAAGTGCATTCATTAAGTCTCTTCGCTTGTCTGCTTACGGACGTAACTTGGCTGTGTGGGGACCTGATACCAAACACTTTGATCCGGAATCAATTGTAACAGGATCCGGTAATGTTCAAGGTATTGAAGGTGCTGCGTTACCTGGAATTGCAAGTTTCGGGTTCAACGTAAGTGTGAAATTTTAATTTATAGGAGATTACATTATGAGAAAAATAATATATAAATTCTTTATTGTAGCTGCATTGTCTTTCATCGTTTCTTCGTGTGAAGATTTGCAGGTTACCAACGTAGATGGCAATAACCCCGATGAGGTGCCTTCGCACATGTTGATGAGTGGCACTGAAAAGAAAATAATGGATTATGTATACGACAACTGGTTCAGCGGTCGTCAATGTTTGGTGTACAGCCAGTATTGGGCTCAACGTAATTACACAGAAGAAGATAGATATCAGATTCGCGAAAGTGTAAATAATAGCTATTTTAATGTGCTTTATACGTTGATAGCCGACTTAAATCAGGTGATCAAATTGAATACGGATGAATCTACAGCAAATGTATCTGCTCTTTATGGTGCCAATCAGAATCAAATTGCTGCCGCCAGAATTTTGAAGGCATGGTTGTATAGTGTCATGGTAGATACTTGGGGAAGCATTCCTTATTCAGAAGCCGGACAGTTGAAAGATGGTCTTTATTATCCTAAATATGATGATGCAAAAGTAATCTATGCCGATTTAATTAAGGAGTTGACCGAAGCTGCTGCGATGATTGATGTGTCCCAGAAAGCATTTACAAGTGGCGATATGATTTTCAGTGGCAATTCAGCTAAATGGAAGAAATTTGCTAATTCTTTGAAGTGTCGTTTAGCGTTGCACACCTCTAAAGTTGATACTAATTGGAAAACATACATAGCTGAAGCATTGGCGAGTGGTGTATTTGAAAGTAATAGCGATAATGCTTTGTATCATTATTCTTCTACTGCTCCTGAATATTGTATGTTTTACGAAGGATTTTACATTGATGCCAGAAATGACTTCACCGTCTCACGTCCTTTTATGGATATCTTGAAAGGGCAGGCTGATACGTTGAATGTGAAATCTCACCCTTGGGAAGGAGTTGAGGATCCACGTCTTGCTATTTATACA
>Ga0194138_10001601_pt1 | contig 10810 bp, 12 predicted proteins | sample TARM_MetaG_T2_14_FD_134022 | JGI IMG/M metagenome (GOLD analysis project Ga0194138, IMG submission 134022) | Freshwater microbial communities from Pennsylvania, USA, analyzing microbe dynamics in response to fracking - TARM_MetaG_T2_14 (version 2) | ecosystem: Environmental > Aquatic >...
AAAAGAGTCTGCTCACTATAAACGTTATAGCATTGGATCTGGAAGAGCAGGTTTTTTAACTAAGCACTGGAACGAGGATCCTGCTGAGGATTAATAGTGATGAGAAAAGAAGTTCAAATTATTCCTTTTACGTATTCAACCCATCCATCTGCTTTGTCATAGACGATGTCATCTAAATTAAATTCAACCGGACCGAAATCCGGGAAATTCAAGGAATAACAGCGGATCGTTTTATCGGCTCTTTTCCGTGCGACACCGTATGTTCCTTGAGTAATCGAACACGGTAATACATTACCCCCATTGTAGTCAATGTGTTCGCCAATTAAATTAACTCTTCCTGGGGAAAAATAGGATTTATTTTCACCAGTTAAACCATCAAACGCAACGATTGGATGATAGCCATGTGTTCCAGAATGGGCATTGTAATCGGTTTGCTCTTGTCTACCGAAGGTATCTGAATGTGTAGAATCCAAATCGATTATCATACCGGTATCATTGCGAACGAGTCGAGCTTGATCGATTAAAGCTTGGTTAAATACTTGAAAGTCATCGATAGTTTGTTCAGTAACCCGATCAAAAAAATGTGAGATTGATGGTTGTGATGCCAATGCGTCTTCCAATGATAAAGTTTTTAACATTGGATCGTGTCGTAGAACATCGGCAGACGAGTCAGCTTTATAACCAGCGATCAGTTGAAGGACCATTTTTTTTAAAATTTTCTGATTCGTGTGGGTCCAGTAACGACGATTTTCTTTAAAAGTAATGAGTTGTTTGATGAGGTCTTCAAAATGGAAAGCATCCATTAATTCATCTACTAAAAGTAAACCAGAATCACTCGATAAACGACCACCTGTATGAGAGGTATGTAGATTATTATTGAATTTCACTGCAGTTCCTTGTAAAGTAACCATTGAGAGAACTCCTTCCTATTGGTTGTTTGTCGTGAATTAACCATATCAAAAAGGGGTTCTTTTTTCATTTGATTTGTCACCCAATGGGTGATGAGATGAAACAGCACAAGTATTAAAATACAAAATTAACTAACAGTTTCAGGAAAATAGAAAGAGGTTAATACATTGTTCGACAAAACAGATCAACTAGCAGTAAATGCTATTCGTACATTAAGTATAGATGCAGTCGAGGCCGCAAATTCAGGACACCCGGGATTACCAATGGGAGCAGCTCCAATGGCTTATGCGCTATGGTCGAAACACTACCATACGAATCCTAAAAATTCTCTATGGTTTAACCGTGACCGTTTCATCTTATCTGCGGGACATGGTTCAGCAATGTTATACAGCTTGTTGCACCTTTCTGGATTTGATGTTTCACTCGATAATATAAAAAACTTCCGTCAACTTGAACATCCCATGCCATCCTGAAGTAAACATTACGGATGGAGTTGAGGCAACGACTGGACCATTAGGACAAGGGGTTGCGAACGGTGTAGGAATGGCAATGGCAGAAGCGCATCTTGCGGAAAAATATAATAAAGAGGGTTATCCAGTTGTCGATCACTATACGTATGTTTTATGTAGTGATGGAGATTTACAAGAAGGTATTTCTCATGAAGCAGCTAGTTTAGCGGGCCATTTAAAATTGGGTAAATTAATTATGCTTTACGATTCAAATGATATCCAATTGGATGGGCCAACGGATAAGGCGTTTAGTGAAAATATTGAAAAACGTTTTGAAGCTTATGGTTAGAACTATGATCGAGTGGAAGATGGCAATGACTTAGAAGCAATTTCAAATGCGATTGAAGAAGCGAAAAGTGTCACAGACAAGCCAACCATTATTGAAGTTCGAACTGAAATTGGTTACGGTGCACCAAACGCAGGGACAGCAGCAGTTCATGGCGCACCATTAGGATCTGAAGATGTAGCAGTTACGAAAGAAGCTTACGACTGGGAACATGAACCATTTGAAGTACCTGAAGAAGTTTATGCATGATTCGAAGAATCAATTGCTAAAGATGGAGCGAAAGCCGAAGAAGAGTGGTCAGAACTCGTTGAAAAGTATCAAGAAGCACATCCTGAACTAGGCGAAGCCTTTAAAACGATGATTTCTGGTGAGTTACCTGTAGGTTGGGCAGACAATTTACCTTCATATGATGCAGATGAAAATGGACCAGCTACTCGTGAAATCAGTGGAGAAGTAATCAATGCGATTGCAGAAGTCGTTCCTAATTTCTGGGGTGGTTCAGCGGACTTGTCGGGTTCAAATAAAACAATGATTGCTGATGAAACAGATTTTGCATCAGATAACTATGAAGGAAAGAACATTTGGTATGGTGTGCGTGAACATGCGATGGCTTCGGCTTTAAACGGTATTCTGTTGCATGGTGGAACGAAGTCGTTTGTGTCGACATTCTTTGTCTTCTCAAATTACTTACATCCAGCGGTTCGTCTAGCAGCTTTGTCGAATATTCCAGCAATTTATGTGTTAACGCATGATTCGATTGCAGTAGGTGAAGACGGGCCAACGCATCAGCCGGTTGAGCACTTGTCAAGTTACCGTGGTATGCCAAATGTCACGATGATGCGACCGGCGGATGCGAATGAGACTGCGGCTGCATGGAAAGTAGCGATGGAGTCAGAAGGTCGTCCAACATTACTTGCCTTAACTCGTCAAAATGTTCCAGTTTTACCAAATACAAAAGAGTTAGCAATGGAAAATGTTGCCAAGGGTGCTTATGTTCTATCTCCAGCTGAAGGAGATGCAGAAGGTATTCTAATGGCGACTGGTTCAGAAGTTCAACTAGCCATGGCAGCGCAAAAAGAATTGCGTGAACAAGGCCATAATGTTTCCGTCGTTTCTATGCCGAGTTTAGAGCTGTTTGAATTACAATCGGATGAATACAAACAATCTGTATTACCTAAAGAAGTAACAAAACGAGTCGCTGTTGAAATGGGTTCACCATTCGGATGGGATCGTTATGTTGGATTTGAAGGAAAGACCGTTACCCTAAACCGATTTGGTGCAGGTGGTAAAGGTGAAGAAGTCATGGAGCATCTAGGATTTACAGTTGAGAATGTAGTGAAGAGTTATCTAGAGGTTGTTGAACAATAAATTTTGAGAAATTTAAAGAGTTTATGGAACCTAATTGGTATCCATCAACTCTTTTTTCCATGAAAATTTCTACTGTGTTAAATTACTCGTCAAAATAGTCGAGTAATGACGAGTAAACAAAAATAAAAGGTACTAAAGCATCCATCTCTAAATGCTTTAGTACCTTATCGTTTTCTATTAGATGATTTCTACAATATCGTGCCATGAAGTAGCTGTACGTTCAATTACTTCGTTTAAAGCTGTGATGTTTTCTTTACCTTCTGTACGTAACCACTCACGAGCGGCGTCCGCACCTTCTTTAGCGAAAGGTTCTACGACACCTTTCCAAGTTGCACGTCCACAGAGTACACCGTTAAATTTAGAACCTGATTCTTGGGCAAATTCAAGTGTCTGCATGAATAACTCAGCACTTACACCCGCACTTAAGAAAATATATGGTAAATGTGTCGCATCGTCTTGTTCTTTAAAGTATTTCGCTGCTTCTTCTTTTGTATGAACAACTTCACCATCTGTATAGCCTTCAACAAAGTTCATATTCACAGGTGTTTCAATCTTCAACACATCTACATTGTATTGAGGTTTTGAGAATTCAACCATTGCTTGGTTCACTTTATGTGGTTTAAGTTTAGCAAATTCTTTTGATTTAGTATCTGTAACTTCTGCATCGTAAGTTAAAATTTCTAGATAATAAGGAATGTCTTCTCCCACACATTCACTACCTACACGCTCAACAAAAGCTTTTTTCTGGTCATTGATCTCATCGCTTTGATCCACATCATAGTAAAGAAGAATTTTAACACCGTCCGCACCTTCTTTGCGAATGCGATAAGCCGATAGGTCGTCGATTAAGCGAGCTTGACGTCCAATTTCATCATCAGGCACATAACCTGTTTGCTCGTAAGCAAGTAGTAAACCTGCATCCTTGTGACGAGCTTTAGTTGCTGGCATACCATAAACTGGGTCTAGTAAAATAGACGATGCATAAGGAGTTAACTCTTCAGAAACCAAGCGTTTAAGCTCTTCAATTTTTTCATGTGTAACTTCAACATTTAAATCATCAAACATACGCCCCATTGCGCCACGTTGATCAATCGCTAGGGCTTTAATGAAACCATTATCTGCAGATAAGTTATCCATGTAAGCTTTTTTACCTTTTGTAAGTTTTAACATGTTTTTATTCTCCTTCATCGTAGAAACCTTCGTCCCACTTATTTAAATATTCGTCGAATTTTTCATCTCTATCTTCTTTAGAAGTTGTAAGGTTTTGTTCGATTTGTACCATTTTTTTAATTAATTTTTCGTTTTCCGGAGTTGGTTGATATTCTTCGTTAATAAAAGCATCGACTGTTTCACGAATTAAATGTTCACCTGTAATTTTCCCACCAAAACCAATAACGTTGGCATTTAATTCACGGCGTGCATAGCGAGCCGTCTCCATGTCACGCACTAAAGCAGCACGTACACCAGGAACTTTGTTTGCAGCGTTTGCGATTCCAACACCTGTTCCGCAAATTACCACACCAAAGTCTGCTTCACCTGAAGCGACTAATTCACCAACTTGCTTTCCATAAATCGGATAGTGAGTACGGACGAAACCGTGAGTACCAACATCTATAACTTCGTGACCTAATTCTCTAAAATGATCCGCTACAGCGATTTTCATATCTGTAACAATGTGGTCGTTACCTATTGCGATTTTCATGTTTTTATAGTCCTCCTTAGCACATTGCGTTTAACATATCGACACGGATTTGGTGGCGTCCACCATCATAATCCGATTCAACAAAGGCTTTTGTGATACTTTTAGCTAAACCTTCACCAACAAGTTCACTTCCAAGTGAAATAATTCGTGCATTGTTATGACGTCGTGTCATTGTTGCTGACCATTCTTCTGAAATCTCAGCAACGACAATTCCTTTATGTTTATTTGCTGCCATAAAACTTCCAGCTCCATAAGCATCGATTAAGATTCCTACACCTGTATCATCGTTAGAGATTTTTTCTACTAAGTTGTTGGCTGATTCAACAAAATCTTCTGCGGCTGTTTCAGCTAAATCAACTACAGAAAAATCGTTTTCCTGTAAATATGTTTTAATGACTTCTTTAAGCGCGAAGCCTTCTTGATCTGCGGATAAATATACTTTCATTTTTTAATTTCCTCCGTTTTTTTTGATTATTGATTAATAATTTCAACCCAATTTGAGTATTTCTCGAGCGTTTCTTGAGGCACTTTGCTATCTGTGATGAGGTAATCAATAGCTGTTAAATCATAGAATTGATAAAAATCCATTTTGTCAAATTTTACAAAGTCAGCAATCACGTATTTTTCACGTGAGTTGTTTAAGATTGACCGTTGAATGACTCCTTCATCTTCATTCGCATTATAGACGGCATCGTTATTTATAGCGTTCACACCAATAAATGATTTTTCTACATTAATAGAAGAAATAAAATCATTGGCAATGGTTCCTGTAAAAGAACCTGTCTTTGAACGGTATGTTCCACCGGTCAAAATAAGTTCGTAACGCTCATCATTTTTAAATTTATTAAATACGTAGATAGAATTCGTAATAATTTTTGCGTGGTTTAACTCGAGATAATTGTAAACAAGTTCTATAGTAGAACCTGATCCTAAAAACACGGTTTCATTCTCATGAATATTATTCGCAATAATTTGTGCGATCTCTTTTTTTTCTTCGAGGTTGATTTCGCGTTTTAAACGATGATCGAGTTCAACTAAATAGGTCGAATCATTTTCGACTCTCCGTGCACCACCGTGAATACGAATCAGTTGATGATTGTCTTCTAATTCTTGTAAGTCTCTTCGAATGGTCATTTCAGTAACATCTAATTCATTTACTAATTCGCTCACTTTAATTACGTCGTTACTATTTAATAATTCTAAAATCATGGCGTGACGTCTTTCTTTCATCATAGACATCCTCCTTTATAACTAAATGTTTGAATCGAACATATGTTAGTTGTTTTCATGATACACTTTAGAAAACCTAATGTCAATTGTTTTATTAACATTTTAAAAAGATTTAATTCTTTTAATTTTTTCCTTGACATTGTTTTGAAAACGATTTATATTGTTTGTAACAAACAAATAGAAATAAAAAAGAACAATTAGATTGAACAAAACAAATATTTATATAACAAAGGAGAATAAAAAATGGATAAAGAACAAGTAGCAATGATAGGTTTTGAAATAGTAGCATACTCAGGAGAGGCTAGATCGAAGTTTATAGAAGCAATTAATAAAGTAAAAGCAGGAGCAACTAGAGAAGATGTCAGTCATTTAATTGAAGAAGGAAACGAAAGTCTGAATTTAGCCCATAAATCACAAACACAATTATTGGCAAAAGAAGCCGATGGGGAAGATGTTGAATTAGGATTTATCTTTGTACATGGTCAAGACCATTTAATGACATCTATTCTATTAAAAGATATATTAGAGTTTTTATTTGATATTTATGAATAATATTTTATATAGAAAAAAATAATTTAGCGGTTTAAAAAATAATAAATAATAGATAAATAAAGAAAGGTTGAATACTAATGAATAATCTCATTCAACAAATTGAAAAAATGAAACCGTTTTTCGAAAAGATTTCTCGAAATAAATACTTACGTGCTGTTAAAGATGGATTTATTTCAGCGATGCCAGTTGTTTTATTCTCAAGTTTATTTATGCTTATAGCTTATGTACCAAATATTTTTGACTTCTACTGGAGTCCTGAAATTGAAGCGATGATTGTTAAGCCGTATAACTACTCGATGGGAATTTTAGGTTTATTAGTTGCTGGAACGACAGCAAAAGCTTTAACTGGATCCTTTAACCGTGATTTGGAAAAAACCAATCAAATAAACGATACGTCAACCATGTTAGCGTCTATCGTAGGTTTCTTACTGTTATCTTCAGATAGGATTGAAGGTGGATTTGGTAGTGGATACTTAGGAACAACTGGCCTTATTTCAGCTTTCGTATCCGCATTTGTGGTAGTAAATGTCTATAATTTATTTATTAAAAACAATATTACTATTAAAATGCCAGATGAAGTGCCACCAAATATCGCACAAACATTCTTAGATGTTATTCCGTTTGCAGCAACAACTTTAATATTATATGGAGTTGATATACTTGTTCGACAATTTGCAGGTGTAAACTTTGCTGCAATGGTTATTCAAGTATTCCAACCCTTATTTTCAGCAGCGGATGGTTATATCGGATTAGCAATCATCTATGGTGCAATGTCTATGTTTTGGTTTATCGGAATTCACGGGCCATCTATTGTAGAGCCAGCAGTAGCCGCAATTATGTTTGTTAACTTAGATCTAAACTTAGAATTATTACAGGCGGGAGAGCAAGCGACGCATGCTTTAACTCCAGGTATACAGTATTTCGTAGCAACGATGGGTGGGACTGGAGCGACATTAGTTGTACCTTTCATGTTTATGTGGTTGGCAAAGTCAAAACAAAACAAAGCGATTGGAAAAGCAGCAGTCGTGCCAACGTCCTTTGGTGTTAATGAACCAATTCTTTTTGGAGCGCCACTGATTTTAAACCCAGTGTTCTTTGTACCGTTTATCTTAACGCCAATTGTAAATGTGTGGATCTTTAAAGCATTTGTAGATTTCTTAGGAATGAATAGTTTTATGTACTTCTTACCATGGACAACTCCAGGACCAATTGGATTAATCTTAGGAACGGGTATTGCTCCACTGGCTATCTTATTAGCCGTCCTATTAGTTGTGGTAGACGTGGCGATTTACTATCCTTTCTTTAAAGTCTATGATAAAGAAATTTTAGAAAAAGAATTATTGGAAGCAGAAGGAATGCAAGTTGCTGAAATGAATCAAGAACCAGTGCAAGAAGAAAGAGTAATCGTTGCTCCAACTGCAACACCTGCTCAAGTAGATACAGAAATAAAACCAACAAACGTATTAGTCTTATGTGCAGGTGGCGGAACAAGCCGTCAATTAGCAAATGCTTTAAATAAAGGCGCAGAAGAATCGGGATTACCCGTTCAAGCGAGTGGCGAAACATATGGCGCGCATAGTGCATTACTTCCAAACTATGACCTTGTTATTTTAGCTCCTCAAGTGGCGTCAAATTATGATGACATTAAAAAAGAAACAGACCGTGAAGGCGTCGAGTTAATCAAGACAGCTGGAATGGAGTACATTAAGTTAACTCAAAATCCAACCGGTGCAGTAAAATTTGTTCTAGATGTTATTAATAAGAAAGATGGGACTGCAGCTTCTTCTATTGAAGAAACAACAGAGAATGTACAAGAAGTTTTAGAAACACCCACTCAAACGGATATGGAAAAAACAAACGTATTAGTCTTGTGTGCAGGTGGTGGAACTAGTCGTCAATTAGCAAATGCATTAAACAAAGGGGCAAAAGAGTCTGGTATTTCACTAGAAGCAAATGGTGAAACATACGGAGCTCACAGTGATTTGTTGCCGAATTATGACCTTGTTATCCTAGCGCCTCAAGTTGTATCCAACTATGAAGACGTTAAAAAAGAAACAGACCGTGAAGGCGTGAAATTAATTAAGACAGCTGGAATGGAGTATATTAACTTAACAAGAGATCCTAAAGGTGCAGTAGAATTCGTTTTAGGTGAATTAGACAAGAAGTAATTGAGTAGATGATTGAGAAACTTTGTTAAAAATATGAGGAGGAATAGAATGCGTAAGTTACCAGAAGATTTTATTTTTGGTGGTGCAACAGCTGCTTATCAGGCAGAAGGTGCGACGAATAAAGATGGTAAGGGAAGAGTCGCTTGGGATACCTATCTAGAAGAAAATTATTGGTATACAGCAGAACCTGCAAGTGACTTTTACAACAGATACCCAGAAGACTTAAAATTATCCGAAGAATTTGGAATTAATGGAATTAGAATTTCAATTGCATGGTCTCGAATTTTTCCAAATGGCTACGGTGAAGTGAATCAAAAAGGGGTAGATTTCTACCATGATTTACTGGATGAATGCCACAAGCGAAATGTAGAACCGTTTATTACTTTACACCATTTTGATACACCAGAAGTGCTACACAGTGATGGGGACTTCTTGAATCGTGACAATATTAAACATTTTGTTGATTATGCGAAATTCTGTTTTGATGAATTTGGTGATAAAGTTAACTATTGGACAACATTTAATGAGATTGGACCAATTGGAGATGGTCAATATTTAGCTGGGAAATTCCCGCCAGGTATCAAGTATGATTTTGAGAAAGTTTTCCAATCACATCATAATATGATGCTAGCCCATGCGGAAGCTATTCTTTATTTTAAAGAAAATAATTATCCTGGAGAAATTGGTATTGTTCACGCATTGCCAACTAAATATCCGTATGATCCAGAAAACCCTAAAGATATACGCGCGGCAGAATTAGAAGATATTATCCACAACAAGTTTATTTTAGATGCGACTTATTTAGGTCATTATTCCGATGAAACAATGAATGGCGTCAACCATATTTTAGAGGTAAATGGTGGCGAATTGGATATTAGAGAAGAAGATTTAAAGCTTCTAGATGCGGCAAAGGACTTAAATGATTTCTTAGGAATCAACTATTATATGAGTGATTGGATGCGCGCTTATGATGGCGAAAATAAAATTGTTCATAATAGTACCGGAGATGAGGGCTCATCTGCCTATCAACTAAAAGTTGTGGGAGAGCGTGTCTATGATGTGGATGTTCCAAGAACGGATTGGGACTGGATGATTTATCCAAAAGGCATGTATGACCAAATGTTACGTGTGAAAGCAGACTATCCAAACTACAAAAAAATCTATATTACAGAGAATGGTCTAGGGTATAAAGATCATTTCGAAGATGGAACAGTCGATGATCAAGAGCGCATTGATTACGTTAAAGAACACTTAGAAGTGGTGCATCAAGCGATCGAAGAAGGTGTAGATGTTAAAGGTTACTTTATGTGGTCACTAATGGATGTCTTCTCCTGGTCAAATGGATACAATAAACGCTACGGTTTCTTTTATGTAGATTTCGAAACGCAAGAAAGATTCCCGAAGAAGAGTGCTTATTGGTATAAAGAATTATCAGAAACGAAAGAACTAAAATAAATTGAAAGAAGAGCAGCTTAATAGACTTTGCATATTAAGTTGCTCTTCTTTCATTCTAGAGACTAAATAAAGAGAGGTTATGTGAAATGCCAAAAAAAAACAATTTCCCAAAAAACTTTTTATGGGGAAGCGCATCTGCTGCCTATCATTTTGAAGGAGCGACGGATCAAGATGGAAAAGGGCCTGCAGTCTATGATGTAGTGCCGGGAACTCAAGATAAACGAACAGAAAAACCAGAACCTGGCAACTTAAAACATGAAGCGGTCGATTTTTATAACCGTTACGAAGAAGACGTTCAATTATTTGCCGAACTAGGATTGAAATCTTTTAGAACATCCATTAACTGGACGCGTATTTATCCAAAAGGAATTGAAGAAGAACCAAACGAGCTAGGGTTACAATTTTATGATAATTTATTTGATCGCTTACTTGAAAAAGGAATAGAACCGGTTATAACAATTACTCATAGTGGAGAAATGCCATTGTACCTAGCCGATAACTATAATGGCTTTGCGAATAAAAAAGTGATTGATTACTACGAGAAGTATGTTCGTACAATTGTGGAAAGATACCAACACAAAGTAAAGTATTGGTTAACATTTAACGAAGTGAACGGTACACCAGATATGCC
>Ga0194138_10001603_pt1 | contig 10801 bp, 9 predicted proteins | sample TARM_MetaG_T2_14_FD_134022 | JGI IMG/M metagenome (GOLD analysis project Ga0194138, IMG submission 134022) | Freshwater microbial communities from Pennsylvania, USA, analyzing microbe dynamics in response to fracking - TARM_MetaG_T2_14 (version 2) | ecosystem: Environmental > Aquatic >...
GCGCACCACCATCGGGGCGCGCAACCTGGGCTTTCGCGACGTGCGCTGGGAGAGCCGCCGGCGCGTGGCGGTGACCACCCTGGACGCACTGATCGCCGAGCACGGCACGCCGCGCTTCTGCAAGATCGATGTGGAGGGCTACGAGGCCGAAGTGCTCGCCGGGCTCTCCACGCCGCTGGCGGGGCTCTCGGTGGAGTTCGTGGCCGGCGCCCTGGAGGTGGCCGAGCGCTGCGTGACTCGCCTGGTCGCGCTGGGCGACTATCGCTTCAACGTCATCGAGGGGGAGCGGCGCGCCTTCCGCTGGCCAGAGTGGCGCACGGCGGACGCCACCCGCGCGTGGCTCGCACGGGGGGCCGACGGCCTCGCCTCCGGCGATCTCTATGCCCGGCTGGCCGCCCCTGACCCTCTCTCGCCCCCAGACGCCTCGACCGCGGAGCCGACCCCATGAGCAACGACACCCCACCGACCTTTCCGCGCTGGCAGGACCTGACGACACCCGAGCTTTCCGCGCTGCCCAACGAGAGCGTGGCGGTGATGGTGCTCGGCGCCATCGAGCAGCACGGCGCCCACCTGCCGCTCTCCACCGACCTCGACATCGGCGAGGGGCTGCTGGCCGCGGCCCTCACCAAGCTGCCGGCGGACTTCCCGCTGGTGCAGCTGCCGACCCTGGCGGTGGGCGCCAGCGACGAGCACCTGGGCTTTGCCGGCACCCTGAGCCTCTCGCCGGAGCTCGCCATCGCCACCCTGGAGGCCCACGGCGAGGCCGTGGCCCGGGCCGGCTTCCAGCGCCTGGTATGGCTCAACAGCCACGGCGGCAACAAGGCGGTGATGGACCTGGCCGCCCTGCGGCTGCGCCGCCGCCACGGCCTGCTGGTGGTCAAGGTCCACTACATGCGTATGCCCCTGCCGGAGGGAGTGTCAGAGGCGACGCTACCCGCCGAGGAGCTGCGCCACGGCCTGCACGGCGGGGCACTGGAGACCGCCCTGATACGCCACCTGGCACCCCAGAAGGTGCGCCTGGCGCGGCTGGGGCACCCGATCTCCCGAGGCCAGGCCATGGCGGACGAGGGCCAGCTGCTGGGCCCGGAGGGCGAGGCGGCCTTCGCCTGGCTGGCCGAGGACCTGCATCCGGAAGGCGTGGTGGGCAACGCCCACCTCGGCAACGCCGAACTGGGCGCGCGCCTGACTGACCACTACGCCTCGCGCATCGCCCGGATCCTGCAGGAGACCCACACGATGCGCCTCCAGCGGCCTCACGGCGGGCCCTGACGCGGCCGTCTTCGGCGGCTCGATCAGCGCCGCGCCCGGAACACCTCGTCGAGCAGGTGGCCGGCGCGCTCCGCCTTGGCGCTCAGGTAACGGTGGTTGTGGTCGTTGAGGGTGCCGTAGAGCGCCTGGCGCTCGACCACCTCGATCCCCCCCTCGGTCAGGGCCGCCACCTTGAGGGGATTGTTGGTCATCAGCTGCACGCGGCGAATGCCCAGGGCATCCAGCATGTCCACCGCCACCCCGTACCGCCGCTCGTCCTCGCCGAAGCCAAGGACCTGGTCGGCATCCAGGGTATCGAGGCCGCCGTCATGGAGGGTGTAGGCGCGCAGCTTGTTGGCCAGGCCGATCCCGCGCCCCTCCTGGGCCAGGTAGAGCAGCACCCCGCCGCCCAGGGCCTCGATCTCGGCCACGGCGTTGCGCAGCTGCTCGCCACAGTCGCAGCGCAGGCTGCCGAACAGGTCGCCGGTGAGGCAGGCGGAGTGCAGGCGCAGCGGCACGGGCATCGCCGGCGCTTCCAGCGCCGGGTCGCCAATCACCACCGCGACGTGTTCGCGCATCCCGTCGGGCTCGCGGAACAGGATGAAGCGGCACTCGTAGGCGTCGGCCAGGGGAATCCGGGCCTCGCTGATCCGGCGCAGCATGCCACCGGCACCCTCCAGGCAGCGCGCCGCCTGCTCGGCCTCCACCGCCAGCAGGGTGCCGTCGGCCACCGACGCCGCCACCGAGCCTCGCCGAGTCTCGTCGACCCGTGCCACCAGCGCCGAGGGAATCAGCAGCGCCCGACGCATCAGCGCCAGGGCCGCCCGATCGGCCGGCTCCGCCGGCTCCAGGGCCGCCCTGCATTCATCCAGTCCTGCCTCGCCAAGATTCGCCGCCGGCGCGGCCCCGAAGGCCAGGGCGGCCAGGCGCCCGGAGGCCAGCCCGACGGGCAGCGGCAGGCGTGCCGCCTGGTCGACATCTGCCGCACCGAGGATCGCCCGGCGGTGCCGGGTCAGCACCAGCGCCGGGGTGCTGCCGGCCAGCTCGCCCAGCCGCGCGACGGCCGCCTCGGCGGCCCCCTCGAGGGCCTGAACCAGCACCCGGGACTCACCGGCCACCAGCAGCACCGGCAGCCCCCGTCGTAGATCGAAGATGGCCCGTTCAACCTGATGCATCGCTCTCTCCTGGTGGTATCGGTACGCTTGGCGTCACGTCATAGTTCTGCGCATCATGGCGGTCAGTTCCCCCGAAGGAGGCCCCATGGGCGCCACCGATTCGACGCTCTCCCTGGATACGGCCTGGCAGGCCCTCGTCCATGCCGTTCACCCCGACCGCGAGCCGCCCGCGAAGGCATCCGGCCTGCGCCTCTCGGCGGCCGGCTGGCAGGCCGCGCGCCCCGTCGCACCGGAGGCCCGCGCACTGCTCGACTGCCTGACCCCGCTGGCCACTCGGCCCGGCCGCCTGGCGATCGCCCAGCTCGGCCAGAGCCTGGACGGGCGCATCGCCACCGAGAGCGGGCACTCCCACTTCATCAACGGGCCGGAGAGCCTCGTGCACCTGCACCGGCTGCGCGCCCTGGTGGACGCTGTGGTGGTCGGCGCCGGCACCGCCAGCGAGGATGACCCCCTGCTCACGGTGCGCCATGTGACCGGGCCGCACCCGGTGCGGGTGATCCTCGACCCCCGCGGCCGGGTGACCGCGGACCGGCGGCTGCTGCGCGACCCCGAGGCGCCGACCCTGCACCTGCACGGCGAGGGCGCGCGGCCGGAAGGGTCGGAGGGGGACCATGTAAAGCGCCTGGCGCTGCCGCTGGTCGCCGGCGGCTTCGCCCCGGCGGCCGTGCTGGAGGCCCTGGCCGCCCGTGGCCTCGAGCGTGTGCTGATCGAAGGCGGCGGTATCACGGTGTCGCGCTTCCTCGAGGCCGGCGTGCTCCATCGCCTGCACCTGCTGGTCGCGCCGCTGCTGATCGGCTCCGGCCGGCCGGGCCTCGTGATGACGCCCATCGACACCCTCGACAAGGCGCGTCGTCCCGCATCGCGCACCTTCCGCTGCGGTGACGACACCCTCTTCGATCTCGACCTCGACGCGCCTTCCTCCTGACCCGCTGCGCCCGCCGCCGGTGGCTCCCTGCACGGTCAGTGCCACCCGCCGCAGCAGCACCAGGCCGCCGGGCAGGCTCGCCACCAGCACCACGATCCCGTAGGCCATGGAGACCGCCACGCCCTGGGCCGGCGGCAGCCCCGCCATCCCCCAGACCAGCGCGGCGGCCCCCTCGCGCACCCCCCAGCCGGCAAGCGACAGCGGAATCAGCATCGCCAGCAGCACCGGCGGCACCAGCACCAGCAGGGTGGAGAACGGCAGCTCGACGCCGATCGCACGGGCCGCGCATACGAACACCAGGGCGTAGCTGATCACCACCAGCAGCGACCCGGCGAGCTGCTTGGGCCACACCGAGGCGGCCAGCAGGCTGCGCCTGAGGTCGCCACCGAGGCCCACCAGGGCCGCCGGCGGTCGCCGGGCCAGCTGCCAGCCCACCGCACTCAGCAGCAACAAGGCCGCGATCCCGGCCGGGAGCCAGCCCGAGGCGGCAACACCCCGGACGGCTCGCGCCATCATTTCATGCCAGAGCGGCGAGGCGACCAGCACCGCCAGCGTCAGCAGCGCCATGGCCATCTGGCCCGAGGCGCGCTCGATGATCACCGCCCGCCAGGCGCCGCCGCGCTGCCCGCTGTCACGGGAGTGGCGCCAGGCCCGGGCGGCGTCGCCGGCCACCCCGCCCGGTAATACCTGGTTGAGAAACAGCGCCAGGTAGTACTCCCGCAGGGCCCGGCGGAAGCCCAGCGAGAGCCCCAGCAGCCGGGCGGTGAGCCGCCAGCGCCAGACGCTGAGGAGCAGGGGCGGCAGGGTCAGCGCCAGGGCCAGCAGGGCCCAGCCCGGCGAGAGCCGTTGCACCTCGGCGACGATCGCCGCCGGCTGAAGCCACCAGGCGAGCCCGACGAGCAGCATAAGCCCCACCAGCGGGCGCAGCAGGCGCCGGGGGGCGGGGCGTCGCGCTTGCCGGGCTGCTCGTCGGGAAAGGGCCATGCTCAGGCGCCCCCGGCCGACAGCGGCGGCAGCGCCAGCAGGTCGCGATGACCGACGGTCAGCCCCAGCTCCCCTGCGGCGAGGCCGGCCAGCCGGCGCGAGCGCCAGCACTCGAGCCGCGCCTGCTCCGCCGGGGCCTGGGCCAGGGCGGCGTCGTGCCAGCCCTGCACCAGCGGCTCGGCTAGGGGCAGACGCCCCTCCTCGCCGGCGGCGAGATGCCAGGGGGTGGCCGCGCTCTCCACGCGATAGCCCGCCGTGGCCATGGCGTCGACCAGCACGCCGGGCGCATCCCCCCCAAGTGCCGGGCCGATCCCCTTGTCGCGGCGCTGGTGGGCCTGGAACAGCGCGCGGACCGCGATATCTTCCTCGTCCTCTATCCGCGCGCCCGAGGCGTCGAGGAAGGCCCAGTCGCCGTCCACGCTCAGGGTGAAGAGCAGCGCCTGGCGACGCACGGCCGAGGCCGCCACCAGCGCCTCGGCCCAGGGGCGCGAGACCAGGTCGAACAGCGCCGAGGCCACCACCAGGTCGGCGCCTGCCAGAAGGCCGTCATCCACCGGCGCGAGGTCGCGACAGCAGGCCTCGATGGCGAGCCGGTTCCCGGCCGAATCTCGCAGGGTTGCCCCGTGCCGGCGGGCCAGGGCGAGCAGCGCCGGATCATGGTCCACCAGCCGCCAGCGCTGGGGGCCGGGCAGCCGCGGCGCCAGGAAGCGCAGGTTGCTGCCGCTGCCGCTGCCCAGGTCGACGATGCCACACGAGCCGTCCTGCGCACCGGGCCGCCCGGCGAGCCACTCGGCGGCGAGCCCGGTCAGGCAGTGGCTGCGCGAGCGGGCGTCGAGCCACTCGCGGCGGGAGAGCCAGTCGGCGCTGAAACGCTCCCGGGGTGGCGGCATGTCGGCGGGCAGCCGGGCGGGTTCGGGGGCATTCATCGCGAACTCTCCTCGAGTGGATCGGCGGAACAGGTCAATGGCAGCGGGTCGTCCAGGGCGGCCAGGAAGCGGTCGCCGGCCTGCTGCCAGTCGACCAGGTCGCGGCGGGCCTCCCGGGCGCCGCGGCGCAGCCGGCGGCGCAGCTCGGCGTCGTCGAGCCAGGCGGCCAGGGCATCCGTCAGGGCGGCGGCATCGTCGGGGGGCACGGCCAGGCCGGCCTGCCCCGGCAGGGTATCGACGAGCGCGCCGCCGGTGGTGGTGAGCACCGGCAGGCCGCGGGCGAGCGCCTCGGTGACCACCATGCCGTAGCCCTCGTAGCGCGAGGGCAGCACGAAGAGCTCCGCCCGGTGGTAGGCGGCGGCCAGCTCGGCGGCACTGCGCTCCCCGGCCCAGTCGATGCGCGCCTCCAGGCCATGGCGGCGCGCCGCCGCGAACAGCCGGGCGGCATGGTCGGGGTCCCGGACCTGGCTGCCGATGGCCACCAGGGTCCAGTCGCGGTCGCTGAGGCCGGCCAGGGCCTCAAGCAGCACATCGTGGCCCTTGCGCGGGACCAGGGTCGCCACGCAGAGCAGGCGCCGGGGGCCGGGAGATTCGAGGTCCAGGGCGCTGGCCGCCAGCGGCACCGGCTCGACGCCGGGCTCGACCACGCGGAGCCGCTCGGGCCCCACGCCAAAGCGCTCAAGGCCCCGGGCGGTGAAGCGGCTGGTGACGATCACCCGCCGCGCCAGGGCCAGGGCGCGGGTCTCGCTGTCGAAGAGCCGGCGGCGGGTCGGCTCATCGAGGCCGGTCTCGTCGGCAAGCGGATGGTGCACCAGGGCGATGATCGCCAGGCGATCGGCGTGGGGGGCGATCACCTCGGGGAGCCCGCCCATGGCGAGGCCGTCGATGACCACCCGGGCACCATCCGGAAGGGCCGCGAGCGCCCGGGCCATGCTCTGCCGCGCCAGGTCGTCGGGCACCGGAAAACGTCCTGCCAGCCCCACCACCTCGACGGCGCGGCCACGGGCACGCAATGCCGCCGCGATGCGGGCGTCATAGACATAGCCACCGGTGAGCTGGTCGGGGTCGCCGGCCACGATCAGCGTCAGGGGGCTCGCCATCAGAGGCTCCCCTCGTAGCTCGCCCAGGCGATATGGGATTCGTGCAGCGTCACGGTCATGGCCTCGAGCCCGCCGGCGCCCTCCCCCAGCTGGCCGAGCTGGATCGCCGTGGCCAGGCGCTCGAAGATCACCCGGGCCATGAACTCGGTGGTGGTGTTACGACCCTGGAATTCCGGCAGCTCGTCGAGATTCTGGAAGTTGAACTCGCCGAGCACCGCCTTGAGCGCCTCCCCGGCCAGGCCGATGTCGACCACCAGGCCATCGTCATCGAGCTCGCGGCGCTGGAAGGTGACGTCCACCACGTAGGTGGCACCGTGGGTGCGCTGGGCGGGCCCGAAGATCTCGCCGCGAAAGCTGTGGGCGATCATGAAGTGGTCGCGAACGGTGAGTCGGTACATGTCGGGGCTCCAGTCGGTCGGGCGTCGAATCGGTTGAGCGTCAATCAGTCGGGCGAGGCATAGCGCAGGCGGTGGCAGAGCACCTCCCCCGCGGCGGCGGCGAGTCGCGGCATCAGGACGGGCAGCTCGAGGAAATCGCTCTCGCCGCTGATCAGGGCGTCGAGGCGGGGGTCGCGCAGCAGGTCCAGCGCCAGCGCCAGGCGGCGGCGGTGGTCCCAGCGCGGCGTGCGCTCCACGGGCAGGCGGCCCACCTGGCTGCCGACCAGGCGCAGCCGCCGGGAGTGGAAGGCCTCTCCCAGCGGCAGGCTCACCTCGCGATCGCCATACCAGCTCATATCCACCACCCGCGCCTCGTCGCCGGCCAGGGCCAGCGCCTGGCGCAGCCCCTCGGGGTTGCCGCTGGCGTGGATCACCAGGTCGTTGTCGGCCGGCGCCTGCCCGGCCAGCCGGAACTCGACGCCCAGGGCGCGGGCGAGCTCGGCACGCCCCGGCGAGACATCCACCAACCGTACCCGGGTGCCGGGAATCGCCGCGCAGAGCCAGGCCACCAGGGCCCCGACCACGCCGGCGCCGATCACCGCGATGCGATCGCCGAGGCGCGGCTCGGCGTCCCAGCAGCCGTTGATGGCGGTCTCCATGTTGGCGGCGAGCACCGCCCGGGCGGCGGGCAGGCCCGCCGGCAGCGGCGTGACCGCGGCGACCGGCACCACGTAGCGGTCCTGATGGGGATGGAGACAGAAGACCTCCCGGCCCAGCAGCGTCTCGGGGCCGGCCTCGACCACCCCGACGCTGACGTAGCCGTACTTCACCGGCCAGGGGAAGTCGCCGGCCTGGAAGGGAGCGCGCATACGCTGCCACTCGCTCTCGGGCACCCGCCCCTGGAAGACCAGCGCCTCGGTGCCGCGGCTGACGGCGCCGAACAGCGCCCTGACCCGCACCTCCCCCTTCCCGGGGGCGGACAGCGGCTCCTCGCACAGTTCGCCGTGACCCGGGGCCAGGGTCCAGAAGGCGGTGGCGGTATCGACGGACATGGCGGCTCCAGCGCAGAGACGAGAGAATACTTCTACAATAATGGTACAATCAGCTGCAAATGAACAACTTTATCGCTGCCGGCGGCCAGCGGCGGGAGCGACTGCTAGGGTAATGATCATGAGCCCATGATGCTCAGCATAGCGGCTATGCCTCGCCACCATGGCCGTCGACAACGGCGATCGACAACAGCAATCGACAACCATCGGGAGCCCAGATGCCCTCTCCTGTCTCGTCCCACCCACCTGCGCAGGGGCCCACCGAGGCGGCGCGCATCTGGCGCCTCGGCCTGGAACTGGCGCTGGGCGGCATCGCCCTGCTGGGGCTTCTGGCCTCGCTGGGACTGGTGGCGTCATGGGTCGCACCGCTGGCCATCGCCACCTACCTGGGGATGGCGGCCCTGCTGTGGCGCGCCCTGCGGCGCCGCCCCGTGCGCCAGGGCGGGCTCGGCGCGGCCAATCGGGTCACCCTGGCGCGAGGCGTGCTGGTGGCCCTGCTGGCCGGCACCCTGGCCGATCCGGCCCTGCTGGCCGCCCACGGGGAGTGGCTCTTCGCCCTGGCGCTGGTGGCCCTGGCCCTGGACGGCATGGACGGCTGGGTGGCCAGACGCACCGCCAGCGCCAGCGCCGTGGGGGCCCGCTTCGACATGGAGCTCGACGCCTTCTTCATCCTGGTGCTCTGCCTGGCGCTGCTGCAGCTCGAGCGCGTCGGACCCTGGGTGCTGGCCATCGGCGCCATGCGCTACGTCTTCGTGGCGGCCAGCTGGCGCTGGCCCTGGCTCGCCGGCGAGCTGCCCGAGAGCCAGCGCCGCAAGGCGGTGTGCGTCTTGCAGGTGGCGGCGCTGATGCTCGCCCTGCTGCCGGCCATGTCCGACCTGATCGCCGGCTGGCTGGCGGCCACTGCCCTGGCGGGGCTTACCCTCTCCTTCGCGGAGGATGTGCGCTGGCTCTACCGCCACCGATAAGCCTCGGGGCTGGCAAATGCCTCTGGGCCTGCTAGAGTGGGCCTTCGCTTGACGGGGTGCCGGTGGAACCGGCTGAGATCGCTATACGACACGGCTTGTTCGAAATGAGCTGTCGTCACGGCGGGGCCCGTTGAACCTGATCCGGCTAGTACCGGCGTAGGAATCAAGCGGCGGCCTCCCTCGACTACCCCCGTGTAGCACGCCAAACCCAGGCCCCACTCCCTCCCTCGCCCGCACTCCGGATCGTCACCCGACATCGGAGGCATGATGGGCTACCGCTTCAGCGACCTCACCGACGCCTGCCAGGATGACTGGCGCGCCTATATCGAACACGACTTCGTGAGCGGCCTGGCCGACGGCACCCTCGAGGAGGGCGCCTTTCGCCACTACCTGAAGCAGGACTACCTGTTCCTGATCCACTTCGCCCGGGCCTATGCCCTGGCCGCCTACAAGAGCCGCACCCTCGCCGACCTGCGCCAGGCCCATGAGGGGCTCAAGGCCATCGTCGACCTGGAGCTGGGACTTCACGTGAGCTACTGCCAGGAGTGGGGCATCTCCGAGGCGGCGCTGGCCGAGCTGCCCGAGGCGCGTGCCACCATGGCCTATACCCGCTACGTGCTGGACACCGGCAACCGCGGCGACCTGCTCGACCTCCACGTGGCCCTGGCCCCTTGCCTGGTCGGCTACGGCGAGATCGCCGACTGGATCAATGCCCGCGCCGGTACGCTGCGCGGCGACGCCAACCCCTATGACGCCTGGATCGCCATGTACGAGAGCGAGGAGTTCCAGGCCGCTCGCCGCGCCGAGGAGGCCTGGCTCGACGCCCGCCTCGCCGACGTCACCCCGGCGCGCTTCGCCGAACTCACCCAGGTCTTCCGCGACGCCACCCGGCTCGAGATCGATTTCTGGCAGATGGGGCTGGATCGAGCGGACTGAGGCACTGGCCCCATCCTCACCCGCTCGCTGGCTCTGGTCAGGCCGGCGAGCAGAGTCACACTGGTGGCCGAAAGGTCGCCCGACCACTCGCTTGACGGGGTGCCGTTACCGACGGCTGAGATCATGCGCCCAAGCATGGATCCCGTTGAACCTGAACTGGCTAGGACCAGCGTAGGGATCAAGCGACACGCCGCCCGGTATACAGCACACGGCGGCCCCTGTCCCTCCCACCTGTCCTCCCTGACAACACCACAATCCCCTGGGGAGACCGACATCATGAGCAAGACCGCCCACTTCCTCGCCGAGACCGCCCGCGTCGACGAGGCCGCCATCCAGCCCCTGCCCGGTTCGCGCAAGGTCTACGTGGAAGGCTCACGCCCCGATATCCGCGTGCCCTTCCGCGAGATCTCGCTCTCGCCCACCAGGACCTCCGGTGCCGATGAGGAGAACCCGCCGCTGCTGGTCTACGACACCTCCGGCCCCTACACCGACCCGGCGGCCGAGATCGACCTGCGCCGCGGCCTGCCCGAGCTGCGCCGCGCCTGGATCGAGGAGCGAGGCGACACCGAGTTCCTCGACGGCCCCACCAGCGAATACGGCAAGCGCCGCGCCAACGACCCGACGCTCGCCCAGCTGCGCTTCGACCTGACCCGCACCCCACGCCGCGCGAAGGAAGGGAAGAACGTTACCCAGCTGCACTACGCCCGCCAGGGCATCATTACCCCGGAGATGGAGTTCATCGCCATCCGCGAGAACCAGCGCCGCCAGGCCTTGGGCACCGCCGAGGTCGAGCGCATCCTCGGCCACCAGCACCCGGGCCAGAGCTTCGGCGCCCGCCTGCCGGAGGAGATCACCCCGGAGTTCGTACGCGCCGAAGTGGCCGCCGGCCGCGCCATCATCCCCTGCAACATCAACCACCCGGAGTCGGAGCCGATGATCATCGGCCGCAACTTCCTGGTGAAGATCAACGGCAACCTGGGCAATTCGGCGGTCACCTCCTCCATCGAGGAGGAGGTCGACAAGATGACCTGGGGCATCCGCTGGGGTGCGGACACCATCATGGACCTCTCCACCGGCCAGAACATCCACGAGACCCGCGAGTGGATCATCCGCAAC
>Ga0194138_10001604_pt1 | contig 10798 bp, 11 predicted proteins | sample TARM_MetaG_T2_14_FD_134022 | JGI IMG/M metagenome (GOLD analysis project Ga0194138, IMG submission 134022) | Freshwater microbial communities from Pennsylvania, USA, analyzing microbe dynamics in response to fracking - TARM_MetaG_T2_14 (version 2) | ecosystem: Environmental > Aquatic >...
CATTCCCCACAGCACAAACGACGTGTGCAGCACGATGGCCCAGACAATCCCGAAGGTCCAGAAATTACCGGTATTGCCAAACAGCAGCCAGAGCACCCCCACGCCGGAAAAAATCAACAGCCCACCGATGATCGACATGTAAAACGCCGCCCGCGTATGAGTCCGCCGCAGGGCGGAGGCCTGCTCCGAGCGGAAAAACAGCCAGAGCAGCACCGCAAAGCCGACCAGCGGAATCAGCAACAGATTCAGCAAATACCAGACTACCGGAATCACCGCACCGCTGGCGGGCTTACTCCGGCCTCCCGAATACGGCATACACCACCTCCATGAGCGCTTCTACCGTGGCTTCATCGTCCGAGAGCGGCTCAATCATCCCGGCCCGGCAGGCCGTCGCCGCAGGCAACCCGGCTTTCATCATCAGAGCCGAATGGATCAGCAGCCGCGTCGAAGCCGCCTCCTCCAGATCGTGATCCTTCAAATTGCGCAGTGCCGTGGCCAGATTCACCAGCTGGGCTGCCAGATCACGGTCACAGCCGGCCTCGGCGATAACAATCGCCTGCTCCGCCGCTTCCGAGGGGTAGTCAAAACGCAATGACACGAACCGCTGCCGCGTACTCGGCTTCATCCCCTTGAGCAGACTCTGATAGCCCGGATTGTAGGAAACCACCAGCATGAAACCGGGGGCGGCGGTCAGCAGCTCGCCAGTGCGCTCGATTGGCAACTCCCGGCGGTCATCCGCCAGCGGGTGCAGGACCACGGTGGTATCCTTGCGGGCCTCTACCACCTCATCAAGGTAGCAGATCCCCCCTTCCCGCACCGCACGGGTCAACGGACCGTCCTGCCAGTAGGTGCCCTCCGGGCCGATCAGGTGCCGCCCTACCAGGTCAGCGGCAGTGAGATCATCATGGCAGGCGACGGTATACACCGGCCGCCCGAGTTGTTCGGCCATGTAACGCACAAAGCGGGTCTTGCCGCAGCCCGTGGGACCCTTGATAAGCACGGGCAGGCCATTGTCGGCCGCGGCCAGAAAGAGTTCGATTTCGTTTCCTGCCGGTTGGTAAAACGTCATTACTCTGAATCCTCTGAAGACTGAGTGTCGGGCAAGGCAAAGCCAGATACCCATTCGGGGAAGATCGCAAACACCTGTGGATCGTCCTCCCGCTGTATGTTGGCCAGCGCCTGTTCGCAGGCTTCCGCGGCCCGGCTCCAGCCATTCCGGCGATACCAGCCTGCGGCCTGCACAGGTTCGCCCTGCCAGCTCACCACCAGGCTGTTTCCGGCCAGCAGCGGCTTCACAAACCCCAGCTCGGACACCGCTGCATGGGTGTTGTTGTGAAGCAGCAACCCCAGAGCAGAGCTATAGTCGCCAGCTTCGTAAAGCTGCTCCGGTGCGGGCATGACGCCCACGTTCTGGAGCGCGGCCAGAGGCAATTTCTCCCCCAGGGGATCCGGGCCAGCGACCGTTGCAAGATCACGACCCTGCAATTCCCGGATATGCCTGACACCGGCCGTTTTGCGAGTCATCCACACAGGAACCGGAAGCCGGCCCTCCCGGTTCACAGCCGCCAGAACCGGCGAAGCCCCCTTTGGTATGCCCGGCAAGAAAGCCAGGGCAAGGTCCGGAGCCTCGACGTCAAATCGAATATTGGCTTCGCAGCCTTCGGCCTGCAGATACTTCGTCAACCGATAGTGGGCGACTCTGGTAACCTCAGTCACGGATTCAATGCCGATCAGAACCTGCGCATCCCTAGCACTGGCATGGGCTGTAAACAACAAGCCAGCCAGCATCACGGCAGGCAGGGCCCGCCCTGACCTAAAGACCCAGCACATGGGCCCGGCTGGTAAAAAAGATGCCGCTGGGGCTTTCAGCACTGACCGTTGCCACCGGCTCCAGGGTGCGAGTGCTGTACACGGTCACGCGGTTACTGTCCCGGGCCGACACCCACACTTCTTCCCCTCGGGGCGTGAACTCCATATGCAGAACCGAATCGCCAGGCTCCAGAGTCCGGATAATTTCCCGAGTCCGGGAGTCGATCACCTGTACCACATCGTTATCCGGATGGGCAAAGCTCACCCAGATCTGACGATTGTCCGGACTGGCCATCACAAACACCGGTTGACCTTGCACCGGAATACGATCGACCAGTGACCAGTCGTCCGCATTGGCCACCAGCACCTGATGGTGGCCAACCGCCGGTACAAAGGCCTGGCCGTCCGCAATGGCCCAGCCTTCCAGATGGGGCATCTTGTAGACCGGCAACTTCTCCTCGCCCCTGCCATAACCGGGCAGGATTTCGGTGGTGCCCTGCTGCGGGTTCCAGAGGTCCAGCATGGACAGACCATCTTCACCAAACAGCCCTGCGATATAGTAACGGCCGTCCGGCGTAATGAGCGCGTCATACGGAGCATCGCCAGCCCTGAACCTTTGGATGACAGGCTCGGAGGGGGTCATGTCCAGCGTCCAGATCTCATCCGCATCGAAGAGGCTGACGACAAACCGGTTACCCGGAGCGTCCACCAGACCCACGGTTTTTGACAGCGCCTGATCACCGTTTTCATCAACGTAGGTTGCCGGTATGTTCTCGACCAGCTCCAGCGTCTCGCTGTCAAAAACCTTTACCCCGCCCGGTTCGTAATTGGAGACCGCGACATACCGACCGTCCTGGGAAATGGCCCCGCCAATGCTGTTGCCGGACTGGATAACCCGCTCCGTGATGGTACGGGTCAGCAGGTCGACTTTGGTCAGGCCGCCATCCCGACCGAAAACGTAACCGTAACGGCCATCCCGGGAATAGACGACCGAAGCATGGGACAGGTCGCCAAGGCCCCGCACCCGACCCAGCACGGAATGGCTGGTGGTATTGATCACCAGCACGGAACCGGTAGCGCGCTCGATAATCAACCCGAGATCGCCGGTGCCCATCAGAGCTGTTTCAGTCGCGGCAGGGGAAAATGCCTGACAGCCAGTCAAAGCCAGCACCAGCAACAGCGGCAGGAAAAAGCGCTTTAGAGCAGGTTTGGGCATATCCATCAGCTGTAGATCCTCAGGTCAGTGCAACAAGGCGCCGGACTTCAGTTGCCGGCTGATCCAGTCAATTTCTTCCGGTGTCAGTAAAGGCTTCCACGGCGGCATGGCCGTGCCCGGCACGCCCTCACGGATAATGGCCGCTAACGCGCCGGCAGTCAGACGTTCCAGGTTTTCCGGGCGCAGAGGGGGGCCCAGCCCACCCTTCAGTGTCATGCCATGACAGGATCCGCAATCCTGCAAGACCAGGTTACTCAGTTGCGGGTCGGGGCGCCGCTGCTCCCCCGCGTCAGCGCCACGGCTCAGCATGAGGGCAAGCACTGCGAGGCTCAGGGCCGCTTTCCAGCCGACACTCCTCCCCATCAATTCGCTCCTGTTACCCGGTTCGTCTGTTTGATCGTCGCAACACCAAAACTGCACATCCTTGATATTGCTTAAAACAGTCCGGCAAAGCCAGAAATCATTGGGCATACCACCTGTTGGGTAATAAAGGAACAAATAACATTTATCTGACATTAATCAATGTTCATAAAGCCGAAGAGGCGAAACCTAGAGGGACTCTTAAATCCAAGGAGAGAACCTGATGAGAGTGACCAACCTGATTTTCAAACCGCTGGCCCTGGCCGTCGCTGTTGCGTCTTTCGGCGTAATGACAGCCCAGGCCGCCCCGAAGAACCCTGACCCGTCGGCCACCGCCTATGAAGGCACCGCCAGTGCGGTCGATCCCAAATCCGCAAAAGTCGTTCGCAGCCCGGGTGCCCCGGACCTGACCGAAGCCGAGTTCGAGAAAGCCAAAACCATTTTCTTCCAACGCTGCGCCGGTTGCCACGGTGTTCTTCGCAAGGGTGCCACCGGCAAGCCCCTGACCCCGGACATCACCCAGGAGCGGGGCCTGGACTACCTGAAAGCCTTTATCACCTACGGCTCACCCGCAGGTATGCCCAACTGGGGCACGTCCGGCGACCTTACCGAAGATGAAATCGAGCTGATGGCCAAATACCTGATGCACGAACCACCGGAGCCACCGGAGTTCAGCCTCGCCGACATGAAGGCGACCTGGGAAGTCGTTATCCCCCCTGAAGACCGGCCCAAGAAGCAGCTGAACGATCTGAACCTGAAAAACCTGTTCAGCGTGACTCTGCGGGATGCCGGCCAGATTGCCCTTATCGACGGCGAATCCAAGGAAATTGTCGAGGTCATTGATACCGGGTATGCGGTTCACATCTCGCGGATGTCGGCCTCAGGCCGTTATGTGTTCGTTATCGGACGGGATGCCAAGATCAACATGATCGATCTGTGGATGGAACACCCGGATACCGTCGCCAAAATCAAGATCGGCCTGGAAGCCCGTTCCGTGGAAACCTCCAAATACGAGGGTTACGAGGACAAATACGCCATTGCCGGTGCCTACTGGCCACCGCAGTTCGTAATCATGGACGGGCAGACCCTGGAGCCGCTGAAAATCGTCTCTACCCGGGGCATGACCGTGGACACCCAGGAATACCACCCGGAGCCCCGCGTCGCCGCCATCGTTTCCTCCCTCGAGCAACCGGAGTTTATCGTTAACGTCAAGGAAACCGGCAAGATCCAGCTGGTCAACTACGAAGACCTGGATAACCTGAGCATCACCACTATTGATGCCGCCCGGTTCCTGCACGACGGCGGCTGGGACAGCACCCTGCGGTACTTCATGACCGCGGCCAACCAGTCCAACAAGATCGCGGTGGTCGACTCCAAGGAGCGGGAACTCGAAGCACTGATTGACGTTGGCAAGATTCCCCATCCCGGCCGCGGTGCCAATTTTGTCGATCCGGAGAATGGTCCGGTCTGGGCCACCAGCCACCTGGGGGATAACACCATCCAGATGATCGGCACCGATCCCGAAGGCCACCCCGACAAAGCCTGGAAAGTGGTCCGTACTCTCAACGGCCAGGGTGGCGGCTCGCTGTTCATCAAGACTCACCCGAAATCCGACAATCTATGGGTCGATACCCCGCTGAATCCGGCGGAAACGGTCAGCCAGAGCGTTGCAGTGTATGACATCAACAATCTGGAAGCCGGCTACGAGGTACTGCCGATTGCTGAATGGGCGGAGTTGGGCGAAGGGCCCAAGCGCGTGGTGCAGCCGGAATACAACGTGGCCGGTGACGAAGTCTGGTTCTCCGTCTGGAACGTCAAGGAACAGACCTCGGCCCTGGTGGTGGTTGATGACAAGACACGCGAGCTGAAAAAGGTGATCAAGGACGAACGGCTGGTGACTCCCACCGGCAAGTTCAACGTCTATAACACCCAGCACGACGTGTACTGATCGGTTCCGGCCCGGAGGAGAGCACTGATGAGACTGGATACGACTGACAGACAACTGATCAACCTGTTCCAGCGGGACCTGCCCGTCTGCGACAGACCCTACCAGGCGATGTCCCGACAGCTGGGCATCGCTGAGACGGAGGTCATTGAACGGCTGCAGTCGCTACAGGACAGCCAGGTTCTCAGCCGGGTCGGGCCGGTTTTCGAACACAGCCGCGCAGGCGCAAGCCTGCTGGCTGCCGTTGCCGCACCGGACGAACAGATCGATCTGGTCGCGGCCCGAATTAACCAGGCTCCCGGGGTGAATCACAATTATGCCCGGGAGCACACCTACAATCTCTGGTTTGTCATGACGGCGCCCGATGAAGACATTCTGGAAGAGCAGCTTGACGACCTGGAACACCAGCTGCGGCTGCCGATGCTTCGGTTGCCGATGGTGGAGGCCTACCATATTGACCTGGGCTTCGATATTGATTGGGAGGCCCTGCCGTGAACCTTCACCCGACCCCGGAATATCTGGCGGTTGTACCGGAAATCGCCGGCGCCGGACCGGTCAGTGCCTGGGGTTTGCTGCGGCTTCGGCGTGAGCTGGAAGTCGGGCTTCCGCTGACATCGCAACCCTACAAGACGCTGGCTGAAAGGTGCGGACTGTCCGAAACGGACGTGATGGCAGCCATCCGCCAGTGGCAGGCCCAGGGCCTGATCAAACGATTCGGCCTCGTGGTGCGGCACCGGACTCTGGGTTATACCGCCAACGCCATGGTGGTCTGGGATGTTCCGGACGATCAGGTTCAGGAGCTGGGCCGGAGGCTCGCCCGAAGCCCCCTTATCACCCTCTGTTACCAGCGCCCGCGCCGACGCCCCCAGTGGCCCTTCAACCTGTTCTGCATGATTCACGGCATTGACCGGCAACGGGTTCTGAACCAGCTGGACGCGCTGATTGGCGAGTTTGGCCTGGCGCAGATACCCCACGCCGTGCTGTTCAGCACCAAAGCCTACCGGCAGCGGGGAGGCCGTTATGTCAGCCGCGACTGAGCTGCACCAGGCAGAGAACGACTTCACAGAGTTGGAGCGGGCCGTCATTAACCGCTTACAGACCGGGCTCCCCCTGGTGCATTCGCCCTACGCTGCGGTCGCCTGCGAACTTGGTGTGACCGAGCAGGCACTTCTGCATACCCTCGCCGACCTCCTGGACCGCCGCATCCTCACCCGTTTTGGCCCCATGTTCCACGCCGGGGAAATGGGCGGCGGCCTCACGCTCGCCGCCATGCGAGTCCCGGAGCCAGACTTCGAGAAAGTTGCCAAAACGGTGAACAGTTTTGGCGAAGTGGCCCACAACTACCGTCGGGAGCATGAGCTGAACATGTGGTTTGTCCTGGCCACGGAGACCCCGGAAGACATCACCCGGGTTATTGGCGAGATCGAGTCCGCCACCGGCTATCCCGTCTACAACATGCCCAAGGAGGAAGAGTTCCATGTCCATCTCCACTTCCCGGTCTGACACCGAGTACGTGCTGGGCGAGCGGGACCGGCAAATCATTCTCGCCACCCAGGAAGGCCTGCCCCTGGTACCCGACCCCTGGGGTGAACTGGGCAGGCAGCTGGGGCTGCCGGCTGACGAGGTGCTGGCCAGATTCCAGCGGATGCAGGACGCCGGTGTGATCCGCCGGGTCGCCGCCGTGCCCGACCACTATCGCCTGGGCTATCGCTTCAACGGCATGACGGTCTGGGACGTCAGCGACGATGCCATCACGGATATGGGCCGGAAGGTGGGCGAACTGCCGTTCGTCAGCCACTGCTATCGACGCCCGAGGCACCTGCCCTACTGGAGCTACAACCTGTTTGCCATGGTCCACGGAACCAGCCGGGAAGAGGTGGAAGACAAGGCTTCGCAGATTCAGGCCGTGCTCGGAACCACCTGCCAGGGCCACACCATTCTTTACAGCTCGGCCATCCTGAAAAAAACCGGTCTGCGGCTGCGGAAATCATGAGAGAGGAAGCACCATGTTCAGAATGACCCGCTACATCAAGAGCCTGATGAATCCGGCTCCTGTGCATCCGCTCCCCAAACCGTCCGGCCCGGTGGTGATCTGGAACCTGATCCGCCGCTGTAACCTGACCTGCAAACACTGCTATTCGATCTCCGCCGATATCGACTTCAAGGGCGAGCTGAGCACGCAGGAAGTCTATACGGTGATGGATGACCTCAAGGCGTTCGGTGTACCGGTGCTGATTCTCTCCGGCGGTGAGCCACTGATGCGCCCGGATATTTTCGACATCTCCCGCCGGGCCCGGGAAATGGGCTTTTACGTAGGGTTGTCCACCAACGGCACGCTGATCAACGAAGACAACATCGGCAAGATCGCCGAGGCAGGCTACGACTATGTCGGCATCAGCATCGACGGTCTGGAAAACACCCACGACGAGTTCCGGCAGAAAAAGGGCGCATTCCGGGAATCCATGCGTGCGGTTGCCCTGTGCAAGCAGGCCGGCATCAAGGTAGGCCTGCGCTTCACCCTGACCCAGGACAACTTCCCGGAACTGCCCGCCATGCTGGACCTGCTTGATGAACACGACATCGACAAGTTCTATCTGTCCCACCTGAACTACTCCGGCCGTGGCGGCCGGAACCGGAAACGGGATGCCTGGTACGACATGACCCGCGAGGCCATGAACCTGATGTTCGACCACTGTCACCGGGAACTCCAGCGGGGCGTGGAGCGGGAATATGTGACCGGCAATAACGACGCCGACGGCCCCTTCCTGATCGAATGGGCAAAACAGCATTATCCGGGCCAGGTCGCGACCCTGGAGCAGCGCCTGACAAACTGGGGTGGCAACTCTTCCGGCGTCAACATCGCCAATATCGACAACCTGGGCGTGGTCCACCCGGACACCTTCTGGTGGAACCACGACCTGGGTAACGTTCGCCAGACTCCGTTCTCCAGAATCTGGGCTGACACCACCGACCCGCTGATGCAGGGGTTCCGGCAGCATCCGCGACCGGTCAGGGGGCGCTGTGCCGAGTGTAAATACCTGGCCATCTGTAACGGCAATACCCGGGTCCGGGCCTACAACATGTCCGGTGACTTCTGGGAAGAGGATCCGGGCTGCTACCTCACCAATGACGAAATCGGTGTGCTCGATGGGCCCCGGCGCCTGGCCGCCCCGGTTACCGAAATTCCGGTTCACAACCTGTAAGGACAAGCATCATGACAACCAGCCAAAGGAAGAAGTGCCTGGTGGAGTTCCAGCTGGCGGAACAACCCTTACGGGCCGGAGAGGTAGCCATTGTGGGAGCGGGTCCGGGCGACCCCGGCCTGCTGACCCTGCGGGCCCTGATGCTGATCCAGCAGGCGGATGCCATCGTCTACGACCGCCTGGTGTCGCCGCAGATCATGGAACTGGTCAACCCCGCAGCCGAGCGGATTCATGTGGGCAAGGCCAGCGGTTGCCATTACGTGCCCCAGGAGGACACCAACGAACTGCTGGTACAGCTGGCGGTAAAACAGCGCCGGGTGGTCCGGCTCAAGGGCGGCGACCCTTACATCTTCGGCCGTGGCGGCGAGGAGGCGGAATTCCTGGTGGAGAACCACATCGACTTCCTGGTGGTTCCCGGCATTACCTCCGCGGCCGGTTGCGCTTCCTACTGCGGCATCCCGCTGACACACCGGGACTACGCCCAGAGCGTGACCTTTGTAACCGGCCATAGAAAGGCCGACCAGTCACTGGAACTGAACTGGCGCGTGCTGGCAGCGCCAGACCAGACCCGGGTGTTCTACATGGGCCTGCACAATGCCCCGACCATCGTCCGCGAGCTTATGGCCCACGGACTGCCGGGAGACTGCCCCGTAGCCCTGGTCGAGCGCGGCACCACACCGCAGCAGCACATGGCAGTCACCTCCCTGGCCGACCTTGAGGCGACCATTCTCCGCGAGGCGTTCCAGCCGCCGACATTGATCATCGTCGGCGAGGTTGTCGGCCTGGCAGAGAAACTGGCCCAACCGGCCGCAGCCGGCTGGCACTGCGGCCACAGTGAGGCCATTGCCGCCAGCGCAGGAGGACGCCCGGCATGAGATTTCGCAAAGACACCCTGCTGATACTCGCAGCCAGCCTGCTGATGCCAGCTTTGCTGCAGGCCAGCCCGCAACCGGAAACCGGTGCGCTGTACCAGCAACACTGCGCCAGCTGTCACGGCACCGATCGCCTGGGCGGCATGGGTCCCGCCCTGCTGCCGGAAAACCTGTCCCGGCTCAAAAAACCCGAGGCAGAGGCCACCATCCGCAATGGCCGACCCGCCACCCAGATGCCGGCCTTTACCGATGTTCTGGCCAGCGAATCCATCACCGCGCTTGCGGACTATATTTACCGCCCACCAGCCATCCCACCGACCTGGGGCCGGGCAGACATCCTCGACAGCCACTTGCTGCCTCACCCCCAGGGCACGTTACCGGATGAGCCGGTGTATGAAGCCGATATGATGAACCTGTTCCTGGTGGTGGAGATCGGCGATCATCACGTCACCCTGCTGGATGGCGACAAAATGGAGCCCATCCACCGGTTCCCGAGCCGCTACGCCCTGCACGGTGGCCCGAAATACAGCCCCGACGGGCGTTACGTCTACTTCGGCTCCCGGGACGGCTGGATCACCAAGTACGACCTGTACAATCTGAAAGTGGTGGCGGAAGTGCGAGCCGGCATCAACATGCGCAACATCGCCGTGTCCGCAGATGGCAAATATGTGATGGCCGCCAATTACCTGCCCCATACCCTGGTACTGTTTGGTGCCGATAATCTCGAACTGATGGACGTTATCCCGGTGGAAAGCGACGCCGGCGACAGCTCCCGGGTCAGTGCTGTTTATGCCGCCCCACCAAGGGGCAGCTTCATCGCCGCCCTCAAGGACATTCCTGAAGCCTGGGAAATCACCGTGGAAGACGGCAAGCCCGCTATCCGCCGGATGCAGATCGACACACTACTGGACGATTTCTTCTTCGACCCCGGGTACCAGCACGTCATCGGCGCCGCTCGCGACGGCAAGCGCGGCTACGTGATCAACCTCGACACCGGCAACACCATCGCCAAACTCCCCCTCCCCGGCATGCCCCACCTGGGCTCCGGCATTACCTGGGAATACCAGGGCCGCCGTGTGATGGCTACACCGCACTTCCGCACCGGCGCGGTGTCCATCATCGACATGGACAACTGGAAAGTCATCAAGACCCTGGAAACCCAGGGCCCGGGCTTCTTCATGCGCAGCCACGAAAACTCCCGCTACGCCTGGGTGGATGTGTTCTTCGGCCCCAACAAGGACAAGGTCCACGTCATCGACAAGCAGACCCTGGAAATCGTCAAAACGCTGCAGCCGGCCCCGGGCAAGGTTGCCGCCCACGTGGAATTCGATCGCTATGGTGAAAAACTGCTGCTGAGCATCTGGGACAAGGACGGCGCTGTGATCGTTTACGA
>Ga0194138_10001608_pt1 | contig 10793 bp, 9 predicted proteins | sample TARM_MetaG_T2_14_FD_134022 | JGI IMG/M metagenome (GOLD analysis project Ga0194138, IMG submission 134022) | Freshwater microbial communities from Pennsylvania, USA, analyzing microbe dynamics in response to fracking - TARM_MetaG_T2_14 (version 2) | ecosystem: Environmental > Aquatic >...
TTAAAGCGCATTCGGAGTGCGGGCTTAGTCATTATCGATGATTTAATGTACTTAGCGATGGATTCCTATGAAGCCAACCTATTTTTCCAACTCATTAATCATCTCTATGAGCAATGTTCGGTTATTTTAACGTCCAATAAAGCGCCCGACCAATGGAGTGAGCTAATGGGTGATCAAGGGATTACCACAGCAATTTTAGACCGTTTATTACATCGTGTAGAGGTCATTCAAATGGACGGAGATAGTTATCGCATGAAAAATAAGCAAAAAATATTTAACTAGCAAAAGTGTAAAATCCTACTTAGCAAAATGTGTAAAATTGTACTTGACGGTTACAATTAATCAGTAATATTGGCTACCGGGTTTGGTAGTATAGCGAAAGTCTGGCCCAAATGATTTGTGCCAGGCTTTTGTCCTAGGCTGGAAATCTAAATCCTACCAACATTATCCACTGCAATAAATATAATGATTGCTGAACGTTGATACGACGGCAATCTTCAGCATACCTTGTATAATTATCCAATCCAGGTCAGTGGTATATATATTTTTTGCAAGGTAATATATCCCATCAACTTTTTCAGGTTGATGGGATATATTTTTGCCTTAGTAATGTGCCAAAACTTAGTGCTGAGAGGCTGAGGAGACTGCATCGGTGCTTGGTGTATCCGTTGCTTCGGTCATGTCTTCTGCATTCGCAGCTTCGCGGGCGTAGAAGATTTGGTTCATAATGCGTTGAGCTTTCTGCTCTTTCGTTAAGGTGCGGTCTGCATCAATCTCTTCGACACTTCTTTGGTCATAAATCGGCTTTTGGCTTGCTGACTCCGCGGCGTGAACGGGTTCTCCTGTCGTTCTCTCAGGCAGGTGTTCCTGAAGCACTGCCTTAAAGGCGGAGCGCAGATTCTGGTCTTGGATCAGGGTGTCAATGAGTTGGTCGACTTCGTCGTTGGATTCGCCACCAGCCATTGCTTGCTCAACAGCTTCTTTAATGGCGCTACTCGTAATAGAGGCGCCAGAGATACTATCGACATCTGTCGAGTTGGCAGAGACAATTTGTGCCGGTAGGGCATCGATGGCCTTAGTGCCGATACCAGGTGTTTCCTTGTGGCTAAGCACTTCTACTTGGTCAATGCTCTGGCCGTCAGAAGTCGTAACGCGTACCACGAGTTCGCCACCTAAGCCTTGGGCGCGTCCAATATATTCGCCTTCGCCAACGGTAACCGGTTCACTTTCTGCATGTGAATCGTGGATAGAGGCACCGGAACTTGCGTCCACTGTTGCTTGCATGGCGTCAACAGCTTGTTGGGCTGCATCGATAATAGCGTTGCGGATGGCGTTGCTGGTGACCGTTGCACTGGAGATGGTGTCAACATCTAAGGAATTCTTGGCGATAATTTGTCCAGGTAAGGTCTGGAGGGCCAGATCACCGATGCCGACGGTTTCTTGCTCTTGGACGATTTCAATATTCTGGATAGCGAATTCGACGTTGAGCGCTACATCGCCAGCCATGCCGCGCGCCTTGCCGACAAAGCCTTGGGTGTGGGAAGGCGATGTGACAGGCTCGACTTCTGGCGTGTGGCTAGCTGAGGAATGCGCGTCTGCTTGAGTATTCATAGGGTTAGATTCCTCCTTTTCTGGGTTGTGGTATTTATTGAGTGGGGCAAGAGACCCCGCGTCAGCAATTTCTTCCAAAAGACGGATAAGTGCTTGCTCTTCATTGCTACCGATAACGTAAGGGGTAATTTTGCGGTATTCAATATAAGCATTCGCCATGGCAACCGGGTAGGCTGCCAATTGATTCATGCTCGCATCATTCATCTTATTGCCGAAGGTGAGGGTCTCGTCCTTAGAAATAGCATATAAATCTTGCAAATATTCTAGAACAGCCCCCTTCCCGCCGGCCCGGGTATGGACTTCCAACCAGTCGAAGCGTCGGACAATGACATCTAAATCGGTCCGCTCTTCTTGAAGGCGGCGCTGTAATTTCTTCACATCCGGACGTTCGAGGGCGAAGTTTGCTGCTAGCTTGAAGAGAGGGCGACCTTTCAATTCATCCAGGTCTTCAATCGGTTTGGCTCCAGGGTATACTCGTTGGAGCTCACTATCTAAATAAGAACTCTTGCCTCGCTGGTAAGCGTAGACTTGCTCACCGTCATCGGCAATAAAGAGCAGATTGTCAAATTGCTGTAACTTGCTCTTATACCAAGCTAAGACATCATCGGGCAAATCTATCTTTCGCAGCCGTTTGCCGTTATAGTTCACATAATTGCCATTATGGCTAGTTAGGTAAATATCGCGTGTATCCATTTCACTCAGGAAAGCCGTTAAATCTTGGCGGGAATGCCCGGACAGAATCGCGAAGCGAACGCCTTGCTCACCGAGGCGTTGGCGGACTGCATTGAAGCGTTCGACTTCATAGGTGAAATCATTCCGCAACAAACTGCCGTCTAAATCAATGGCGACGAGCTTTAAATTCATAGTTTACCTCATTTCTAAGTATGCTTGTACATCTTCAGGGGTATTTAAATTGAGAAACAAATGCGCTGTATTAGGAAACTGGGACCAAATCGCCCGGGGAATCATGCGATGCTTCGCTTGGCGAACGAAACGTTGAACCTTCAAATTATCCTGAAGCAAGTGTGCTTCAAGCGAATCGAGCAAGGCCAAAGAATAGAAGCTGTGAAAGGGATAAATAAAGCGCTCTTCATCTTGATTGGTCAGAATATCCACCTCAGCCTTTAAAAGCTGCTGCTTTTGGTACCGTAAGTATTCAGGGGCCAAATAGGGCATGTCACAGGCAATGACGAAAAGATATTGGCTCTGACTATGGCTGAGGCCGGCATGAATTCCTGCTAGAGGCCCCTTGCCCGGGTAAATATCTTGGATAAGGCGGATGCCCGGAATATCATGCTCTTGAGCCTTATTGGTGACGAGCAGGATATCCGCGAAATGGGACCTAAGCTGTTGGACTAAGTGATTGACTAAGCGCTCCCCGTCGAAACTTAGGAACTGCTTATCAAAGCCCATTCTTGAGCTTTGGCCCCCTGCTAAGATTAAGGCTGAGCCAAATTCTGGTCGCTTAGTCATCGGGATACAACTTGGCCAATTGGCCCTTAACGTCGAAGAAATCACTCATAAAGCGCAGGAAGACATAGCCTACCATGATTGTCGTAATATAAAGCTGCAGGCCTTGAAGTTGCTGGAAGAAGTTGCCCCAGAAATCTAGGTCCTGTTCCAACAAGTAGCCACTTACACGGCCGGATGCAACCAAGCCGATAGCCATGGGGAAGGTCGTCCCGGCATAGCCAGGTGTGAAATCAAAGGTAATAAAGCGCAGCAATAAGTTGGCATAATAAGCTAAGGACAAGACGAGAAGTAGGGCCAAGCAATAAATCAGCCAAGGCTTAGGTTGCGTTGCAACGTTTAAGTAAGAAACAATACTTAAGCTGATCGGAGCAACCACAATCCCTTGGGTGTGGTAAGCGCCTTTAGCGATAGGCCGGGTGGCCAGCCTTTTGACAATGAAAGGTAATAGAACTAAGTAAATCACAATACAGTAAATAGCAATCCAATATTGCAAGGTGTTAAAGCCCATGTCCTTGCCGATAACAACCGATACAGCTAAGCCATTATAGGTTACAAACCAAGACGGGAGGAAGTTCTCCGTTTGAAAGTTGGGTGCCACGTGTTTCATCGTAAAGTAAATAATATGGGCAATATGCACGATAACCGCGATAAGCCATAAACTCCGTCCGATGGTTGGAGCATATTGGACAATATAGCTACTTAAGATCATCAGTGTCATCGTTAAGCCAGCATAGAGCGCTGATAAGGTAACTTGCTTGTATTCCTTCTGGACAACGCCTGGGAAGCGAACAATCTTTACTAAATATAGAACCCACAAAAGGCCTACCAGCAACATGGAAAGGTGACGGACCCAGGTGTAGCCCATGCCGTTATAGACGTTGCTAAGGGTTAGGACACCAACCATGGTTGGCAGTAAAGGAACGGGGAACTCACGAATTTTCTCCATTAAGCGTGCCATATGCAATCTCCCCCCCTAGCTGTACAACTTTCTCAACTGCAACGGGTGCAATCTTGTAAGCCGGTTCTCTTGAATATGGATCATACTCTGAGGCGGTCAGGCGGTTACACTCGATGTAATGCAGTGGGACGAAGATTTCATCATTGCGCTGATCGCTTTGGATTTGAACATCTAATTCCTCAACCGCCCCATTATGGGAATGCACGCGGGCACGGTCACCTTCATGAATGCCCAATTCGTCTGCCAGGCCAGGTCCCATAATGAGGTAGGCGTTCGTCGGGTCAACTTGACGGGTACCAGCAATTTCACGCGTACGCGAACGGGTATGCCAGGAGGCGGCAGAAATCCGGCCTGTATTTAAGACAATCGGGAATTCTTCCGTGGTCGGAATAGGCACAGCGCGAGGCTCTTCAAAGACGAAATTTGCCCGTTGATCGGCCGTGAAGAACTTGCCGTCTTCATATAGACGACGTTCCCGGTCTACCTCTGCCCCATTTAAAGTAGAAGGGTATGGCCACTGAATGCCATCTGAGCGGGTGAGCCAATCCCAATCGACCCCGGTAATGTCACATGGCTTGTTCCGGGTGACTTCTTTCATCAATTCAAAGGCATCCCGTGGCGTCTGCCAGCGACTTAAATCCATGCCCAAGGCCTCACCGATACCCCGAAGTACTTCAAAATCGGTCTTCTCATTGCTAGCTCGCTCTAAGACCGGGCGTACCGGAGATAAGCGGCGTTCGGTATTGATGATGGTGCCTTCTTTCTTAATAGCGGGCACGACGGGAAGGAAGTGGGTGGCGTGCTCGGACGTCTCAGTGTCATCATAGATATCTTGGACGATGAGCAGATCAAGTTTCTCAACGGCTTCTTTAAAGGTCGTATTATTTGTCCAACTATGCATTGGGTTGGTACAAATGACCCAAAGGCCTTTAATTTCACCTTTATTGACTCCTTCAACAATGGCGTCATAGGTTTTGGTTGGTTTATCAGCGAGGTAAGTTGGCTCAACCCCTAAGATATTTGCGATGCGTTGACGACCCGCTTCATCGGCGAAGTCGGTACCCCCGTGCAGGGCGCTTGTATTACTGAATAGACGTGAACCCATGGCGTCCGTTTGCCCTGTTAGTGAGTTGGCACCTGTTCCTGGCTTGCCGATATTACCAGTCATCAGGGCCAAGTTAATAATGGCTTGAGCTGCCCGTACCCCTTCGTGGTGTTGGTTAATACCCATAGTCCACCAGAAACTGACGCGCTTGCCGCTTTCAATCAGTTCTACAAATTCCATAATTTCTTCTTCGCTAAGTCCAGTGCGTTCAGGCGCTTTGGCTAAGGTGAAGTCTTGAACGAATGCTTTGAAGTCTTCAAAGCCATTGGTATGTTCTTTGATAAAGTTATGGTCAATAGCAATATCCCGTTCAATGAGAAGATTAGCGAGTGTATAGAATAGCGGCAAATCAGAAGCATGGTTAATCGCATAATGGTAATCGGCCTGCTTGGCGGTTGCTGATTTACGAGGGTCGACGACAATGATGCGGTCTGTATCCTTGCGTGAACGACGCACTCGGTTCCAAATAACAGGGTGAGCAGGCACCGGATTGGCCCCAATCAGCACAATCGTATCAGACAGTTCAATGTCTTGAATTGTATAAGGCGGCGCATCAAAACCATAGGATTGCTTGTGGGCAACGACGGCGGTCGCCATACATAGACGGGTATTCCCATCCAAATTGGTCTGTAAATGATTGCGCATAATATGCCCTAATAAGGCAAAGTCTTCAACTAAGAGCTGCCCTGTACTAATACCTGCAAAAGCTTCTGGACCATATTTCGCTTGAATAGCTTGAATTTGTTCAGCAACTTCTTGGAAGCCTTCTTCCCAAGAGACAGCTTTCATGCTACCGTCTGCTTGGCGAATTTGCGGCAGAGGATTGGGCTTATGCATACTTTGTTGCTTATCTGTATTTAAGCCCTTAATGCAAAGCAAATTAGGGTTAACGGGATAGTTCTCCTTGGGCAGAATTTGTTTAATTTCATTATCTTCAACGTAATAGTCTAAGTTACAGGAAATCGCACAATAATTACAGGTTGATTGAATTTTCTCCATAATGGTTTCCTTTCCGAAATTAAGTTTCTGCAGAAGTAGGGCCAGTTAGTAAGGCTTCGGCTTCTTCAGTGCTTAATTCATAATGATAGAATAGCTGGTAGAATGATTGAGCTTCTTCGACTAAGTTGATTTGATATACATCAGGGTAATACATTTGGCCAGCCCAGTTGATCCCTAGAATGGCATTGACCGATTTAGGACCTGTGAGCCAGTTATACGGGGCATCGGGTACTAAGTAAATTGCATCTGTTTCTAAGCTGTCCCAGAATTCCTGGTCACGTTCGGCGTAAGTTTCCGGGTAGAGGAAGGTGACACTGTCTGGTTGCCAGGCAAGAATTTGCTCACCGGATACATCTTGCCAGCCAAAACCTTCCGCTTCTTCAGCCGAGAGGACGTTCGTTAAGCCTACGCGGTCAAAGACCTCAGTATGGAAACTGTCAGCTGGTGCCGTCTTAAAGCCATTGTTACCATTGGCTAAGTAGTAGGTTTGGCCGTCCGCTTGGATAGTTGCTTGATGATCTGCTGCCCGCTTTAAGGTGGTTTCAATATAAGCCACTTGCTCCGCTGTATCGACGCCCAACACTTCGCCTAAGTTGGTATATAAGGCAGGCATGTCGTCTAAATTACCATTGAAGAAGATGACCGGTACCCCTGTTAATTCAGAAAGTTGATCTAATTCCTCCTGGATGCCTTTCTTTTGTTCGCCGATGTCAATAATGACATCTGGGGCAAGGTCGATAATTGCTTCAAGATTTAATTCATCAGGGCCATTGAATAAGCCGCCCACTTCAGGGATTTCGGCAGCTGCTTCAGGCATGTAAGCTAAATCGTCCGTGTCCGGTTGATTGCTCCAACCTACCATGCGCTCGGGTGCAACGGAGTAGAGCACGATTTGTGAGGTGGAGCCGGTGCCTAAGATGCGCTCGATATTTGCTGGAATTTCGACTTCACGTCCTAAGTCATCGGTGTAGACAATGGTTTCTTTGGGAGTAGTTGCTTCAGTACTTGCTTCTTCAGCTAGAACAGTATTTACTGGACTTGCTGGTAGGAAGGTCAACGTTGATGCCACTAAGGAAGTTACGATAATTTTAGAGAATGTGATGAATGTTTTATGCATAAGTTTAAAATCTCCTTTGATAAAGTTTAGGGATGACTAGTTGAGGGGACTTCTCGTCCACTTGCTTCAACTCAACCGGTACACCGTAGAGCGCTTCGATTCGCTCTGGGGTTAAAGCCCGTTCAACCGTGTCATGAACCAGTAGTTGTCCGTCTTTTAGCAGCAGGGCTTGGTCACAGAAGGTTAAGACATCTTGTGGCTGGTGCGAGGTCATAATAATCGTGTAGCCGTCTTGAACCAGTTGGCGACATTGGTCTAATACCTTAAGTTGGTTGCCGTAATCTAAATTAGCGGTCGGCTCATCCATTAAAATCAACGGTGTGTCTTGCATTAATGCCTGGGCAATACGTACCAATTGTTGTTGGCCACCGGATAAGGCTTGGAAAGGGCGTAGGGCCAAGCTTTCAATGCCTAACATAGTCAGGTAATTCAGGGCTTTCTCTGTTTGGTGAGGGTCTTTGTCAGAGACGTGGCCCATTTCGACCAGGTCGATGACGGTGTGGTTAAAGCTTCCGTTACTTTGTTGTGGGACGTAGGCAATTTGCTCGGCAATGGCCTTGGGGGAGGCGGTCTGTAAATTTAAATCCTGCCAGTAAATACTCCCGTGTTCAGCTTTTAACAGGCCCAGCAAAAGTTTAAAGAGCGTCGTCTTGCCTGCGCCATTCTCACCTAAGAAGGCAACGAATTGGCCAGAGTCTATGGTGAAACTGATATTAGAGAGTGTGGCTTGCTTGCTGTAACGAAAGCTCAGTTCTTTAACGGTTAAAGCCATCGCCTTTGCCTCCAATCAATAAGCTGAAGAAGATCGGTGCGCCAATCAGGGCGGTGAGAATGCCAATGGGAATTTCCGTTTGTGCCCAAGAACGAGCTACCGTATCAATACATACCATAAAGATGGCCCCGAACAAGGCCGAGCAGGGCAGAAGATAGCGGTAGTCTTGCCCAATAATCAAGCGGCAAATATGTGGCACAACGAGTCCTACCCAGCCAATCATACCCGTTACGGCGACACTACTTGCCGTTAACAAGGTGGCTGCTAGAATGAGTAGCCCCTGCGTCCAGCGAAGATGGATGCCAAGCGTTTGGGCCTTCTCTTCGCCCAAGGTGAGTAAGTTAAGGGCCTTAGCTTGCCCAAAAATAATCACAAAGCCAATCAGCATCGGTATCAGAATCATATTCACCCTCTGCCAAGTTATGGACGAGAAAGAGCCCATCAGCCAATAAGTAATCTCTGGTAAGGCATTCTCAACGTCTGCGATTAATTTGACATAACTTAAAGCGGCTTGAAAGAGGGAACCGATAACCATACCGGCCAGTAGTAAAGCTAAGGTTCTTTCCATGCGAAAGAGGCGACTTACCGCAAAGGTCAACCCAACAGCTAAGAGCCCCATTACAAAAGCGGCCAGAATAGTTACTTGATTTGAAGCGTACGAAATGATTGCCAAGGCTGCGCCCAATGACGCCCCGTGATTTACACCCAGGATGTTGGGGGAAGCCATCGGATTCTCGAACAATGCTTGGAAGGTAGCCCCAGATACCGCCAAGGCGGCACCAATAAAAATATTTGCGCTTAGGCGAGGTAGGCGAATATTGGCAATAACCAGGTAATGTTCGCGGGGTATCGTAGCTGCCTTGCCCCGCAAAAGTAAGTGAAAGGTCTGGCGAACATCAGCTAGAGAAAGATAGTAACGGCCGAAGTTGAGGGCGATGAAGGTCGCTACAATAAGCAGAATAGCCATGCCCACCAGTATGCCTATGCGTCGCCTTCTTTGCCTTTGAATGACCTCCATAATCACGCTCCTTTCTAAATTGGTATTACTTTAAAAAAGTTTAATATAATATAGCATAAATTTATCAAGTTTGTCAAAAAAATCACAATGTATCCCAAGAAATGCCTCATGTCTGGTGTAGCGCTACCAATTCTTTAAAATTAAAGTCCACGTAATTGCTAAAGAATATTTCATGTCAATTATCACGATATTTAACGAGACGTTGTAAGGACGTGAACAAACAAAATCATTAAAAGAAAAAGTAGGATTCGTTCCCTATTTCATCATGGGACTTATGGCGCCAAACACATTCAAAAAGATCTCTTGAGCATCGGTATTAAAGTGTCTGACAGAACAGTCGGTCGTTATTTAAAAACATTAGGTTTGAGGGCAACCCCAGAATCGACTTATATCGTCACTACTGATTCTGAGTATTCTAATGGCGTGTTTGATAATCATTTAGATCAAATCTTTGAATTAAGTGAACCAAACAAAGTTTGGGTATCCGATATTACTTATATTTGGACTAGTCAAGGTTGGCTATACTTAGCCGATGTGCTCGACTTATTTGCACGCAAAATGGTCGGTTGGGATATGATGGATCATATGCGAACGGAGCTGCCGCTGTCAGCTTTAGAACAAGCCATCATTGAACGCCGACCGCCACCGGACCTGCTTCATCATTCTGATTGTGGCACACAATACGCCTCTAATCTTTACAAAGATAGGTTATCATCGATTCAAGCCATCGGCAGTATGAGCCGAACCGGTAACCCGTATGATAACGCCTGTGCGGAATCATTTTTCGCGACTCTCAAGAAAGAGTTCACCCATCGACGTAAGTTCAAAACAAAAGCAGAAGCCATTCAAGCAATTAACTGGTATATTGGCGTGTTTTACAATGAACGTCGTCGCCATTATTTGTCTCCTAATCAAGCAGAAAGAGGGGAATTTGAGGTATGTCCGTCAAATTTAGAGAGTTATTTATTAGCGAGTTAAGACGGAATATACAGTTGAAATTTGTCTATTTTTATCAATCGACTCATGGGGCAGTGTCCATTTTCTTGTACTTTCTCCACAATAGTACAAGCCATCAATGAAGTGCTGGGAAACAAAGGAGGTTACCTGAATATTTTAATAGAAAATATTGAAACAGTTTTGAATGAAAATGCGGATAAACCAACAGCTGATATTAAGGAAATATTTACATTAAGAGATGTTTAAAAATCACTTAGTGTTGATATATTCACATCAAAAAGAAAAATCATAGGCTTTAATGAAAGAAACAGTAGTAAATTCAAACCCGCTAAAGAAAAAGAAGTTAGAATTTATAGTGAAAATGTTATTAAATCAAAAAGTGATGAATCTTTAAAATTCACTAATTTCTATTCGGATAATACAGACGGATCAATAATAGGTCGTATCGAAGAACTAGGCACCAACCTTGATATTCTGAGAGAGCAAAATATAGACACGGAAGTTAATTTTAATAACAGTAGAATCAAAAATATAATAAAACTATTTATCGATGATTTTGAAGTAGATGATTTAGGTGAAGATGAGGTAAAGAAAGTTACTTTAGTAGATACTTTTGGAATGTCTGGGACTGTAAGAGTTTATTTCATTCTTAGCAAAAGTTTCGAATCGTATGAAGTAATTGCAATAGATTTATTTCATTTGTTAATTCCCAGTAGCTATCGTGGTAAAAGTAAAAATGAAGTATTACTTCGAAATTTTAGAAGACACAAAAACAATAATAAA
>Ga0194138_10001610_pt1 | contig 10789 bp, 9 predicted proteins | sample TARM_MetaG_T2_14_FD_134022 | JGI IMG/M metagenome (GOLD analysis project Ga0194138, IMG submission 134022) | Freshwater microbial communities from Pennsylvania, USA, analyzing microbe dynamics in response to fracking - TARM_MetaG_T2_14 (version 2) | ecosystem: Environmental > Aquatic >...
ATAGTGCACCGTTGCATACATCGGTAACGACTCCACAGCCACATTGAGCGGGAACTCAATAGTTTGTGGATCGGCACTACTTAAGAACGGAGACTCGAGCTGAATGCCTTTGATATAACGGCGAGCAATATCGTTCGAACGTGAAAGAGCTGTGTTGATCACTACAAGCGTAGTTCGGTATACCAAAGAACCATCATCGCTGTAAGCAGCCAGCGATACGGTTTCTCCATCATCCATTCGTTCGGTGGTGTAACCGGTTAACGGAACTTTAATGGTGGACGTAGTCGCTCCAGGCACACTAACACTTTCTAAAGGTACGGCCGTACCCAAGAAGTTCCCACCACCGTCAATAAATTGACTGATACACTTACCTGTATCTGGGTTGATGTCAGTACCTAAAAAGATACGGTACGAATCTACCATCGAACCGGGTAAAGTAAACGATGAGTCCACTGATAGCGTAAACGGCGTAACTGATGTATCCAGGAAGATACGGAAGGATTCCCGTGGTGGTCCTGGGTGTAGTGCAATCAACGGATCTTCGTCATCCGGCACTTCGATCTCTTTAGCAGGGTTCCACGGCATAAGAACACTGTAACCAGTGCTGTAGTCCACTTCGATAACAACGAGCCACCCAAGATAGAAGTCAATAACAAGGTCATTGACGTTAGGGACGTACTTACCTGTAGTAGTTCGAGGTTCTTCTTCAATAGGTAGTCGAGTGCCGTTATCACTCACTACAGTGGATTCGGGGAGTTCATCACGATGCCAGACTTTAAACCCCCGATCTGGATCGCGATACAAATCGTTGATTGTATCGTTATTGATATCACTCATTTAACTTTACCTCTAACTGATGGTGACGTAGATAGATAAATCGGGTGGGTGTCGTAGGTAGGTTTCTATCGCACGATGTAGAAAACGATATTTGAACAGATCAATATCGACAGGTCGCTCATGCCAATGAGGACGAACGTTTAAATGGAACATGTCGTAGTCGGTATTGGTAATATCGTATTTTACAAGCCATTCGTAGTCTTTACACCACTGACGAATATCGTGCTGACCGTAGTTACCTTCTATCCCATCAGGGTAAAACCACCCCATCTTTAGATCGTGAAGTAATTTATTGGTAAAAACAGAGATGACCTGGTATTTTCTTTCGATCATATTGGGATCATCGTACTGCTTAAGACCAAAATGTTCGGTCATGTAGTTACTCACCTGCCGGTGGATCTCATCGTCCTTCAGGCGGGCAGCCATATCGTTTTCAAAGACTTCTCTAAATACAACAGAAGGAGTTTGAATGAAGTATGGTTTTCCATTCTTGACCGAATCGATTGTGTAATTACTCATTTGTTCGTCAAACACAACATCATCGCGATGGAACATACGTCCGTCAGCTACAATGCGTTTCACTTTACTAGTATGGATATCGTAAGAGCCGTTACGAGAAAGAACACCCCTACGAATAAACCCAACTTCGGTGAGTGACTGTCTTTCCGTAGGTGAATCCGCAAATCCAGATAGACGAACAAGAACAGTCTGGGTATCTTCTTCCTTAAGATATTCCAGATTGTTAATGACAATCTCAGGCCAATGCACTTGATAATCTATGGTCTCCGTTAACTGGCGTCCATTAAGGAATAGATCAAGTTGGCCGTAGGGTATGTCTACCGTGATCGATCCCCAGTACCCGTCATTATTGATGATCTCACGTTCCACTGTAAACCTAAGATGACCGTCGCTTTTGATTAATGGGAATTCGTAGCAAAGGAATTCATTATCAATACGAACAGCACCCAGGAACTGACTTGGTGGTTTCCTCCACCGCCAGAGGTTGTTCTCTTTATCGTGAAATCCCCAATCTGCAACGTCAGTGGTGAATGTGATGTCTTTCCATTCACCTAGCGGCGTATCAAATTCTTTGTCTTTTACATAGACACGGAAATTAAAACCTTCGGGGATGTAGACGTCATTAGTTCCTTCGTAGGTCCTTGCTCTGAAGTGGCCGCGCCCAGCAACAGCCTCCACCAGAACACAAGATGGGTTCTTAACTTCCCAGCGAGTACCTGATGAGTGATAATACCAATCGATCAGTAGACCGTTACTGTCATACTCGAAAACCGTGGATGTGTTCTGGTGTTCGTAAGCAAGATCTGCGTATTTTACGCCTGAATCAACATAGACTTTTGTAGGAGTGTCAGCAAGGATACTCGCTGCCGCGTGATACCCATAGGCGTTACCTACTAAATCCTCAAGTTCTTGTTTTTTAGTAGTTGGTACGTCCGGATCGTTATAGGTTGTAGTGATCAGCAAGTCTTGATGCATTCCCATCAATGTCACGTAATCGGACATCTCTAGGTTTTCTGCCTTCCACACATCGACAGTACCGTCAATTTCAAGCATCGCTCTGACAATCTGTTGATCATCCAAACGATAAAGTTCCTGGATACGTGGTGCGACCGTTGTTAAAGGGCGATGGTATCCACTATCACGGATATATAGGCGTAACCGTTTTGTGGTAACGTCAAACCATCTATCTTCAGGCCAGCGCCCAGGATCTACTTGATGACGAGGATCTGTTGGGTGAACATTAACGAACTCGACCAGTCTCGATACAGGAATACTGTAGTCTTTATGAGTCAGCATCCTCAGCCATTCTTTGCGGTTTTTATGGTAATGCACACCCATAAACCTATCGCCGATCTTAGGGTCAATTAGATACCCGTCAATGTCGTCCGCATAATCAATGACTGCTTCTTCATTACCTGAGTTATAGTGAAGAAGGTATTTGTTCATTCGATCTTTCTTACTGAGGAAAACAGGGAGTTCGTTAACATTAAACTCAACCATTTTCTTAATAGAACGATCAAGAATGAATTCACAAACGTCATCCTCCCCCGCTGTAACCAACGAAATATTCTTAACAAAACGACCGTTAACAAAGTAAAAGGGGAATCCACCCTTTTCTTCCACAATGTCAGCGAGTTCACGCTGGAAGAAGAGGAGTTGATCACGGTCAGTTACGGTAATTTGTTTGTGAATGATCTCGCGGCGACCATTAGCCCTGGGACTATCGAAGAATGCATTGGAGTAAACACGTAAAAAAAGCTCTTGTCCATACAGTGACTGAATACGACGGTTTTCTTTGACGGCGACGAGCATATTGCCCGTGGGGGTGAACCACACCCACGCATCACCCCTTGGAAACTGTATCCCACTTGACGTATATACATCACTAAATAGAAGATGCGTTTTCATCAGGTAGGATAACGACATCCAAGTGCGTGTACGCTTAGGAATACCCAACATACCGGGGTGCATCTTACCAATCTGGTAAATGTGGTAATAATCGTTTTTAGTGGGTAATGGAATTCTTTCGTAGAAGTCCAAGTAAACATTCCGAATACTGAGTGTGGGTGATAGGTTAACTAACTTCCACACGTATTGACGGTCTTGACCTGGACTACACCAAACGTTGTCGATGGCGTGGTGAAGAAGCGCGTTATTCATAACGTCCCCTTAATCGGCATAGTACGACATAACCAGCCGAGAAACATATTTTAAGAATGCATCAACGTCAGCAGGGCGACCTGCATTTTCAACATGACGTGTAATAACAGTTTTACGGTAAGATCGGTCATCACCGGCAGAATAGACCATTGCTAAGAATGTAGGACCATGCTCTAGTGCCAAACCGATATTCTCTCGACTGTGGACACCGATCCAGGACATCGACAACACCATGAATAGCGTGGTGAAGTTGAGATCCTTCAGGCGTACATTCCGTGTCGATGTTTTAATGGCGTCGATCATTGTGTCGATGTTATGAGGAAGCTTATTTAAACCTTCCAACGTTGTCACTACACTGTCACGAGGAACTCCTGTAATATTACTTACATGACTGGCGTAAGATTCGAAGTTTTCCAGCGCCAGTGGTTCTTTATTCATCATCTGGAAATAATAGAGCGCACAAATAACACCCACTGTCATCTGGGTCGACATATCCAGATTGAAGCGTTGTGTTAATGACTGGACAATCCAACGACTGAAGACCTTCGCCGGTAACATCCCTAAACGTACTGGTTGAATGGCACCATCGGCCATCGCTTGAATGAGCGTCAAACGCACGCACTGGAACGTCCAATCGTTTTTAGCTACATACACTGGCGGTGTACCACTACGTAAGAAGGGGCGTCCATCCACTACCCACATTGGTTCCTTGTTAGTTCCTTCATTCATGTCGATAGGCTGCGTAAAGGACGGTAGTGTATCGTACTCATCCGAAGGAACCACCATCACCGCCTTTGTAAGGCGTCGTCCCGATGGTGTGGTCATTTGTTCGTAAGGTTGATAAACCGCATGTTTTAGGATCTGACTCAAGATCCGCTTGTGGTTGTAAACCTGCATAATCTTAGCGTCGTAAATTGAATTAATCATATATGGTACCTCAGTGTTTTATGTATCATAGGGCTAACAACCGAACAATGTTATGGTGTCAACCGCTTGTTCAAATCATATCATCGTCTTTTCCTAAGAAAGTCACAGGAGTAACACCGCATGAGTAATATGAAAAATGCGGCACCGAGAGTCATTTTTAACGGTATTAATGACCTCTCGACTCGCCAGAATACTCCTCTACCGGAAACGTTCGCTCAGCATACGCCCCTGCTTTACCTGCTGACTGAAACCGGTCCTGAGGAAACCACGTTCGTGGGAAGTGATTTCACCGCCACTTATGGTGCTGAGTCTCTTAATCGTCGTGGTAAATATTTCAACCTGCAATCCATGTATGCAGAACGTCTTCTTTCTCGCGGTAACGGCTTCTATGTCAAGCGTCTTCGTCCGGATGACGCAGGTAACGAAGCCCGTGTAACGGTTTGTATCGACATTGTCGAAGACGACCTTGAACGTACCATCGAACAGATTCCTGGTTTCGAGTACGTGGGTGAAGAAGGTAACGGAGTTCCTCCACAAACTGAAACAGTCGCGGGTTATCGTGGACGAATCGTGGTTGTTAACGACAACGTGAACGCTGTCGGTAGCATGCGAGTATTAGATGGTTCTTTTGCATCTAATCGCGATGGTACTCAATCGAAGCTTTACCCGCTTTTCGAACTACCTGCATCTTTCTTCGGTGAAGGTGGTAACCTGAATGGTCTTTCCATATGGCCTGCCACTACAGCGGACAACATTCCGTTTGATGAAGAAACCGTTGACGCCTTCGTAACGCGTTTATATCGTATTATGTTTAAGCGTAAAACGACGACCGATACAACCCCAGTGACTGTGAAAACTATCCGTGATGAAGATTACGTCGATATCTGTTTCACACCTGGTGTTTTCAGTCAGTCGTCTGACCTTGAATATTACGCACCTGTCGTGTTGATCGACCATTACGAAGACGACGGTATCGAAAGTGGTTTTGAGCCTCGTTTCTCTCCGTTCAGTCAGATCTTCGTGTATCAAGAAAACATTGATACATTGCAAGAGATGATCTATGACGCAGAAGTAGCGGTTAACCCACTGGCTTCCGAAACTGTAAAAGGTCCTGGTCATATCGACCTATTCACTGCGGTGGATATTAACGGTGACGGTCACCACGCATTGGAACTTGAAGGTCCGATGATGGGTGGTGTCAAACTGGGTTCCGATACAGTCATCTACGCTGGTGGCGGTAATGATGGTACAGTGGATCTGGCTACCTACGAACAACTATTCGTCCGCCAAGTTCTGAACTTCGGTGAACTGGGCGATCAATACGAAGACATCAATCGTTACCAGTTCGGTCACATCTATGATCCGGGTCTCACGATGGATGGTAAGTATGCCATGATGCAAGTCCTGGCAAAACGTCCGGATATGGTGGTTCGCTTTACGCCGTTTATTGCCGCTGAGAACCGCGCACCGACTCTGAGTGAAGAAGTGTCTCGTACTCGTTCTCTCATGGTCCGCCTGCGTGCGTTCCCGGAATCTGTCCTGTTTGGTACTGCTGTTTGTCGTGCGGACATCGTACTTCAAACTGGTCGTCTCGCAGAGGGTGGTTACTCTAAACCCGTACCCCAGCTGCTGGACTATCTGGACAAGTGGGCGAAGTTTGCTGGCGCTGCCAACGGTATTCTGCGTGAAGACGCACATATCGATGAATACCCGAACAACGTTACTGAAGTCGTTAACCGTCTCAGTACTCCGTACATTAACGAGCGCACCCGCAGCGAAATTTGGGACAACGGTGGTACTTACTCTACGACGTTTGACCGTCGCAGTAACTATTACCCGGCGATTCGTTCCGTGTATGCTGAGGACACGTCTGTTCTACTGTCTCCGATCACCCGTGATATTTGCTGCCACATCATGCGTATCGTGTTTAAAGCACACGCGCACTTCTCAGGTAACGCCCGTCTTACCCCTGGACAGCTGCGTGAGAAGTGTGACGAGCATATCACCAGTGAAACGAATGGCCTCTATGGCGGCCGTGTAGAGATCCGTCCGGAAACGTATCATACGCCAGCGGATGAAAATCGCGGTTATAGTTGGCACACGAAAGTGACCGTCGGTGGCAACAACCCAAGCAACGTGATGACGTTTGAACTTGAAACGCGTCGCATGGAGGATATGAATAATGGATAATCGCGGTCGTCACCAGGATCACCTCGTCGGTCAGACGATGTATAACCGGTCCGGCGCTATCAACGCCGTTGACCCGGCCAAAGCAGGAAGTCGGGTGTTCGCACCCGATCTTGCCAACGTTGCGTCGAACTCCCCTTATGTTCGTCGTAACATCATCCCCTTCTTGATTGAAGCACCACGGTTCTTCAATTATCACCCGCAGGCTGATCGTTTGGTTGCGGGCTTGAAGGCATTTATCGAAACCCATACCCGGACTATCGATGGTCTTAACCAGGCATTGACGGTAGATTCTGGTGAAGCACCTTTCGGTGGTTCCGGTGAGCGTATCCAGACAGCTACCAACGTGACACGTGCTACATCTAGCCCGACACACGGTTGCTGGGAACTTCAAGGTCGTTCCATCACCAAGATGATGAAGTGGTGGATCGAGTGGGGTATTGCGGACGCTAATACGAAGGTACCGCTAATCACTACACTGCCTTCATTTACCCAAGATGCGGTGCGTGACTACAACCAAACGTTCTACGGTGCCACGGTTCTTTACATTGAGCCTGACCCTACGATGCGTGAGGTTGTTTCTGCGTGGCTGTGTACTAACATGTACCCCACCGGTACGCCTCCTTATGAAGGTAGTAAGGATGCAAGCCAGTTGGGTCAGACACTTGACCTAAGTGTCGAGTTCACGGCAATGACCGACGTATCTGAAGGTACTGAGCAGTTTGCCCGTCAGATGCTTCAGCGCATCAACATGGCTGGTATGAACCCGAACGATAATCCCATCTGGTGGGAGAACGTTAGTCAGGACGTGGCTAAGCAAGCTAACGGTCTGGTGGATCAGGTTCAGCGTAGTGCTGCTACCCGTATCGTACGGTAAAAAAAAAAGAAGTCGCAACGGCATAAGGTCCTCCCCAAATGGGGAGGACCTATGTTGTCGTCTATAGGTTAGTAATAGACGGCTTTACTCTTGAGCTGAATAGTTCACCATTCATAAATAGGCGCTCTACCGCATAAAAGTTTTCATGGACAACCTCTATACGGGAGTTCTCCTGAACATACCAGTCAACATAGATATAGTGTTCGACCTCTCTTAGACTACGCTCCGTCATTTCAAATTCAAACGATGCAACAGGGTCTTCTTGGAAATAGCCGATCTTACGTGTCCAACTTTCAGGGGTATTACTAACAGGCTTTATCAGTAACCCATCCCTGAGAACGAATTCAAACGCGTTTTTGGGCTTGTTGTAATCAGACCCTATGGCTGTTAGCCCATTTTGCATTTCTCTTCTCACAGGGCGAAATAGACTGATACAGACCTTGTTTTGTTTGATAGTCGCCACTATAATGAGTGGCTTATTACCGAAATGAGGTTTTATGACTTTTTGATAGATGGGATTTTCTTTAAGTAAATTAAAAAGGAGATTGTTAACTTCCTTTTTAGTCTCGTAAAAATAGAAATCTCCTTCGATATGACTGACAAGTGGATACTTCAACCCCGACACTTTGTTTTTCCAGCAACGGTAAAAAAGCTGGATCATTGTTTTCAGACTGTAGAAAAGATCACTTAACATGAGACGCTCCTTAGTAGTTAGGTTTTGGTATTACGTGTTGGTAATATAGATGTTAAAATATATAGTCCGCCCTAAAATGAGGCGGACTATAGTTTGTTTTACTAGCTTATATCACTATAACCTTTCAAAAGAATTCCTTGACATCCACGTCTTCTATTTTGAATTGGCATTGGTTGTAGTCACCATTACCGCCGAAGGATACCCCTATAGACTCCATATCGTGCTCACCACTGGACGATAACAAATAAACATGTGTGTTTCCTTGGCTTCCAAATACAACGCCTACAACAGGCTTGTTGGAAGCCTTAAGAAAACGCTTAGCAAGTTCTCTTTTGAGATAAGGTTTAGGGGTCTCAATTACAGGTATGGTTAAACCGCACGTTTCTAGACTACCCGTTTTCGTCTCCAGGTTAGGTTCGATAACAGCCCACGCTTCTTTAACTCGTTGATTAAGGTCTTTACCTAATTTAAAAACTCTGTCGGCTTCATCGGGGTTTTTATTCATATTCTTAAATGCCAAAAACCCTGTTGTCTTAGAGGACATCCCTGTAACGAAATGTTTTCTAAACATGCGGTCTTTTAGTCGAGTTTCCAGTAAGTCGACTAAAGGGAAATGTTTCTGACGTTTAAATAACCTGTTAACAAGATCAGGTATCGATGACTTCACATCGTAGATATAGCGGAACTTATTATCAGGGAATTCATCTGAGAGCTTTTCAATCATTAACCGATGAAATGGGTTATTACTAACCAGAACCGTGAAAATAGAGTGTTTGATTAGGGAACGCATGCGTCCAATAGAACCCATGCTGTTAACGATAAAAAGATATCCCGTTGGTGTTCTTGTACTGTTAGCTAAATAACGGTGTGTGCTAAAGCTCTTGGCATTGTGTTTATCGAAATACTGTTCGATCATCCAGGCCCCTAAACGACTTTCGATGTCATCTTCTTGGTCATTAAAAATACAGTGAAGATTACTTCGACGGATACTTCGGTCACTTGTATTAATGATTTCGAAGTTAAAGATGGCTGGACTCAGGTTCCCGTTTGCCTTCATTGTTGTGATCTCTGTTTCTATAGGAGTGAAAAGGTGGCGAGTGATAAGGGATCTTTACCCTTGGGTCGGAAAATAGCCTCTAGAGTAAGTTTATCACTATCTAGATCAAGGGTAAAAGAACCCATCTCTTCAGCTACTGTTTCAGCGATGTCTGTTTCAAACGAACGGTGGTGAGTAGTGCCTTCGCTTTTCATCCAGGTGGTGAGTCGTAATTGGTGTTTTGACGTCAGAGTGAAAATAGTAAAGAAGGTACTGTTGATATCGGGCTTGTTTTGTACATCAACACCTTTAAAAGCACCTTCCATCACAGTACTTGGTGTTGTCATATCGTCAAAATTAACCAGTGTGTTACCATTCATCTCTTTAATAAATACAGTTCCATTACCAATATTTAGTGCAAACATAAGATATCATCTCACATGTGGAATAAGCTTTTACATAGCGTTTATTGAGCTAGTAAACTTCGGTTTGTTTTAGTTTACCCTGGCATGTCTATCCTATGCTTAAGAAAAAGTAACTTTACATTTTTCTCGAAAAAACTAACCAGAATTTAAGGAAGTTATCATGTCTGTCATCGTTTACTCTAAGCCCGGTTGTTACCAGTGTACCCAAACTGTCAAGCGTTTTGAGCGTCATGGTGTTACGCCCAAGGTCATCGACATCATGGAAGACTCTGACGCCTTAGGGTTTGTTCAGAGCACCGGAATTAAGAGTATGCCGGTCGTTGTGACTCCCTCCAACGAACCTTGGGGTGGTTTTATCCCATCCAACATTGATGCGGCATGTCAGTAACATCACCGCTCATTGTCTTCTATTCAGCCAAATCAGGCAATACCAAACGGTTTGTTGATAAGCTTGGTTTTGAATCGATACAGCTCGATGAAAAAGAGCCAACGAATGTTGATCGCCCCTTCATTCTCGTGACCCCCACTTATGGTGGGGGTTATGTTGACAAGGCGGTCCGTCCGTCCGTTATCCGTTTCCTAAACAATGAGCGAAATCGCAATCATCTTAAAGGGGTGATTGGAACAGGAAACACAAATTTCGGCAGTGTGTTTGCTATCGCTGCAGATATTATCGCTAAGAAATGCCATGTCCCTGTATTGGCCCGCGTCGAACTGCTAGGGACTGACGATGACGTACTAAACGTCACAGCTTGTATTAATCAACTCTTCGATACCCTCTAGGATAACCAGAATGTCTCAAGCACTCAACCACTACGAACTCAACGCAATGCTTAACTTATTCACGGCGGATGGAAAACTCCAGCTCGATAAAGACCGTGAAGCTACTCGTCGGTATTTCCTGGATGTTGTGAATAAGAACACAGTGTTCTTCCACTCACTCAAAGAGAAACTCGACTACCTGGTTGAAGAACGTTATTACGAAAAAGAAGTCCTTGATCAATACGACTTCGAATTCATTAAAGGGCTTTTCCAACTTATTTACAGTAAGAAGTTCCGCTTCCCTTCGTTTGTGGGTGCTTACAAGTACTACACCAGTTACACGTTGAAAACGCGTGATGGTAAAC
>Ga0194138_10001613_pt1 | contig 10783 bp, 9 predicted proteins | sample TARM_MetaG_T2_14_FD_134022 | JGI IMG/M metagenome (GOLD analysis project Ga0194138, IMG submission 134022) | Freshwater microbial communities from Pennsylvania, USA, analyzing microbe dynamics in response to fracking - TARM_MetaG_T2_14 (version 2) | ecosystem: Environmental > Aquatic >...
CCGCCCCCCGGCGCCTCGATCCAGTTCCGAGGCCTGCCGCCCGGGCTGTCCTACGATCCGGCCACCACCGCGATCAGGGGCACCCCCACCGTCGCGGGCGTGTACGAGCCCGTGGCGACCGCCTTCATCTTCGGCGTCCCGGTACGCACCGAGACGACCACGGTCACCGTCACCGGCGGTGCGGGCGGGACCACCGGCGGTACCGGTGGCGGCGGCGCCCCGGCACCGCGTCCCGCGCAGGCCCCGGCCCCGGCTCCGGCACCCGTGGCCGCGCCGGTGGCCCCTCCGGCGCCCGGCACGATCACCATCGCCGACATCGACACGCTGCCGGTGCCCGAGCAGGTCAAGGACGCCCTCCGCGGTGCCGCCCTGGCCCTCAACAACGGGATCCAGTCCGCCTGGAACGCCGTGCCCGAGGGCTCACTCGGCAAGTAGCCACCCGGCGCTCAGCACACTCGGCACTCAGTACATCCGGCAGGTAGTCCGCACGTACATCGACGGCGGCCGGTCCCCGAGGTGGGGGCCGGCCGCCGTCGTCTGTACCGCGCCGGGCGCGGGGGGCTCGTCGCCGGGCCTCCGCGGACCGCCGGGGTGAACGCGCACCGCCGTGTCACAGCGAGGCGATCACGAACCCGGCGCTGACCAGCACGCTCCACGCGAGCATTGCCATCCCGGCCATCGTCAGCGCGGGGATGAGTCCGGCACCCGTCGCCCGTGCGCGCACCGGCGCGTTGGCCTTCCACGCCACCGGCAACGACAGCAGCCCCAGCAGCGCCCAGGGCGTCGCCGGGATCAGTGCGAGCGTCGCCAACAGCGGCACCAGCAGTTCTAGGACCGCGTGCAGGCCGCGGGTCCGCGAGTCGCCCAGGCGCACGGCCAGCGTGATCTTGCCGGACTCGGTGTCCGAGGGGATGTCCCGCAGGTTGTTGGTGAGGTTCACCGCGCAGGAGAAGCTCCCCACCGCCACGGCCGCTACCACCGCGTACCAGGTGACCGACCCGAGCTGCGTGAACTGCGTACCGATCACGGCGACCAGGCCGAAGAACACGAACACCGCGACCTCGCCGAAACCGCGGTAGCCGTACGGGGACCTGCCGCCCGTGTAGAACCAGGCCGCCAGGATGCAGGCCACCCCGACCAGGATCAGCCACGGTGCCGACGTCGCACTGAGCACCAGCCCGGCGAGTCCGCCCAGTCCGAGGAACCCGAACGCGGCGCGCTTGACCGTCGTCGGCCGGGCCAGTCCCGAGCCCACCAGTCGCAGCGGGCCCACGCGGTCGTCGTCGGTGCCGCGGATGCCGTCCGAGTAGTCGTTGGCGTAGTTGACGCCCACGATGAACGACCACGCCACCACGAGCGCCAGGATCGCCTGCCACCACACGAACCCGCCCGCGAGCGCCGCGGCCGCCGAGCCGACGAGCACTGGGGCGAACGCGTTGGGCCAGGTGCGGGGGCGGGCGCCCTCGAGCCAGTGGGAGAACGTGGCGCCCCCGGGCTCGGTGGTGGCGGCGTCGGCGTCGCTGGCGGGAGGGGTCTCGCGGTGGATGACGGGATCGGTCTCGCGGCTCATGCCCCGATTGTCCCATCGAGGAAGCCCGCGGCGACGCCGCGTCGGTCCACCTTGCCGCCCGGCAGCATGGGCAACGCGTCCAGCACGGCGACGATCGCAGGGGCCGAGTGCGCCCCCAGAGACGCGGCCACGTGTGCGCGCAGGTCGTCCGGCGACGCGGAGGAGCGGAGCGTGACCGCCGCGACGGGCCTGGTCCCGAGCCGTTCGTCCGGGATCCCGACGACGACGACGTCGACCACCGCAGGATGCGTGCGGAGTGCATCCTCCACGGTCTGCGGGAGGAGCGTGAGCCCACCGACGCTCAACGCCTCGTCGACCCTGCCGAGGATCCGGAGCCCGCCCCCGGGGTCGAGCGTCCCGGCATCGTCGGTGCGAAACCATCCCGCCCGGGCGAACGCGGGGTGATCGGGGGCGTTGCGATATCCCAGGGCGACCTGGGGGCCGGCCAGCCAGACGCGGCCCGCGTCGTCGTCGACCTCCACCGTCACCCCGGGGAGCGGGTCGCCGTCGTACACACATCCACCCGCGGTCTCGCTCATGCCGTAAGTCCGGACCACCCGGATGCCGGCGTCGGCGGCGCGGGCGAGCAGGTCGGGCGCGGCCGCCGCCCCGCCGAGCAGCACCGCGTCGAGATCGGCCAGCGCGGCCACGGCGTCGGGCGGGCCGTCGTCGAGGACCTTGGCCAACTGACCCGGCACGAGCGAGGTGTAGGCGCGGGCCGCTACCGAGCTGCCGCCCCCGGCGCCGAACTCCCCGGCACCGCCCGCGGCCGCGGCCTCGGCCGTGGTGCCCGCGCGGCACGCGGCCACGGCGTCGGGCAGGGACGCGGGGTCGAACCCACGGATCACGTCCATCACGACCGGCTCGTGCCCGGCGCGCAGCGACCGCAGGATCACCTGCAGCCCGGCGATGTGGTGCGCGGGTAGCGCGAGCAGCCACCGCCCGGGCCCCCCGAGGACGGCGTCGGTCGATTCGGCGGAGGCGGCGAGCGCGGCGGCGGAGAGCATCGCGCCCTTGGGTGTTCCGGTCGACCCGGAGGTGCTCACCACCAGGGCGGTGCGGTCGTCGATCGGGTCGCCGGGGCGCTGGCTGTCGACGAGGATCCGGGAGCGCACCGGGTCGTCGGCCGGCACCGGCAGCAGCGCCGGCCCGCGGTCGGCGAGCATCCGCGCGAGTGCCGGGAACACCTCGGCGACCGCCGGGCCGCCGGGGACGGGCAGGGTGCGCAGTTCGCGGCAGGCGCGCGTGTCGCGGGGTTTGGCCATGGTCTGCAGACCCTATCCGCAGCTGTGCCCCTCCGAGCCACTCCGTCGCGAGCCGCGCCACTACGCCGTTGCGCCGCGTAGCCCGGACTGACTGTCGAGCGCCCGCAGATGCCCATCGCGATGTCCACGCCTGAGCCGATGCTGTGGCATTTGGGCCCTACATAGGGTGCTCGCGAGCCGGGACTCGCGTCTGGCCCCGCCGCCGTCCGCTGCGCCGATGACCCCGGTCGCGGCCAGCCCCCGCGGTCCGGTGGGAAGGGCGCCGTATGGCCGCCGCGCTCGGCGACAACCCCAGACTTGCGCTCCGGATGCGCGACGACCCGCCGGGCGTCTTAGTGCCCGCACAGTCGGGTCGGAGTCATAGTCATAGTCCTGTGGATGGTTGTCGACCTTTTCCACAGAGCGCTTCAAGGGGTGGACGCTTCGGTGGCCGGCTACCTACGGTCGGTGCCATGGCCACCCCGTTCAGGGATCTCCCCGCCCACGACCTCCCTCGTGAGCGGCTTGTGCGATTCGGCCCGTCGGCTCTCAGCGACACCGAACTGATCGCCATCCATGTCGGCTCTGGTGTAGCGGGGCAGAACGCCGTCGCCCTGGCCACGCGGCTCGTGGCAGAGTTCGGCTCGCTCGCCGGACTGGCCCGGGCCACCGCGGCGGACCTCGGCCGGTTGCCCGGGATTGGCCCGGCCAAGGCATGCAGGATCGTGGCCGCGTTCGCACTCGCCGGCCGCGTCCAGGGCCCGGCCGAGGGGCGAATCCTCGGCTCGTCGGCTGATATTGCTACCGTCGCCATCCCCTTGATCGGCTCTGCCACGCGCGAGGAGGTCCTGGTGGTGGTGGCCGACGGCCGCAACCGGGTGACGCGTGTGGAGTCCGTGGCGCGGGGAGGGTCGACGACGACGAGCCTGCCGATCCGTGAAGTGTTGGCTGTCGCGTTGCGTCACGATGGGGCCGCCTTGGCGCTCGCGCACAATCACCCGGCGGGGGATCCCACTCCGAGTGCCGCCGACCGCGCCGCCACCGACCGGATCCGGTCCGCCGCGGAGGAGGTGGGACTTCGGTTCCTTGACCACGTGGTGGTGGCCGGCGAGGCGTGGCGGAGCGTCAGTGCATCGCGGTGAAGATCTCGTTCCGGGCGGCGGGCAGGACGGCGACGGCGAGCTCGTTGCGCTTGCCGTGGAGACTTGCCGACGTGAGGCGAAGCTCCTGGATGGTGCGAATCCGTTCGATTGCGCCCGCGAGCTCATCGTCGCCCGGCAGAGGAAAGGCAACAGTCTTCACAAAATCGGCGGGAACGCGCTGTTGTCCGGCGGTACCAGTGAAGGCCCTTCTTGCCTGCGATGTAAACCACTCAGTTCTGAGGACGCGCCACACCCACTCTGCAAATTCCGGTGAAGAAGCGCGGAGGACAAAGAACTCGGAAGACCCGTATCCGGTGCGACCCAGCTCGTCTACGTATATCGCACAGTTGCCGTTCTGCATGCACGGTGTGATCCGGGCGAATATCACATCACCAGGAATGAACTGCCTGTAGCCGGTTCCGACTTCGCCGCGAGACTTCACCTCAGCATTGGTGATAGTTCCTGTAATAGGGTCGACTGCTGCCATAGGTACGAACTGCACTTCATCGGCACTGTCGACCTTTCTTGGCTTTGGAGCGAACTCAATCAGCTCGCCAAGTGGTGCCGCAGGAAGCTGGCCCAACCACGCGGACAAGGTCGAGTCGAGTGCGACTCTCGAGGGATCTTGGCGCGAGTGGTGCTCTTGTGTTCGCGTCCGATTTGTCTCAGGTGCTCGGCGATTCGGGTCTGTTCGGCGAGCGAGGGGAGGGGAACTCTCAGGCGCTCGAGGTTCTTGATCGACAGTGTCTTATTGCGTCCGGCGGAGCCCGGAGATGCCTTCCTAAGTTCCGCGAGCCCGCGATCGGAGAGGAAATAGTCACGGAGAAACTCTGCGCTCGCCCTCTCTGGGGTGCATTCCCACGTCATGAAACGGTGCGAGCCAACTAGATCCTCGTGTCGCTCGTCGGAAACTGCGACCGCGCCCTCCCATGCGAAGACATTGCTGAATAGCAGATCGCCGTACTTGATCTGAAAAATCTTCTTGTCGCCGATCTCGGTGCCGGATACCGGCTCCTTGATGAAGCAACCCTTGCCGAAGGACCGAATCCCGATCTCGCGATAGGAAGCTGTCGGGTCGACGTCGACAGGAGATCGGCGGAGGGAGGCAACCTCCCCAAGCGGCACCCAATCGACCTTCACAGCTCGAACTCCGCGATGGCCGCCTGCATTTCCTCATAGACCGCCAGGAGTTCCTTCTCCGTTTGGATCAAATCGGCAATCAGCTCGGCGGGAGGCCGCTGGTCCAGCGCGTCGGGGCGGTGGGGGTTGTGTAGGTCGAGGTTGAATCCGCCGGCCTCGATATCTGCGTAATCGACCTTCCACGCCTGTTCGTTCTCGACTCTGCCCTCGCGGCTCGCGCCGCCCCACCACCGCTGGCAGGTCTCGAACTCCTCGTAGCGCATGGGCTTGGTCTTGGTGTAGTTCTTGCGCCCCTCCGGCGGCGGCACCTCGTAGAACCACACGGGGCCCTGCCCGCCCTTCTCGAAGAACAGGATGTTCGAGGGGATGAGGGTATACGGAGCAAAGACGCCGTTGGGGAGGCGGACCACGGTGTGCAGGTTGAACCGCGTCATAAGGTCCTTCTTGATTCGCCCACCCACGCCGGTGTCGAAGAGCACCGAGTTGCGCACGACGATCCCGCATCGCCCGCGCGGGCTCTTCTCGATGCGAGCCATGACGGACTGCAAGAAGAGCCACACCGTCTCGGCCGTGCGGAAGGTGGTGGGGAAGTTCTCGAGAATCAGCCGCTCCTCCTCGCCACCGAACGGTGGGTTGGTCACCACCACGTCCACGCCGTCCCGCTTGACCTCAGAAAGCGGGTGGATGAGAGCGTTGCCCTCGGTGACGTTGGGCCGATCCACGCCGTGGAGCAGGAGGTTCATCTGGCACAGCAGGTAGGGCAAGCCTTTCTTCTCGATCCCGCGCAACCCGGCGGAGACCTTCTCGTGATCGGCGGCCGAGACGTCCCCGGCGGTCATGTGCCGGTAGGCCTCGGAGAGAAACCCGCCCGTCCCGCACGCTGGGTCGAGGACCTTCTCGCCGGGCCTCGGGTCGACCTGGTCCACCACGAACCTGATCACCGGACGCGGGGTGTAGAACTCGCCGGAGTCACCGGCGGCGTCCCGCATCTCCTTGAGCATGGTCTCGTAGAACATGGCCATGGTGTGCACCTCGTCACGGGAGGTGAAGCTGATCTTGTCCACCTGGTCGACCAGCTGCCGGAGAAGGTGCCCGGACTGCATCCGGTTCCGAACGTCGGCGAAGACGTGCCCCAGCGTGTCGTGGGGGTCCCCTGGCCGACCCGATCCGTGGACGGTGCGCAGGTGTGGAATCAACCGCTCGTTTATGAAGGCGATCAGGGGGTCGCCGGTGACGGACTTCTCGTGCGCCCAGGTGGACCAGCGGAGCGCCTGGGGGAGTGCGGGCTCGTAGGCCTCGTTGACCAGCGCGCGCTCCTCTTCGAGGTCGTCGAAGGCTTTGAGGAACAACAGCCACGCCAGCTGGGGCAGGCGGTCCAACTCGCCGTTCAGCCCCGCGTCTTTGCGCATGATCTGCCGGGAGGTCTTGATGACCGACTGGAGCCGGGCCTGGGTGGTGGGTTCCTTCGCGGTGACGCGGGCGCTCATGGGAGGTCTTTCTCGGTCGGGGGCATGCGGGACAGTGCGGTCAGGTACGTCTCGCGGACGGCGCGGAACGCGGAGGCGTGGTCGGGGTGGGTGAGCCCGAGATCAGCCGCCATCGCGGCGAACGGCTCGGCCCACGACCCGGGCGGTGGTTCGAGGTCGGCCGGCGGCGCTTCGCCGTCACGATCGGTGAAGACCGCGGTGAGTCGCACACCCAACCGCGTCGGATCGACGAGGCCACGGTCTAGGAGCAATGCGAGGTCGACGAGGTCTTTGACTCGGGACGACGGGCGGTTGTGCGCGTAGATCCGCGAGTAGGCATGCAGCTTCTCGGCTGCGTGCCGGTCTACGTCCACGGCGGGAACGGTGAACGGCTCGCCCAGCAGGAGCGGTTCGACGAGCAGGTGCTCCACCTCGTCGTCGTCAAGGTGGTCGGCGGTGACGACGTCGAGAGTGACGACCCCAAACTCGGTCGAACCGAGATAGGCCTCGATCACCACCCGCCACGTGGTGGGAAGCTCGTCCTCCGCGCGGACGGGCCGGGGCGCCCGCGCGACTAGACGGAAGCCGTCTCCCGGATCGTGGTCCAATGCCTCGTCGAGGAGGTCGTGCAGCTCGTCGGCGTCGGGAGATCCGGCGCTGAGTCGAGCCAGGTCGAGGTCCTTGGTGCTGCGGGCGTCAAGCCAGAGACGGGTCTCCAAGGCGAATCCGCCCTTGAGGACCCAGCGACGGTCGGCCGCGAGACGCCGCAGGACGAGCTGGAAGAGCACGCGGTTGCGTAGGCGGAGCGGATCAACTCGGTGCTCGGCGGCGAGGTTGCGCAGCCGGTGATTGACGCTCCGGGCGCGGGCGTCAGTCACGGGCCACGGTTCCCAACGCGCGCTCGAGACGGAGTGCGGCGACGGCGGGCAGGTCGTGCGCGAGGCGGCGGAGTCGGCGCTCCGTGGTGTTCCCGCCGGCGAGGGCGCCACGGACCGCGTCGTCGACGATTTCCTGCGAAACTGATTCGGTCCCCGCGACGTCGGCGAGAGTGCGTGGGATCGAGGTGACCGACCACCCGTGGTAATCGATTCGGTCGGCTGGATCGAGCTCACCGATGTGGGTGACCACGAAATCGTCCTGGGCGCGGAACCCCGGGGGCACCGTCAAGTGCAGGCGCGCCGGGTTGGCGTCTGAGAGGCTGTGGGCGCGAAGAGCCGACTCGTGCGAGACAACTCCGCGACCCCGGCTCCACAGGGTCCACCGGACATACTCGTCCTCGGGACTAGGCGGCCAGTCGGGGAGTCGGAAGATGCCACGGTCGACCCTGGTCCAGTTCCCGGCGTCCACGTGGTACTTCTGCGCCTGGTGCGAGTACCCGGCCTCTACGGCCTGGGCGGACGAGAAATAGCCCGCCTGACCGAACGCGACCGCGTGTAGGCGGCGGCGTAGGTCGAGCGAGGAGGCGGTCATGCAATGAGCCTACCATCAGCGCGAAATCAAAGAACCATATAGTTATACCATGCACTTATGCGCAAAACTAAAGTTACTATGTAGCTAGGCGCCATATAGCCAGTCGGGAACCTGGCGAACTGCCTCGCGCAGGGCGTCTGGGCCGCCCATCGCACTGGCGATCTCGGTAATGCTCCCCGCGTTAGAGATCGGCCGGAGCCGGACGGTGCGCATCGAGATGTCGTCGATGCCGAATTCCTCGTACCGCTGGAGGAGCCCGACGAGAACGGCTCGGCCGGCCTCGCTCTGGGCGCGGATCTCCTCGGCGTGCGATTCCCGTGCACGGCGGGCCCGCTCGGCCCGGGTCCGGACCGGCGTCTGGAACGCCATCGAGAGCAGCACGTCGAACAAGTCGGAACCCGACTCGTCTGCAAGTGCCCTGAGTCCGTCAAGGTCGATTCCCCGCCCCGCCAGGGACTCGAGGATCTCATGGCGGGTGGACTCGTCCGCCCACAGCGTGCCGAGCGAGGCGGCGTCCCCGTAACCGGACATGGTGCCCTCGACCACAGTCCGTACCTCGACCATCCGTGGCTCGCCGGTCGACCTGTCGATCACCATCGCCGCCTCCGAGGTCACCGTCACGACGCCGTCGACCACGACGTAAGTAGTTCGGGGCTCTCTGGTCCCGCCGGGGTTGTCGACGTCGTCAGGGTCCTCGGTCCGAAACTCGGGTTCGGGCTCGTTCAGCGTCGGGTCGGCGGGCGCGGGGGCGGGGGCGCCGGTTCCGGTCGAGTCGCTACCGGGCTCGGAAATCGATTCGACGACGTCGCCACTGCCGTTCGTCGTCTCTATCGTGATGTCGGGGGGCGTGCCGTCGAAGTCCGGGTCACTGAAATGCTGAGAGGCACCGACGTAGTCGACCACCTCGAATGCCGATTTTCCGCCCTCGGGGAAGAGCCTGGTGCCTCGGCCGACGATCTGCTTGAACTCGATGGACGAGCCCACCGGTCGGAAGATCACGACGTACCGCAGGTCGGGAACGTCAACGCCGGTGGACAGGAGCCGGGAGGTGGTGGCGACGACGGGCGACGCCGACTCCGTGTCGCAGAACGCCTCGAGTAGACGCGCCTTCTCCTCCTCCACGCCGACGATCCGGACGACCCATTCAGGATCCGCGCGGACGAGGTCCGGGTTCTCGACGACGAGTGCGGACCGAACGTCGTCGGCATGCTGCGTGCTCACACAGAAGACGATCGCCTTGTGCTCAGGGTTCTGCCGAAGTAGCCCGGACAGGTGGTGGGCCATGGCCTTGGTGCGAGGCAGGAGTGAGAGGGCGCGCTCGTAGTCGCGAGTGGTGTACACCCCGCAGGTATCTCGCGTCCGTAGAGATCCCGCTGCCCGGGGTCGGGCGTCCAGCCCTCTGCGTCGGCGTCGAGGATCACCCGCCGAATTCGGTAGGGGGCGAGGTAGCCGTCCTCGATCCCGTCGCGGAGGGAGTAGCGATAGACCGGGTTGCCGAAATACTCGTAGCTGTGGACCGTGTCGTCGCGCGGAGTGGCAGTGAGTCCGAGGTGGATCGCTGAGGCGAAGTGGTCGAGGGTGCCGCGCCATCGGGAGTTGGCGGTGGCACTTCCGCGATGGCACTCGTCGACAATGACGAGGTCGAAGAAGTCTCGGGGAAACTGCTCGAGGAGTTCCTCACCGGCAGCCCCCTGGTGCAGCGCCTGGTAGCTCGCGAAGTACAGCTCCCCGCTCTGGTCGGCGCCCAGCCGGACACGTTGCAGCCGCTCGTTGCCGAAGGCCGGACCGAAGTCGTTACGCATCGGCTGAGTGAGGAGCACGTCCCGGTCGGCCAGGTAGAGCACCCTGTAGTTTTCCTCGGGCCGCACTTTCTCCTGGTATCCGAGAATTTTGGCGACGATCTGCATGGCGGTGAACGTCTTGCCCGTGCCAGTGGCCATGAGGAGCAGGATCCGCTGATCACCTCGGGCGATCGCCCGGAGGACCGCGCTGATCGCCAGCGCCTGGTAGTAGCGGGGTTCGTGGATCGTTCCGTCAGTCGAGACCTTCCTCCTACTGAGTGGCTCGAGGAGGAGGTCGGCCTCCGGCCCTTCGAGCTTCATGAATGTGCGGTAGGAGTCCCACGCCTCGACAGGCGTGGGGAATCCGTCCACCTTCCGTTCAGTCCCGGCCGAGCGGTCATGGACGATGATCTCGGACCCGTTCGTCGCGATGGCGAGGGGGACCTCGAGCTTCTTGGCGTAATCGAGTGCCTGTTGGAGCCCATCTCGAGCCGAGCGGTACGCACGCTTGGCTTCGACGACGGCGACCGGCTGACCCGGGGCGATCTCGAGAACATAATCCACGCGCCGACCGGGGAGCGCCTGGACCGTGCCATCCGGCCCTGTTCGCATCGTCTGAGCGAGCGCATACTCCGGCGTGATCGCCTCTGCCGCCCAGCCAGCCGTGCGGAGGGCGGGCACCACGAGGTCGCGACATGTGTCGCGCTCCAGTGGACCGCGCTGTTTACTCGTCATGTGAGCACTGTATCCGCGGCTCGTGTCGCCGCCTGCTCAGTAGTAGTACGGGTAGTCGTCCCAGTTGGGCTCGCGCTTCTCGAGGAACGCGTCGCGGCCCTCCACCGCCTCGTCGGTCATGTACGCCAGCCGCGTGGCCTCACCGGCGAACACCTGCTGGCCCATGAGTCCGTCGTCGGTGAGGTTGAACGCGAACTTGAGCATCCGCTGCGCGGTGGGCGACTTGCCGTTGATC
>Ga0194138_10001614_pt1 | contig 10783 bp, 12 predicted proteins | sample TARM_MetaG_T2_14_FD_134022 | JGI IMG/M metagenome (GOLD analysis project Ga0194138, IMG submission 134022) | Freshwater microbial communities from Pennsylvania, USA, analyzing microbe dynamics in response to fracking - TARM_MetaG_T2_14 (version 2) | ecosystem: Environmental > Aquatic >...
GGTCAAGATGTTACAAAAGCGGCAAGGCGTGCCGTTCAAAATGCGATTCACAGCAATTCAATGCCTGGAATTAAAGATTATCTACCTGGTCAGTCATTAGATAACATGCAGGTAAATATTGTTTTGGCGATTCCAGCTGACAAGGATTTGCTTGATCATGATGCTGTAAAAGAGGAAATTCCTTATGGTGAGGTCACTGTAGAGGTCGTTGATGGTGGACTTGCTACAACAAGTGGAATCATTTTACCCGAGCAAGATGACAAGAATGATTTGATGTATATTGTGATTGCAGCTGTCCAGGTTGGTTATTAGATTCCTTACAATGAAATAAACTCCCTAATTGGTTTAATTTTTAAACATACCAATAGGGAGTTTTTTCTTTCAAAGAATAGGGGGATGTTGTCAAATGATTTAGCTCATTATCTTTGATGGAAAATAACGTTTCTTTAATTGAGTTGAAATCAGTTCTAAAGTAATTGCAACAATCAAAATAAAGTACGTAATAAAACCAACTTCTCTTAGATCAAAATAAAAGCCTGAAGCCATGAAAAGTTCGAATCCAATTCCTCCTGCCCCCGCCGCAGCACCCATGGCGACTGCGACTCCAAAATTCACCTCAAATCGTAAAAAAGTCCAAGATAATAAGTAATTAAAGGTAGACGGGAGCACTCCATGTACAACAATGTGCCACCAATTTGAACCTGTCGCTTGCATTGCTTCTAATATACCATCATCTAGTTCTTCGAATGACTCTGAGAATGCTTTAACCAAATAGGCAATGGAGTGAAATAGCATACCAAGTACAGCCGCTTCACTTCCAAGACCAGCTGCAATCGCAAAAATAAGTACCCATAGTACTGTTGGAACCGCTCGTATAAATGCCATCAAAATTCGAATTATTTTTGAAATCCATGGTTTTGATAAGTTTTGAGCCGCTAATAGAGCAAGGAAAAATGCGATGACAGCCCCAATAACCGTTGCTAATACTCCTAAACCTAATGTCACACCAACTTGGGAAATCGCAGCTTGCCAATCAAAATGATTCAACGACGGTTGCAGAAACATTAACTTTAAATTATGCCACGTTTCAGGAATCGCCCTTTGTAAATTTAAACCCGTATAATCAAAAATAATAAAGGCGATGATTGTTAAAATGGTTAAGATAAATACTGTGAATTTTATAACTAGGTCTATTTTATTACCTGATTTGATATTGATTTTTCCAGACTTTGTTTTTTTCATATAGGTAGGTTGTGACTCATTCATACTTCTCATAACCTCAGTCATAGAATAATCCTCCGTATCCCGTTTGAAATAATCTCAATTACTATTACAGTAGTAACAATTGTTAATGTAACAAGTGCGACTGCATTATAGTTTAATGTTTTATAAAACATATCAAATGTGTTACCGATACCTGTACCTGTTAAAATACCAACTAACGTAGCACTTCTAATATTCGTCTCAATCATAAATAAGATCCAACTTAACATTTGAGGTAGACTTTGTGGGATGACAGCCTTACTAATAATTTGCCAATAAGTAGCACCCGTTGCTTGTAATGCCTCAATTGCACTGTGGTTCGCTTCATCGATTGTTTCAATAAATGCTCTCGTTAAAAATCCAAGTGTACCAACGAATAAGGCTAAAAAACCAGTTAGCGAATTTTGTCCAAAAGAAAGAAGTAAGATTAAAGACCATGCAACTACTGGGATATTTCTAGAAAAAGAAGCAATCAAGCGTGCAAAACGACTTAGAATGTTATTTACTTTTGTTGTTTGTGAACCCATTAAACCTAAAAATAAAGAGAACATTGCAGCTAGGGTTGTCGCAGCTATTGACATGAAGATTGTTTCACTTAATTTCGTCAATATGGTTGGGAATCTTCGCCATGTTTCACTAGAAATCCATAAGTTTGAAGCCATCCAACCGAGCGCATCTGGAAAAGTTTTAGACCCTTCAATAAAATTAAAGTCTGTTATCCACGCAGATAAATACGTGATAAGAATAATAAATAGAAAGATAGCTATCGTTATCCATCTGTTTCTTCGTATTGATTTTTCATTCATTCGCCTTTACCCCTTATACCGTTATTAACGCTCGATGTTCTGTACCGTAAATATGATTAATTTCTTCGTCACGAAGCAAAACACTTTTCCCGTCAAAAACTACTTCCCCTTGTTTCAATCCAATGATGCGATCTGAATAATCAAGAGCAACCTCTACTTGATGAAGATTAACAACACATGTAATACCTAAATCTTTAGAGATTGATTTAAGGTGATCCATGATTACTTTTGATGAATTCGGATCTAATGAAGCAATTGGTTCGTCACAAAGAATTAGTTTTGGATCTTGGATTAAAGCACGACAAATGCCAACTCTTTGTTGTTGACCACCACTCAGTTGATCACAACGTTTATAAGCATGCTCTTCAATCCCTAACTTGGTCAATAAGTAAAAAGCCTGTTCCTTTTCTTGCTCTGAAAAGCGTCCTATAATACCTTCTACCGTACCTTTGTAACCAAATCGCCCGTGTAGAACATTTTCAATAACCGTTAATCGTGGAACGAGATTATAGTGTTGAAAGACCATTCCAATATCAGTCCGTAATTTACGAAGTTCTTTCTTTTTTAAGTTACGAACATCAATATCATTGAATAGAATTTCACCACTGTCACTTTCTACAATTCGATTAATACAGCGGAGTAGTGTTGATTTTCCGGCTCCAGATGAGCCAATTACCGAAACAAACTCACCAGCTTCTACAGTAAAATTCACATCTTTTAACACCTTTGTCTCTGAACCATAGGATTTTTCAAGATGCTTAATTTGTAGTAATGTCATTTTAAGACTCCTTTACTTATTCATTTAAAGTAATAACCATCTTTTTTAGGTTGATTAAGTAAGATAGAGCATGCTTGTCCTGCATACTCTATCTTTAATTTTATTATCTTTAATTTCGAAGTTCTCGAATTGGATTAAACCACTCGTCTTCAACAGCTATAAATCGCTCATCAGCAGATTTAGAGAATAATCCTAATTCGTCAGAGTCTGTGGGTACAAAAATTTTCTCATTATTAGCAACTTCATCTGAAGCAAATAAATCTTGAATTATTTTGAAGTCTTCTTCACCGATTACATCAAGGTTCGCTGCAAATGGTGCATTTAATACAGGTGTGACACTGATTAAAATGAATTCTTGGCCAGTCACCGTATTAAATGGCTCTGCTGCATCATCACGCACACGATAAATTGCACCCGGTGTATTCGGTTCACCTTCAGCAATTTCAACATAATTCCCCACGCACGTATCACAAAATGCTGCCACCTCGACTGAGTTATTTAATAGATTAACTGCAGAGCCTTGGTGTGATCCGCCAAATAGAACTTGTGAAAATAATGGACCACCTTCCATTAAATCTTCTTCAGTTAAATCACCATACTCTTCATGGTCACTAAAGTAAGCAATGATTCCTGAAGATGGTACAACAAAACCTGAAGTCGAGCTATTTGATACGAAAGAAACTGATTTACCTGCAATTGTATCTAATGAAAACTCACCATCTACTTTAAAGTTCTCTTCATCTTCTAAATTGACTGCTAACCAGCTATAGTAAATCGCGTCATCTAGAGTTCCTGATGGTCCAGACGGTACAACAACTGGTTGAACTGAATCATTTCCATTCTTAGCTTCGATATAACCAACTGCACCCATAAAGGCAAGATCTGCATTATTGTTGACAAGTGTTTCGATAGCGATTGAATAATCTGTTGTTAAATGATGCTCAACTGATTTTCCTGTTGCCTCTTCAATAATTCTACCAATTTCATCACGAGAAGAAATAAGGTCATTCCCAGATTCGTTTGGATACCAAACAATGCTAATTTCATCCTTATCTTCTCCACTACCTGCTGAACCATCAGCACATCCAACAATAAATAAGCTTGCTAACATCATCATCCCTAAGACAAACAGTTTTTTCTTCAAAATTAAGTCTCCTTTTTTAAAAGATTTATAATGCTTTATTACAAAGTCGATTAAACCATATTTATTTGAAAAAATCAGCATATTTACAAATTTAAAACAATATCTTTATCTATTCTACATAAACTATTTACAGGGCTGATGATTTCTCCAACTTTAATTTCTGCTCCGAACATTCCATGGTAATCAGACCCTCCTGTTAACATTAAGTTGAATCGATTAGCTAATCTCTCTATTTTTTCATGATCAGCTTCTGAATGATCTGGATGATTTCTTTCGATACCTCCTAAGCCTACTTCAGCTAACTCAGGAATAAGATCGTAAGAATCTAACTGTCCAGGATGTGCAACAACAGCTATGCCGCCGTCTTCAGAAATTGCTTTAACCGCTTCAAATGCATCCACGTATGTAATATCTCCTGAAGCTACACCTACTCCTTTAAAAAGATTTCGATACAAGCTTTGATACTCATCTGACGAATAAGAAGCATCTGTAAGTTGCTTCATTACATGTTGTTTATAGAGTGTCTGACTTGGATGAGCCGATGCTTTCATCAAGTCTAGATTGAGACGATAACCTTGTTGTTGAATTTGAGTAATTTGCCATAATGTATGATTATGACGCTGTTCCAGAAGTGGTTGACAAAGTTTATTGATATTTATTGCTTCTTTGCTAAATTGATAGCCAAGAATGTGTACCTTCCTTTTTCGCTTAAAGTCATATGCAGATATTTCAATACCAGGAATCACAGTCAGACTATACTGTTTTCCTAGTTGAACCGCTTTGTTCACGCCTGCTGTCGTATCATGATCAACAAAGCTAATATGTGTTAATCCTTTATTTTTTGCTTTTTGTATAATCGTCTCTATTGACTCTGAACCATCTGAATAATTGCTATGAACATGTAAGTCAGCTTTCACTATCCATACCTACTTTCTCAATCATGTTACGATTTTGTAAATCAAATACCTTATCACATAGCCCTTCCATAAATTCAATATCGTGAAAAATTCCAACTAATGTTGTCCCGTTTATTTTCAATTTTTCGATAATTTCACGCACCTTTAACTTTGAATGATGATCCAAACTTGCTGTTGGTTCATCAAGAAGGAGTAGGCGTGGTCTTTTTACCGTTGCAATCGCAATATTAAGTCTCAATTTTTCTCCACCTGAAAAAGTGTTTGGATACGTATCCCAGAGTTGTTGCTCTAATTCAAAGTGGCTTAAGGCTGCTTCTGCCTCAATCCTAGCAACTGCTTCTGATTCACCCATTTCCAATAGGGCTTTCTCAACAAGTTCTCTTGATGTTACTCGAGGCATAACATTTAAAAACTGTGATACATAACCAATTTCATGCTTTCTTAAGTAAAGAATCTCCCTCTCTGTTGCCTGCGCTAAGTCAAGCTCACCAAACTGGATGGAATTATATTTGATGACTCCTGTATCAGATAAATAGGAGCGGTAAATACTTTTTAAAATTGTTGATTTTCCACTACCACTTTTACCGACAATACCTAGAAATTTACCTTCATGAATTGAGAAACTGATCTTCTCCACTGCTTGAATCGTTTTATCAAGGTGATGGATTGTGAACTGTTTCCCTAAGTTTTCTACTTTGAGTATAGTCATTCTTCTTCCTCCTTCATGTCAAACGATAATTTGTGGTCGTAATCACAGTACCGTTAACCATTGTCATTGTCAGCATTGGATATCCGTCATCCATTCGTTCAATAATTATGAGGTCAGCCTTTTTCCCTGGTTGAATTGAGCCAAGTTCATGATCGATTCGCACTGCTCGTGCCGGATTAATCGTGACTAATCGAAACACTTCATGAATCGGCATACTATAGGTCTCGTGCAAGTTAAAGACGGCATGTAAAAGAGAAGCTGGATAATAATCACTGCAAAGAATATTAATATAGCCTTGTTCAATTGCCTCAGCTGCCGATAAATTTCCAGAATGCGAACCACCTAACAATACATTCGGTGCACCAGCAACTGTTTGTAAACCAACTTCTTTTGCTTTTTTCGCAACTTCTAATGTAATTGGAAACTCACTAATTGTTGTGCCAAATGATTTAACCAAATCAATTTTTGATAACTCATCATCGTCATGAGAAGCAACTGCAATTCCTTTATTAATCGCAATATCTGCTATTTCTTTCATCTTTTCAATTGTAAGAGATGCTCTATTTTGTCGATTTTTAATAACTGTTTGAACGTCCGAATCGCTAATGTTACGATAGCCCTTTAATGTCTCCCGAAATACTTCTAAATCTCGATACTGACCTTGACCTGGTGTGTGATCCATAAACGATAACAAATGAACTTTATCCGCTTTAATATTATCGATTAATCGGTCAACCTCCTCGATATTATCAATCTCAAATCGGGCATGGAGGCGATGACGAATTAAATGCCATTCATGATGGGTTTGATCAATCGCATCGACAAGTTTCTGAACATTCGATGGGGAGCGCATTGGCTTATGTTCAAAAATATCTTCACCATAAAAAGATAGTGAATGAAACATTGTTGTAATTCCATGGCTAATTAATATTTTTTCCGCTTCACGTAAGCCGATGTTGACATCCATCATACTTGTCGGGCGCGGCGAGACAATCCCTTCAATATAATCTGAATGAATATCAATAAAACCAGGCGCAACAAAACCACCTTTAGCATTTATTTTATTTTCTTCAGGATAGTCAACCAGCTTTTCCTCAGGAATGATCTGACTGATGATATCATCTTCAATGATTATTGCATGATCCGTTAAAAGCTTATTTTCTAAGATAATCTTACCGTTATAGATAATCTCCATCGCATAGTCCCCCCTAAATTTAAAGTAATGAATAAACTAATTGCTGAGTGTAAGCATGCTGTGGGTCTTCTAATATTTGATCAGTCAAACCCGATTCAATAATTGAACCATTTAGCATAACAATGGTTCGGTCAGCCAGCATTCGAATTACAGCTAAATCATGCGAAACAACAACCATACTAATCCCAAAATCTCGTTGGATATTTTTGATCAAATCAAGCACATTTGCTTGGACGGATAAGTCGAGCCCTGTGGTCACTTCATCTAAAAATAAAATTGGAGGGTTATTTGATAATGCTTTGGCAATTTGCACCCTTTGTTGCATTCCACCAGAAAACTTCTTTGGTTCCTCTTTCATTCTGAATAGTGGAATATGAACGTGTTCAAGCAGTTTTTTACTAATTAGCTCCATCTCACCGACATGACGATTCCCTGCCGCAAGTAATTTTTCAGCAATGTTACCAATCGATGAAAAATTCATTTTCAATCCTTGAACAGGATTTTGATAAACCATTCCGTATTGATGATTCCTAATCGATCTTTTTTGTTGAGAGGATAAGCTAAAAACATTTTTACCTTCTAATTCTGGCACTTGATTGATGTAAGCTTCACCAGAAGTAATTTCTTCATCAAAATACATGCATTGCATCATCGTTGACTTTCCACTACCACTTTCACCTACGATACCGAGTATTTCACCTGGATAGAGATCAAAGGAAATATTCTGACATGCATAAACAGTTCCACATTCTGGACAATAGTTTTTTTCTAAATTTTCTTTATCAACACATTGTTGACAGCCTGCCCCAAATTGTTTTGATAGCTGTTTAATTTTCAATATTGGCTCCTCATGCATTGTCAACTTCCCCCTCACCTTTACCTACTTTACTTAACCGTTCTAGACAATAATTTGTATCATTACATTGATAGCACAGTTCATTTGTCCTTGAATCGATTACTTCATCTAAAAACACATTATCCGCTCCACACAAATGACAGCTTTTATTATTAAATGATTCAACTGAGAACGGATAATCGTCAAAGGCTAATGATTCGACATCAGTATAAGGTGGTACTGCATAAACCATTTTTCTCGTCCTGCACCTAGTAAAGTTAAATGATCTGCTTGGTGTAATTTAGTGTTGTCATATCTTGGGATTGGACTGGGTGCCATCACATAGCGATTATTAACATAAACAGGGTGATCTGCCCCTGTCGATGTTTTTCCGTATTTCATAATTTGCTCAAATAACATTAACCATGCACCACTATAATCATTTTCTGAATGAAGAATTTTTGTTTGAAACTTACTCGCTTCCACCGGACGCAAAGGTTCTGGCTCTGGAACTTGTAAAACTAAAATTTGATTTTCAGTTAGTGGCACTTCAGGAATACGGTGTCTTGATTGAATTAACGTTGCTTGTTGAGTCTTTTCAACAATCTCAACTCCGGTTGTTGCATGAACAAGTTTTTTTATATTGACAGCATTGACCGATTCATCTGCTCCTTGATCAATAACTTTAAGTACATCTTGTTTTCCAATTAACGAAAGAGTAATTTGAAGTCCACCTGTTCCCCATCCACGTGCAATTGGCATTTCCCGTGAAGCAAAAGGAACTTGATAACCAGGAAGGGCAACTGCCTTTAATAAAGCACGGCGAATTTCCTTTTTTGAACCTTCATCAAAAAAAGCAAAATGTGTTTTAATTTTCATCATGAGTCCCCTCCCTTTTGATTGTACGAACTGAATCAAGCTTCGATTGGAAGGTTACGTAATGTGGTAATTTTAAATGGGAAATAAAACCTGTCGCTTCAACTGAATCAATATGAAGTAAGACAAATTCTTCATCATGAGTCGGAAAATTCGCCTCTGGATGTTCTAAACATTGGTCGAGGATACTCATTGCAATAGCCTTTGTTTCATTTTGTCCGTAACATATCCCATAACCAATTTCAAACGCTAACTCTTGATTTTTAACCCCGTTTTTCTTAGTGATAGGTACAAAGGATTCAACCTCAGTCACACGAATGTCACCAATGTAGTATCCATCTTCGATTATCTGATCATCTTCAACAGGGTGGTTAATATAGAGTGGTACTGAACCAACTCTAACCTCACCTACTGTTGGATGTACTTGACCATATCCACGCAAGGACGCATAGCCTAGCGCGGTAACAGCTCCTGTTTGTCCTCTCGTTAAAACTTGTAATCTTTCACTACGAGATGCTGGAAATTGCAAGCTTTTTTTCGTTACGTCATCAGGTTGCTGATTATTTAGTGGATAGTTTTGAAACAATCCTTCTGCTCGGAGATAATCGACAACCTTAGGGAAACAAATTGGTTCATCAATTCCATCACTAACCTCTAGATCCTTTTCAAAATTATTCAACCAATTGATCACATCTTGCTCCGTCTCATCTAACAAATTAAAATCAAACAACCGATGCGTATAATCCCGTGTTGCTCCAAGTATTTGTCCACCCGGAATATCCTTAAAGCTTGCAGAGATACGGCGCTCAATAAACATTTCCTCAGTTTCAACAGCTTGACTATAATAGAGTCGTGGTAAAGTTGATCGATGCGCGCGCATCAAGAAAACCGCTTCTTCCATACTTCCTTCTGCTTGCTTAATAGCTAGGGCTGCTAAGAAGGGATTATACAAACTACTTTCAGACATCACTTGATCGATTAAGCTCTGCATCGTAGCCATAATCGTACGAACTTCGATAATTTCTTTTTCCTTCAAGCGATTATATGTTAATCGTTTAATCGATGCTTCGATCGCCTTTGTTCCACCTTTTACTGCTACGTAGGCCATCTATTTCACCTCCACTTTTGTCGTTCTTGGTATACCTGCAATTTGATGCTCATTATCTATCAAAATAAAATCAATCCCTAAAGGATAATCGACAACATGTTGATTTCTTTTCCTCCAAATTGAATCCGAGAGCGTTGTTGAGAAATGTTTTTGATCTTTGATCCCTGGTCCTGTTAAATGAATTGGGCGGCCATCCTGTTTCGAGAACGATGTCTCGATAATCCATGTTGAGGATGTATTTGGTTCGATCAAGGTACCTTTCTTACATTGTTCTATTGCTGAAACCACCTTCGCTTCATCCGCATCTTGTAGCACAACGATAAAATCAGCTTGTTCAATTGATGTAAATCTAGCTAATGTATATCCTATAATCATATCAATAACAGAATTACTTGATTCTGTTATTAGGTGAAAGTTAATTTCGTTATCAAACAACGTATTAAGTACGAGAAAAGTTGTTTCATAAATAGATTGGATAGACTCGCTTTTCTCTCCTACAAATTGAATGGATTCAATTTCACCTGGACGTGATAACGTATGTAAAACTTTTCGAAAGATAGTTTGTAAATCATGCACTTGATCAATGACCATGTTCTCTCTCCTAATCTGTAATTTTATTTATCTAACTTCCAGTCAAATTAAATATCCATCGTTTGAAAATCAACCTTCGTGTTAAGCAGATTTTGCTGTTCTTTAGCTCGATTAGATTTAATCCGCTCCGCTTCCTGTAAAAGATCATTTTTCCAGTCGTTCGTTTCTTCTAAGTTAGCGTTATATGCGGCATCAATAATCGCTAAATTTAAAGCAAGCTCATCTTCCATACCGACAACAATACCAACACCGATTTTGTTATTGATCATCACCTTTGCCTCGGTTACTAAAACTTCCCCAAGATAAAATAGTGATTTCTGTGCTGATTCACGCATCTTAACCATTGTTAGTCCATAACGAGGCGCTACAACCTCCCTACATTTATAACTATCTGTAATGATTGTTGCCAACTTTTTGGATAAAGTTGGAGCACCTTGAATAAGTATTTCCGTTCTTTGCCGACGATTCATTTATTAAAACCTCCTTTTCAATTTAATTATAACTTGTTGCCAAGTGGAAATTATTAATTAACTGTGTAGTTTATGTAAAAAAAATAATTAA
>Ga0194138_10001617_pt1 | contig 10776 bp, 7 predicted proteins | sample TARM_MetaG_T2_14_FD_134022 | JGI IMG/M metagenome (GOLD analysis project Ga0194138, IMG submission 134022) | Freshwater microbial communities from Pennsylvania, USA, analyzing microbe dynamics in response to fracking - TARM_MetaG_T2_14 (version 2) | ecosystem: Environmental > Aquatic >...
CTGTGAGACACTGCTGAATCATGCTTCTATCATTGGATGTTAAGTGAATGTTCTTAGTCATGATATCCTCCTACCCAGAGACATCATCCTTTTATACTATCCCTTTGTCATACTAAGTTCTATTTTAATCTTTGCATAAGTAAATTCTATCTAGTTTGTTTTTGGGGTAGAATTTAAAATTTCAATTTTCTTATGAAGAAAATTTATCCTTTTTTTCTTCATAGCCATGGCTCCTACATATCTCATAGGATATAATAGGATGGAAAAGCAAACACTCATATAGAAGCAAAAGAGAAAGGAGGGATTTCCATGAAAAATGAAGAACGTCAAATGATGCTCATCAAGTACTTAACGGACAATAGTTACAAAGCACTGCGAGAAGAAGTCATTGAAATGAACGAAGTGGATTTGGCGGAATTTATTGAAATCCTACCCAAAGAGAAAGCCATTATTGTGTTCCGTTTCCTCCCAAAGGATTTGGCCGCAGAAGTGTTTTCCAACTTAGACTTAGATGTTCAAGAACGGATCATTCATGAGATCACAGACCAAGAGCTCACAGGGATCTTGGATGAGATGTTTGTGGATGACGTGGTGGATATGTTAGAAGAGCTCCCTGCAGGGGTGGTGAAGAGGGTTTTACGGAACACCGATGAGAAGACCCGGGGCACCATCAATACCTTTTTAAAGTATCCCAAAGATTCTGCAGGTACCATCATGACCGCAGAGTTTACAAATCTTCGGCCCAATATGACCGTCATAGAAGCCATTGACTATTTACGAAAAAATGGTGCAGACAGTGAAAGTATTTATAACTGCTATGTCATTGGCACCAATAGAATTCTAGATGGTGTGGTCTCCCTAAGAACCCTCTTTTTATCCCCAGATGAAGCTCTTGTAGAGGAGCTCATGGATAAGGATGTACTGAAGGTACATACGGCAGAGGATAAAGAAGAAGTGGCCTTCTTATTTCAGAAATATGACTATCTGTCCATTCCTGTGGTGGATTCAGAAGATCGTCTGGTGGGGATCATCACTGTGGATGATATCATCGATGTTATGGAAGAAGAGGCTTCAGAAGACTTTGCCCTCATGGCAGCCACCATTCCTTCCACAAAGCCCTACTTAAAAACGCCCCCTTGGGAATTGGCGAAAAATAGAATTCTTTGGCTGACGGTACTGATGCTCTCTGGGATTATTTCTGGGGCCATTTTAGGCAGATACGAAGATGCCATGGTGGCCATTCCAGTGCTTGTGAGTTTTATTCCCATGCTCATGAACACAGGGGGAAATGCAGGTGCTCAGGCCAGTACCCTGGTCATACGTGGTATGGTGCTCAATGAAATTGAGCTCTCCGATGGGTTTAAAGTCATCTGGAAGGAGTTTCGGGTGAGCCTCATTGCAGGGTTATTCCTGGCGGTGATCAATTTCATTCGGCTCATCATCACCTATCCAGGACAAGGAACAACCATGTTTGTAGTGTCCTTTGCGGTCTTTGGCACTGTGGTCATCGCCAAGATTGTGGGCGGGATCTTACCGCTTTTTGCCAAGCTCATCAAAGCAGACCCGGCCATCATGGCTGCACCCTTAATCACCACCATTGTGGATGCTTTGTCGCTGATTTTCTATTTCTTTTTGGCCGGTATTTTTTTGGGGATTTCCTAAAAAGGCGTTGAGGAGGACATCATGGAAGAACAAAGAAAAACAAAAAAACTTGGCCAATATCTGAAAAGTACTGGGCTCATTCTTCTACTGGGGATTCTACTAGGGGTCTTCTTGGCTTTCTTGGATGTGGACATAACCTTCCTAGAGAGTTACACCTTCCTAGATTGGGGGATCATTCTCCTACTTTTCTATATAGGGTTGTTTCTAGTGATCAATCTCCATGAACTAGGGCACCTCCTGGTAGGTAAAGCCTTGGGCTATGAGCTACTACTCTTTCGGGTAGGGCTTCTTTCCTTTAAGAAAGAAAACGGCAAGCTAAAAGTATCTTTGGTGAAGAATGTGGGCTATGGAGGCCTTTGTGCTATGATTCCTCATGAACAGTCCACCTTAAAGGATTTTGCCCTCTACTCCACCGGAGGCGTGCTCATGAATTTCCTCACAGGGCTCGGGTTTCTTTTCCTCAGTGCACAACCATCGCTACATCAGAATCTTCGAGGGGGGCTTTTCCTCACAGGGATTCTCTCTTTGATTGTGGCCATCATCAACAGCTGGCCTTTCTTTAGCATGAATCAACCCACCGATGGCATGATGTTTTTCAGCATCCTTGGAAAATCTCCTCTGGCAGAGAGATTCTATAGCAGCCATGTGCTCACCCAAAAGCTGACTTTGGGCATACGGCCTAGGGATTTAGCCTTGGAGGAGAAAGAGGGACCTATGGAAGATTTTCATGATTTGAGTCATACTTTTTATCTCTATTTTCAAGCGCTGGATCAGAAAAATCTTCAGGATGCTGAGAAGTATTTGGCCATGGTGGAAAAGAACCTAGGGCTGACACCTCCCTATACCTTACCTGCGTATCACTATGAGCTGTGCTACTTTGCCATGGTGCAAGGAGATGAAGAAAAGGCCAAGAAATACCATGACCTTTCTGGGAAGATTTTGGCAAAAGATCAAGACATCAATGGGCTACGGATCAAAGCCTATTATGCTTACCATGTGGAAAAGGATTTAAAAAAAGCAGAAGCTTTGGCAAGGCAAGGCCTAGCGGTGCAAGCCCATTATCCCTTTAAAGGACAAGGCATTTTTGAAGCAGAAGCTTTAAACCTTCTCCTAGAGAAAATAATGAAACATCAAGAAGAGATCTGCTAAAACGGTGCAGGTAAGATAATAGCGTTTAAGGTCCATGGCTGAAATGACTATATTCATGGGAGTTTATAAAGGATCTCAGACACATCATAGGTTCACGGATAAGAAGCAGCTTACCTGGAGAAGGCTTCCGCATTACTTCCGAGTCATCTTAGGGTAATTGGCTCGATCTAATGAAACGCAGATTTACCACACACTGCTGCAGAAGGATGGGTACAATAAAAACAGCAACGTCCGATTACAAGATACTTCAAATGAAGTGTCTTTTTAATTGCCTAGAACTCTGTGGTCTTTCTTAAGAGAGGAGAAAAGATCTTCAGAGAGCCTTCAGAGAAATCCTCCTTTCTATACAGGTTTATCTTCTATACTGAGACTATAAGGAAAGAAGGGAGGAAAAACTCATGGGTAGAGAAAAGAAGAACCTGAAAAAGGAAAAGAAGACCAGTCGTGGATATCTATTTTTTCTAATTCTTTTTACCCTAATGCTCCTTCTCTATTTTCTAAGCAGGAGCCTATAAGGGCTTATGTAGCGAAGAATCTTGATAGATTATTCCAGATTTGTTCAGCCTTTGGCTAGATTCCTCTTTTATACTAAGGAAAAGAGCCAAAGGAGGCAGTGTCATGGAAGATGTACTACAGGTGACCTATTTGGGTCATGCTTGTCTGAAGATTCGTTTAGGGGATTATGTGGTGGTGGTGGATCCCTACAAAGACGATACGGTGCCAGGTTTAAGGAACCTTTCTCTAGAAGCAGATCAGCTTCTTGTGAGCCACGAACATGGGGATCATAACCACCGAGAAGCGGTGAGCCTCTCAAAGCGTGAAGCGCCCTGTCCCTTTGTGATAGAAACCTTCGAAGCGGCCCATGATGAAGTGGGTGGAAAGAAAAGGGGGATGACCAAGATGTTTTCCTTGGTTTCTAAAGACTACAAAATTGTCTTTTTAGGAGATCTTGGGGAAGATCTACCAGAGGATCTTATAGAGGCTTTCAGGGAGGCGGATCTACTCTTTATCCCCGTGGGAGGGTACTATACCATTGATCCAGTACAAGCCAAGGAAGTGGCAAAAAAGCTCAGGCCTCAAGTGATCATCCCCATCCATTACGTAACCGAGGCCTCTGGTTATCAGGTGCTTGCCCCAGTGGAAGACTTCACCAGTCTTTTTGATCACGTATCTTTTCATCTAGAGGAAACCTTCACCTATGAAAAAGGCGTGGATCAAGGTGTGGTGGTGCTGCATCAGGTGATGCAGCAGCCTAAAATCCATTAACAGCTCAGCCCTTGACAGAGGCTTTCTTTATAAAGCACTGCCAAGGGCGTTTTTTTTGCTATATTTTTGAGATACAACCGTAATGCTTTTCATGGTAAAATGGGCATAATGAAAAGTAACAATATTCACACAAGAAAGGGACAAAAGATGATTGACGTAAAAAACAAAGTGTTCCATCTGAGCACCAAAGATTCCGCCTATATTTTTCGTGTATTGCCTTCAGGACATTTAGAAAATCTCCATTATGGAGAGCCTTTGGTCATGCAAGACTTCACAGGACTCCATATGAAGCAAAATGCCGGTGCCGGAAGCAGTGTGCAGTATAAGGAACAAGGGATGTTTCTAGATCTTTTGCCCTTGGAGATTAGCCCCAGTGGAAAGGGGGATTATCGGGCACTTCCCCTGGAAGTGGAGATGCCAGATGGTTCCTATGTCTTTGATTTTGTCTATGCCACCCATGAAATTATAGAAGGGACGGTGCCCATGGAAGGACTGCCCACGGCCAAGGGAGAAGAGGCCAAGACCTTAAAACTCACCTTAAGGGATGTACTCTTTCCCGTGGAACTGATCCTTTATTACACCACTTTTTATGAGAGCAATGTCATTACCCGTCGCATGGCTTTATATAATGGCACCCAGGAGACCTTAAAGATCTCCAAAATCATGAGCCTTCAGCTAGATCTTTTGAAAGAGGAAGTGGATGTGTTGACCCTTCATGGGGGCTGGATCAAGGAAGGGAAGGCGGTGCGAAGAAGACTCCAAGAAGGTATATTTAAGCATACCTCTAGGACGGGCTCTAGCAGTAATCGAAGCAATCCTGGGGTGCTGTTCATGGACAAAAGAGCCACGGAAGATGCGGGCAGGGTATATGGCGTGAATCTTCTCTATTCTGGGAATCATGAAACCACCTTGGAAGTGTCTGGTCATGGCCTCTTAAGAGTGCTCACAGGCATTGGCAGTGCACAGTTTCTATGGCCCTTAGCAGCAGGAGAGACCTTTGAAACCCCCGAGGCTGCACTGACCACCAGTGAACAGGGCATGAATGGCGCCAGCCAAAACTTTCACCACTTTGTGAATCATCATGTGGTGCCAAAATACTGGCAACAAAGGCCTCGTCCTGTGCTTATGAACAATTGGGAAGCTACTTTTTTCGATTTTACGGAGCGAAAGATTCTTGCCATGGCCAAGGAGGCAAAATCCATGGGCATGGAGCTCTTTGTGCTAGATGATGGATGGTTTGGAGATAGAAACCATGATCGGGCAGGCCTTGGAGATTATGAGGTGAACAAAAAGAAACTCCCCAGTGGCTTGAAAGGTCTGGGGGAGAAGATCCGTGCCATGGGATTAGACTTTGGGCTATGGTTTGAGCCAGAGATGGTCAATGAAGACAGTGGACTTTATCGGGCTCATCCTGACTATGCCATGAAGGTACCAAGAAGAATTCCTTCTGTGGGACGGAATCAGCTGGTCTTAGACCTGAATCGCTTGGAGGTGCAAGACTACATCATAAACCACATCACAGCCATCCTCAAAGATGCACCCATCAGCTATGTGAAGTGGGACATGAATCGGCATATCAGTGATGTGTACTCTTCGGTGGTAGCTCATCAGGGCATGACGCTCCATGGCTACATTTTGGGTCTTTACCGAGTGATGAAGGTGCTCACAGAGCGTTTTCCAAAGATTCTTTTTGAATCTTGTTCTAGTGGAGGCAACCGCTTTGATTTAGGAATGCTCTCCTATATGCCTCAGATCTGGACTTCAGACAATACAGACCCCATCGCTCGCCTGAAGATTCAAGGGGGCCTAAGCTATTTTTATCCCCCCTCCACCATGGGGGCGCATGTATCAGAGAGCCCTCATCAGCAGACTCTACGAAGGACACCTTTGGAAACCAGATTCCATGTGGCTGCCTTTGGTCTTTTAGGTTATGAACTAGAACTCTCTCACTTGAACCAGAAAGAGCGCGAAGAAGTGAAAAGACAAATCACTTGGTATAAAGACCACCGAAGGTGGCTTCAATTTGGGCGGTTTTATCGCTTTGACCCAGTGAAAGGCCAACGAGTGAATTTTCAAATTCTTGATGAAGAAGGACACCAGGGGGTTCTTGGGAACTTCCAACTACTGCAAGAACCCAGCCCCACCTTTGATGTGTTAGCTTTTAAAGGACTCCACAAAGAAAAGCAGTATGTGGTGGAAACTTTAAAGGCCACCATGGATATTGAAGCCTTTGGGGGCCTTTTAAAGCACATCACCCCAGTGAAACTAAAACCGGGAGGGCTCATCCTAAGAAATGCTAGGAAATTTTATCGATTGCCGCATAATGTGGAGCGGTATGAAGCCAAAGGAGATCTCTTCATGGCAGGTCTTCGGGTGCACCAACAGTTCATGGGTACGGGGTATCATAAGGACACCAGAATGCTTGGAGATTTTGGCTCCCAGCTCATGGTGATCCAGGTGAAGGAGGAAGAAGATGGAAAGCGGACCAGGGTTTAGACGAAACAAAGTAGCATTTGCCACAGGTACCGTAGGAAGAGATATGGTGTACTCCTTGGTGAGTATGTATCTCATTGTGTTCATTACAGAGGTCATTGGTGTCACAGATCAGGTGCTCCTAACCATCACCACCATCATGATCTTTATTCGTGTATTTGATGCTTTCAATGATCCCATCATGGGGGCCATCGTAGACAATACCAGGTCCAAGTATGGGAAATATAAGCCTTGGATTTTTGTGGGGGTCCTTCTCAGTGGACTCTTTACCTTGATTTTGTTCTTTGATACCAGCCTCCAGGGCACTGCCTTTGTGTGGTATTTCACGGTGTTTTACCTTCTTTGGGGCATTTCATGGACCATGAATGACATTGCCTATTGGTCCATGATGCCAAGCCTCACCTATGATCAAAAAAAGCGGGAAGAAGTAGGCGCTTTGGCAAGGATTTTTGCCAATCTAGGGCTTTTCTTCGTGGTGGCCACGGTGATTCCTTTGACAAATCTTTTGGGGGAACTTGTGGGCAGTCGTCGAGGTGGTTTTTTTGTCTATGCCTTGATTCTTGTGAGCATTATGCTCCTTTTCCAGATGGCCACAGTAGTTTTTGTGAAAGAACCTAAGGTTATCGGGGGCGATCATTTTGAAAAGACTTCTTTGAAAGATCTGTTAAGAGCGCTCTTTAAAAATGATCAGCTCCTAGTCACGGCCATCGCCATGGCCCTCTTCATGATTGGGTATATGACCACCACAAGCTTTGGAGTGTATTACTTTAAGTATGTGTACTTGAACGAAGAGATGTACAGTATTTTTGCTTTGGTTTTAGGGGTTTCTCAGATCACTGCCCTACTTCTCTTTCCAAAGTTTTCCAAAAAGTATCCACGGAAAACGCTGTATGGAGGAGCCATTGTAGTGATCGTAGTGGGCTATGTGCTCTTTTTCTTCTCTCCACCCAATATGGCCTTCATTGGCGTTGCAGGAGTGCTCCTCTTTGTGGGACAAGCCTTCATTCAGCTGTTGATGTTGGTGTTTTTGGCCGATACCATTGAGTATGGACATTATAAACTTGGCAAGAGAAATGAATCCGTCTCCTTTGCCATTCAGCCCTTCATCAATAAAATGGGCGCAGCCATCGCCACAGGCATTGTGGGCTATACGTTGGTTCTCTCTGGAATCAACTCTTTGGGGCCAGGGGAGCTTGTGACAGAAGAAGGGCTGCTGATCTTGAAATCCGCCATGATGCTTCTACCACTAGTCCTCATTGTGGTGAGTTTTGTGCTGTATCAAAAGAAGTACATCATCGATGAAAAGACCTATGAAGACATTTTGCTCAAGCTTCTAAAGCGAGAGGAAGAAGGAGAACATAGGGGATAGGGTCCTTTTTAAAAGCATAGAAAAACCTCTCGTGTGTGCACAGTCCTTGTGGGGAAATCGCTACACGAGAGGTTTTTTTGATCCGCTGCAATAATCAGAAAGGTCTTTTTAGGGGGTGGCTTTGTAAAGCCTAGCTTCGTATGGACATAGGGTCATGGCCACGGTGAAGGGTTTCTCTCCATAGGTGCCAAGGACGGGTTTGAAACCATAGGCAGAGACGTCCAAAAGATTCCCATGGGCTTCTTTACCGCTGAGATTAATCACCAGGAGATAGGTTTCTTTTTGGTCTTGCCGAAGAAAGCTTAAGACGTTTTTGTTCTCTTCATCTATGGGGATAAAGCTGCCATCTTGGAGTGCTGTGGATCCTTTACGCGTGGAGATGGCTTCTTTGTAGAAAGCCAAAATAGAGTGTTCTCGAAGCTCTTCCTTGGCCACGTTGATGTTGGTATAGTTCTCATTGACCTTCATCCAAGGGGTGTGCTCGGAAAACCCTGCATGGGGACCATCGCTCCATTGCATGGGGGTTCTTGCATGGTCTCGGGTCATCTTCTGGATGACTTTCTTGGCCAGGAATTTTGGCAGGTGCATCATGTCTTGGAGCACCTGATAGTCGTTGATGGCTTCAAAATCTCGCCACTCTTCTTCTTCCAGGTGGCAGTTGGTCATGCCAATTTCTTCACCTTGATAGAGGAAGGGAGTGCCTCGAAGAGACAGATTTAAAAGAGCCAGTGCTTTGGCGGATTTTCGCCTAAAAGGACCATCATCAAAAAAACGAGAGACTTGGCGTGGTTGGTCGTGATTGGACATGAAGTTGCCCAGCCATCCACCCCCTTCTTGCACCCCTTTTTGCCAGGTGAGGATGGTGTCTTTCATCTCCTTTGGGGTCCAACGATATCCTTTTCTAAAATCAAATTTTCCCAAAGGGCCACAGCCAAGAAGATGGAGGTCAAAATGAAACATCATTTGGAGCTTTCTTTCTTCTTTTTTGGTGTAGCGGTTTAAATCTTCTAAAGAGGTGACCATGCCTTCGCCCACGGTGAAGATGGGATCGTAGTGGGACAGCACTTTTTCATGCATCTCTTGTAGATAGTCATGGGATTTTGGTAAAGAGACAATATGCTCAAAGGGGAAATCCAGTTTCTTGCCTTTGCCAGCATTGGGGAGGCCGTCTCTTTTGGCGATGGTGTTGATGACATCCATGCGAAATCCTAAAACACCTTTTTTCAGCCAAAAATGCATCATCTCATAGATGCCTTCTCGAACCTTTTCATTGGCCCAGTTTAAGTCACACTGGTGTGGGGTAAAGAGGGTGAGATAAAACTCTGTACTTTGAGGATCTCTTTGCCAAGCACTGCCCCCAAAGGCACTAAGCCAATTGTTTGGAGGGAGTAGTTCGCCTTTTTTACCCACACGTCCTTCTTTAAAAATGTAGTAGTCTCTATAAGGAGAATCTTTGCTCTTTAGGGCTTCTTGAAACCATGGGTGCTGGTCAGAGGTATGATTGGCCACGAGATCCATGACCAGGTCCAGTCCTTGGTTTTTGGCTTCCTTTAAAAGGGTATCAAAGTCTTCCATGGTGCCAAATTCTTCATGGATTTCATAGTAGTTGTCAATGTCATAGCCATAGTCTTTGTTGCCAGATTTATAGATGGGAGACAGCCAAAGGGTGTCTACACCGAGGCTTTTTATGTAGTCTAGCTTAGCGATAATGCCCCCTAAATCTCCAATGCCGTCTCCATTGCTGTCTTTAAAAGAGCGTGGCCATATTTGATAGACGATGCGCTTTTTAAAATCTTCCATGAACTTCCTCCTCAATGATACTTGGTGTGCATAGACTAGGTTACTATAACGGTGCAGGTTTTTTCCTCTAGGCGTCCATTTCAGCGCCCTTCATAGAGCCCCAGGGTTTTGGTCACATCACAGCAAAACAAGATGCCATGACCAGGTTTATCAAAGTCCATGACTGCATGAAGGGCATCGGTGATGGCCTCTACCTGCTCTTTTTTTGAAAGAATGAGGACAATCTCCTTTTGGGGTTCAATCTCCAAGGCGAAGGGGAGGCTGGATTCCTTAATGCCAGAGCCCTTGGCGTTGATTAAGGTGGCCCCTCTTGATCCTGCTTCTTTAGCCGTTTCAATGACGGTGGTGGCTTTTCCTTTGTCGACGATGATAAAAATGGCTTCGTGAGTAGTCATAGACGCGCCCTCCTTTTCTGGTGGAATCAATTGCTGCGTTGGGGTATGGAGTCTTACCAAAGGCACTGCAAAGGCGATGCCCTTTCCTGGGCGATCTAGTTTTAAATCCTTACGCACTTTTTCAAGAACCATGTTTCCCTCCTCTTCCTTGGCCACGATGACCACCAGCTCTTTTCGAATATCATTAAGGCCAATGAAATCCAAGATGGTACTATCCATGGTGCCATGACCCATGAAAGCGGCAGAGTCTTTTAAGCCGTAGCGTGCTGCCGTTTTAAGGACTCTATTTCCGCAGCGGTGACAAACGATGTATACAAATAATTGGAACCTATAGGGATTCATGATGCATCACGCCTTTTTTAAAAGTTTATAGTACTCATTGTCATAGCCACATTATACTATGAACATAAGTAAAAGACCCTAAGAAATCTAAGTTTTGGGAAAAGTTAAGGAGTAGATCTAGGGCTGATGAAGAATGAGTAGGTTTTCGCAGAAAGAATTGTTTGAACCCCTTGGGTTCTGTATAATTAATTAGGAAACAATGATAATCGTGGCCAAAAGAAGAGCCATCTTGAACCTGACGGTACAGATGGCCCGATTATGATTTTTCCCATTGAACAAACATCGCGGAAAAAAGGCGCA
>Ga0194138_10001621_pt1 | contig 10770 bp, 10 predicted proteins | sample TARM_MetaG_T2_14_FD_134022 | JGI IMG/M metagenome (GOLD analysis project Ga0194138, IMG submission 134022) | Freshwater microbial communities from Pennsylvania, USA, analyzing microbe dynamics in response to fracking - TARM_MetaG_T2_14 (version 2) | ecosystem: Environmental > Aquatic >...
CCACGCGATCGACCAGCTCATCCGCGCCTATTGCAACTACGTGCGCGACGTGCAATACGTGGTGCAGGACAACCAGGTGATCATCGTGGACGAAAACACGGGGCGTCTGATGACCGGGCGTCGATGGAGCGACGGCCTGCACCAGGCGGTGGAGGCCAAGGAAGGCGTGAAAATCGAGCGCGAGACGCAAACCCTCGCGACGGTGACGATTCAGAACTATTTCCGGATGTACGACAAGCTCTCCGGCATGACGGGCACGGCCGAGACGGAGGCCGAGGAATTCATGCAGATTTACAAACTGGACGTGTTGGTGATTCCGACGAATCGTCCGGTGCGGCGGGTGGATTTCAACGACCGGATCTACCGGACCCGCCGGGAGAAATTCAACGCGGTGGTGGACGAGATCACGGGCGCCTACCGGAACAAGCAGCCGGTGCTGGTGGGCACGGTGACGGTGGAGGCCTCGGAAGAATTGAGCCGTCTTCTGATGAAGAAGAACATTCCGCACAACGTGCTCAACGCGAAGAACCACGAGCGCGAGGCGGACATCGTGAAGCGGGCGGGGCAGCCGGGGTCGATCACGATCGCCACGAACATGGCGGGCCGCGGGACGGACATCAAACTCGGCGAGGGCGTGGTGAAGATGGACAAGGAGGAGGTCCAGTCCCAGATGACGTTGCAGGATCGCAAGGACGGCGTGCCGCTGGAGAAGTGGCTGACGGAGCATCCCTGCGGGTTGTACGTGATCGGCACGGAGCGCCACGAATCGCGTCGGATCGACCGTCAGTTGCGCGGCCGGTGTTCGCGTCAGGGGGATCCGGGCATGAGCTGTTTTTACGTCTCGCTGGAGGACGATCTGATGCGCCTGTTCGGAGCGGAGCGGATATCGAACATCATGTCCAAACTGGGCATCGAAGAGGGCGAGGTGATGGAGCACCGCTGGCTGAACAAGTCGGTGGAGCGCGCCCAACGGCGGGTGGAGCAATATCACTTCGGCATCCGAAAACGCACCTTGGAATACGACGACGTGATGAACCGCCAGCGCGAGGTGGTATACGGGCTTCGCACGGAGATTCTCACGACGGACACGCCGCGAGAGCAGTTGATGGACATGATCACGGAGGTGGTCGACGCCCACGCGGAACACGCGGTGTCCTATGAGGAGGAGTCGGCGCCGGTGGAATTCGCGGACTGGTGTTCCATGACCTTCCCGGTGGCGTTGCGGCCGGATGATTTGCGCGGTTTGCCACTGGAGCCGAAGGCGTACGCGGATCTGGCGCTGGAGCGGGTGGAGAAAGCCTACGGGTTGAAGGTCGAGTCCGAGCCGCCGGATTCCGTGGTGCATATGGAACGGACGATTCTGTTGCAGGCGATCGACACGCACTGGCAGGAGTACCTCCGGGGCATGGACGCCCTGCGCCAAGGGGTCGGGCTGCGGGCGTACGGGCAGCGGGACCCGATTCTCGAGTTCAAACACGAGGCCTACACGATGTTCGCGGACCTCATGGACAAGATCAACGAGGAGGTCGCGCAGCGGGCCTTCCGCGCCACCGCGTCGCTGGAATCCCTGGAGCAATTCCTCAGCAACCTGAAGACGATGGAGTCCCACGCGCAGACCTCGGCGTTCGGCCAGGAGGCCCAGGCGCGGGTCAACCAACAGCGGGCCCGCAACCAGAGCCAACAGCAGTTGGAACAGACGTTGGAGAAATCGGTGCGGCGTCCACAAACCCGGACCCAGCCGAAAGTGGGGCGGAACGATCCCTGTCCCTGCGGCAGCGGGAAGAAGTACAAGAAGTGCTGCGGTCAGTAAACCCAATCCGTCGGGTGGACGACCAAGGAGGATGCATGACCAAAATCGTCCTCATGTCCGACACCTCGCGTGCACCCCTTTCGGGGCGCGCCGTTTTCTTATGGAAGTTCCTCGGGGGCATGGCCCCCAAGCTCCACGCGTCGGCTCCTACGGAGCCGGATTCACGGCGATCTCATCTGAACGGGACCTTTGTGAACACGTTTTTCAACGCATCCCTCCTGAGAGGTGGACGCCGGATTCGGGACTGTAGGACGATTTTGGTCATGCACCCCGTCCAAGGAGGATGATGAGAGTTCCTCGTTTTGCCGATCGACGTTCCGCGGCGGCCTTTGGGCTTGCCGCCTTGTCCGGTGGATTGTTGTTTTGCGCGTTTCCCCCGGTGGGCGCGGCCTCGCTGGGGTTTGTGGGGTTGATTCCGTTTGTATGGGCGTTGCGGCTTCGGCCGGAGGGGCGGGGGCGGTTGAGTTATTCGGCGGGTCTGGTGTGCTGGGTGCCGTCGCTTTGGTTTCTGTCCCCGGTGACCGTGCCGGGGGCGCTGATGCTGGCGGCGTATTGCGCATTATACTTCGTGCCGGTGGGTTGGGTCTGGGGCAGGTTTCTGACCACTTGGACCCCGGACAAGCCGGGGCGGGCGGTGCGGCTGGTGATTGGCGGAGCCGCGTGGTGGTGCGCGGTGGAGAGCGTGCGGGGGTGGATGTTGACGGGGTTTCCGTGGAATTACCTTGGCGCGACCCAGTGGGAAAACTACGCGCTGATGCAACTCGCCTCGGTGGGAGGGGTTTTGCTGGTGAGTTTTGTGTTGGTGGCGTTGAATCTCGGGATCGCGATCAGCCTGGTGAGTCTGGCGGAGAGTGTGGGGCGTGCGGGCAGGGCCCGCATGCATCCGGAACTGTATGCGCCGATTCTGATTCTGGCGGTGGCGTTCACCTGGGGGGCGCGCGAGTTGCGTCGGGTGGGCCATGCCGAGACGCGTCGCCTGCGGGTGGCCGTGGTGCAACCGTTGGCGGCGAACAAATGGAGCGAAGCCTCGGCGCGGGACAATTATCGGGTGCTGTGGGAACTCTCGGACGCGGCGTTGAGTTTGAAACCGGATCTGCTGATCTGGCCCGAGACGGCGTTGCCGGACGAGTTGCGATGGAGCGAGCGGGCGGCGGATCTGGTTCGATCCCTGGCGGCCAAGGGGACGCCGTTGCTACTGGGGAGTCTGGATTTTGTGCCCGAAGAGGGGCAGGGCCCGTATGACCGGGTTTATTTCAATTCATCGTTTCTGGTGGACCGGGACGGGCGGTTGACCGGGGAATACCGGAAAAAACATTTGGTGATGTTCGGGGAATACATGCCGTTCGGGGACGTGTTCCCCTTCTTGCGGTCGCTGACTCCGATGCCGGAGGATGTGACCCCCGGGGCCGGGTCGGGCGTGTTGCGGGTTCCCGGAGAGGACGTGGGACTGGGAATGCTGATTTGTTTCGAGGATCTGATGCCGTATCTGGCGCGGGAGCTTGTGGACGAGGGGGCGGACGTGTTTGTCAACCAGACCAACGACGCCTGGTTTGATCCCTTGTGGGGCAGTTGGAGTCATTTGGCCAACGCGGTGTTTCGGAGCGTGGAGCAGCGGCGTCCGACGGTGCGGGCGACGAATTCCGGGGTGAGCGCCTGGGTGGACGTGCGCGGGGTGGTGCGGGAGCGGATCGAGGATCCGACGACGGGCCGGGTGCGGTTGCGCGGGTTCAAGGTGTTCGAGGTGGAGGTGCCGGCCGATCCGGAAACGACGTTTTTCCACCGCTATCCCCGCGGGTTTGTCTGGCTGAGTTGTGGGCTCAGTCTTTTGCTGGTGGTGAGGCGGCGGGGGTAGAACCGACCTTGGGCCGTTTCCGGCACGGGAGCGGAACGGAAACGAAGAAAGTGGCCGCGAAGGAATAGATCCAGAGCAGGACCAGAAAGAGGGCGGTGGTGGTGACGAAACCGTTGGCGTGCCAGGCACCGATCGCGTTCCCCCGCATCAGGCGATAGATGGCCAAGGTGCCTTCACAAAACGGGCAGGAGATGTTTCCGATCGCGTCGAACCGGCAGGCGGTCCATTCGGTTCGGGCCGCGATCCATGGACGGGTGGCCACGGCGGCGAACACGAGGGGAAACCCGATCCAGGACATAAAACGTGTATTCCTGCGAGAGGCCACGGGCGGGGTGTGGAGATGGAGGAAAGCCATGGGAACACAAAATCGGGCCCGCGCGCCGTACGGCGGTCGCGGGCCCGGAGATACCCTCGTGGAGGAGGGTCAGTTGTTTTTAACGGTGGTCAGGCCTTTGAACCAGTTTACGGCATAGGGGCCCAGAAGAGGCAGGGGCTCCGCTTTGCCGTTGATGGTTTGGATCAACCCCATGATATTGAGCACCAACAACAGCAGACCGCCAACCAGCCCGATGATGGGGCCAATACAAATCACGGTCAGCACCGCGGACACCGCGCCGAGAATGATTCCGGCCAGCCAGATCATCATGGCCTGTTTGGCGTGGAACAGACTGTACTCGTTGTCGCGGGTGATCACTGGCACCAGAAAGAACGGCAGTCCGATGAAGGAGAGCGCGTAGCTTAGAATGGCGAAGGTTTTTCCGTTTTCGATTTCCGCGGCGTCGAGGGAGGGACCGGTGGTGTCCTCCTTGTTCGTTCCGGGCGGAGGTGTTTCGGGTGCGGGCGGGGGAGGCGGAGGGGGAGCTCCGGCGCCTGAAGCCTCGGCTTCAGGATTCGATTGTTCCGGGGTTTCCGGATCGGGTTTGTTTGTGTTTTCGTCTGTCATAAGATATTCTCCACGCCTATGATGGGACAGGGTCCATATTTCCGCAATGCTGAAAACCGGATGATTGCGCTTTATTTTGAGGAACCAGAATGGTGGCGGACATGACGGGCTGGATTGTGGCGGGGTTGCTCGTGGGAACGGGCGGACTGGTGGCGGGGCTTCAGATTCGGCGGAGGAGACGCAGAAAACGCCTGATGCGGGGGCCGTTCCCGAAGGCGTGGGACGCGATTCTGGATCAAAACCTTCCGATGGTGGCGCGTCTGCCCGCCGATCTACGCCATCAGTTGCTCGGTTACATGAACGTGTTTCTGGACGAGAAAAATTTTGAGGGATGCGGCGGACAGGAGATCACGGAGGAGGTGCGGGTGACGATCGCGGCGCAGGCGTGCCTGCTGCTGGTGGGTCGGGAAAGCCGGGTGTATCCGAGGCTGAAATCGGTTCTGGTGTACCCCCACACCTACGTGGCGGGCGGCAAGGGAATCTTCGGCGGGAAATATGAGGAGACGTCCGCGCGCCTGGGGGAGTCCTGGCAGACCGGAGCGGTCATTCTGTCCTGGCACAGCGTCTTGGGCGGGGCGGTGAACGTGGAAGACGGGCACAACGTGACCCTGCACGAGTTCGCGCATCAGCTGGATCAGGAGGACGGCGCGGCCGACGGGGCGCCTAAACTGGAGCACGCCTCCTCGTACCGTTCCTGGGCGCGGTGTTTTCAGCGGGAGTACAAGGAGTTTCTGGGTCAACTGGATCAGGGGAAAAAGACGGTGATCGACGCGTACGGGGCGACAAACGCGGCTGAATTCTTTTCCACGGCCACGGAGGCGTTTTTCGAGAAGCCGCGTCAGTTGCGGGAGAAACGCCCGGAACTGTATGAGGAGTTGCGGGGCTATTACGGGGTCGATCCGGAAAGCTGGTGAGGATTCAGGGTTGAATGTTGTTCAAGGGGAAGTTTTTTATTTTCTGAGAGATGTGTGGCTGTCGTATATCGATTTTTATGTCTTTTGGTTGAAGGGGGTGACCTCCTTCCCCCGCTCAAGCAAGCTTGAGCCCCCTTGGGCGGCGGCAAGCCGCCGCACCATGGCGGGGAGGGCGAAGAGGGGTGCATGACCAAAATCGTCCTGATGACCGAAACCTCACGTGCACCCCTATCGGGGCGCGCCATTTTTCTTCTGGGCGTCCCGGGGGCATGGCCCCCGGGCTCAACGCGTCGGCTCCTCCGGAGCCTGATTCACGGAGATCTCATCTCAATTCAATGGGACCTTTTAAATATAGGCATAGCGGTTATGGACGATTGGGGTCATGCACCCAGGATTGTTTTCATCCGGCCTTCCGTTGACTTGAGGAGGCGCGCGGGTATGGTTCGGCCATGATATCCATCCCCGATGTGCAACAGGAAATTGTGGACGAGTTCTCGATGTTCGAGGATTGGCAGGAGAAGTACGCCTACCTTATCGAGTTGGGGCGCGAGTTGGAGCCCATCGATCCGAAATACAAGGACGACGCCCACAAGGTGAAGGGGTGTCAGTCCCAGGTGTGGCTGAACGCGGAACAGCGCGAGGGAAAACTGCATCTGGAGGCGGAAAGCGACGCCTTGATCGTTCAGGGATTGATCGCGATTTTATTGCGGGTGTATCAGGATCGGACGCCGCGGGAGATTCTGGATACCGATCTGGGCTTTTTGGAAGAGATCGGTCTGCTGTCACATTTGAGTATGAACCGCACGAACGGGCTGAACAGCATGGTGAACACCATCCGGGCCCACGCGGCCGCGGCGTGAGGTGGGTGTGAAGTTGATTCTCGCGTCCGCCTCGCCGCGACGGGCCGATTTGCTCCGCGGGGCGGGGATACGGTTCGACGTGGACCCCGCAGGGATTCCGGAGGAGCGCGGGGCGGGGGAGACGCCGATGGCGTACGTGAAACGTCTTTCCGAAGAAAAGGCCGCCGCGGTGGCGGCGCGGCATCCGGAGGCGGTGGTGTTGGCGGCGGACACGTCGGTGAGTTTGGACGGGGCGTGTCTGGAGAAACCGGGGTCGGCGCGGGAGGCGGAGGAGATGTTGCGTCGGTTGTCGGGCCGCACCCATGAGGTGCTCACGGGCTTCACGGTGAGAACGGCGGGAACGGTCGTGACCGACGTGGTGGTCACGCGGGTGACTTTTCGGGAGTTGGATCCGGAGGAGATCATCGCCTATGTGAAGGGCGGCGAACCCATGGACAAGGCGGGCGGGTATGGGATTCAGGCGGGCGCGGCGCACATGGTGGAGCGGATCGACGGGAGTTACACCAATGTGGTGGGCCTTCCGTTGGCGGAGACGGTTCGGATTCTGCGGGACGTGGGCGTCGAGGCCTGAGGTGTTTGTTTCCTCCCGGAGCCCGGTTTTGGATTGCAGTGACGGCTGAATCGCCTAGCGTTCGCGCATGACTTCGATCGTATACAATTTGAAGGCGGTTCACGAGCGCATTGAACGGGCCTGTGCGGCCTGCGGACGGGAAAACGATCCACCGGAGCTGGTGGCCGTGAGTAAAAAAAAGGACGTGCCGGTGTTGCGCGAAGCGCTGGAGGCCGGAATCGATTTGTTCGGCGAGAACCGGATTCAGGAGGTGATGGTCAAGCAGCCGGAACTGCCGGGCCATGTCCGCTGGCATCTGGTGGGCCATTTGCAATCCAACAAAGTCAAGCACGCGATCCACTGCGGCTTTGAACTGATTCACAGCGTGGATTCCGAAAAGCTGTTGCGCGCGTTGGACCGCACCGCGGCGGAACAGGGGGTGAACCAGGCGGTGTTGCTGCAGGTGAACGTGAGTGGAGAGGGAAGCAAGTACGGCATTTCCCCGGGGGATCTGATCCCGCTATTGGAGTCGGCGGCGGACTGTGTGAGGCTGGACGTGCAGGGCCTGATGACGATTCCTCCGGCCTCGAAAGATCCGGCGGACGCCGCTCCGTTTTTCGCCGTGTTGCGCGAGTTGCGCAATCAGGCGGCGGAGGCCACGGGATTTGACTTGCCGCATCTGTCGATGGGAATGTCGCATGACCTGGAGGTGGCGATTCGGGAGGGGGCGACCCTTGTGCGAGTCGGCACGGACATTTTTGGAAAAAGGAGCTGAATCCATGGCGGACAAAATGGTGTTTATTGGTGGGGGCAACATGGCGGAGGCCTTGTTGCATGGTATTCTGGAATCCGGGCAGGCGGCGCCGGATCAGACGGTGGTGACGGATGTGCGGCCGGAGCGGTTGCGGGAGTTGAAGGACCGGTTTGGCGTGTCCACGGAGGAGGACAATCGCCGCGCGGTTCAGGGGGCCACCGTGATCTGGCTGTGTGTGAAACCACAGCAGATGGACGACGTGCTGGCCCATCTCAAGGGCGCGGCGCCGGAGGCGCTGTATATCAGTATCGCGGCGGGTGTTCCCACGGCGCGGATGGAGACGTCGCTGGGGGATGGCCCGCGGGTGGTGCGGGTGATGCCGAACACCCCGGCTTTGGTGCAGGCGGGCGCGGCGGGTATTTCGCCGGGCCGTCGCGCGACCGACGAGGACGTGGCGCGGGTGGACGCGCTGATGAAGTGCGTAGGGAAAACCGTGGTGGTGCCGGAGAACGATTTGCATGCGGTGACGGCTTTGAGCGGAAGCGGTCCGGCGTATGTGTTTTACTTGGTGGAAGCGTTGCTGGCCGCGGCGGAGGAACTGGGGCTGGAGGCGGAGCAGGCCCGTACGTTGGTCGTGCAGACGGTGAACGGAGCAGGCAGGTTGCTGGAAGAGTCCGGGCAGCCGGCGTCGGAATTGCGTCGGCGCGTTACCTCCAAAGGCGGCACCACGGCCGCCGCGCTGGCGGCTTTTGAGGCCGCGGGCGTGGGCAGGGGGCTGACCCGCGGGGCCCTGGCCGCCGCGCAGCGTTCACGGGAGCTGGCCGGGGAGGAATGAAAACGATCCGGGAGCCGGAGGAGGACATGGCCGAGGAGGTGCGTCCCCGTCCGTTCCGGCCTCTTCGCGCGCTGCTTCGGCTGATCCTGTTTGCGGGATTGACGGTGGCGTGTCTGGTTGGCATCGCCATGTTGGTGGCGCGAACGGGGGCCTTTCGGGAAATGGCCGAGGAGCGGGCCTCGGTGGTGCTGGGAGGGACGGTGACTCTCGGCGGGCTGCGGTTGACGCCCGGGTTTTCCCTGGAAGCGCGGGACGTGAGGTTGTCGCATGAACCCTCCGGAGCGGGTGGCGACGCGGCGCGGATCCGGTTGTGCGTGGACTGGGAACGGAGCCGTCGGGCCAAGGCGCTGATCTATGGTCGTCTGGAAGTGGAGGAGGCGGAATTGACCGTTCGGGACCTGGTCGACGGGAGTCGGGAGCCCGCGCGGCTGTTGGCCCCGGCGGGGCTTGCGTCCGTGGAAACGTCCGGATCGTCCGAATCCGAGCCTCCGGGACTGTTTCCCACGACCGTTGTGCGGATGGGGGAGGCGGTGAAGTTCCAGGTGGAGGGGCTGCGGGTCAATTGGCTTGACCCGGAAGAGACGCCCCGGATGGAGTGGACGGAGGGAAGGCTGGGGGTGGATCCGGGAACGGATGCGACGGGGGTTGTGCCGTCGTTTCCCCGGGTCAGCTTTCATGGGCGGATTCGGTTGTTGCATCCGGAGCGCGCGTTCGAGGCTCTGAACGTGGAGGCGATCCGGGTGGAGGGGGAGTGGAGGGCCTTGGTGTTTCGGGTGCCCGAACCGGCGCGCCGTCGGTTGGGACCGTGGGGGCGCCTGAGGGTGTGGGACGGGGTGGAGGGTTCAGGAAACGGCGTCGGCGGCGGGGAGTGAAATGCGGAAGAGGGCGCCCTCTCCGGGATTGCTCTCCACGGACACCTGTCCCTGGTGCATCAACACGATGTGTTTGACGATGCTGAGTCCGAGTCCGGTGCCGCCGATGGCGCGGCTGCGGGCCTTGTCGACGCGGTAAAAGCGTTCGAAAACGCGGGGCTGATCCGCTTTCGGGATGCCGGGTCCCTCGTCGATCACCTCCACGTGCACGCGGGAATCGGCCTCGTGAACCCGCACGAGGATGCCGGTGCCGGGGTGGGTGTATTTGACGGCGTTGTAGAGAAGGTTGTAGACCGCCTGTTCGAACAGGGGCGGGTGGAGTTCCGCCCGAACGCCCTCGGGGCATTCGAGGGAGAGGGAGAGGTTCCGCATGTCGGCCGCCTCTTCGCAAAGCTGAATGGTTTTTTCGAGCAGGGGGCCGAGTTCGGTCAACTGCATGGCCGGGCGGGTTTCGGCGCTTTCGATGCGGGTGAGGGAGAGCAGATCCTCGATGATGTTGATCATGCGGGAGGATTGTTGGAGGATGCGGCCGGTGTATTTTTCCACGACCTCCGGATTGTCCGGTTCGTCGGCCAGGAGTTCCGCGTAGCCCTTGATGGAGGTCAGCGGGGTGCGGAGTTCGTGGGTGACGTTGGCGACGAAATCGCGGCGGAGGGTTTCGAGGCGGCGGAGGGTGGTGACGTCCTGGAGAAGGATGAGGGCGCCAAGGGTCTGGTCCTTGTCGATGAGGGGCGAGCCGCGGAGCTTGACGATGCGGTCTTCCCCGCCTTCGCGTTCCAGTCGGAGGTATTCCTCTCGAATGGATTCGGTGGAGGTAAGGGTTCCGATGAGGTGGAGCAAGCGGGGTTGGCGGCAGAGCGTGTACAGGAGTTCGCCCTGGGCGCGCAGGGGGTTTCCCAGGCGCAGCCAGTGGGCGGCGGCGGGGTTGACGCCGATGATGCGCTGATCGTTGTCCAGCACCAGAATGCCCTCCGACATGTTGTTGAGGAGGATTTGTTGGTGGTGGTGCTGCTCGTTCAGGGTACGGGCCTGGCGTTCCCGGGCCGCGGCGAGCCGGTTGACGGTATCGGCGACGGGTTTGTACGGATTGTTCAGGGGGAGGCTGATTTTGCCGTCGATACTGTCGTCGCGGAGACGCTCGATTTCCGCCAGGAGTTCATCCCGGGGTTGGGTCAGATTCAGCCGCATCCGCCGGGCCAGGGCCAGCAACGCGGCGGAGGGGAGGAAGATCCAGACGGCGTGTCCGAAGGCATTGTCCGCCAAGGGGGCGAGGGGGCGGGAAAGGACGGCGTGTCCGATGGTTTCTAGGCGGGAGGCGCGCAGGGCAAAGGTGTAGGTGAGTTTTCCGTCACGGATCCGATGCACGCCACTGTCCGGGAC
>Ga0194138_10001623_pt1 | contig 10766 bp, 7 predicted proteins | sample TARM_MetaG_T2_14_FD_134022 | JGI IMG/M metagenome (GOLD analysis project Ga0194138, IMG submission 134022) | Freshwater microbial communities from Pennsylvania, USA, analyzing microbe dynamics in response to fracking - TARM_MetaG_T2_14 (version 2) | ecosystem: Environmental > Aquatic >...
CGTCTGAAGTACCCGAATCAGATGAAACGTCAGACCAGGAACCGGTGTCAACGGTCCACTTGATCGCGGGGCATCACGAAGTAGGGAAACATCTGGATGCAGGCATGTATTCTTTTGAAGCCGTAATGGCTCCCCGCACACCGGTCTTGTACCATTTTCATGACGGGAACGTCGATGTGGTCGAACTGACCGGCAACCGGGGCGTTCGCCCGATGCTTCCGCCCGCTGAGCTTGAAGAATGGTATGAAATGGGCCGGATCACAGAAGAAGAGTATGAACTTAACAAAGAACTGATCGAGAATCAGCCGGATAAAGCGGTCATCGAACTGAATGACGGAGACAAGCTGTATCTTCCGATGCTGGACCTGCTGGAACTCAAAAAAATTAAGGAGTAAAAAGATGTATGCATTTTGGATGAGAGCCGAGCGGTTTTATACGTTTTGGATGCCGCTGATCATCATCCTGCTGCTATTCCTGGCGATCGTATTCGTCTTTGCCTATTCGTATATGGATCCCAGAAAAGCTTCCCGAAAGTATGTCACCTGGGGCTACCTTGGACTGATCGCACTGGGCGCCGTCTACTTTTTCTTTGGACACTTAGAGTATCGCTACTGGGTAGAGCAGAATGACTATATCAGCCCGGGGATCCGTTCGTTTGAGACGATATTGGGGGATCGAGATCACAGAAGACCCGTCGATCGTCCGGTCATACCGGCGTTCAGATTCCTTGAAAGACAATCTGCTGGCGCTTGACATGTATGAAGCAGAACAAGTCACTATCCCGTTCAGCTACACCTATGCAGGCTCGCAGGAAAGCAACCACTATTTCACTTACGGTGATGAAGACCAGTATGTCTTTACCCTTCAGGGAGACATCAACTGGACAGACGGCGAGCGCGAACTGGTAGGGTTTGAATTCCGTCTGGTGGACGAACGCTTTGAAGATATCGGCTTTTACAACGAACCGGATATCATCTTTGATTCGCTTTCGCTGCCGGAGTCTGAGCAGCAGGCGCTTTCTGATATCGACACGAACGGTGCCTTATCGATCAACGACATGATCGGCGGCTGGAACTTCGGACGACAATTCTACTGAAGGCAACGGGCGTCTTTGGAAACTGAATAATGATATTGGCGTTGTGTTTTGGCCTGAAGGCTTGTAAAATAGGAAGAGAAATAAATGCAAAGGAGATCACTATGACTATTGAAGTATTTACACAGTTTCGTTTAGTATTTGGACTCATTCTTGCTTTTCTCGGCCTATTCCTTGTCTTATCCATCCTGCCGAAAGGACGCAACGCCATCGTCACTTTCTTTTCTGTCCTGGCGGTATCGATTACGCACGCATTGATTGCGATTGCACTGATCATTACAGAAAATATGTTCCTGGAAGACTTTTCACTGGAAGGTGATTCAGTCACCTTTTACATGTTTCTGGCGATACTCGCTTTAGCGGTGATCAATCCCGTCGTCTACAAGCTGCGCAACAAGCCTAAGCGCCGCGGCTCTTCCTATTCGTTCAGATAAAGAAAAGCATAACCGATCGCCCTGCCCGCGTCATGATCAGATGACGCGGGCAGGGCTTTTTTCATATTCTCGGGAAATAAAAGAGCAGGCTGGCTGGGTTTTCTGACGACTCACTGACAAAAAGTGCTGGAGCTAGCCGTAAATCGCCAAATAGTGGCTGCTCAACACAAGGATCCGTCTGACCGGTCACTACTGAGCTCGTGTAGTGACCGGTCAGACGGATTTTTATTTGGGTCGGCAGTTGAAGGGCCCTGTATTGCCGGCTGAATTCTTAAAAGTCCTTGAGCGGGCACTAAACGCATCATTTAGAGCCGTCTTGCGCTAAGCAGTTCCTTGAGTGGTCACAAATGGCCCGATATAGAGCCGTCCCAAATCAATGAACAGGTCGAGTTGGGGCTTCACCCACAAACGAAAGCCCCAGATTCAGACTGCGATCCATTCCAACATCCAGCCGTCCTCATAGTCTCCAAATATACAAGGCATAAGCTTGAGACCTTAATAAGGAGGGCCTTGGACGGGGGCGTCCAAGTCTTCATCATGAAAAGCTTTATTCAGGACAAGTCAAGCCAAAACAGAAGCGGATCCGTCATCGACCGTTCACACTCAAAGCAGGGCCAGTCAAGGTGTTATCCTTTTAGTCACGTTGCTTTTTTAGATAAGATAGAGACAGGCAATTTAATAGAGTAAAAATTAATGATTGAGATAAAGATTACGACTGAGAAGGGTGAGAGCAGATGAGTGAACAGAAGAAAAAGACGATCGAAGCTGGGGTGGCTGCAGTCAAGGTCATGGAGAGTTGGGGCGTGAAGAACGTCTATGGTTTGCCGGCGGGCTCACTGAATTCCTGGATGGACGCCTTAAAAAAAGAAAAAGACAGGATCCGATTCATCCAAGTCCGTCACGAAGAAGTAGGAGCGCTGGCCGCCTCGATGCATGCTAAATTCACCGGCGAGATCGGTGTCGCTCTGGGGTCAGCCGGTCCCGGCGCTACGCATTTGATGAACGGCCTGTATGACGCAAGGGAAGACGGGGTCCCGGTCCTGGCGATCATCGGTCAGCGTGCCGAAAAAGAGATCAATATGGATGCTTTCCAGGAGATGAATCATAATCCGCTGTTTGCGGATGTCGCTGTCTACAACCGGCGTGTCGCGTATCCGGAGCAGCTCCCGAAAATCATCGACGAAGCGATCCGGACAGCTGTGGCCAGAAAAGGTGTCGCAGCGGTAGAAGTCCCCGTGGATTACGGCTGGGCCGAGATCGATGCAGACAGCTGGTATGCTTCCGCAGAAGCCTATAAGAAGCTGCCCGCCCCTGTCTTGAATGAAGCGGATATCGATGAAGCCGTGAAGATTCTTGAAAAGGCAAAACGCCCCGTCATTTATTGCGGGATCGGGACTCGCGGCAGTGGGGATGCAGTGATGGCTCTTTCCAGAAAACTGAAAGCACCGGTAGCGATCACGGGCATCAACTACGACAATTTCCCGCATGACTTTGAAGCCCTGCTCGGCTCAGGGAACCGCGTAGCTTGGAAGCCGGCAGTCGAAGCTTTTGAAGAAGCGGATACCGTCCTGTTTGCCGGAAGCAATTATCCGTTCGCTGAAGTCACTGATATCTTTGACGGGATCGACAAGTTCGTTCAGATCGATATCGACCCGCATAAGCTTGGGAAACGTCACAAAACGGATGCAGCGATCTTAGGCGATGCAGGGGAAGCGATCCGCGAAATCACAGCTCGATTATCAGAAAAAGAAGAAACCGCCTGGTACCGGGCGAACCTTGAAAATATAAAAAACTGGAAGAGCTATACAGACAAGTTGGAGCAGAAAACAGAAGGCGAGCTGCAGTTCTATCAGGCATATCATGTTATCAATCAGCTGGCGGATGAGGACGCGATCTATTCGGTGGATGTCGGGAACACGACGCAGACCTCTGTCCGTCACCTGCACATGACCCCGAAAAATATGTGGCGGACCTCAGGCGTATTTGCCACCATGGGTAACGGTTTGCCCGGGGCGATCGCGGCGAAAGCTGATTTCCCTGAGCGTCAGGTCTGGAATCTGACGGGCGACGGGGCCTTCTCGATGGTTATGCAGGACATCATCACGACTCGGCAGTATCAGCTGCCGATGATCAACGTGGTCTTCTCCAATACCGAGTATGCTTTCATCAAGGCTGAACAGGAAGACACCAACCATGCGTATTACGGCGTGGATTTCAAAGGCGAGGATTACGCGAAAATCGCTGAGGCGCAGGGGGCCATCGGCTATACAGTGAGAGATATCAGTGACCTGAAAAAAGTGTTCAAGAAAGCCATCGAGCATGAGAAAGCCGGACGCACGGTCGTTATCGACGTGAAAATCAGCTCAGACCGTCCGATCCCGGTGGAAGCTTTGGAACTGGATCCCAGACGTTTTTCAAAAGATGAAGTCAAAGCCTTCAAAGAACGCTACGAAGCAGAAGAGCTGGAGCCGTTCCGTCATTTCCTTGAAGCGGAAGGTCTTCAGTCGAAGTCGAATGAAACCGATCGCTGAGCTCCGAAATATGAGAAAAGAGAACGGCTGCTTCACTGCAGCCGTTCTCTTTTTGTGCAAAAAAGGCTCCTGATCAGTCAAGGTTTTAGTTGCCTGAAACCTCGACCGGTCAAGAGCCTAGTGAAAAATGTGCTGCATTACTTAGTGTGATCGGATGGTTTATTTGGCCTTGTTGCCGAAGAAATAAAATCCGCCGGTGACTGAAAGGAGAACAACGACCACGCTGGTTAAAACAACTGGCAGCCCGGATGAGTCGCCATTTAGAAATGCGGAGTCGGTTTCTTCTTCCGGTTCTACAGCCCCGGGTTCTTCCTCGACAGGTAGGCTGTCTTCGGGTTCATCGCTTTCTTCCTCTTCTTCCGGAGCGGCCTGGGCCGTTTCCAGTTCTTCCGGGTTGAAGACAGCAAGGGTCGGGGTTTTATCCGTCACACCCACGACTCCGCCTTTGGTATAGGCATCGCCAAGCAGTTCCCAGTTTTCTTCGGCATCATTCCACTGATACAAAGCATCCTGGTTGTATTCTGCTGCCGGTGTGAAGAAGCGGTAAGTCATCTGTGACGGGTAGGCAGCCGGCTCTTCACCGTCTTGTTCGATACCGAAAGTGAGGACCTCGCCTTTCGTGATCTCTTCGAAAGCAAGAGAGCGTTTCGCCGGTTCAAAGGTGATCAGGGCATTTTTCTCAGACAAGTTGCTTGAAGGGACGACCCACTCCAAGTCAGCACGTGCGACTAAAAGCGCGATGTTCTTGTCTTTGAGGGTCGTGACCTGTTCGCTTGAGAGGCTGATGCGTTCGACGTGGGAAAGCGTGGCATCGAAAGATACGGCCAGTACCCCATTGTCAGCTACTGACTGAATATCTTCTTCAGCTATCGTAGCCACACCATTGGTTTCTGACGGGCGGACCCATACCGTGCGGTGCGGTTCCGGTTCAGTCTCTTCTTCAGCTGTTTCCTCGTCCTGCTCTTGATCGGTGGGTTCCTCTTCTTCCGATTCGTCGTCTGCACCGTCTGCGCTGCTGTCTGGCTGTTCGTCGTCAGCAGGTTCATCCGCTGGTTCTGTCTCTTCAGATTCTTCGTCTGTCTCGGTTTCTTCTTCAGACACTGCATCTTCTTCTGTGGTGTCTTCTTGAGCTTCTGTCGAGTCTTCAGAACCGGTTTCGTCTTCAGATGGGGCGTCTTCCTCTGACCCTGAATCGGTCTCTTCTCCAGCACCATCTGCATCATCCGCTCCGTCTGTCTCATCTGTTTCATCAGTTTCTTCTGGCGTATCAGATCCGTCCTCAGGCGCTTCTTCTTCCGTCAAATCTGTTTCTTCTTCTGAAGGTTCTTTGTCTGTTTGGTCGGGTTCTTCAGCGGCCTGCGCTTCATACTGCACGAGTCCGTGGCCGTAGATGACGTCATGACCTTCATCGCCCAGATCGAGCGCCTGCTCGACCATACGCTTCCTGATCGCACTGGCGCCGTCATTCGGGTATTTTTCCATCAAAAGTGCGGCGATGCCGGCGACATGCGGAACAGCTTGAGAGGTTCCGGACATACTCGTGTGCAGTCCGTCAGTGCTTAAACTCAGGATATTCTGACCGGGAGCGGCCAGTTCGTTTTCATTGGCTACCATCGAATCGCTGACATGCGCCTGTCCCTGGTTCACGCCAGATACGGCAATGACTTCTGGATGGGCAGCGGGGTAGTCGATCGTTGCATTGTCATCCGTCATGTTCCCGCTGGCAGCAATAGTCATGATTCCTTGGCTGGCAGCCAGCTGGATCATCTCGTGTACTTCATTGTTGGGATTGGCGTAGCCTGAACTGATAACGATGATGTCGCTGCCGTTGTTGATCGCCCAGTTGATCCCTGAAAGCAGATTACCGACGCGCGTTTTGCCGCCGTTGTCTTCATGGTAAACTTTGACGCCGTAAAGGTCGATGCCGGGAGCGATCCCTTGTGCACGGGTCCCTTGGGCCGCGCCTAAGATCCCTGCAACATGCGTACCGTGACCGGAATGATCATTCGTCCAGGGGTCCGGGCCCATATCGTCATCTTCCCCGAAAATACTGTGGCCGCCGGCAAAGCTGATTTCAGGATGCTGGTAAAACCCTGTATCCAGTACGGCCACATTCACGTTCCGGCCGGTATAACCGTCTTCCCAGGCATCGAATGTCCCGATCATGTCCTGATTCCAGTCTTCGCTGGAGACATCATATGTGGACTGACTGGTTTCGACTTCCTGATCATACGTGATGCGTCTGACATTTTCCTGCAGACTGATGTCTCTGACCGAAGATACGGGGACCGACATCGTCTGGATCGGCAGGAGGTCCAGTGTCTCGACATGCTTGAAGCGAGGGTCCAGTGACTCTTCCTCGGGAGCTTCTTCTTCATAGCGGACGATGATGTCGATATAGTCGTCAGTTATATCGCCGGCCTGGTCGTCCTCTGCAAAGATCTGACCGGCAGGTAACACCTGCGATAAGACGAGGATAAGCAGTAATCCGATTGCCCCTCTTTTTTTATTGATAAACTTCACGTGATCTGTCTCCTTCATGTTTCGGTGGTTTATATAAATAGTCATGTGTTTAAACAGCTATATTTTGCAACATTAGTATCATAGTATCACAAGCAGGGATGACAGGTGTGTCAAAAGGCCTTCTAAAATGGGGAAGAATTGTCGAGAATGTCACATTTTGTTAAAAATATGTGATAATCACTTAAAAGTGGTAAAATAAAGAGGACAGAAAAGAGAAGGAAGTGCTTGAAAAATGTTTAGCCGTGAACACCTCCTCAGTGAGCTTCAGGAGGAATTCCCGCTGGTAAGAGACTGGCTGCTTTATATAAGAGATAACGAAGAAGACGTCAAGTGGGTCCATGACTTGATCGACGCGTCACCGAAAGACTTTGAACAATGGGTCCTTTATTTATCCGAAGGGATCCGCCTGCTGCCGACACGACCGGTGGGGCTTTCCATATTCAGTCAGATCATCACGCTGGATGCGAATGCCTTTAATCCGACGACATCTTTGGGGAAACTGTGGCTGCACGTGCTGGCTGAAACCAAGCGTGTCCACAAACAAGAGCGCATCCTTATGCCTGAAAGTCAGACGGCTGTCGATGCGCTGCTTAAAGATTATCATTTATACCGCGAAGATATTTCAGATGCTGTGACTGTGGTGAATCTGTTTGCTGAGAATGCGAGCGGCTATCATCCGGTCTGGGAAGCGGCGGTACACAGCCAGAGTGTCCTGACTGTGCCGCTGCGGGAAGTCCTCAAGCTCAGAGCCGTTTATCCGGCCCATGAGCAGCCGATCGTCTGGATCGTTGATCATGCGGAAGTGTTCAGTCGGATCGCCGACAGCGTCCCGACCTTGCCGATGATCTGCACGAAGGAAGAGTGGACGCGTTCAGCCTGGGAGCTGTTTGACCGCCTCATTGCTAACGGGGCCGAACTGCGCTTTGTCGGAGACTTGACCCCCAAAGGGATCGTCCGGGCAGAAGAACTGCTGCTGCGCCATCCCGACCGGACACGGACCTGGCAGATGGATGTCGACACCTATCTGAAAGCGAAAGACGAAACGATGGACCTGACAGAAAAAGACTATCAACTGCTCGACAAGCAGCATGTCGATTATCTGGCTTGTCTGAAAGACGAAATGCGGGATCAGGGACATCCTGGCCACCTTATTACTGTGATCGATGAATTGATTGAAAAACTGAATCATTATTATAGAAAATAATAAAGGGAGAGGACGATCCAATTGACTAAGAAACCTGTGACCGATGAACAGCGTCTGCTGCACGGCGGCGACTATAACCCCGACCAGTGGCTGGCTTATCCGGATATTTTGAAAGAAGATGTGGTCTTGATGCAGAAAGCCCACACGAACACGTTCTCCATCGGTATTTTTGCCTGGGCGGCTTTGGAGCCCGAAGAAGGGGTTTATGACTTCGAGTGGCTGGATGAAGTCATCGCGCGTATCCATTCCATCGGCGGCCGCTTTATTCTGGCGACGCCAAGCGGGGCGCGCCCGGCCTGGATGTCAAACGCACATCCGGAAGTACTTCGCGTGGATGCCAGCCGAAGGAAACAGCTGCACGGTGCCCGGCACAATCACTGCTTCTCTTCACCGTATTACCGGAAGAAGACGCAGGAAATAAATACGAAACTGGCTGAGCGCTACGGCGAGCATCCGGCACTCCTTATGTGGCACATCTCCAATGAGTTTGGCGGGGAATGTCACTGTGACTTGTGCCAAGCTAATTTCAGAAATTACTTAAAAGAAAAATACGATAACGATTTAGATCAGCTGAATGATTCCTGGTGGGGGCCTTTCTGGAGCCATACGATCACAGACTGGGAGCAGATCGAGTCCCCGTCGCCGATCGGGGAGAATGCTGTACACGGCATGAACCTGGACTGGCGCCGCTTCGTTACGCATCAGACGATCGACTTCTATAAAAATGAAATCGTTCCCTTGAGAGACCAAACGCCAGACATTCCGATAACGACGAACTTCATGTCGGATAATCCTGAATTCACCCCCTTTACAGGACTGGATTACAGCAGATTTGCTAAAGAAGTGGATGTCATCAGCTGGGACGCCTATCCTGCCTGGCATAATGACAAGGAAGACACGGCCACGCTGGCTTCCAAAGTGGGCTTTTTGAACGACCAGTTTTATGCGATGAAGGATCAGCCTTTCCTTTTGATGGAGTCGACACCGAGCGGTGTGAACTGGCATCAGGTCAATAAGGCCAAGCGTCCGGGGATGCATTACCTGTCTTCGATGCAGATGCTGGCGCATGGCTCGGACAGCGTGCTGTATTTCCAGTGGCGCAAATCCCGCGGGTCTTCTGAGAAATTCCACGGGGCGGTGGTCGACCATGACCGTTCGCCTCTAAATCGTGTCTTCAAAGAAGTCGCACGACTCGGCAAGGCGATGGAAGAGATCTCTGACAAAGTCGTCGGCTATCAGCGCAAGGCAAAAGCGGCCGTCATCTATGACGTCGAAAACGACTGGGCACTGAACGATGCGCAGGGCTTTGGCTTGCAGACGAAAAAATACGGCGAGACACTCGAAAAGCACTACCAGGCCTTCTGGGACAGAAACATTGCCGTGGATGTGATTTCAAAAGAAGCAGATCTTTCTGAATATGACTTGGTCATTGCGCCGATGCTTTATATGCTGTCAGAGAAGACCGCAGATAAACTGCAGACTTATGTCGAGCAGGGCGGGACTCTAGTGTCTTCTTACATCAGCGGACTGGTGAATGAATCGGATCTGGCACACATGGGCGGCTGGCTTGAACCTCTAAAAGAGACCTTTGGCATGGAGCCTCTGGAAACAGATACCTACTATCCGGCAGATGAAAACAGTATCGAATATAAAGGCAGGATCTATGACATTAAAGACTATGCAACGGTCATAAAAACGACGGCGGCAAGCGAACTGGCTGTCTACCAGAGTGACTTCTATCAGGGGACACCTGCGCTGACGGTCAACGGTTACGGGAAAGGACACGCCTACTATATCGGTGCGCGTCTGGAAGAGCCGTTTTTAGCGGACTTTTACGGCGAACTGATCAGAGACCTCGGCTTGAAACCGGCGCTTGATATCACGCATGAGCGCGGTGTTTCCGTACAGGCAAGAGAAGCAGATGGACTTAAGACCGTCTTTATCATGAACTTCACGGAAGATCTTCAGGTCATCGAACTGAATGAAGACGTTGTGGATATCCAGTCGGGTGAAGCTTTACGGGGACGACTCACCCTGCATCCTTATGACGTACGGATCGTAGAAAAAGAAGCCTGAATCAGCTGGAATTAATTGTGAATAAAGCGTGAAGGCTGTCAACAAAGCAAGTGTTACATGGTATAATCAGTGTAACGAGCAAGGAGAGATGTCCTGCGTAAAAGCAGGATGAAAGGAGAAAGCGTTTGGCTACATTAAATGATGTTGCAAAAAAAGCGAATGTTTCGAAAATGACGGTATCACGCGTGATCAATCACCCTGAACAAGTGACGGATGAGTTGAAAGAACTCGTGTACGAAGCCATGAGAGAACTGGACTATCGCCCGAATGCAGCAGCAAAAGCACTGGCGAACAATCGCACGCAGATCATCAAGCTGCTGATTTTAGAAGAGATGGATACGACGGAACCTTACTACATGTTCCTTTTGACAGGCATCGCCAATGAACTGGACAAGTATGCCTACAGCCTGCAGCTGCTGACGCATCAGAACGTTCAAATCGGGGACTCCGACGGCTTCATCGTCTGTGGCATGCGTCAGGAAGATGAAGAACTGATCAAGTCTCTGGATAAACCGACGGTACTTTTCGGCCAGAATGACATGGGGATCGACTATGTGGACAGCGACAATGAAGAAAGCATGGCGAAAGCCACGGAATATGCGATCGAAAAAGGTTATGAAAAAATCGTCTATATCGGTATCGACGTCGATGAGCCCTTCGCCCATTCCAGGGAAAAAGGCTACAGGACAGTGATGAATGATCACGGCAAAGAACCTTGTGTTTATAAGCTTGAAAACCGCTCGCGCTATTCGGCGGCCTTCATCCGAGACAACTGGGACAAGTTTCCAAAGAACACTCTGTTTCTGTGCGCGTCGGACCGTCTGGGTCTTGGCGTTATTCGTGAGATCAAAGAACACGGCGGCGATATCCCGGGAGACTACGGGGTCATCGGTCACGACGGCGTC